>WNFM01080573.1_pt1 | contig 21788 bp, 21 predicted proteins | sample 5400271 | NCBI WGS metagenome assembly WNFM01 (sample SAMN13153352, study PRJNA577476) | soil metagenome | isolation source: 60 cm saprolite on Douglas fir-dominated hillslope | place: USA:California | collected 2013-09-17
CATGCCCAGGCGCAAGGCATGTGGAGAAAGGAATTGAAGCAAATCTACAATGTGCTCTCCGAGCTGCGCGCCAAATTACGTCCGTTCGGCTTAGGCATCGCCATCTCCACCTCGGGGTCAGCCTATGCGCTCGTCTCGCTCCCTGCATCGGAGCAGGAGGCGCGCGAACCATGGCGAGTCCCCCTGTGGGCTGCCAACGGGAGCAGCCAGCCTAGCCTAGCAGGTGCGATATGAGGAATGACAGACCACAGTTTCGAAGTTAGCGAACAAGATAACCGATCAGAAGCCACGCTTCAAACAGACGCTAAAGAAGCCCATAATAATCAGCACGCGCCAGAAGATCGTATTGCCGATTTTTCCAGTTGCTTGGCAAATTCGTCGAGGATTAACCCTCAATCTTGAAAGATCGTGCTAGCAGTTATTTAGAGCCTCTTCCATTACTTCAATTGGCGGTTCTACTCCGGTATAGACTTTAAATTTCAGCACACCTTGCCAGAAAAGCATGCGATCGCCATAGACTATTTTGCATCCTCTTTCTTTTGCTTCTCTTAGTAATTTTGTTTCTTTTGGATGAGAGACAAGATCCATAACGATTAATTCTGACGAGAATAATGCTTTCTTAACTAATGTTTCGTTTTCAGTCGGCACCATGCCCACTGAAGTTGCATTGATCACAACGTGAGCACCTTTTATTTCTTGTTCTAGCTTATCTACAGTTTCGTATTTACAATCAACTGCTTTTGCCAGATCTTCTGCTGCATCTTTTGTCCTATTTACAATAATTACATCCCCTCCTTCGTCTGCAATAGCAAACGCGATAGCTCTCGCTGCTCCACCGGCGCCTAGTAATAAGACTTTCTTTCCAGCAATACCCGTTACTTCTTGTAGTGCTTTAACTGCTCCTTTTCCATCTGTATTTGCTCCAAGTAACTTGCCATGATTATGCATAATTGCATTGACTGCTCCAATTCTTCTTGCATCGCTATCCAATTCATCAAGGTAGGGCATGATAGCGATTTTATAGGGTAGCGTTACACCGGCTGCTTTTATTCCTAAATGACGTATTCCTTCGACGGCTTTTTCTAAGTCTTTAACAATCAATGGGATGTAGACATAATTGAGCCCTAATGCTTCAAAAGCAGCATTGTACATGGCATACATCTTGCTTGTTTTGTACGTTGCTCCCAAGAAGCCAATAATTTGTGTTTCGCCATTAATTGTTGCCATAGGCCCTTAATTCCGTCAAAATGGCAGTAACTACTTCCTCAGATGTCCCATTACTTACATCTATTGTTATATCTGCCAGTTTTTTATATGCTGCTACTCTTTCGGTTAATAATTCATTAAGTGATTTTTCCGGATCATTTTGATAAGGGAAAAACGCAGGGATGCCCTGAGCAAGGATGCGTTTTAAAAGAACTGCTTTCTCGACTTCCAAAAAAATGACTTTCCCAAGTCCGGATAAAATTTCCTGATTTTCCTCCTGTAGAGGGGTTCGTCCTCCACATGCGAAGACAAAGTCCGTATTCCCAGATTCTTTCGCAAAATGCTTTAAAGTTTTCGCATCCAAAGCACTAAAATACTGTTCTCCATATTTCTTAAAGATCTCGCGGAAAGGAATAGCTTCGCCCCTCTCCTGTTCGTGCATTTTTTCAATAGAAGCATCGGAGTCAATAAATGGTATTTGCAACTTCTCTGCCAATAATGTCCCTAGCGTTGTTTTTCCACAACCTTTCATACCAACGAGAATAATTCTCATAACCTTGCTTCCACTACCTCAAAATTTGCTCCAACTTTTATCATGTCTGGGATGAAATTTTCAAAAGATTTCACTACCATGTCCGCATCAGAAATGATGGTTTCTCCTTCTACTTGCATAGCTGCAATAGCCAACGATAATACCATCCGGTGATCATAATACCCATCGATGTGTGCAGCTTTTAATTTCCATGTTCCATCCTGGCCGATAATAAGCCCATCCTCTTTTTCAATGACTTTAGCACCCATCTTAGACAGCTCTCTACATACCGCAGCAATCCTGTCGCATTCTTTCCAGCGCGCAGTCAATGCATTTTTGATGGTGGTTTTTCCTTTTGCAAAGCATGCCGCGATTGCTATCGTTGGAACTTGATCCGGTAGATCGTTCATGTCTACTTCAATGCCATGAAGCTCACTGGTTCTGGCGGTTAAAGAATCACCATCAATGGTGATATCGGCACCCATGTTTTGTAGAACAGAAATAACCTGTTTGTCTCCATAGGGGTCTTCCCAATTCATGCCTCTTACGGTTATGGCTGAATCAGGGGTAAGAATAGCCGCCAGCAGAGGATACGCGGGAGCAGACCATTCAAAAGGGATTTCCGCATCAAAAGCCCGGGGAGGTGTATTGCCGGGAAATTTGTAATGCTCATGTTTGTTATCAACATTTTCATACTGTAAACCCACTTTGCGAAACCAGTATAACAAAAGGTCGATATATGCTCTTTCCCCTGGATTTCTTGCAAACACTTCAACCGGTTTTTCAGAAAATGCAGATGCAATGAGTACACTAAAAACGGGTTGACAGCCAACACCATCCATATGTGCTACTCCGCCATTTACTTTTCCTCTGATCACAAGTGGCGCCATGCCATCATTTTTTGTCGATAGTATCTCAGCGCCCAATTCTTGAAATGGTTCAAACAAATTTTTTGAGATTTTTCTGAGTGTCCGTATTGATTCATCTCCGGTAATAACCGACCATCCCGGGCACGCAGCAGCTACTCCTGCAACAAAGAAGAGCATGGTACCAGAATTATTGACATTGATGACATCTGCTGGCGTTTGTAAACTGCCTCCTACCCCTTTCACACGAAAAACGTTTTTTTCTATTTCCTCAATTTTCGCGCCATACATTCTCATTGCCTTCACTGCTTCATGCCAATCGCCACTGAGTTTTGGATTTCTCACAAATGATGTTCCATCAGCGAGCGACGCCAGGATTAACGCTCGAAAAGAGTGCGTTTTACTCCGTGGCATACGCACCTCGCCTGTCAAATTTTGGCTTTTCGTAACTTTTAAAAATACACTTGTTTTCTGCATAGCGCTAATGTACCTTTAAATAATTGATTAACTTTTTGAGTGCTTCATAGTAGCTTTGCTCCTTCAGCCCGACTACCTGGTCAATACGTACGTCTTCAAGGACATTTACTGATTGATTGATGCCCGTTTTGTGGATATCAGACATATGTACTTCAATCGCAGGTTTTCCCAGGTCAACGAGTGCCTGCCTGAGACAATAGCCATAGCGCACAAGTGCCCCTGGATTAATAATGACGCCGTCGGCCGCTCGCGATGACTCTAGCTGTAGAAAATCGATGATGGCACCTTCGTGATTTGATTGAAAAAATTCAAGTTCGCAGACTAATTCAACCGCAAGAAGTTGCAGCTGTGTATTAATATCAGTCATCGTCAATGTCCCGTATTTTGTCGGATCTCTTTTGCCTAACATATTGAGGTTTGGTCCATGTATTACTAAGATTTGCATATACTTTTTGTAGCGTCTCCTGTAATGCTTGTAGGACTATTGCCGTACCAACTTTTTGCTCGCGCACGGCATGAATAACGTTTTCTAGTAGTACCCAATATAGCATGAGAAGCCGCAAAAGGCAATGAAACCAGACGTGTACTGCTCCATTCTCAAGGGCACTTTGAACATACATCGTGTTCCACTCTACAAGAGACATCGACCACGTGCTGGCGTGGCAATGCCAGCCGACCCACGTCTCGTTAGTAGCCTACCGTCTCCGTCACGCGCACCTTGCCCCGGAACAGACGGTAGGTGAGGATGAAGTAGAGGATGGCGAGTACCATGCCAATCAACCACCAGACTAACCCCACCGCCTGGGCATACTGGGATGCTGAGGCGTTATAGATCGTCAGACTGTTGGCCGGGTTGGTGGCGGGCAGGACCATGGGGTACAGGGTAATAGCCGCGCTCGCCAGCAGCCCCACTATGTAGGCACACGAAGCAAAAAACGCCGCCAGGTCTCGTTGCCTGAGATTAAAGTAGCCCATGCCGATGAGTCCCACAAGCGCGATTACAGGGAAGATGACCTCCCAGGGACGGATACTGAAGCTCGCACGTATCGCAGGCTGCACCGAGAACGTCAGAATGGTTCCAGGTATCGTGAGGACAATCGTGATGAGCCAGGCGAGCCTGGCAATCCGCCGGGAGCGGGCATTGAGCGTCCCCTCTGTCTTCACGGCAATATAGTTGGCCCCATGAGCCGTCAGGGCAGCCAGCGCTAGCAGCCCGATCAGAATCGTGTACCAGTCCAGGATGCCGGGGTTCGAGCTGTACGGGTTAAAATCTGTCCACAAGGGCAAGAAGAAGGTCCCCGTGCTATTCAGCGGCACACCCCGGATGACATTCCCGAGCGCGACACCGAAGAAGAACGCCAGCAGGGCACTCCCCAGAAAGAAGAGCCCATCCCAGAAGGAGACCCACACCGGATTCTGGAGGTGCGAGCGGAGTTCAATGGCAACCCCGCGCAGCATCAAGAACCAGAGCACCATGATCAAGGGCAGGTAGAACCCGCTGAAACTGGAGGCATACAGGACGGGAAAGGTGAAGAACAGCGTGCCTCCAGCGGCGATGAGCCAGACTTCGTTGCCATCCCAGACCGGGCCAATCGCGCGCACAATCGTGCGACGCTCCAGATCACTCCTGGCTGCAACCAGGTGAATGACCCCGGCCCCCAGGTCAAAGCCGTCGAGTACGACATACATGGTGAGCATGAACGCCACCAGGATAAACCATAACGTCTGCATCGTTTTCCTCCTCGTCAATTCTGCCTTAGTCCATGAATCCCTGTGCCTGTTGTGGAACCGCTTCCTCTAGCGGAGCCTTTTCCTCAATGATGGGGCCGCGTAGCGCTTCGTTGACGATCAAAACGACATAGAGCAAGCCCAGCAGTAGATACATACCTGCGAATCCAATCAGCGTAAAGATCACATTCCCATCCGAGAGCGTCGTTGTTGACCCCTGGACCGTCTGCAGCAGTCCGTAGACAATCCAGGGTTGACGACCGAGTTCGGCCGTGAACCAACCCGCTGTGTTCGCGATGAACGGGAACGGAAGCGCTAGCAGCAGGATCCAGAGCATCCAACGCAGCTGGAAGAGCCGGCGCCGCCAGAGCAAGAGCGCCGCTAGCCCCATAATGGCAATGAAAAAGGTCCCCAACCCGACCATGATGTGATAGCTAAAATAGAGCAGTGCGATCGAGTCTGGTCGCTGAGCGGGAGGGAAGGCGTCGAGCCCTTTCACCACAGCAGTCCAGCGGCGGTAGGTCAGAAAGCTGAGCACGTTCGGGATGATGAGCGCATTGTCGAGGGTTCCATGCGCTGGATCAGGCTGGCCGATAATGACGATGCCCGCACCCTGTTGCGTTTGAAAGAGCCCCTCCATCGCCGCCAGTTTGGCCGGCTGATTGATGGAGACCTGTTGCCCTTCCAGGTCACCACTCGGGAAGAGCTGGTTGAGGCTGGCAATCAGCCCCACGATCACCCCCAGGGTGACAAACAGTCGGCCGTACTCGACGTGCTGCTTCACCAGCAGGTAGTAGGCACCCAAGCCGGCCATGGCGAAGGAGCCGGTGAGCACAGCTCCGCTCATAGTATGCAGGTATTGCGGGACGATCCAGGAGTTGAACAGCACCGCCCAGTAGTTGGATAAATGCAGCCGACCGCCAGGGGTGATCGTGTAGCCAACCGGGTGTTGCATCCACGCGTTGGAGGCAATGATGAAGGCACCGGAAGCCCACGTTCCCAGCCACACCATAAACGCCGAAAACCAGTGTATCTTTTGCCCGAAGGCGCGTTCGCCAAACAAGAAGATCCCGAGGAAGGCCGATTCGATAAAGAAGGCAAAGGCTCCTTCCATAGCCAGGGTCTGCGCGATGATATCACCCGCAAAGACAGAGAAGCGCGCCCAGTTGGTGCCGAACTGAAACTCCATCGGGATACCCGTCACGACGCCTACAATAAAGGTGACGGCGAAGATTCTGGCCCAGAAGCGTGCGCCTGTGTTGTAGCGCTCGTCCTTGCGCCACAGGTACAGCGTTTTGAGGATCAGGATGAGCAGGGCCAGCCCCATGGTGAGCTGCGGAAAGAGATAATGAAAGGAGATCGTGAAGGCAAACTGTAAGCGTGATAAGAGTGTCGATGTGTCCATACGCTACCTACTTCCTGCTAGGATAACTGTCCGTATCATACTCTCGCTGCTGAGGATGAAGGTGATTCCTCCGTCTTTCCGTGCTGTTCCTTTCCCATTGACGCTGGATGGCTCCAGGAGAGACTAGCATTCCGTCCTGCACCTCAAACATGCTCCGGTAGAGCCCATTCCTCATCAAGAGCTGGCCATGGGTACCGCGTTGGCTGATTCTACCCTGATCAAGTACCAGAATCTCATCCATCCGCTCCATCGCGACGAGGCGATGGGTCATCATCAACGTCGTTCGCCCCTGCATCAGCATATCGAGCGCATCAAGTACCGCTTGCTCTGTCAGTGGGTCCAGGTTGGCGGTTGCCTCATCCAGGATGAGCAATGGGGCATCCTTGAGCAGCACCCGCGCAATGGCGAGACGCTGCCGTTCCCCCCCGGAGAGTCGCAGTCCCTGCTCGCCTATCCATGTCTCCAGGCCATCGGGGAGTTGCTCGATGAACCCGGCGAGTTGCGCCTGCTCCAGGGCCTGCTGGATCTCGCTGTCGCTGGCGCCAGGTCGTGCCAGCAACAGGTTACCGCGTATCGTGCCGTTGAAGAGGTACGTATCCTGGGCAACGACACCGATGAGGCTACGCAGATCGCTGAGCCCATACCTCCGAATATCCTGGCCATCCAGGCGAATGGTGCCGTGCGTAGGGTCCCAGAAGCGCAGGGCCAGCCTGGCTATGGTCGTCTTGCCCGATCCGCTGGGGCCAACAACTGCCGTCCGGCTGCCAGGATGCATGCGAAAGGTGACCCCATCCAGTACCTCGCCTGCGGCAGTCGGATAGGCGAAGTGCACCTGGTCGAACCCCAGCATATGCCCAGCTGGCGCATACTCACTCGGCGCAGGCAGAGGAGTAGCGCATTCTTGCACCTGGGGAGCGGCGTCTACCACCTCAAACACTCTCTCAGCAGCGGCTAGCGAGTGGCCGAGCGATTGAAAGGCCTGCGCCAGGGGCTGGACGGCTTCAAAACTTGCCAGGATCACCAGGGTGAGCGTGGCCAGGTAAACACCGTTAATGGCCTTGGTTACTACGAGAGGTATCGCCAGGATGAGAATGGTCCACAGCGCCAGGTTCACCAGGAGGTTGTTCAGCGCCTGCTGCAACCCTGTAATGTATGCCATCCGTCGCTGTACCTGTCCAAGTGCACGGTCGAGGTCAGCGATCATCCGGCGCTGATCGCCCGCACACCCACACGCCAGGATGTCCTGTACGCCCTGGATACCATCCACGATCTGTGCGTTGAGCTCGGCCCGCAGCGCAAGCTGGCGTTTCCCTAATCCGCGAGCGAGAGCGTTGGCCAGGAGTGGTACGCCGAGGCCGGCGGCGACAAGAAACGCCAGCGCCACCCAGGCCAGCACAGGGCTGAACATGGTGAACAGGCCGAACGTGAGGATGGCAATCAGAACGGCGACAATGAAAGGTGAAACCACGCGCAGGTAAACGTTTTGTAATTCCTCGACGTCTGCAACAAGGCGGGTCAGTACGTCGCCACTGCGGTACATGAGTAGCCGAGCGGGAGCCAGAGGTTCGAGGCGGCTGTAGACCCAGATGCGGAGCTGGGCGAGCAGGCGGAAGGTGACATCGTGTGCTACCAGCCGCTCGGTGTAGCGTGAGACGGCCCGCGCAACACCCATAAAGCGCACGATGTAGATCGGCAGCGTGAGCAGAACCAGCAGGGGTGCAAGCGCCGCAGCCGCAATCAGGTATGCTGCCATGCCCAGCAAGCCCATATTACTGGCCACCGTCGCACACCCCAGGACGATGGCCAGTGCCACCTGCCAGCGAAAGGGACGCAGAAACGTGAGCAGGCGTAGAAAGAGCTTCATACGGGCACCTCTCCCATTCTGTAAGCGTCCACAAGGCGACTATACGGACCGCTCCGGCGCATCAGTTCCTCGTAGCAGCCAATCTCGACGAGCCGTCCATCCTCCAGGACCGCGATCTGTTGCGCATGGGCGATGGTGTTGAGCCTGTGGGCGATCACCAGCACCGTCCGATCCTGCACCAGGCGCTCCAGTGCCTGCCTGATAAGCGTCTCACTCTCAGGATCAAGGCTCGAGGTTGGCTCATCAAGGACCAGCAGTGGGGCGTCTTCGAGGAAAGCGCGAGCGATGGCGAGGCGCTGGACCTGGCCCGCGCTCAGGCGGGTACCCCGCTCTCCAATCTCAGTCTCGTAACCCTGTGGAAGCTGGGAAATAAAAGCTGCCGCTCCAGCGAGTTCGGCGACCCGCGCGACTTCGCCGTCGCTCGCGCCGGGATGGGCCAGTCGAATGTTCGCTCGCACACTCCCAGAGAACAGGTATGGCCGCTGTGGCACCAGGGCCACAGACGCTCGCCACGCCTCAGCCGGGAGGTCAGTGAGCGGGATGCCGTTCGCGGTAATGCCTCCACCCTGGACATCCATAAAACGCAGTAACAGGTTCACCAGGGTGCTCTTGCCCGCGCCACTCCGACCCACCAGTGCAGTGCAAGTGCGGGCTGGCAGGGTCAGGTTGACCTCTTTCAGAGCAGGGCGATCGCTTCCAGGATAGGTATACATCAGATCGGTAAACTCAATGGTGAGTCCACCAGGGGGGATAGTCACAAGAGGTACCCCTTCCTGATTTGTTTGTAGAGGTACAGGCGTTTCTAAAATCTCGACAATCCGCTTTGCCGCTGCTTTACCCTCCATGCCCGCGTGGCGATGGACCCCGAGTTCCCGGAGTGGCCTGTAGAACTCTGGTGCCAGGAGCAGTACGAGGAAGGCTTGCTCAAAGGAAATGCCGCCATTTAATAGACGCACCCCCAGCGTGACGGCAATCAAACCAATCGCGATCGCTGTCATGAATTCAAGCACCGCTCCTGACAGAAACGCAATACGTAGCACTTGCATCGTTCGCTCGCGGAAGGTATCGCTCACCTGGGCAATGCGTGCGCTTTGTGCCTCACTGCGCCCGAAGAGCTTCAGCGTTGGCAATCCTTGCACTATATCCAGGAAGTGTGCGCTCATGCGCGAAAGCGCGATCCATTGACGCTGGATTTGTGCCTCGGCATAGCTACCCACCAGAATCATCAAGAGCGGAATGACCGGGCCGGTGACCAGGAGCAGGACTGCGCTGGTCCAGTCGAGGGGCAAGATATACGCAGCAATCAAGAGCGGCACCAGGACACTCAAAGCCATCTGGGGTACGTAACGGCTCACATAGGCATCGAGCCGCTCAATACCTTCGTTGAGGGTCGCCACGAGCTCGCCAGTACGTTCGCCTCTGCTGTAGGCTGGGCCTAACTGTAACAGGCGAGCGAAGAGACGTTCGCGCAGCTCGGACTTGACGCGGATTGCCCCTTGCAGGGCGGTCACTTCGCGTACCCAAACGATGCCCGCATGCACCCCGATTGTGCCTACCAGGAGAAGGAGCAGCGAACTGACCTGGGCAAGATCCTGATGGGCCAGGAACACCAGGCTAACGATCCTACTCAGGAAGGCCATCTGAGCGATCATCACGATTGCCCCAAGGACCCCAAAGATGATCGTAAGAGCCAGAGCATTCCGTGCATACTTGATCTGCCGAAAGAGTTCTTTCTTCATCATGTTTTGTGCTCATCTGCTGGCATGACCTATGTACGTGGGGAGACAAGCGGTTTGGCGTTCAAGGTGCCAGATGCCATGGCCTCCAGGAGCGAGGCCGCGCTTTCCAGCGGCTGTGGTTCACTGGCGGTGGCTCCTGGTGCGAGCTTGCCAGAGGCGATGAGGTCAATGGTTACCGGGTAATCAGTCGGATGTTCGTAGATGAGCGTACCCCGGATCTCCAGTTCCTGACGCACAAAACGAAGTGGATTGAATGTGACATCCTCCATAGTCAGGCCTACCAGCACGATGCGGGTTCCCGGAGGTGCAGCATCGAGGGCAAGTTGCGTGGTGGCGCGAATTCCCGCGCATTCAAAGATGGCAACGGCTCCCTCCTGCTCAAAAAAGGCACGCGCCTCATCCGCATTACGCGCTTCTGAATACTGCACCGCTCCTGCTGCCAGGGCTGCGGCGCGACGTGCGGGGTTTGGCTCCATCACCACCACACGGCTGCCCCTGGCGACTGCTATAGTAACGATCAAGAGTCCCACGCCCCCGCAGCCGATCACCGCGATCGTCTCTCCAGGCGCGGCCTCGGCCCGGCTAAATGCATGTACCCCCACAGTTGTCGGTTCGATGGTGGCGGCATCACGGATGGCAAACGTCTCAGGGATCGACCAGGCATAGCCATGGGGTACCGCCACATACTCGGCCAGCCCTCCCCAGCGCGTTATGCCGATCGTCTGTTTGCGCAGGCAGATACGTTCCAGTCCACGGGCGCAAAGCGAGCACTCTCCACAACCAAAGTTCGGTTCAATGGATACCCGCTCACCGAGTCGCCCCGGCGGCGCATTTGCTCCTGTGGCGACAATGTGCCCGGCGATCTCATGGCCGAGCACCATCGGGTACGTCAGGGCTCGCTCACCCGTGTAGCAGTGAACATCGGAGCCACAGAGTCCGTTCGCCTCGACTTCGACCAACACCTCATTAGCGGCAAGTTGAGGTACAGGGACGCTCTCAATGCTCATTTCATGCGGGCCATGCAAAACTGCTGCCCGCATCGTGGTTGGAAGATTGGTTGTGTTCATTACGTACTCTCCTCTCGGCATGACCGGTTGGCGTGACCGCCACTTCTAGCAGTACCCTGCCTTTTTGTGTCATACTTCACTGGCTGATCAAGACTTTTAGGGCGCTTGACGATGAGTCTGTATGACCCATACTCACTGCCTTGCATTGAGACCTCTATCTCACACATGCCCACCTGGCGCGAGCTGGGCACCCTCTGCCTGGTTCAACTCGATGAGTGCATCTAGCGCGTGCAGATAGCCGCGCCAGCCCAGACCGGCGATCTGAGCGACACAGATGGGCGCGATGAGCGATTCGTGGCGGAATGCCTCGCGTGCGTGTACATTCGACATATGTATCTCGATGATCGGGCGGTCGGTGTCCTTGAGGGCATCACGCAGGCTGTAACTCGTATGTGTCAGCCCTCCCGGATTGATCACAATGCCCACTATGTTTGGCGCCTCCTCCTGCATGCTATCGATCAGCGCTCCCTCATGGTTCGATTGGAAGGTAACTACCTCGTACCCCAGTTCAGCGCCACGCGCACTCAGCCGGTCGTTGATCTCCGCCAGCGTCGTGCGCCCATAGATAGTAGGATCGCGCTTCCCCAACTTGTTGAGGTTCGGTCCGTGCAGCACCAGGATGCGCCCTTTCTGCCCGTTCGCGTTGCTTTCGGTCATGTTGTCTCGCTCCTTTCCTAATTTTCCTACAGGTGGCTCTCACCTTTTGCTGTTTTGTTGAATAAGATCGTTGAGAAGATCCGCGTAACCTTGACGATCCAGGGGAAACTCTACTTCGCGGCCCTTATAACTCGAATAGGTCATCGCATTTGCCAGTTCCAGTGCCATACGCCCCTGAATGCCATCGCCATAGGAACTGTCACCATGTAAAATGGCGTTATGGAAACTCTGGTAAACTTCGGAGTGACTGCCCTTCCCGTTTTCCAATATCAAGGGATTTCGACGCGACGCGGGAGACCCGAAAGGAGTGGTACTCTTTGCCGCATACTCCCTCATGTCAGTATCAAATAATTCGACAGTCAGTGCCCCGCGATCAATTTCAAGAGTACCCGCGGTACCCACAATCTTCAGGCGCTCAGGTGCATCGGCCGCGGTACCTGCAGTCCTAAGCGGCTCAGCCTCTGCCGAGCTAATATGTACCGATCCCACCGCGCCATTTTCCCACTCAACCATCGCATGGGCGGTATCCTCTGCTTCGATATCATGGAGCAGCCTGCGTGTCCAGGCTATCATACGTATAGGCAGGCCAGCCAGATGAGTGAGAGCATCTAGAGAATGAGAGCCTTGAGCTGGCAAGACACCGCCGCCCTCGCCTGCCCACGTGGCCCGCCAGGGAGCTTGGGCATAGTAGGCGTATGATCTTGTCCATACAGCCGTCAAATCTACACGTTGGATATTCCCCAGCAATCCCTCCTGAAGCAATTTATGCGCCGTACGTATCTCTGGACGGAAGCGGTGCTGAAATATGACGCTGAGCAATCGCTGGCTACGGGTCGCCGCGTCGATCATGGCATCTGCTTCTACTACCTGGATCGCCATTGGTTTTTCTACAAGCACGTGACACCCTGCCTCAAGGCAGTCAACAGTCATCGAGGCATGCAGGATGGGGGGTGTGATGATGACGGCAACATCTGGCCGTGTTGCAGCAAGCATCTGATGGTAATCTTGATAGAAGGCGCAATGTAACTGATCAGCCCTCTGCTTACCCTTCTCGACATTGATATCGGAGACCGCGACTACCTCGACTGCCGGAAGGGCAAGTGCCGGAAGGTGTTCAGTAAACACAGCACCTCCTATTCCAATGACAACATGCCGCAAACGTTTTTCACTCGACTGTTCCATTGGTAAAACCTTCTTTGTCAGTTCGTAGTATGCTAACGACTTGAACTATACCTGCTTCTCCAGGCAAGAGTGGGAGAGAAGAAATATTCCTTCCAAAGAGTGTAGCTGCTGCGCCGAGACCTCTATCTCATACATGCCCACGTGGCGCGATCTCGCTGCCCTCCGCCTCACTCAACTCGATGAGTGCCTCTAGCGCGTGCAGGTAGCCGCGCCAGCCCAGCCCGGCAACCTGACCGGCGCAGATGGGCGCGATGAGCGACTCGTGGCGAAATGCTTCGCGTGCATGCACATTCGACAGATGCACCTCGATGACCGGGCGATTGGCATCCTTGAGGGCATCACGCAGGCTGTAACTCGTATGCGTCAACCCTCCCGGATTGATCACGATCCCCAACGAGCTGTCCGCCTCCTCCTGCAAGCAATCGATCAGCGCTCCCTCGTGGTTCGATTGGAAGGTCGTCACCTCGTACCCCAGTTCAGTGCCACGCGCACGCAGTCGCTCGTTGATCTCTGCCAGTGTCGTGTACCCATAGATACCGGGCTCGCGCTGCCCCAACGTATTGAGGCTCGGTCCGTTTAGCACCAGGATGCGGCCTTTCCGCTCGTTGGCTGTGCTTTCGGTCATGTTGTCTTCCTCCTTATGAGTCTAGCTGGGGAGGTAGCCACATCGCAGGCTTTTCTTGCTCGTATGCCCTGCCGTTGGGGAAGCTGATGAGTTCGAGCACCAGACCCCAGGGCGTTTTGAAGTGGACAAAGGTTGAATCTTTCCCCGCCTCTGCCCCATAACTATTCCGCTTTTCACCGAACAGGTAGACGCCTTTGCTCTTGAGATAAGCGATGGCCGCATCCATGTCATCGACATAAAACGTCACATGGTGACCGCCATAATCACTGGATTTGGGCATGTGCTTGTTCTGGTCCGGCGCCGTGTACTCGAAGAGCTCAAAGTGTGCGCCGTTACGGCAACTCAATGTACGTATCTTGCGGTCAGTCTCCGGATGGATGTCGAGATAGTTATCCGTGCGCCGGGGCGGGTTCAACGAATAGACCACCTCGCAGCCAAGCACATCCACGAAAAACTCCGTAGCCTCCTCCAGATTGGGCACAGTCAGACCAATGTGTTCGACACCACGCATGCCGGGGAGGCCGCCTTTGGTGCGAGTTTCTACATCGTCAGATTCCATCGGTATTCCTCCAAACCTCAGAACTTTCCATTATTCAGAGAGAAGTGTAGCCGACTGAACGAACAAAAATGGGCGCAAAGTTCATTGGTTCAGGCGGACAGTCCTCGATTTTTGAGGAACTGTTCTCCTTTTTTTGGGAACTCTGCTCGAACAAGACACGGCTTCTTATATGAAATTGCGCATTCCTATCTCTGAAACGTGTCAAGATTGTGATATAGTGATACCTATGGTTCGCACATACTCCTTGGCATTTAATGTAGTCGTCTGAATTTGTTAGTAAAGAGAGACAAGGAGGTTGAACTGATGCTCTGGTATTGTGCTTTCAATTGGCACCCACATACAACTCGCCAGCAGGTAGCTCAGCGGGTTGTGCAACAACATGACGCGGGTAGGAATCACCCAGAAAATATAAAGGGGTGGTACAACCTGGCGGGAGGCGGAGCCGGGTTCTTGCTCGTAGAGACAGATGATCCCCGGCAACTGACCGCCTTTTTACAACCCTATATGGATCTGATCAGTTTTGATGTTCACGCAGCGTATGCGCTAGACTACGAAAAACAGGTCCAGGAACTCCGGCAGGTCGCGCAGCAGACTCGCTAGTATGCGCCAGTATTTGAGCACAATCAGGTGAGGTGCTGGTTCTTTTGAAAGAACCAGCACCTTTTTGTCGTCTGGTTACTTCGACTTCCTCGCTTTTTCTACAAAAGTGCCAAAGTCGAGCCACATACAAAGTTGCCGTTACTTTCTCGAGCACGGTTCCCCAAAACAGGGGAACTGCCCCTCTAAAAGAGAGGACTGTTCCCCTAAAAAGAGGAACTTTTCGCCCGTATTTGAGCTTGCAGTCAGCTACACTTCTCTCTAGTAGCATCCTTGGGACTCTTCTCAAAGTATTTTCTTAACCAGACTCGTCGAGAGAGGAAAAAGAGTTCTGATCTGAAAGGAACAACGAAGCATGGAAACAAATCCACGTGACCCAGTGGCTCTTCAACGTACTGCTGAAGAAGCCAGTGCTAAAACCGGCACGAGTTCCGTTCCCGCGAGAGCAGGGGAGCCAGCTTTGAAGCGAACACGCGTCCGCTATGGTATCCTCGCACTTCTCTTCTTTGGCGTCGTCATTAACTATCTCGACCGCGCGAATCTTGCGCTCGCCGCCCCGGTTATCAAAAATGACCTGCACATGAACGCTGCTACCTTAGGGGCGGTCTTGGCGGCTTTTGGCTTCTCGTACGCCTTCATGCAGATTCCAGGCGGCTTTGTAATCGACCGTCTCGGACCGCGCATAACCTATGGGGTGGCGCTTACCGTGTGGTCCATCATTACCGCGCTGCAAGGACTAGCACGCAGCGCGGTTGTGCTGATTGGACTGCGCATAGGTCTCGGCATCGCTGAGGCCCCTGCCTTTCCCGTAAACAGCCGGGTGGTGGCTGCCTGGTTCCCCAATAAGGAGCGTGCGTCCGCGGTGGGTATCTACACCGCAGGGGAGTTTGTCGGGCTGGCTTTTCTCACGCCCGTCCTCGCCTGGCTCCTCACGTCCTTTGGCTGGCCCCTCATGTTTGCCCTCAGCGGCCTCCTAGGGCTTATCTTTGCAGCGGTCTGGCTCTGGCGGTATCGGGATCCCAGACATAGCCGCAGGGCCAATGAAGCCGAACTCAACTACGTTCGGGAAGGGGGAGGTCTGGCTGAGAGGGCGGGGGAGCGCCAGAAATTTAAATGGAGCGAGGCGTCCGAGCTCTTCAGGCATCGTCAGCTCTGGGGCATTTACATCGGGCAGTTTGCGATAGCTTCTACGCTCTGGTTCTTCTTGACCTGGTTTCCCACTTACCTGGTCACCTCTCGACATCTAACCATCATTAAGGCAGGGCTGTATGCAGTCATTCCCTATATCGGGGCTTTTATCGGCGTCCTGATCGGAGGTGCAGTCTCGGATTGGCTCCTTCGCCGGGGGTTCTCATTGGGTGGTGCTCGCAAGACCCCCATCATTGCGGGTCTTTTGTTGGCGAGCACCATCGTGTTTGCTAATTACGTCGAGTCGATCAACGCGGTGATTGCGATTATGACCCTGGCGTTCTTTGGCCAGGGGATGTCTGCTATCTCCTGGACGCTGGTCTCCGATACCGCCCCGAAAGAACTCCTGGGCCTGGCGGGAGGCGTCTTCAACTTTTTTGCGAACCTGGGATCAATTGTGACTCCCTTAGCGATTGGGTTCATTCTGGCTGCCACCAACTCGTTCAGCGGAGGTCTGGTGTTCATGAGTGCGGTGGCCCTGGTGGGGATGCTGTCGTACATCTTCATCGTCGGCAAGGTGTACCGCATCGAACTGAAAACTCAACCTGTGCTGGGTCTGTGAATTATCGCCGAGAGTCGAATGCTTTATCTTATCAGATGCTCGAGTCTTCCACTCCCGGCAATAATTTACTGATCCTGCATCATCCATCCTGTAGGTAGATCAGCATGATTAATCAAGGAGGTAGATCTCATGGCATTCTATATGTGCCAATTTGCTTACACTTCTGAAGCGTGGACAGCGATGACGGAAAAACCACAAGACCGCAGCAAACCCGTGGGTGAGTTAGCGCAGAAGCTAGGGAGTCGAGTGGTTGGCTTATACTACTACTTTGGTGATTACGATGGGGTTTTGCTTTTTGAAGCGCCCGATGACATAACTGCCAATGCAGTAATAGTGGCCTCCATGGCACCTGGGCATCTCAAGGTAACAAAAACCACCAGGCTATTTACCCCCGAGGAGACGATGGAAATCATGCGCAAAGCAGGAGGTGTAAACTTCGGAGGAACCGAACCATCCCAGCAATGGTTCAGTATATACTGAGGCAATGCGCAAAGCAGAAGGTGTAACATTCGCAGGCCTTCGAAGGCGAGATTAGCACGGCCTATAAGGAGCTTGCTAGCTTGATGCTACCAGGCTCCTGGTTTACGTTATGAATTAGAATCAGACTTCCACCACATAATAGAATAATAGGCGTCTATCACTTACCACCTAACCACTACCACAAGATGAGGGAGGTTGTCTTGATGGAACAGACCACCAGTGTACCAGGAATTGACTGGCTAAGGCGAACCGGCATCGTGGCCATCGTGCGCGGTATTCCTGCGGAGACAGCACTGGAAGTCGCCGACGCGTTATACACTGGGGGGATTCGGGTCTTGGAAGTGGCCCTGAATTCCAGTAACGCGTCGATCACCATGCTGCAACAGATGCGAGCCGCCTATGGTGACAAGATGTGGGTGGGGGCCGGGACGGTCCTGGATGTGGCGCTTGCGGAAACAGCCCTGAGGTCGGGGGCCCAATTTTTTGTGACACCCAACGTCGACGAACGCGTCATCGCATACGGAGTGCAGCATCATCTTCCGGTGTTCCCCGGAGCACTCACCGCCACGGAAGTTGTGAAAGCTTTTCAGGCTGGGGCAACAATGGTAAAAATCTTCCCCAGTCGGAGTGTAGGTCCCGGGTATATCAAAGAGTTGCAAGGACCGCTTTCCCATATTCCTCTGATGGCGGTCGGTGGGATTTCTGTGGAGAATGCGGCAGAGTATCTGCGGGCTGGTGCCCAAGCGGTTGGCGTTGGCAGTGAGCTCGTTGACAAGACAGCGATCGTGGCGCAAGATTTCGCGAAGATCTCTCAGACGGCCAGCAAGCTCGTAGCTGTCGTACAAGACGCCTTAAGAACTGGCGACGCAGTCTGAGGTGAGAGGGAGGTAACCCAGGAGCGATAACAGAAATGCTCCTCCGATGGTCGGCGCGGTCACCATAGTCATCCTGCAAGGGACGTGTACGATTGGATCGAAAGCTGGTGGATCATGGATGTCGTGACGTTTGGTGAAACGATGGTGTTGCTGACCCCTACCAAATCTGGCCCGCTCGAGGCCGTAAGGCTGTTTGAAAAAGGGTTGGCAGGGGCAGAATCCAACGTGGCTATTGCGCTGGCCCGGTTAGGGCACAACGTTGCCTGGATCAGTAAAGTCGGCACGGACGGTTTCGGTCAGTTCATTTATAAAACCCTCCGTGGCGAAGGAGTCGATGTTTCGCACGTCCAGTTCGATGACGAGCGCCCAACAGGCGTCTTTTTCAAAGAGTTCAGAGGGGACGGGCGCACGTATGTCTACTACTACCGCCATACCTCTGCTGCCAGCCACATACGCCTTGAGGATGTTCCCCTATCGAACTTTGCTGGGGCAAGGTATTTCCTGATCACCGGCATCACCCCCGCTCTCAGCACGCTGAATCGGCAAACCACGTTTCGGAGCATCGAACGAGCCCATCAACAGGGCATGCAAGTGGTGTTCGATCCGAACATTCGCCAGAAGCTCTGGACACTGGAAGAGGCGCGACCCGTGCTCAATGATCTCGCGTCCCAAGCGGATATCGTCTTGCCAGGGCTCGACGAGGGGACGATCCTGACCGGCCAGCCATCCGAGATGGAGATTGCTCAGGCATTTATCAACAGGGGGGCCAAACTCGTAGTCGTCAAACTTGGGCTCAAGGGGGCGTATTATCGCTCTACAACAGAAGAGGGGTGGGTGAATGCATTCCCCATCAGCCTGGTTGATGAGGTCGGTGCAGGCGACGCGTTTACCGCTGGCCTCCTCTCGGGATTGTTGGATGGCCTCCCGGTACCAGCTGCAGTCACACGGGCAAGTGCCTTAGGGGCACTTGCTGTGGCAAATCAAGGAGACTATGAAGGTTTACCAAACCGGCAGGAACTGGCGCTGTTTCTTAACGATGCCGTGAAGCCCAGCCGGTAAATAAAAGGAGGAATCTATGAAAATCACACAGGTTGAACTCTTCCAGGTGCCACCTCGCTGGCTATTTGTGAAACTGACCACTGACAATGGGTTGAGCGGTTGGGGCGAGCCGGTGGTCGAAGGACGTGCCGCTACGGTGGCCACAGCCGTGCGGGAAATAGAAGCCTCCTTGATCGGGCAAGACCCCCGGCGCATCGAAGATATCTGGCAACTCCTCTATCGCGGCGGGTTCTACCGCGGGGGTCCGATCCTCATGAGCGCGATCGCCGGGATCGATCAAGCGCTCTGGGATCTCAAGGGTCGGCTCTATAACCTGCCGGTCTATGAGTTCCTGGGAGGTGCAGTGCGGGACAAAGTGCAGGTCTATTCATGGATTGGCGGTGATCGCCCGGCGGATGTCAGCAACGCCGCCCGGGAAAAGGTAGCGAGTGGATTCACGGCGATCAAAATGAATGCCTCTGAGCAGATGCACTACATCGATTCCTTTGGCAAGGTCACGGCTATAGTGGAAAGAGTCGCGGCGGTTCGCGAGGCCACCGGCAACGATTTCGGCATTGCGGTGGACTTTCACGGGCGCATCCATAAGTCCATGGCCAAGGTGGTCGCCAAAGAGCTGGAACCATTCCACTTATTGTTTATCGAGGAACCAGTCTTGCCAGAGAACAATGAAGCGCTCCGAGACATCGCGCACCACACGTCAATCTCCATTGCCACCGGCGAGCGCATGTACTCGCGCTGGGACTATAAAAAGCTGTTCCAGGAGGGCTATGTAGACATCATTCAGCCTGATCTCTCCCATGCCGGTGGGATCTCCGAGGTGAAGAAAATTGCTGCCATGGCTGAGGCGTATGATGTGGCCGTGGCACCCCATTGCCCGTTGGGACCTATCGCCCTGGCTGCATGCTTACAGCTCGACAGCTGTACACCCAATGTCTTTATTCAAGAGCAAAGTCTGGGCATTCACTATAACCAGACCAGCGACTTGCTCGACTACCTGGCCGATCGGACCGTCTTCGACTATCAGAACGGCTACGTTGCCATCCCCACAGGCCCCGGGTTGGGTATCACGCTTGCTGAGGAAGTTGTCCGTGCGGCAACGCAACAAGGGCACAACTGGAAGAATCCCATTTGGCGCAATGACGATGGAACTATCGCCGAATGGTAGGTGCGAAGAAGGTACGGTAAGGAGAAAGGGAAACCAAGCTAATGCAGGAAATCCATGACATGCTTGAGCGGGTAGCCGGAGAAGAGCAACCAGAACATATCTCGCAAGCGAGAAAGGAGTGATACACTATTGGCCGGATACTGCACACCAACATACCCACCCCTACTGGTCAACTTGAGGGCATCCTCAAACCAGAAGAGACAGGAGTCATTCCTCGCTATGCCGCGCTCGTCTGCCACCCGCATCCTCTTGGCGGCGGCACGATGCACAACAAGGTGGTCTTTAAGGTAGCACAGACACTGCAAACCCTTGGCATGCCCGCGCTCCGCTTCAACTTCCGCGGCGTAGGGCTCAGCACGGGAACATACGACGAGGGCCATGGAGAAATGGACGATGTACGTTACGCCCTCGAGTTCCTGGGCCATCGCTATACTGGCCTGCCCGTCATTCTGAGTGGTTTTTCCTTCGGAGCATATGTCGGCTTGCGTGTCGCAGCCATCGATGACCGCGTACAGGCCATGATTGGTCTTGGTACCCCTGCCCACCTGCTCAACGACGAGTTCCTGAATGAATCTCAGAAGCCTAAACTCTTTATCCACAGCACCAACGATAAGCTGGCGCCGTATGACCTGCTGCTGCATTGGTTAGAACGGATACCAGCCCCCAAAATCCTGGTTACAGTAGAAGGCGCAGATCACTTCTTCCAGGGTCGCTTGGATGAAGTACAGGCCGCGCTCATCGATTTCGTCAGCACTGCCCTTGAGTAATGGGGGACGAGAACTGCCTCATGGAAAAGAATCGCTATAAGAAAAATACACGCATAGCGCCGAGAAGCAAGCAGAGGGTAGCCTAGCCCGATGAGGAAGGCAAGCAGGGCTATTACGAGGGATACTTCCAGCGTGAGCAATTCAGGAACTGCCATAAGCAACCAGCGGGGTACTGTTCCAACTACTGCTCGCCTGCTGCTGAGGTTGGGGAAGAGGCAAGAGTGCGTAGGCGGAAGACGATGCGCAGATAGCGATCTGTAAACCAAACGGATGGAGTTTGGAGCGAAGCCTGGAGAGCGCATTGTAGAGCGGTTTCAATTCCCTCTTCCAGATCCCCAGCTCCTTTGCACGCCGCAGGAGCAGGCGCTGCTTCTCTATGGTGGTCTGCCATACTCCCCTAGCAGCGGTTTCAGACGAAAAAAGCCCGGCGAGCAAACCCGAATAGGAACAGAAGAGACTGGCGCGCAGAACCTCCTGTGGACAAAAATATGGTGATTCCAGCAATACGAGCAGCAGACGCATATCGGTTTCAGTCAACGACTGCTGCAGCAGGATGGGGTTGTTGCCGTTCGCTGAGTTGGTGGAGACGAGTGAGATTATCAGGTTGGTCGTATTCACGCTCAATGCTTGACCGGCCGGTAGCAACCTCTCCAATGGAAAGAAGTACAGATCATCTACCCTGCTTCGTTGTATGTTGATAGCTTTATTCATAGATTTTTCACCTACTTCTCTCAACATGTTATCTGCCGCTTCCAAAGGCTGCATGTGCTTTATTGAGCCTGGATGTCGAGCAAATCATCTAACGACACATAAGCTTAACAATAAGTTTCGTCCAGATACAAAATCATATATGATCTTAAGTATAAATATAATATATGATTTCACATTTGTCAAGAGCATTGAAAATGTCTCTGTGTACACACCACCACCATATGTGAACGTATAGTTTGCGTGATTTAAGAACTGGTGCTTGTAAATGATGTTAGAGGAACTGTGTACAGTGCCATCTCCGATACGGTCCAGCAGCAGTAGAGCGATATATCTGACTGGAACATTGTAGGTTCCATTCCTGCACCAGTATCCGCTCATCATCGTTGAGCAGAGCGTAAGAGGAACAGTGATTGGTGAACTTGCGTGTTACGTTGCTGCGTCTATGAGTGATGCTTTAACCCCCCTCCCTCCCAACCC
>WNFM01289164.1_pt1 | contig 21781 bp, 20 predicted proteins | sample 5400271 | NCBI WGS metagenome assembly WNFM01 (sample SAMN13153352, study PRJNA577476) | soil metagenome | isolation source: 60 cm saprolite on Douglas fir-dominated hillslope | place: USA:California | collected 2013-09-17
CCTCGCATTTTTTCTCCAAAAATCTCACTGCAAGTAGAACGGAAGCCTCTCCTCGTGTGGAGTATGCTGCCTGCCGTTGGACACTCTGCGCAATGTCATGAATATAGGATTTCCCAGATGTATTGGAGGCGAAAAGAAGCTAAACTCTTAGTACAGGAGGGGGGCGCAAATGCGTTCCAGGCTATGTAGCCGCCGACTTCATGTCTCATATCAAGCATGGTGCGAGCATCGTCGTGCCGGACTCACTGAGCGTCGATGCTCGCATGCCACTAGAGGCGGCTCGAAGGCAAATCAGGCTCAGTTTAGCCCTGATTTTTGGTAATTACTCAGGTAGTCTGGAATGAAGGAAGGATGGGATGACCGCGCAACGTGGCCTCCACAGAGGCGAGCAGATCCACGCCCTGCTTGCGCCACGTCGACGACTAGCCGCGGATGCGACAAGTCGCAGCTCAAGCAGTTCTTCTTCTGGCGTTATGCCTGTACTCTACATCTCTTTGCACTCTTTGGCAAGTCTCTAGGATACTGAGTAGTTACCCTGGATGTCAAATTAGTCTACCTAAATTTCGCCCAAAATAGCAGCGGCGTGCCACCAAGAGAAAGGGGCTTGCCAAACGAGGGATGATGGACCATCACCATGAACCAATCTATCACACCCACCACGAAGCATTTTAGCCCGGCTGCGAGTTTGGCAGCCATAGGAGTGAAGTTGAATCAACTCGATCTGTTTGGCCCGATCCGTACCGAAGTACAGATTCAGCAGAAGACTGTCAAACATACGCCAGTGAATAAGCTCTATGACGCCTTTATTTGAAATTGCTATGAGGAGAAGAACATGAGTTCATTAAGCGCTTTATTCAGCGGAAGAAAAGCGAAACTGGAACAACGATTGGCTATAGCAGAAACGTTGGGAGATTTAAAGCATATTCTGGAAGAAGAGCTTCGGTTTTACCAAAATTTGGAAGAGCCTTATAAACAGAGTTTATCCCAACCAGAGGCAATCAAAGCAGGAAAAATGTTGGATGATATGATGGCCTCGCTCATCTACCTTGACGCAATATCGTTCAAGGCTGTACCTATACAGCTCAGCACTTCCCGGCGAATTACAGGACCTAATCTGGCTTCGGGGGCTATAGGAGGAGGTATAGCTTCACTGGTAGCGAGCGGAAATCTCCTCCTTGTTCCAGTCGGTTTTGGAGTAGGATTAGCAGCGTCTTGCCTTGTATCTTTAGTACAACCAGAGACTCCTAATGACAAACTAGTTCCTGCGAGACTTGAGCTAGTCGTCGATTCAATATATCTTTTCGCACACCTAGAAAAATGTTTCACTGCTATCGATGAGGCTGTATCAGCTGTGCATCAAGATCAAAGTCGGCTTGCACGCACTCAAGATTATACGCCTTTGATGAAAGCACTTCAGGGATTGTTAGGCGCGGCGCAAGGCGAGAAGGATCAATTACCTGAGATTACAGGAAAATACATTCGTTACCTGGAATCAACGTTGCACACTGCTCAGCTAGAGGCAAGGTTTTATGAGGATGGCATGCGTGATGCCGAGCAGCTATTTGATATTGAAACCGACGACGAACTGGTTGAGCCAGTGACACTTGAACCAGCATTTGTCAAAATAGATACTCCTGACGAAGTCATATTACGCGGACGTGTGCAGTTACCACCGTCTCATTAATGGTAACGATTGAGTTCGGCTTCCTCCCCTAAACGTGTGAAGCGAGAACTGAAAGGCGAACGCATATGGAATCTATCAAGGCTATCGGCTTTGATTTTGGCCATGGCGATACATCGTTAGCTTATGTATACACCCAGAAAGGAGATCTCACGAGCGGCGAGATCCTAACGCCTACCCTGTTCGACCTCTATCGCCAACACGTGCAACCCACTGCACTCGCCTATGATCAGAATGGGCAGGCGATTTTCGGCAAAAAGGCGTTAGTGCAAGGAGATGCTCAGACCATAGAACTCTATTTTAAACGACGCCCCACCGATGATCCACAATTTAGCAAGCTCATTCAGGCGTACGTCAGAACCATTTATGAGTATTTAATTCATACAGATCAGATTGTATATGATGAGAACGTGCGCGTGTACATTGGTTGTCCTTCAGGATGGGGAAAAGAGCCTGGGACTATCGAACTGTATGAAAACATCTTGAATGCATCGGGTATCCCATCGCTAGCGGTCGTGAAAGAATCGCGCGCGGCCTTAATGCAAATTATTGAAGGCGAAAGAAAACAATTGACATTAGGTCAAATAGGGGGGGCGATTCTGGTGATTGATGTTGGCTCATCAACAACTGATTTCACCGTAGTGATCAACCGCGAGGATCATCCTGTCGATAGTGGCGTCGATATCGGCTCAGCACTCATCGACAGATTGATATTTGATTATGTGCTAGAACAAAGTGAAGATAGAACCGAAATTGAGGCACAGGTCCAACTGAAACCTAGTGTGAGGGCACAATTCCTCTACGCCTGCCGTGAAGCCAAAGAAGAATATTTTTCATATCCTGACCTCTATGAAACAACTCCTCTCGAAAAGCTATTTAGGGTAGGCACACATTTGCTTGTCGATATCAAGCTTGATGGCCCAACCATGAGAGGCCTCTTGGAGCGCCCGTTGCCAGCCTTGCAGGGAGAAGGCTGGGAGAGCAGATTTCGTGAGGCACTCAAAGATGTTCGTAGTCACATTCTTACGACGAGTGGATTGGTCATTCAGACAGTGGTATTGACTGGGGGTGCCACAAGGATGGCTTTTATAGAAAGCATCACGAAGGAGGTTTTCACTGAAGCCCATGTTACGCGTGATACCGAGCCATCAACGTGTATTGCTCATGGTCTAGCACGCTGGGGGAGAGTTGATATCCGTAGCTCCTATTTTAGCGATGAGATTCAGAGCTATATTAGTCAAGAGGTACGTACTCAAGTCACCAAGCGTATGCCCGCATTGATTGATGCCATCGCCAATACGCTGGCAAGCAAGTTCATTGCAGATCTCTTAACACCTGCGTTATATCGCTGGCGTGAAGGCAGCATTACCACCTTGAATGATCTGGAAGCAGGGTTAAAAGCTGACTTCAGTTCCTGGCTCAAACATCCCCAGGATAGTATTCATTCCGCTGTCAGTCCATGGTTAGCAGATTTGTTTAAGGAAATTGAGCCGGGAATCGAGACGATCGCGAAAAAATATCAAATCTCAGCAGGAACGGTACAGTTTTTAGGTAGCATTTCAGCGGATGGAGTTTCATTCATTTCTCCCGATATCAATGATCCCACATGGATCAGTACCATTGTTGGTATTATAGGTGGGATCGTAGCATTTGCAGTAGGCATCGCAATTTTAGTTCTCCTCGATTCACTCACTGGACCAGTGGGGATGATTGCCACAGTAATAGGGTATATTCTTGCTTACATTAGCCCATTTATAGGGTTTGAAGCAGGTAAGGACATGATGCTGAACGCAATGAAAGAACGAGTTATCCCAGTCTGGATAAGAAAAGCAGCTCTTTCAAAAAAGAAAATTGAGCGTATGGGTGCTTCGGAGTTCAATAAAATTGCCGAGGCCTTCAAAAGTAGTTTAGCTTCCGACTCTCCGGTCATGATTGACATGCAGAATAAGATATTCGCAGCACTGAATGCCCATATAGGAGAAAAAATCGACAGAGCAAAATTGCTCATTCTCTGATTAGTTCAGTAACAGCGTCACGATACCATAAGAGGTTATTATTTTGGAAAGCTCATCAGAAGATGTGACAAAATGGATTGCAAGCATGCAATCCCTCTCTCGTATTTTTCTCAACAATATAGGGAGAACATACCTCGACGAACCGCTGGACACAGAATCCAGTGCCCTTCAGCTTGCATCGCCAGATGTAGGCTTACCCTCTTTTAATCCCCGCTTTCTGAAGATCGACCAGGTAGGGGAGCCAGTTGCCGGACTAATGAATGATCCGTTTACTTCACTCCAAACCATTCTTTCGGCCTGTCATAATCCGAGGCAGCATCGGTTGTTATTTCTGGTGATAAACGATGGAAAAACGAATGAATTATACCTGGGTATCAGCCGTCACGATTTTGCAGCGAGTCATTTTGTAGAGAATCTGGGCGCATTTTTACAAAGCAACTGGCATGGTGTGCGCTATAGCGTAAAGGACATCGATGATCTGCACCTACCCCCATTGGATCATGGAGTAGCACTTACGGGTATGCCATCACTTAAGCCAGGAGATTATCATGGCTATCCCCAGAGTTTAGATCGCATCCTTCGTGGATTACAGGGATCACCCTTCGCCTACCTTGTGATAGCTGATCCAATGTCTTCCCAGGAGGTCCTTGATATTATCGATAGGTGCCGTGATTGGATTGGCAGATTTCATAGCTTGGTAAAAACAACGCATAGTGGAACAATTACCCTATCTGCCAATGTGAATACAAGTGTAGGCAAGAGTACTTCTGATTCATTCTCAGCTGGACTGGGTCATTATTCCCCTTTAAGTGCTAACTATACATTTGCCACAGGGGAGAGTTTCTCATTTTCGGAGGGTGTAGGGAGTAGCGTTGCGCAAACATTAGGGAAGGAATACGTGAATTCACATGCACAGGCAGTCATCAAGCTGCTTGAACAATATACTGCACGGTTCGAACATGCCCGTGCATCAGGGTGCTGGAATGTGGGCATCTATTTTTTGGCGGCGAGGCAAGAAGAAGTCATCGACGGGGCTATCCGCTTACGTTCGCTGCTGTGAGCGGTGAAACAAGCGCATTTGAGCCCATCCGTATCCATGATTTGCGTTTTGTCTGGAAAAAAGGAGTAGAAAAACAACTGAAAAGTTTGGAGAAACCACACTTTGTGCCTGTAAAACTGCATTCAAGTACAGATGAGGGGCATCCGCTCGGAAAAGCATTCAACGAATTAACAACGCCGCTCAATACCGAAGAACTGGCGCTAGTGGTCAATTTACCGCGACGAGAAATACCGGGGGTGCACGTTATACCCGTAGCAGATTTCAGTTTGAATCCCTCTCCACCTCAAGAGGGAGGGGTAGTGCTAGGGACCGTGTTGCAGGGGGGCGAACCTACCGCTCTCACCTACTCTCTGCCAGTAGCAGCATTGGCGAAACATACATTGGTGACTGGGATCAGCGGTAGTGGAAAATCAACGACCTGCCGTCACCTGTTAAACGAGTTACTTGAACGAGGCATCCCATTTCTGGTGATCGAGCCAGCAAAGGATGAGTACATCTCCTGGGCGATGCAGGTCAACCGTGAGCGTCAAACAGCAAATAAAGAGTCAATTGCGATCTATGTTCCTGGTTTGAAAGCATGGCACGGGAAACCGCTTGAATCTGAGCTTGCACTTAATCCTTTTGAAGTCATCCGGCCGGATCCTACCTACAATCCCAACATCCTCTCCCATATTGATCGCTTAAAATCAATACTGGTGGCAACATTTCCGATGCAAGAGGTGCTTCCTCTCCTTTTAGAAGATGTTCTGTTCCATGCCTATACCCATCCAAATAACTGGCTTGCTGAAGCACTCCCAGCCTATAAAACGCCTTTCCCAACACTCAGCCAATTAGCGGATCAGATCCCTCTTGTTGTGAGGGCGAAAGGATACGAGGAGCGCATTACCAGTAACTTGACGGCGGCACTCACCACCCGCATACAGAACTTACGACGTGGCTGGAAACGCACGTTATTTGATCAACAGATTTCGACCCCCTATCAAAACCTTTTTGAGCACCCAACCATTATTAATCTCTCTTACCTGGGAGATGATGCGGATAAAGCGTTCGCGATGGCGATCCTGCTTCAATTTCTTTATGAGTATCGGCAACTACAACATGAATTGGTCCCATCCAGCAACACTTCCTTGCAGCATCTTACCATTATCGAAGAGGCGCATCGTATTTTGCAGCGTCCGTTGCTTACGAGTACAGAATTTGCGAATCCGCAGGCAAAAATGGCAGAGATGTTTGCACACAACTTGGCTGAACTTCGGGCGTATGGCCAAGGCTTCATGATTGTCGATCAGGTCCCGGCTAAGCTAATTCCTGATGCGATCAAAAATACGAACCTGAAAATCGTCCATCGTCTTGTTGCTGGAGATGATCGAGAGGCGATAGCGCAGTCAATGTCTTTAACTGAAGGTCAGACGAAGGTCATCAATCGCCTCCATCCTGGCCAGGCAATTGTTTACGGCGATCTGGATGATATGGCATCCTGGATTTATGTATCCCCGAAGAAGGCATAACTATCCCGCTTCATGGTAAAGGAGTACGTCAATGAAAACGTTGGAAATCGTCAATGCCGAGCGGCAACCACTCGCGCATATTACCTGGAATCCCCCTGGAACACTCACTGTTGAGGCAAAGGATAGCGACATCAAAGAAGCGGTCAGCGCGCTGGTTAGTGATCTGGCACGTGATGGTATCGCTATCAGGTCCGGTGGTGCGGTAGAGCATGAGGGTCAAACGTATTTCGTCGAGGAAGGACAGATTGTTCGATTGAATGATGAGCGTTTTTTGCCTGCATTGCAAGAGACGCTCTACAAATATTCAATTAACGGGCAGCGTGTTTTCGGTCTTTTGAAAGAGAGTTGAGAGACCCATGGAAGATATCAACGAAACGCCCGAATCTCCACGCCTAGAATCCACTGAATCTATTACGGAGTTCAACCTATCTCGATTGGAAATAGTGGGTGAGACCGAGATTGCTGGATTTGAACGCAGCGGCCTGCTCACAAACGAGCAAGTTGCAGAGCATCTGCGGGAGAATATACCTCCGACCCACCTGGAAGGCTGTCCATCATTAGAATACGCTCCCAATCATTCTCTTTTCACCTTTAGTCACGAGACCCTTGCGTTTTTCCTACCAGCATCGCGAGAAATCAAAGTAGCCTCTGGTGAGCGATTTAGACAAGATGAAAGTATGGTGGAAAGTATTACTCACGAGATCGGACATAATGAGCATTTAACGGTTGAGCAACGCTCGCCGCATCTTGCCCAAGAGTGGGAAAATTTATACAAGAAAAGCGGAGGCAACTGTATCTCTGACTATGCACGTACAGACGTACATGAAGATTTCGCCGAATCATATCGCTGGTATATACACCATCCTGAAGACCTGCGTTTCCGTTTCCCAGAGAAATATGAATTCATGCGTCAGCATGTATTTGCCAGTCGAGAGTATGTTTCGGCAGGTCCGACGAAGAATTATGGACCTAGTAGCCATTGATCATAGCATAGATTTGTGAATCAACCACATAGCAGAGAAAGGAAACTATTCATCTACTCGAAACAAAGTCATGAAAAGAGAAGGCATCTCGCGAGAGATTAGCTATGATTGCCTATCTCGCTGTAATGGCTCCTTGGCACATCCGTTCGCAAAATTGCCAACTTCGCCTACTCTACCTCTATTTTTCCTTGGCACGGATCTCGATTGAGGGAAAAGGGAGAAAGTGTCCTCTCGCTGCTCTAGACAGGAAGTCTCACTCATGCGAGAAAAACTGGCGCTTTCTGGCAGCATGCGCTCAGGGAAGCTATGCGGATGCAGAGCTAGAGGTCTTCCAAGGAATCTTCACCAGCGACGATGACATCTTGGCACACCTCGACTCTCTCCTGGATTGTCGACTCAGCTTTACCCTCTTTAGGCGACCTGTTGGTAGTCATGGTGCAGCCCAGCCAAGATCGGAACAGCAACTACCTTGGTTCCTTGCAGTACTGAGGGAGTGAGCGGTCTCGTCCAACGAACAAAGCGCGTGTGGAGTCTGTCCAAGCAGAGACGAATCAGCCTGTGCTAGCTACTTAGAACATCTGTTTGGAAAATGAGCTGGCTGAGAACAATTCTCCCAACCGCCTTGAGCAAATCGTAGCGAACAACAGAAATAGATATGGATCAGGGAACAACTTTATTTTGCCCGTAATACCCGTTCAAGGGTTCCCGCAGCAGTTTTGGGAACGATTTAAATTTACATTAATCTCATGTATTCGAGCGTGAACCGTCCTCGTTTTGGGAACGCTATTATTTCCCTTCTACACTGGTTGTTGTATTCGTGGAATTAAGTTGTCCCGTGCGGAATTAAGTTGTCCGTTTCCGGCGTCTGTGGAATTAAGTTGTCCCGTGCGGAATTAAGTTGTCCGTTTTAATGAGGATGGCTGTAGACATCAAACAAAGTTGTAAACCAAAGGCGCTGGCGATCACTGATTAACTTGAGTGGTCGCCAGTTGCCTTTCTTTATAAAGCACTTGGATGGCGACGTTCGCGCTGATGAGCATATCCAACAAGCAATGATGATTAACATTTTTGGAAAACTAGGGATGCGAGTTGAAAGTCAAGCAGGGTTCAGGGAGAGATTTTTTGCTATTCTTGGGTCATATAATTGCTTATTCTCATCCTGTATGCTAAAATCAGCAAATCTCCACTATTAAATAGACAGGCATGATATAATTGAAAGTCTCCTTCTCTCGAAATTAAACTGTACGAAGAAAAGAGGTGCTGGGATATGATCGAGACAGATAAGAGACAGATAAGGTCACAACCAAACGATCTATCATTAACCAGCAGCTTTTTTCTGAGGCTGTGCTGGCTACTTGGCACATCCGTTCTCAGAAAACGACGAGTTTTTCGGACGGATGTGCCAAGTAGCCAGCACAAGGCTTACCTATCTTTTAGATCTCCTCGTTGGGAGGAAATATAAATTGTGCCGTTCCCGAAACGAGTGCGGCTTGATCAGTCCGGTAATGCTGCAAGCGTGTTCGCAACTCCTCGGTCCAACCCCATGACTGTTGGGCCTGCGCAAGCAGAGTTGCGAGTGCGATATAGCGCAGCCGCTCATCCTCGCTGGTTGCCAGGGCGGCTTCCAGTTGACCCAGGTCCACAAAATCGGGACGATTGGTCACTTCTTGAAGCATTCCGCAGGCTCGATGGAGCGCTTCCGCATGCAATTGCCCGGCAGACGCTACCTCAACCAGGAATAGCACTACCTCATTCCAGGGGAGGGCAGCAATTGCCAGTGCCACACGCAGGCTGATGGTGAGAGGATCCCCAGACAGCACAACTAACATCTCCCTTACAATAGGGACGAGCTGTCTCCTGTTTTCCATAAGGGCATCCCGTAATACTTGTACGCTGCTTAGGAGAGCATGCCGGTTGAGCATGAGGTGCTGCATACGGCTGCTGATCAGCCGCGCATCAGCCGCTAAGCAGCTTCCAAAAACAGCACTTGCAGCTGAGCGGCACATATCCTGGTTGTGTGAGTCCATCGCTTCCAACAAACTGGAGAGCAATTCATTGTCTCTATCGACCACCGCGATGCGTGTGCAACTCCTGAGCACAGCAGCACGTACTTCCACCTGCGGGTGAGAGAGCAAAAGGACAAACAGGTGCATCAATCGCTGCTGTGCTTGTGGTGAGAGGTGGTTCACATCGATGCGGGCAGCATTTATCCTGGCCCACTGAGTGGACCATGCAACTCCTCGATGTCGCGCGAGTATCCTGTTCAGGAAGAGCTGGCTGTGTACAACCTGGTGTTCCCGGCGTTTATCTCGCGCAAAACTCAAATGTGCTGTGCTAAGCGCCACCGCTCTATCGGGTGAGAGGGCATCGCGTTCAAGAATATGCCACGTCTCCTCTCGGTCCAGGTGATTCCACAAGCTGCGTAGGAGTGCCACACGTACATCACGATGCAACTGCTGACTATCCAGCGCCAGCAGCTCTTGATATGACTCCTCCCCAGGTAATTCACCCAGAAGACGTACCACCTCCTTCGCAACGGTCACTTTGGTGAGTGGCACACTACGCAAGATGGATAGTACCTGCTGGAGGGGGGCATTTATACAAAAGGCTCGCAGGGCATAGATGGCTTTGCGGCCGCGCTCATCATGCAAGGCTTCCAACAGCGTTGGTATTCCCTGCCCGGCATCAAGTTTACTGAGCAAGGACATGACGGTATCGCGTACAATGGGACGTTCGTCATTGGCCATAGCGATCAACGGCGCGGCGGAGAGCGCAGGAAGCGCGGCTATTTGCTCAAGCGCCTGCGTGATGCTGCGCTGGCCGAGAACGTTATCATGGATTACTCCGAGCAGGGTTATCTCGAATAGCTCCTGCTGGTGGCGTGTCCAGCGTACAAAGCCCTGTTTCAGAGGCAGGACAAAGCGAGTCTTGCCCGTACTAAAGCGACCACTGTAAACGCGCTGCCCCAGGAACGGTGTGAGCAGATCCTGGCGAAAGTGATACAAGTAAAGAGAAACAGCGGGACGTGTGATCCAGCTGGGATCATCCTGCAGCAAACCGGGAATGAGGAGCTCGGCCCGCTCGGGTCGATATTTGACGAGGAGCGGCAGCACCGCATCGGCAAATTGGCTTGAGCGGGTGCCCAGTAACACGAGTTCCAGTACCGTGATGAGGCCTTCAAACACCCGCAGGCGTTTGCCGAATTGTTGCGCTATGGTCTGCAACGCTCGCTCGTTCTCATGTGCTTCCCAGCTCTCCAGAACTGGTTGAAGCGGGGGTACAATGCGCTGCACGTCGCTGTCTGATAGCCAATGATCTACATTGCGGCCAAAGGAGGTGACGCCATGTGCTCGTGCGATAGTCGCTAATTGCTTTGCGCTCCACTCCGGTTCACGCGGGATGAGACGAAGAACCAGTTGATACAGGGCGTAGATGGTCGCATGGGAGCCGTCGGTGGCGTCAAGGGCGTCATGTATGATATGGCCAAGATCATCCAGATGTTCTGTGTGCCAGATGCCGGGTGGTAACTCTGCCAGGCCGCTCAGCATCGCCGAACGCACGGTATCTTGCTCTCTGGCGCGATCTCGTATGATGGCGAGTAGCTCTGATAAGTGGTCGCGCTGATAGCGAACTGCTTTTGCCATGGTACGCAAAACGATGGCTCGCAGTTCCGCATGCGGATCATTGAGAAACGGGTCGAGGGTGCCACGAGCTTCATCCCATGGTACAAAGGCGGCGTACGGTAACCGCGTTTCGGGACGGGTCACTAACTCAGGTAATGCCAGGTGACGGCGCCCTTCTTGCTCTCGCTGTGCCCGGGGTAGCAGAGCTATAATCTCTGGAGCGATACAACCAGAAGCGTCTCGCATGCTGATTGCGCGAGCGGTGTAGACGGCAACGCGCTCTTCTGGTTTCAGATGGGAAAACAACGCTCTATCATCTCTCACCGTCTCGCGGCGCTTTTCTAGCAGTTGCAACAGGCGTTCGATTCCCAGCTTGTGTTCTATTTTCATGAAAGTGATCCCTGCCTGCTCACCGGCGGAGAGAACAAGATCAGCCACTGCCGCCGGTCGTCTCCTGGCAAGCGGCTGTAGAACGATGTGCCCGAGTGGAACATGTTGTAAGAGAGCGGTCACCAGGGCGAGAGCAAGATCTGGTTCCTTTTCTGCCAGGATGGGCATGGCAGCATTGGCGAAGAAGAGCAATTGCTGGTCCGGGCCAACGGCGGCTTCTGCTCGTGTGAGGAGCATTTCGCAGGCAAGTGCAGGATGATGGCGCGCAAGGCGGCGCCAATCCCCCTGCTCTCGGCTTTGGTAAAACCGCTCTTGATAGCGGCGTACGATAGCGGATGAGCCCAAAGGGAGGAGCTTCAGGAACTGTGGATCGCTCTCTTGTGCCAGACGCTCAAGGAAGTCGTCGATGGGAGCATGAACGCGGCGGTTGTAGAGCTTGCACAGCAGATGGCGACGCCCATCGCGGGGCACAAGAGCCAGCGCCTTGCGTACCTGATCCTCGTTACATGTCAACGGCACTAAGGTGATAGCGAAGCCTCGAATGATACGCGAAGGATCAGCGAGTGCGCGCAGCACATGGTCCCCATCATAGTTGCCATAGCAAGCTTGGATGGCGAGCAGGCGCTCATAAAAATCACCCTGCTCCAGGTCCTTCAAGAGTGCCGCTATTTCGGCATCGTGCGCTGCCTGGCGGCCAAGCTCGATCATGCGACGAAATCTGGCTCGATAGGGAAGTGTTTCCAAATCTTGTAACAGTTGATGAGATGGCATGTAATCATTTAGCCCTTATTTGCCTGCTGGGCTGGCGCAGGGGTTGGCACACATTCATGAGTCAGGATATGGCTGAAAGTATAGTTGAACAGCTGTGTGTTGTCAATCAACAATGTACCCCTTTCCCAGTATTATATGGCTCTCCATCCGAAACCCCTGTGCTGGCTACTTGGGATATCCGTTCCAAAAATGAGCGCTCATGATGGCTCTACCACTTCTTTTTCTTTGCAATCTACGCGTCAGTGAGATGACGTGAGGGTTTCTTTCGTGATTGGTTACTTCCTGATTTTGGAACGGATATGCTCAGTAGCCAGCACAATCCTTGACAGTCCCTCTAAGAAGTTATGTATAATAGATCAGGTATTTTTTAGCATGGGCGGGATGCCCCGTTGCTCACTGAGAAGAAGCGTGACACCTGTCCCTGAAACTGAAGGAGGGATCATGTCGCTCAAGGCCAATGCAGATGCTATTTTACGTAAGGGCGTAGAGTCAGGTGCTGTTCCTGGAGTGGTAGCTGCTGCTACCGATGCAAATGGAACGATCTATGAGGGTGCTTTCGGCGTACGCACACTGGGCAAACCAGAGACGATGACGCCCGATACGGTTGTGTGGATTGCCTCGATGACCAAGGCACTGACCGGCACGGCGGCCATGCAACTGGTTGAGCAGGAGAAGCTGGCACTTGATGAACCGATAGGGGATGTCTTGCCCGCACTGAAAGAGGTTGTCGTGCTGGAGGGATTTGATGCTGATGGGCAGCCGCGCACGCGGGCACCGAAGCGGCCTATTACGCTACGCCATTTGCTCACGCACACAGCGGGCTTCGGCTACGAATTCTGGAACGCGGACGTTGTGCGCTACCAACAGGTCAAGGGCCTGCCTCCTATTATTAGTTGCCAGGATGCGACCTTGAAGCTGACGCTGCATTTTGATCCGGGTGATCGCTGGGAGTATGGTATTAATATCGATTGGGTCGGCAAAGCAGTGGAGGCGGTGAGTGGTAAAAAGCTAGGGACCTATCTTGCTGAGCACGTGTTTGGATCGCTCGGCATGAGCGATACGGCTTTTTTTATTACGCCGGGCATGCGGCAACGGCTGGCGAAGGTGCATCAGCGCGGCGAGGATGGGGCACTTACTCCTCTCATGGAGTTCGAGATTCCCCAGAATCCTGAGTTCGAGATGGGCGGAGGCGGCTTATATGGGACGGTAGGCGACTATCTGAAGTTCATCCGAATGATTCTCAACGATGGCCGGGCCGGTACAGAGCAGCTATTGAAGCCAGAGACGGTCGCGCTCATGACGCGCAACGCTATGGGTGATATGCAGGTAAGCATGCTCAAGTCCACGATGCCGGCGGTGTCCACAGATGCGGAATTCTTCCCTGGCATGCCGAAAAGTTGGGGGCTGACCTTCATGATTAACAACGAAGAGGCTCCGACTGGCCGCTCAGCGGGGAGCTTGGCCTGGGCCGGTCTTGCCAACTCGTATTATTGGATTGATCTGAGGCGTAAGCTCGGTGGGGCCTATGCCACGCAGATCTTTCCTTTTGCTGATACTAAAGCGCTGCCACTATTTTTTGAGTTTGAGCAAGCAGTGTATCAGGGGTGAGGGACGCCGTAAACGGAGACCACTCAAACTGGGCCACCTTCCAGGTCAGCGGCTTGGTCCATGCCGGAAAGAGCTAGTATAAGCACTCTAACGCCCACGGCTCGAGACGGCATCTCGAGCCGTGGGCGTTACAGATCCGAATTTTACCGTATCGCGGCCAAACTTTCGGGTCTTCCCTATACTGGCTACTTGGGATATCTGTTCCAAAAAGAGTATCAATAATGGCTCTACTCAGTCCTTTCTCCTATAGGACGGGGTCTGATATTAACGCCGACGTAGAGCCGAAATGACAGCTTTCTGGAGAGAGAAAGAAATGATCATTGAAAGAAAAAAAGCAGAGAAGAAACAGGCATACCACTACCTGGCAGCTAATCGAAAGAGGAGCCGTGAAGCTCCTCTTTCGTTTGTTTAAGCATTGGCAGGAATACGCATAGCCGTTAGAGCGACACCGGGCAGGAATCAGGGACGCTACTATTGAAAGAGCATTCCTTCGAGCGTATTCAGTCTATTTCCTCGCGCCTGGTTGCCTTTTCCAAATCGAGTGTATAAGCGGGTACTGAGGAAGGTACCAACAGCTACGAGCAGCACGAGAGCTATCCAGATTATCAAAAGATCATACATCGTGTTGTTCTCCTTTCACGTCTTCGTCCTACTAGAGATTGACGTAAACGGAAGCCAACTATCAAATTGACGTATTACAAGCTCTGAGGAAAAAGGGGTAATCTTACCCTCCGTGTGAGTTTACGCTGCCAGGTCTCTCTCTTGTTTGGCTTTGCTGTCAAGCAGTTTAATCTTATCCACCCTTACTTCGGAACTGGCAGTAGGCCACACACATGTCCTCATTACTTCTTTTATGATACTGCTCCATTCATCTTGAGCACATGCTGGTACCATTTCCCACTATCCTTGACGATCCTTCGCTGGGTTGGATAATCGACATAGACCACTCCGAAGCGCTTGGAGTACCCCCAGGCCCACTCAAAGTTATCCAGGAGTGACCATACAAAATAGCCCTTCAATGGTACTCCCTGGGAGAGCGCTTCATAGGCTTTTAGGAAATGCTCTCGGAGATAATTCACGCGGCGCGGGTCGTGTACCTGACCGTCCTCATTCACGACATCGGCGAACGCAGCACCATTCTCCGTTACGTAGATTTCAGGAATAGCATAGTCCGTATGCAGGCGTACAAGCAGTTGTCGAAGCCCTTCCGGATAGACCTCCCACCCCATCTCCGTATACTCAGCATCCTTTGGGAGGATACGCTCAACATCCTCAAACGATTTATCCGGTTTATGAGCAATAATCGTGCGGTAATAGTAATTGACTCCCAGGAAATCTACTGGACATGCAATAATCTCCGCGTCCCCTGGCTCCATTTGTGGGACAAGGTTCTGTGTAGCTAGCGTATTCAGCACATCGGCAGGGTAACTACCACGGAAGACGGGATCAAGAAACCAGCGATTGTTCTTGCCATCAACAGATTGGGCCGCCAGTTGATCTTCTTGAGAAGATGTCGCTGGTTCAACTGGCGTCAGCGAAAGAGTGATGCCAACCCGTGTCTCAGGATCACTGTGTGCGCGCAAGATTGGTACGGCCAATCCGTGCGCCAGCAGCAGATGATGCGATACCTGCCAGGCAAGTTTTGAGTCCTGCAAGCCAGGTGCCATAACGCCTAGTTCGTTGCCCAAAAAAGCAGCTACCCGTGGCTCATTGAGCGTAATCCAGTGCTTCACGCGATTACCTAAGCGCTGGGCAACGACGCTCGTATATTCGGCAAAGGCTTGCGCCGTCTCACGGCTGTTCCAGCCACCAACCTCATCTTGCAAAGCCTGAGGTAAATCCCAATGGTACAGGGTTACAAATGGCTCAATCTTGGCCGCGAGCAGCGTATCTACCAGCCGGTCGTAAAAATCCAGCCCTTTGTTATTTACCTGCCCTCTTCCGTGAGGCAAAATGCGTGGCCAGGCAATTGAGAAGCGATAGGCGTTGAAGCCCAACTCTTGCATTAAACGCACATCTTCTTGATAACGATGGTAATGGTCACAGGCTATGTCGCCTGTATCTCCATGCAACACTTTGCCGGGAGTCGCGCAAAAACGATCCCAGATCGATTCTCCTCGTCCATCTTCGTGGGTTGCTCCCTCAATTTGATATGAAGCTGTGGCAGTCCCCCAATAAAAGTCTTTAGGAAACTGTACCATAATGCCTTCCTTTCCTTTCAAGCTAACATATTTGCGATAGAGATAATTTGACCGTTGACCAACGGTCCCGTAATACTACTGCCGATGCCCTTTTCCGTCAAGTCGATGCCATCTCGAAAGTTGTGTCAAGGGGTGCAGGAAACAAGAAAGCCTGGAAGCAAGAGAGACACAATTGCTTGCTCATTTTCATTTCACTACCGGCTCCTGGTTTGCATCCTCGCATCGGCGGCTGCTTGGGGAGAAGTGGGCATGATCTGCATCAATTCGATCGGATTGCCGTCAGGATCGTTGAGCCAGTATTGCAGGTTGGAATCCAACCCCTGAGTGGGGGTTCCACTGATCTCAAGGCCTCGTGCTGCCAACTCGCGGAGGGTTGCCGGCAGATCATCAACCAGGAGGCACACATGTTTGTAGCTCGCTTGAGGATCCCGTGCTGGAATCGTTCCTGGGGCATCTTGCGGATCAGGAAACAACTCCACAAAAGAGCCAGGGGCAATCTGGATATACACAATCCAGGGTGAAGGCTCTCCCTCCCGCTCGAGGCGGAAGGCCTCAGAGAAGCCGAGCTTGTTGCAGTAGAAGTCCAGTGCTCGCTGTAAGCTTGTCACACGAAACGCGACGTGTCCAATACCTGTGATCATAGGTTGTGCTTCTTTCTGGCTATAAGCCATATGATTCTCCTTCATCTTTCTCTTGAGACGAGCTAGCCGCCAAACTTGTTTCGGGGTCTGGAGAGTGCAGAAGAGCTTTCTTGAGCTGAACTCTACACAGCCTCTCCAAAGTAGAGTGTCCCAGGCTGGACGTGTTGACTGCATTGTGGTGGCTACGTGCGCCGTGTCACGCGCGATGAGATCGCCAACGCAGTCGGCTAGAATGTGAGAGAGGTTCTAGGAACAAGAGCTAACCTGACTTGAAGCCGAAAGGCGACAGGAGTGGCCACTGGAGAGCGAAGTGACACGGAAACGGTCACGCTTCGTTCGGAGGGGGGAGGTCGGAAAAGGATCATCTTCTGATACCACCTGGGCTGATGCCAGGTAGGTCTGAGAAACAATGATACCTCGCTGGCCCCCTACCCTACTTATTTGTCTTTACTGCCTATCGGGCTGATAATGAAGGACAACAATTCCTGTTTTGAATGATTTGGTATCCACTAGTGTTAACTTACACTTCTCAGTTCCTTCTGGAAACAAACGCTTACCACTTCCCAACACCACCGGATGAACCATAAACCTGTATTCATCAACAAGATTATGCTGCATCAGGGTGTGGACAAGTTTACCACTACCAGCAACCAAAATATGTTGACCTGGTTGCTCTTTCAGTTTTTGTATTTCTTCCACAACATTCTTGTTGATAATGGTTGTATTCTTCCACTGACCTGGTTCTTCAAAAACACCGTCCAACGTGAGATACTCAGTCACAATTATTTTTCTCATTTGTCCTCCTCCTTATAGAAGCTCTGTCCAGGTTGTCTCACCTCTGGCGGAAATTCCTGGATCAGCCATAAATTACCATCGGGGTCACTGAAGCTGGCATACTTCACACCACTTACATCTGTGATTTCACCGATCCAGGTGTCATCGCAGTAATCTCGCCCATCCCGGTTCCAAAGACAATGGAACAAGCCGATCCGGGCGGTGTGAAATGCACCACTCTCATCGTGTCAGTCGGTCGTATATCAGCATCTAGCTTAAATCCCACCTGTTCGTAGAAAGCTTTGGCTCGGTCAACATCAGAAACAGGTACTGGCACGTTTTCTAGTTTCATCTCAGGCACGGTGATGTTAGCTTCGTTGGTATCTGCCATCCTCTTTCTCCTTCGGCCGGGTTCAATGTATCTTCAATCAAGCGAGACAGTCTGAGCAAAAAATTTCCCACTCTACTGAGCGCGATCTTGGTAGCAATTGCGTTTCGTGAAACTGTCACATGCACCTGAACCATGCCTTATTGAGTATACCCCAAAAACAGAGATGTAAAATTTGCAACAGGACCTGGTTGACGGTTGCTGTCTTCATAAGCATGTTGTATCCTCCTCACTGAGGAGTTAAGCACGTGTCTTGTAGCATGCCAGAGTGTCTAATCGGAAGCATTGTATACGTGAAAAGAAAGGTTTTGATAGATGCAACAACCATCTGGACCTCGTTCAGGCGCATCTACGCTGTTTCGTCCACAGACGCTGGAAGAGATTCCCCAGACCTTCGCCTGGTTTGAGGAGATGCGCACCCAGCATCCGGTCTTCTATGATCAGATGATGCCAATGCCCTTGTGGCAGGTCTTTCGCTACGAAGATGTGGCAACGGTGCTGACCGATTATAGCCGCTTTTCTTCGCAGGCATTAGGAGTGTTTATGGGTTCCTTCCTCAAAGATACATTAATTACGAAGGACCCACCGGACCACCGCACGTTGCGCAACCTGGTCAATCAAGCGTTCACGCCGAGGGCGGTGGCCCGCCTTGCAGATCGTATTACGCAGATGACGCAAGAGCTGCTGGACCAGGTGAAAGCACAGGGCAAGATGGATGTTGTCTCGGACATAGCCTTTCCATTGCCCGCCAAGGTTATTGCGGAGATGCTCGGCGTACCTCCTGAAGACTGGGACATCTTTCAACGCTGGGCACATAGCGGGCCCAAGTCCACGGAAGCGCGACAAGAGGGAAGGCGGCCCATGCAAGAGGAGATGTCTGACTACTTCTTGGCGCTGCTGAGGGAACGACGGCGGGCACCGCGCGAGGACCTGATCAGCGCGCTGAGCAAGGCTGAAGTTGACGGCGAGCGGTTGAGCGAATACGAACTGGTGCAATTTTGCAAGCTGCTGCTGGGCGCGGGCCAGGAGACGACCAAGAACTTGATCGCGAATGCCATTGTATGCTTTACGGATCACCCGGATGCGATGGAACGCCTCAAGCGCGAGCCCTCCTTGATGCCAAAGGCGATAGAAGAAGCGCTGCGCTACCTGCCGCCGGTCTGGTTCCTCTTCCGTCAGACCAGAAGCGATATCGAACTGGGAGGGCAGCACATTCCGGCTAATCAGATCGTGCTGGCCTGGACGGCCTCAGCCAACCATGATACAGCACAGTTCCGCAATCCAGATCGGTTTGATATCGAGCGCGAGCCTAATCGCCACCTGGCGTTTGGTCACGGAGTTCACTTCTGTGTTGGCGCTCCGCTCGCTCGCCTGGAAGCCAGGATTGTCCTGCCAATGATGCTGGAACAACTACGAGGTCTGCAACGCGTGGAGGGTTTCCCGATCATGGTTCATGCGGGGATCGTCTTTGTGATCAGGTCGCTGCCGGTCAACTTCCAGCCGCAGTAGAAAAAGATCAGGCGGTTAGACCGATGATCCTGTACTGGCTACTGAGCATATCCGTTCTAAAAAGGGCGCTCATGTTGGCTCTCCCGGTTCTTATTCTTTGCTATTTCCTCATCAGGGAGATGACGTGAGGGTTTTCCGCATGAAGTTTACTCTCTGCTAGTGGAACGGATATGCTCAGTAGCAGTACAGCGGTGGTGTCAAGTCGTTTCTTCTCTGGTAAGCCCTCTCGTCGAGCTCGCTGCCCCTGGTAAGTAGCGAGCTCGACGAGAGGGCTCAGTAGCAACGACCGGGCCCCCACATTGCCAGTTGGCAGCAGTGAGGGGACCCGGTCGAGGCTTGTGCAGTCTTAGCGTTTCTTGGCTGCTGTCGAGCTTTTCCCCTTGGGAGCTTCCGCTGCTTGGGAGAGAGTCGTGCCCACCGAGAAGCCGACGCGCTTGTGGGCAGGCAAGGACACGTTCTTGCCCGTGCGGATCGACTTGACTGTGCGCGCGGCAATCGCGCGCAGCTTCCAGGAGCCAAAGCCGATGAGGCGCACCTCCTTCCCGCGTGCCAGATTCTCAGGCACGACCTCGGTAAAGGCATCCAGCGCCTTCTCGGCGTCCTTCAGGCTCAGACCCGAGCGAGCAGCGATCTGGTGGACCAGCTCGCCTTTGCCCACAATGTTTTCTGTTCATGGGAAGGACAAAGCATGTTCCCTGCCCTTCCGCTGTTTTGCTCGCTGTTGTGCCCACGAAGCCATGTTACACAATCGTGCCGGTCTTTGTCAAGGGTCGCTGTCTCCTGCTGGATATGTCCCGGCTTGGCATGTTGGTGCTGGTAGTGCCCAGCGGCATCTGCTCGCTGCCCGACGCGCGCCACAGGTTCCACTGCCCTCGACGAGAGCTGTGCTGGCTACTCAACTTGGGACATCCGTTGTGAAGGTCGGCATTTTGAGCACGATTGAACAAGCTTCCTTGCCGAAGAAGGTAAGATACGAGCACAATCAACGAGGTCCATGCTGTTCTTACTCTTTGGCAACGTGCCTAGCTTCACGGAGGGGTTCAATCAGTACCTGGTGTCTTCATCTCACTCAAGCACCGAGTATGTTTCCGCACCGTGACATCCACTCGGGTCGGCTCACTGCATCACGCATCTGATCCCTTTCAGATGCTTGCAGTCCTGTCACCCTTCGCCACGTGCTGGGCTTTCCCCAGCTCAGACTATTACGGTGACTCCGTTCCCCTAGAAGTCTCCTTCCGTAGGGAATCCCAAGTTTCGTAAGCACAGTATGGTCAGCGAGTGTAGGTGCCCATTCGTCTCCTTTATCGAGTTCACTACCCGACGTTCCTTCACATCGGAGAGTACGCGCTTCCATCCGTTCGAAGCGCGTAGGTACTGGAACCGCTTCAGACGCTCTGCGGTTGGCCTTGGGTTAGACCACTGGAGACTGGGGTTCAAGAGACACGCTTTCACCCTGCTCGCGGGTCTTGCGGCACATCGGACTCAGCGTCTTCATCCTTAGCCGCTTTCGTGGCATGCTCGTTTCCCCCTCGCCTTTCGGTTCGAGGTAAGCCCGTGACCTTAGGAATCTCTCTCCAATCCCCGCCGATATTCGGTTGTACTGTGCCCCGTTAAATAGCGCACCGGACGTCCCAAGTAGCAGTACAGTAATGTTCATGCATTATTATGTATAATGGGGGAGTAGGTACCAGTTGATGGTAGCGATCTCGGAGCGAGAGGAGGTATAGAGATGAAAAAGAGTCATGATGGATATAGGATTGTCCCTTTCCCGCGGATGCGGCGTCTCATGATCACTATCGGGCGTGTGAGCAGTCACAAACACACGATTCGTGGCCTGGTGGAAATTGATGTGACCAGGGCTCGCCAGTCGATACGGGAGCACAAGGCCAGGACCGGCGAACACCTGTCTTTCACGGCATTTCTGGCGGCGTGTGTGGGACAGGCCGTCGATAGGAACAAGGAGGTGCATGCGTATCGCAACTGGCGCAGCCAACTCGTCTTGTTTGACGACGTGGACATCCATATCCAGGTGGAAAGAGACATGCAGGGGCAGAAGTTTCCTGTGCCTCATATCGTCAGGGGAGCGAATAACAAGACCGTCCGAGACATTCAGGAAGAGATTCGAACTGTCCAGGCTGAGCCCATGAGTGGCCGAGAAGTGAAGGCTTTACCGTGGGTGACGCTCCTGCCGACCTTTGCCAGGCAGATCTGCTTGTGGTTCATGTTCAAGAACCCGCGTCTGATCAAAGAATTCCTGGGCACGGTAGGGTTAACGGCGATTGGCATGTTCGGGGACCGGGGAGGTTGGGGCATCGGGTTACCCAGCCTCCATACGCTGGGCATGGTGGTCGGCGGTATTGCCGAGCGGCCAGCGCTCGTCGATGGGAAAGTAGAGGCGCACGAGTATCTCAGTGTGACGCTCGACTTCGATCATGACCTCATCGATGGCGCACCAGCAGCACGCTTCACCCAGCAATTGATGGACTTGATCGAAAGCGGCTATGGTCTCGGCGACTCCACGGTCGAGTCGGGGCAGACCACAGCTCCAGGGATATCAAAGAAGAGCTAAAGTGTTCCTGTGGTGGGTACTTGGGACGTCTGTTCGCACACTTGTTCATACAAAGGAGCG
>WNFM01038002.1_pt2 | contig 21774 bp, 21 predicted proteins | sample 5400271 | NCBI WGS metagenome assembly WNFM01 (sample SAMN13153352, study PRJNA577476) | soil metagenome | isolation source: 60 cm saprolite on Douglas fir-dominated hillslope | place: USA:California | collected 2013-09-17
GTTCAGCACCACGGCGTCAAGGAATGGGTCGCGCGCTTTGCGGCGCTGACCAAACCGGACCGGATTCAATGGTGCGACGGCTCGCGGGAAGAATACGACCGGCTTTGCGACGAGATGGTCAAGTCGGGAATGCTGAAGCGGCTCGACCCCAAGCTTCGTCCGAATTCTTTCCTCGCTCTCTCCGATCCCAACGACGTGGCGCGCACCGAAGACCGGACCTTCATCTGCTCTCAGAAAAAGGAAGACGCGGGCCCGACGAACAACTGGGTCGACCCCGCGGAGATGCGCGCGACACTGAGCAAGCTCTTCGACGGCTGCATGCGCGGCCGGACTCTGTATGTGGTTCCGTTCTCGATGGGGCCGCTCGGCTCGCACATCGCGCACATCGGTATCGAGCTGTCCGACTCGCCTTACGTGGTGGTCAGCATGCGCATCATGACGCGCATGTCGGAAAGGGTATGGGAGATTCTGGGCAAAAGCGGGCACTTCGTACCCTGCGTCCACTCAGTCGGTGCGCCGCTCGCTCCCGGTCAGAAGGACGCGCGCTGGCCGTGCAGCAAGGAGCACAGATATATCGTGCATTACCCGGAGACCAAGGAAATATGGTCCTTCGGCTCCGGTTACGGTGGCAATGCACTGCTCGGGAAAAAGTGTTTTTCGCTTCGAATCGCTTCCATCATGGGGCGGGAACAAGGTTGGCTCGCGGAGCATATGCTGATTCTCGGTGTGACGCCGCCTTCGGGCGAGAAACTCTACGTGAGCGCAGCGTTTCCCTCGGCGTGCGGCAAGACGAATTTCGCCATGCTCATTCCACCGCCGGCGTTCAAGGGTTGGAGAGTTTCGACCGTCGGGGAAGACATTGCATGGATCAAGCCTGGCAAGGACGGTCGCTTCTACGCGATCAATCCCGAATCGGGCTTTTTCGGCGTTGCGCCGGGGACCTCGGAGAGGACCAATCCCAACTGCATGGTGATGATCAGGAGCAACACGATTTTCACGAACGTGGCCATGACCGCGGAGGGAGACGTGTGGTGGGAAGGGATGACCGATACGCCTCCGGCCAAGCTCATCGATTGGCAGGGGAAGGAGTGGACGCCCGATTGTGGCAGGAAGGCGGCGCATCCCAACGCGCGATTCACGGTTCCCGCGTCGCAGTGTCCTTCGATCGATTCCGATTGGGAAAATCCGCAGGGTGTTCCGATATCCGCCTTTGTGTTCGGAGGGCGGCGCTCCGACACCGTGCCGCTTGTCGCCGAAGCTCTCGACTGGGACTCAGGCGTGTATATGGCGGCCACGATGGGCTCGGAGACCACGGCTGCGGCGACCGGAAAGGTGGGAGTGGTGAGGCGCGATCCCATGGCGATGATCCCGTTTGTCGGTTACAACATGGGCGACTACTTCGACCATTGGCTCAAGCTGGGGCGCTCGGTGCCCAAGCGCCCGCGCATCTTCTGCGTCAATTGGTTTCGTACCGATGCAAATGGAAAATTCATCTGGCCGGGATACGGCGAAAATATGCGGGTGCTCAAGTGGATAGTGGAGCGCTGTCAGGGCAGAGGCAATGCGGTCGAAACACCCATCGGCAAGGTTCCCGATTTCCAGGATCTGGATTGGAAGGGCCTGGAGAGCTTCGGCAGCGAGAAGTTCAAGCGCGTGAGCTCGGTCGACGGCGGGGAGTGGAAGCGGGAACTGAAACTGCAAGATGAATTGCTGCGGCTGCTGGGGAGCCGTTTGCCGCGCGAGCTTGCTGCCCGACGTGAGACGCTCGGGCGTTCCTTAGCTTGAGGGCGTAATTCTTATAAAACATTGTTTTCTATAATATATCTATACAACAGCTGAGCCATATCCGTTGTGAATATCGGGCGTAGATCCTGTTAGCAAGCTGTATCTCTGTAGGCTAACAAGCTGTGCAATCCCGGTGGAAAGTCTGTACAGAGGCCGGACGTTTCACGTGAAACGCCGGCCGGCCGATGAGTTTGCCCCCTGGTCCCGCGATCGCCGAGTCCTCTCTGGGCGCTCGAAGTTCCACGTGAAACACTGTCTCTCGTCGTGGAATAGCTTTAAAATTTGATCGGTTTCGGTCTATTTTCTTGCCCAAAGCGATGCAATTCCCCACCCAATTCGATGTCGTCGTGGTCGGCGGCGGCCACGCCGGGACCGAAGCCGCGCTTGCGGCCGCACGGGCCGGTTGTCGGACTCTTTTGCTCACCCACAACATCGAGACGCTGGGACAGATGTCTTGCAATCCGTCTGTCGGGGGCATCGGGAAGGGACATCTCGTCAAGGAAGTGGACGCCTTGGGCGGAGCCATGGCGATCGCTACAGACGAAGCGGGGATCCAGTTTCGCATCCTGAATTCTTCAAAGGGTCCGGCAGTTCGCGCGACGCGCGCGCAAGCCGATCGCCTCCTGTACAAGCGCGCGATCCGATCGCGGCTGGAAAGCCAGCCCAACTTGACCTTGTTCCAGCAGCCGGTAGACGACCTCCTGTTGGAGGGCGACAGTGTCGCCGGGGTGGTGACCGAGCTCGGCATCCGCTTTTCCAGCCGCGTGGTAGTGCTGACCACCGGCACTTTTCTTTCCGGACTCATCCATATCGGATTGTCGAACTATCGGGCCGGTCGGGCCGGAGACCCGCCTTCAGTCAGTCTCGCTGCGCGACTGCGCGAGCTCAAGCTTCCGGTGGGTCGCCTAAAGACCGGAACGCCGCCCCGGCTCGACGGTCGCTCCATCGATTTCTCGGCCATGAAAGCGCAGCCGGGTGATGAGCCGTTGCCCGTCTTTTCGTTTGTCGGAACGCCGGGAATGCATCCTCGCCAACTACCCTGCTGGATCACCCACACCAATCCGCGCACGCACGAAATCATCCGCGGAGGCTTGGACCGCTCGCCGATGTACACGGGAGCGATCGAGGGGATCGGCCCCCGCTATTGCCCTTCGATCGAGGACAAGATCCATCGGTTTGCCGCCAAGCAAAGCCACCAGATTTTTCTGGAGCCTGAAGGGCTCACCACCAACGAGTTCTATCCGAACGGAATCTCGACCAGTCTGCCCTTCGATGTGCAGATCGAGCTCGTGCGCAGTATCCGTGGGCTGGAGCAGGCCCATATCCTGCGGCCGGGTTACGCCATCGAGTACGACTACTACGACCCGCGCAACCTAAGGTCGTCCCTGGAAACGAAGTCGATCTCGGGCCTGTTCTTCGCGGGACAGATCAACGGCACTACCGGCTACGAGGAAGCGGCGGCGCAGGGAATCCTCGCCGGCATCAATGCGGCGCTCCTCGTGAAGGATGAGCATGCCTGGTGCCCGCGGCGCGACGAGGGCTATATCGGTGTCTTGGTCGACGACCTCATTACCCGCGGTGTTTCGGAACCGTATCGCATGTTCACAAGCCGCGCGGAATATCGGCTCACGTTGCGCGAGGACAATGCGGACTTGCGACTCACCGAGACCGGTCGCAGGCTCGGCGTAGTGGACGATGTCCGCTGGGACGCGTTCAACCGCAAGCGTGACGCGGTCAGCCGCGAGCAGGAGCGCCTCAAGTCCACTTGGGTCAGTCCCAAGTCCCTGCCTGCCGAGGTTGCCGAGCGTGTGCTCGGCAAGCCGATAGAGCGCGAATACTCCCTCATGGATCTGCTGAAGCGTCCGGGGGTGGGTTACGCCTCCCTGGCCGAGCTTTCTGAACGAGGCGCATTCGTCGGCGATGCGGCGGTCGCCTCACAGGTGGAGATTCAAGCCAAATACCAGGGGTACGTCGAGCGTCAGCACGAAGAAATCGCGCGCCAAGGGCGCTGCGAGACGATGGCTCTGCCGCGCGATCTCGATTACCGAAGCGTACGCGGCCTGTCGATCGAAGTGCAGCAGAAACTGAACCAACACAAACCGGAGACGATCGGACAAGCCTCGCGCATCTCGGGCATTACTCCCGCCGCGATCTCGCTGCTGCTCGTCCACCTGAAGCGCCGAGTAGGCACGCCGGAAAGATCGGCCGCATGACGACGCTGGCGGCGGGGCCAGCGCAAGCCGAGTTAGGCCGGCGCCTCGACAAAGGAACGGCGGAACTAGGTCTTTCGTTGGGTCGCGACGACAGGAACAAGCTCCTTCAGTATCTCGCGCTGCTGGAGAAATGGAACCAGGCATATAACCTCACCGCCATACGAGACAGAGGGAAAATGGTCAGCGGTCACTTGCTCGACTGCCTAGCCGTGATTCCATACATGACTGGAACTCGGGTGCTCGACGTCGGCAGCGGCGCAGGATTTCCCGGGGTTCCCATCGCGGTGGCGAGGTCTGACATTCAGGTCGCACTGCTCGACAGCAATCACAAAAAAGCGGCCTTCCTCAGGCAGGCGGTAGCGGAGCTCCAGTTGAAGAACGCCACCGTGGTATGCGAGCGGGCCGAGACCTGGCAGGCCGCTGAAAAATTCGATTGCATCATTTCCCGCGCGTTGGCCGAAATCGCCGAATTCGTCGCGCTGACAGGACATTTGCTCGCGCCGGGCGGTGTGTTCGCGGCCATGAAGGGCGTCTATCCCTTCGAGGAGATCGAGCGCTTGCCCCCCGGCTTCCGCGTGCGGCAGGTGCACGCCTTCGCCGTTCCCGGGCTCGGGGCGGAGCGGCATCTTGTCATGATCGAGCGCGCATGACCCGCATCCTCGCCGTCACCAACCAGAAGGGAGGGGTCGGGAAGACCACGACCAGCGTCAATCTCGCGGCGAGCCTCGCGCAGTCCGGGATGCGAGTGCTGCTGGTCGATCTCGATCCGCAGGGTAACGCCACCATGGGCAGCGGCATCGACAAGCGCGCGCTGAAGATTTCTGTCTACCAAGTGCTGCTGGGACTGGCTACCTCCGATGCGGCACGGCAGAAGTCGGAATCAGGGGGGTACGATCTGATTCCCGCCAACCGCGACCTCGCCGGCGCGGAAGTAGAACTGGTCAACCTCGAGCATCGCGAATCGCGGTTAAAAGGCGCGCTCGAATCGATCGCCGGCCAGTACGAATTCATTCTGCTCGACTGCCCTCCTGCGCTCAACATGCTCACGTTGAACGGGTTGGTGGCAGCCAATGCGGTGATGATCCCGATGCAATGCGAGTACTACGCGCTCGAGGGGCTGTCCGATCTCGTCAACACGATCAAGAAGGTCCGCCAGCACCTGAATCCGAAGCTCGATATCGAAGGGCTGCTTCGAACCATGTACGACCCGCGCAATGCACTCGCGCAGCAGGTGTCCGCGCAATTGCAGGAGCACTTCGGCAAGAAGGTGTACGAGACCGTGATTCCGCGCAACGTACGGCTCGCCGAGGCGCCGAGCTTCGGCGCTCCCGCCGTGAAACTCGATCGCGAATGCAAAGGCTCGCAAGCCTATGTCGCCCTGGCGAGCGAGATTCTCTCGCGGAACGGCATTGCGGCGGCAGCATGAGCGCGAAACGCCGGTGAAACTCAAGGGACTGGGCAGGGGCCTGGACGCGCTCCTCGACAAAGATGGCGAGGGAGGGCCCATCTCCGAGCGGCAAGCCACGCTGCGGGTCGATCAGTTGCAGCGCGGCCGGTACCAGCCGCGCACGAAGATGGACGAAAGTTCGCTTCAGGAGCTTGCGGCCTCGATCAGGAAGCAAGGACTGATGCAGCCTGTTCTCGTGAGGCCGATCGGGGGCGACCGCTACGAGATCATCGCGGGCGAGCGGCGCTGGCGCGCGGCGAAAATCGCCGGTCTCGCGGACGTCCCGGCGCTCGTTCGCGAAGTGCCGGATTCATCGGCCCTCGCCATGGCGCTGGTCGAGAACATCCAGAGGGAAAACCTCAACCCGCTCGAGGAAGCGGGCGGCGTGCAGCGGCTGATCGGCGAGTTCAAACTCACGCACCAGGAGGCGGCGGAGGCCATCGGCCGCTCCCGCACCGCAACCACCAACCTGCTCAGGCTGTTGAATCTGCAAAAGACGGTTCAGGCGCTGGTTTTCGACGGGAAGCTCGAGATGGGGCACGCGCGCGCGCTTCTCGCGCTCGACGGACGGCAGCAAGAGAGCGCGGCGAAGCGCGTCGCAGATCGGGCGCTCTCCGTGCGCCAGACCGAGCGGCTGGTCAACGCCATCCTTCATCCTTCGGCCAAGACGAGGCGCAGGCACGGGTCCGACCGCGACATCGCGCGGCTCGAGGAAGAATTGTCCGGAGAGATCGGTACCAAAATCGAGATCAAGCCGGGCAAAAAAGGCGCGGGGAAACTGGTCGTCAGCTATTCGAGTCACGATCACCTGGATGACCTCCTGTCCAGGTTCCGCCGCAGGCGCTCTATCTCCTGACAAGCGGCGGCCACTATGGCAAGAGAGGAGTCCAAGGGCGCGGGCCATCAATGGCCCCAAGAAGGTGTTTCCCGCATCCCCTACTGGATCTACTCCGACCCGGAAATCTACGGCCTGGAGCAGGAGCGCATCTTCTGCGGTCCGAGCTGGAACTACGTCGCGCTCGAGGCGGAGCTGCCGCGCCCGGGAGATTTCAAGCGCACTTTCATAGGCGAAAAGCCGGTCGTGGTGGTGCGCGACCAGGAAGGTTCGATCAACGTCGTCGAGAACCGCTGCGCTCACCGGGGCGTGCAGTTCTGCCAGAAGCATCTCGGCAGCGCCGCCGAGTTCATGTGTCCCTACCACCAGTGGACCTATGACCTGAAGGGCAATCTGATCGGCGTGCCGTTCCGGCGCGGCGTGAAGAAGCAGGGCGGCATGCCCGCGGACTTCGATCCGAAGAATCACGGGCTGCGCAAGCTCAGGGTAGCCCGCCGCAACGGCGTGATCTTCGCGTCGTTTGCGCCGGATCTGGAGCCGCTCGAAAAATATTTCGGCGGTTCGATGCTGGCGCTCTTCGATCGCGTGTTCGACGGTCGGGAGCTGCGCGTGCTCGGCTATTCGCGCCAGTTGATACCCGCCAACTGGAAGTTGATGTTCGAAAACATCAAGGACCCCTATCACGCGAGCTTGCTGCACGTGTTCCTGGTGAGCTTCGGGCTGTTTCGAGCCGACCAGCCCTCGAAAGTGCAGATGGACGCAACCGGCCGTCACGGTGCGCTGATTTCCTGGCGAGGGGAGCAGAAGAAGACCGAGGACAACGCCGACATCAAGTCGCTGATCGACAACTTCAAGCTGCAGGATCCGGCGCTCCTCGACCCGGTGCGCGAGTTTCCCGAATACACCGTGGTGATGACGACCCTTTGGCCCAACCTTATCATCCAGCAGCAGTCGAACACCCTGGCGATGCGTCAGCTCATCACGCGCGGCCCGGCGGCCTTCGAGCTCGCCTGGACCTATTTCGGCTACGCGGACGACGACGAGGACATGACCCGGCGCAGGTTGCGGCAGGCGAACCTCATGGGACCGGCGGGGTTCGTCTCGATCGACGACAGCGAGGTGATGAAATTCTCCCAGAGCGGCGTCGCTCCTTACCCAGAAGAAGCTGGAGTCATGGAGATGGGCGGGCGCGAGTGGAAGGACGAGCAGCATATGGTCACGGAATCCGTGATCCGGGCGTTCTACGCTTATTACCGCCAGGTCATGGAGATTTAACAAACTGTTAATTATCAATAAAAGCGAAACATCGAACGTTCGTTCTTTTATATATATGAGCGTGTCAAAGAGCTATCTCACCCTGCCTTCGCGGGACTTGCGCCTCGAGCTGGAAGAGCTCTACGCCGCGTACACGGCCTGCCTCGACGAGGAGCGCTTCGAGGAATGGCCGGAGTTCTTCGTCGAACAATGTCTCTACAAGATCATTCCGCGCGACAACTTCGAGCGCGGGCTGCCGCTCGCGACCTGGCTTTGCGAGAGCAAGGGCTATCTCGCCGACCGGGTCGCGGCGATCCGCAAGACCGCCGTGTACGCGCCGCGCTACATGCGCCGCATGGTGAGCGGCGTCCGCGTACTGGGCTGGAAGGAGGGCGTGCTCGAGGTACGCGCGAACTACGTCGCGCTCGAGACGCTGCTGGATGAATTCACCCGGGTTTTCAATACCGGCCAATATCGCGACAAGCTCGTCGTCGAGGGGGGCAGGTTAAAATTCAAGGAAAAGCTCTGCATCTTCGACAGCCTCCTCGTCCCGAACAGCTTGATCTATCCACTCTGACATGAGCGAGAACTGGATCAAAGTCGCAAACGCCTCCGACGTTCCCGAAGACGGAACGCTTCTCGTCAATCTCGGCGCGGAGCCGGTGTGCCTGTACAACCTCGCCGGCAAGATCTTCGCCACGCACGACACCTGCACTCACGGACAGGCGAGCCTCGCCGACGGATTCATCGAGGGCGAGGAGATCGAATGCCCGCTGCACCAGGGGAAGTTTCACATCGCGACCGGCAAGGCGGTCGGTCCTCCCTGCACCGAGGACATCCGCAGCTACGCCGTGAAGATCGAAAGCGGCGCAGTGCTGCTCAAGGAATAGCCAGGCGTGGAAAGACTGTCTCTGACGCTTGCGATCGGCGACTACGAGCACACGCGCGACCTCGCTGCGGGACAAGTGCCCGTTCAGGGCGTGAGCCTCAACGTGCTCAACCTGTCGCCGGAGGAGGCGTTCTTTCGCTTCACCTTTTTCCGGGAATGGGAAGTGTCGGAAATGTCGATGGGCAAGTACGTGTCCTTGCGCTCGCAGGAGGACAAGGGCCTTGCCGCGATCCCCGTATTTCCGTCGCGGGTGTTCCGGCAATCGATGATCTACGTGCGCGAAGGCGGCAAGATCGACCGCCCGGAGCAACTGAAGGGCAAGCGCATCGGGATTCCGGAGTGGGCGCAGACGGCGGTGATCTACTCGCGCGGTTACCTCACCCACCAGGCGAAGGTGCCGCTCGCCTCGGTCGAGTGGGTCCAGGCGGGAGTGAATCAACCAGGGCGCGTTGAGAAGGTGAAGCCGAAGCTGCCCGAAGGAGTGCGGCTCCATCCGGAGCCCCAACACTCTCTGAACGACATGCTGCTTGCAGGGGATGTCGACGCCGTGCTTTCCGCACGGCCCCCGCGCGGCTTCGGCAGCGGGATCCGGCGGCTGTTCCCGGATTACGAAGCGGTCGAAGCGGCCTATTTCAGGGAAACCGGGATCTTTCCCATCATGCACGTGATCGTGATCAAGACCGAAGTGCTGGAGCGCCACCCCTGGCTCGCGATGAATCTTTACAAGGCCTTCGAGGAAGCGAAGCGCCGCTCGGTCGAGCGGCTTTCCGACATCACGGCTTCGCACGCGCCGCTCGCCTGGCTTGCGCCATACACCGAGCGGATGAAAGACCTCTTCGGCGAGGACTTCTGGCCTTACGGGCTGGAGAAGAACCGCACCACGCTTCAGGCCTTCGTCGATTTTGCGTTCGAACAGGGCGTCTGCCACAGGCGCCTCGAGCTGGAGGAACTGTTTCCCAAACAGGTGCTGGCTTCGTTCAGGGTCTGAAAATGGGCGCCGACGCGATCTGGATCACCGAGTCCGAAGTCGTCCAGCTGATGGACCTGAAGGAGGCAATCGTCGCTCTCGAGGCCGCGCTGCGCGAGGAAGCGCGCGGCGACGCGCACAATATGACGAAGACCTTGTTGCAATATGGAAAGAACAACCTGCACGCGATCGGCGGCAAGCTCGGGAATGTGGTGGGTACGAAAACGTGGACGCACACGCAGGGCGGCACCTGCCCGCTGCTGCTCCTGTGGAGCGCCGACGACGGGTCCCTCGTCGCGGTGATCGAAGCTTTCGCCCTCGGCAACCTGCGCACCGGCGGCATTTCGGGCGTGGCGGCGGACTGGATGGCGAGAAAGGATGCCAAGGTGATGGCCATCATCGGGACGGGAAAGCAGGCGCTCGCACAGGTCGGCACGATGCTCGCGGTACGTCCCATAGAACAACTGCGGATCTACAGCCCGCGCGAAGACTCGCGACTGGCATTCGCGGCGAAAGCGCGCGAGGAATTCAGCATCGAGACCGCGGTCTCTGCTTCGGTGAGCGACGCATGCAAAGGAGCGCAAATCGTGACGCTGGTGACGCGGGCGGCGCAGCCTTTTCTCACCGCAGCGATGCTCGACAAAAGCGCTCACCTGAATGCCGTAGGCGCGATCGCGCCGGACCGGGAGGAATTCGCGCAGGACGTCTTTGCGCGTGCCACGCTGGTGGCCGTGGACAATCTTCCGGGCGTGCAACAGCTCTCGCGCGAATTCATGACTCGATATGCTTCGTCCGGTTGGGACGAGGTGATGCCGCTTTCCGGGCTTATCACATCCGCCCGCAAGCGCACCGCGGGGGACGACGTGTCGCTCTTCAAGGCGATGGGCATGGGCATTTCCGATCTTGCTCTCGGGGCGGAGTTGCTCAAGCGGGCGAGAGAGCGCGGCGCGGGCCGTCCAATTCCCCAGCCGAAGAAGCTGAAGCCGCAGCTGGCGGGTGCGAAAGCCAAGAATCCCGTCTAGGGAGTACGATCTGTTCCTCGGCCGAGGAGAGTCCTATGAACGAGTTCAAGAAGGATTTTCAAGACATGCAGGGTCGCTTCTCCGACCGCTCCGGTCATCGCGTGCGCGACGAGAACCTGTATTGGACGCCTATCGTCGTCACCCAGCGCGAGATCGATGCCGAAATCGAGCGCCTCGCGAGCCTGCCGTTGCCCGCGAACGGCCGGCGCGAGTCGCTGATCGTGCATCCGCTCGCCGAGGCCAATGCGCCGGGCTTCGCGCCGGGCATCCAGGTCAAGCTCTCGGTGCTGAAACCGGGCGAGAAGAGCGCCGCGTTCCGGCACAACGCCACCGAGGTGAATTTCTGCATCGGCGGTTTGGGCCACACGCTGGTTGCGGGCAAGCGCATCGCGTTCGAGCGATTCGACGTGTGGAACCATCCCTCCTATGCAATCTACCGTCACGTCAACGACGGCAAGGATCTTCAGGTCCGTCTGACCTATTCGAATGTGCCCCTGCTTCAGCACATGCAGGTCTATCTTCCGGAGGACGAGCCGGCCGCCGAGCTGCGTCCGGTGGAGGACGTCGAGGAGAAAACGCGCTCCGGCGACCCGCGCCGCAAGAGTCCGTACGGAATGATCCGCGTCGGCACGGACGGCGGCATGCTGATGCCTTACGAGATCCTCATCAATCCGGAAGCGGTGGTGTCGAAGCCCTTGCATTTTCCCTGGAAGGAAGTGAAGCGCGAGCTCGACAAGCTCGAAGCGCTCGGGAAAGAGTACGCCGGGCGAAGGCTCTACATGATGTACAACCCGGTCACCGGCCGGACCAACGGCATCACGCCGAATTTCTTCGCCACCATGACGATTCGCCCTCCGAAAATCGTTGATAGACCCCACCGTCACGTTTCCGCGGCGATCAACTACTATTTTCACGGCAAGGGATATTCGACGGTCGCAGGCAATCGCTACGAATGGGCCGCGGGGGATCTCATGCTCTCCGCCCCGGGCTGGGCGGTGCACAACCACGCTTCGTATGACGATTACGTGTACGAGCTCACCGTCCAGGACCAGCCGCTCAATATCTTCATGGAGTCGCTGCTGTGGCAGGAAAACCTGAAGAAACCTGCAGCGCTCCTCGGGAGCGAGCCGGGTTTCGAGACGAACCGAAGCAAGGCAGCGGCGTAATTTCCCTCGCGGCGTCCCCGAGGCGCTGTGGCTATTCCGGCTTGATCTGCGCCTCGCGGGCGACCTTCGTGTACTTCACGAGGTCGCCTTTCATCGCTTCGAGCAGCTGCTCCGGCGTGGTTCCGACCGCTTCGAGACCGACCGTATTCAGCCTTTCCTTGACGATCTGCGGATCGCGGACGACGCGGTTGATCTCGCCGTTCAGGCGATCGATGATGGCTCGCGGCGTTCCGGCGGGCGCCATGACCCCGAGCCAGACGTCCACGGTGTAGCCGGGCAGAGGACCCGCCTCGGCGATCGTCGGCACTTCGGGCAGTATCGCCGTGCGCGACGAGCCCGCCATCGCGATCGGGCGCAGCTTTCCTGACTTGAAGTGAGGCAGCAGCGAATTGACGGCCGCGATCGTGAAATCGATCTCCCCGGACAGAAGCGCAGGGATGATCCCGGCGGAGCCCTTGTAGGGGACATGGACGACGTTGATTCCGGTCATCGAGCGCAGCAGCTCGACGGCGAAGTGATGCGGCGACCCGATGCCGGCGGTTCCGTACGTCAGTGGGCGCGGCGATGCTTTCGCGTGCGCGATGAATTCCTTCAGCGAATGCACGGGCATGGCCGAGTTCACGGTCAATCCGAACGGAATCGTCGCCGCGAGCGAAATCGGCTCGAAGTCCTTGATCGGGTCATACGGAAGCTTGGCGCCGATGCCTGCGGCCATGACGTGCGAGGATTCGGACATCAGGATGGTGTAGCCGTCGGCGGGCTGCCGCGCGACGAACTCGCGCGCGATGTTGCCTCCTGCGCCGGGCTTGTTCTCGACGACCAGCGGCTGGCCGAGCACCGGCTGCAGCCGCTCGGCGAACAGGCGCGAAAGATAATCGGGCGAGCCGCCGGGAGGGAGCGGCACCACAAAGCGGATGGGACGGCTCGGCCAAGGGCCGCTCTGGGCCGCGGCCTCGCCCGCCGCCAGCGAGTGCAAGGCACACAGAGCCGAGAAGAAGAGAATTCGCGGGTTCATTTTCCTTCCTGAATAGGCGTGCCCCGCTCAGCGTTTCTGGCTCGCGCCCGAGCCGCCCATGTTGGTGTCGTATCCCGGGGCGACGCGCACGTCGACGACGCACACTGCGCCGTTTCGCGCTGCCTGGATTCCCTTCTCGATCGCGGGCTTAAGCTCCGACGCCTTCGCGACCGGGCCGATGCCTTCCGCGCCCTGCGCGCGCGCCATCATCGCGATGTCGATGTCCGGTCCGCTGATGCGCTGGCCGATCCAGCGGTTCTCCACCGGGCGCGAGCGTTCCTTCGCGACGCGCTCCTGGTGCAGCTCGTCGTTGAAGAAGGAACGGTTGTTGGCGACGAGGATGAGGCAGGGAATGCCGTAGTGCGCGGCGGTCCACAAAGCGGTGGCGCCCATCAGGAAATCGCCGTCGCCCATGATGGCGACGGGCAGCCGGCCGCTGTCCTTCAGCGCCAGCGCCGCGCCCACGGTGATGCCTGGCCCTGCACCGACTCCACCGCCGCCCTCGGAGCCGATGTAATCGAGCGGATGGCGGAAGTGGCGGTAGGCGCCGTTCCAGCCGAGCGGCAACCGCGTGATGCAAACTTCCATGTCCTTTGTCGCTGCATTCAAGGTATCGGCGAGCGTGCGAATCGATACGACGTCGGGCATGGCATCCGGCAGCGGCGCGGGTTTCGCGGCGACCGCTCCGGGGCGCGGCTTCACGGCATCGAGCAGCAGCGGAACCACGGCGTCCGGCTCGCACATCATGTAGACGTCCACCGCCGGCAAACCCTGATAGTCCATGCTCCAGCCGCGGTGAAGGTGCGCGTCGGGCGAGATCTGGATCACCTTCGCGCCCACCGGGTCCGCGCCCCATGCTGCTTTCAGCGCGCCCGCGAGATCGACCCAGTCGAACGACAGCACCACGTCGGCTTCGCGCAGCAGGCTTGCCGCCTCAGGCGAAAGGAAGGTCGCGGGCGGGGCGGCATGCAAGGGGTGATCGGTCGGAAACGCCGCGCCGACCTTGATGTCGGTGAAGACGCGCGCGTGGAGCTTCTCCGCGAGCGCGACGCGCTGCTTCCAGCACGACTCGCTTCTGGAAACGCGTCCGGCGAGGATCACCGGGTGCTTCGCGCCCGCGAGAAGCTTCGCGGCCGCCTCGACGAGGTGCTCGGCCGGCAGTACCGGGTCGGGCGCGCGGTAGCGTTTTGCGTCGGGAAGCGGCGGGAGCACGCCGATTTTCGCTTCCTGCAGCCCGGCGTCGAGGTTGATGTACGTCGGGCCGCGCGGCGCGGTGTTGGCGATCTGAGCGGCGCGCAGGATCGCCTCGTACGCCGCCAGAACCGAGGCCGGCTGGTTATCCCACTTGGTGTAGTTGCGCACGAGCGCGGCCTGGTCGGAGGCGGTGTGAATCCAGTCGATCCAGGGACGGCGCTTCGCCGCGTCCCAGGGACCGGTCGCGCCCAGAACGAGCATCGGCACGCGGTCGCACCAGGCGTTGAAGATCGCCATGCTGGCGTGCATCAGGCCGACGTTCGAATGCACTACGGCGCCCATCATGCGGTCGGAGGCCTTGGCGTAGCCCTGCGCGATCGCCACCGCCGATTCCTCGTGCAGGCAGAGCATGCTGTCGTGCAGCCCGCGGTAGCTCGCTCCCGGATTGAGCGCGAGGAAGGGAATGTCGAGCGCGCGCAGCACCGCAGCGATGGCATCGCTGCCCCAGATTTCCTTTTGCTCGGGACCCGCGACCGGAGCTTCGGCACGAACGGTCGGCGAAAGGTTTTCCTTGGCGTTCATGGGCGTTCCTGTGATCCGGTAGGACTTAGGGGAAGCCGATCATAGCTCGCCCGTTGTCGGTCGTGCAATCGAGGACGCGTCGCCCGCGATTCAATCGCGCGGAGCGGCGAGGGTTCCCACGGCAGCGAAGAGCGCTTCGACCGATTCGCGCGAGAGATTGCGCGTGATGAATACGATGCGCGAGCGCCGGTCCTCGCTCGCCCACGCATCGAGCGTGACAGGCGGATGAAACACGTGCTGCGCGCCCTGCACGAGCACCGGACCGGGCTCACCCGCGACGTTGACGAGGCCTTTCACACGCAAGAGGTCCGATCCGCGCAGGGAGGTCAGCACCTGCACGGCGGCCGAGAACGTGTCCCAGGTGAACGGTTTGCCGAACCACAGGCAAAACGAGCGGATCGAAGCGTCGTGCGCTCCGGCGCGAACGCGCTCACCGAGATAAGCGCCTTCGGCGCGCGCTTCGCCCGAGGGCGCGAGCCAGCGCTCGAGGTCTTTCGGCGTGGCGCGCGTGCTCGTCGGCCCGACATCGCGCAGGAAGGCCACGTCCAGCTCGCCGTTCACCGCGACGGTGCGCGCGGCATAGGGATTCATCCGCTGGAGTCTCGCCTCGAGCGCCGCAACGGCACCGCGCTCGGCGATGTCGCTCTTGGTGATGACGATGCGGTCGGCAACCGCGGCCTGCTTGGCGGCCTCGGGCATGTCGTCGAGGTTTTGCAGGCCGTTCACTGCGTCGACCAGCGTCACCACGCAATCGAGGCGGTACTGCGCGCCGATCATCCCGTCGGTCTGCAGCGTGTGCAGCACCGGCACCGGGTCGGCGAGCCCGGTGGTCTCGACGAAGACGCGGTCGAAATCGATCACTTCGCCCGCGCGCCGCTTGATGAAGAGCTCGCGCAGAGTTTCCTGAAGATCGGTGCGCACCGTGCAGCACAGGCACCCGTTGGAGAGCAGGGTCATGGATTCGGACGAAGCCGCGATGAGCTCATGGTCGATGCCGACCTCGCCGAATTCGTTGATGATCACCGCGGCGCGGTTCATCCCGGGATCGCGCAAGAGGCGCTTCAGCAGCGTCGTCTTGCCGCTGCCCAAGAATCCTGTGATCAGCGTGACCGGAAGTTTTCCTGCCAGCGAATCGCGCGTGGGCGCGGGGCTAGTCTTCAAATGGTCATCTCGAGGACGTACAGTCCGCCTGCGAAGCGGTCGACCGTGTAGACCAGACGCCGGTCGTCGACGTACACGTCGTTCAGCTGGATCGCCCCCGCGCGTGAGAGCTTCGGGGCGGGAGGCACGAAGTAGGCGATTTCCTGCGGCTGGTAGGGGTTGGTCACGTCGAAGGCGCGCACGCCCCCGCCGAAAAACGTTCCGACGATGACGTCTTCGGATTTCCAGGAGCCCGGCACCGGCAGGTTCTCGTGCAGGTTATGAGCGCCGAAGCGTCCGCCGTTCCTGGCGAAGGCCTCCACGGGCGGCAGGGGAAAGGTGCTGATCGGCACGGGATTGCTCTCGAGGCGCGCGTCCACCACCCAGACGAGCTTCGGCCAGTCCTTACCGTCGGGCTGGACGCACTCATCGCTGACGATAAGGAGCTCGCGCCCGAAAAGCGGCAGCACCGTGTGCGTGAAGCCGGTGTAGGGCGGCGAATAGCGCCAGTGCGCGACGAGCTTCGGGCGGGCCTTGTCGGCGATGTCGAGAATCACCGCGCCGCCCGAGATGTAGCCGATATAGGCGCGATCGGGCCGCTCGGGAAAGACGTTGGTGTTGTGCGCGCGATAGCCCGAGTCGAACTTCGGATGGCGCGCAAGCGGCGGCGTGGAATCGCCCACGCGCGTTCCGGGCAGCCACCAGCGCCCGACCTCGGTGGGCTTCGAAGGATTGCGCACGTCGATGATGCGATAGAACTGGTCGTCCGCCGGGTTCGTGGGCTGGAAGTCCGGCGCGCCCGAGGCCATGTGCACGTACTCTCCGTCGACGAACCACACCGCGTGCACGCCGCGCGAGTAGGGACCGGAGGCGTCGAAATGCGAAATCAGTTTCGGCTTTTCCGGTGTGCTGATGTCGAAGAGGTCGAACCCGGCGGGCTTGGTATTCACGGCGCTCGTCTGGTATGCGACCGCCATGGTGTCGCCGACCACGTCGAGCGAATTGGAGCGAACCTTCGCATGCGGAAGCTCGGTCTGGACCACGACGCGGAGATTTTTCGGATCGGTGGCGTCGACCGCGGTGAAGTTCTTCGGCGCGGACTCGTGCGCGAGCCACAGGATCCTCCGCCCGTCGCGCGCGAGCTGCATGCCCATCCCCTCGCCGATGCCGCCGAAGCCCTGCAGCTCGTGATGCGAGACAAGCTTCATGTTGAAGGCGAGCGTCTGATCGGGACGGGAAGCGATTCCTGGAAGCGTTTGAGCCATTGGGGTCCTGTTTTATTCGCGCGCGTGAGCAAAGGGGTAATGGTAACGCCTACGGCGGCGGCAGACATCCGGATCTAAATCATTCGCAGCGGTTCGGGTACACTTCCCTGGAAGCGACGACCGCAGAACCGATCGTCCGACTCGTGAAGGAGGAGGAAATTCATGCGCAAGACGCTCACCCCCGCAGTTGCCCTGCTCGCGGCGCTGGTTTGCGCGGGCGCGCTCGCCCAGTCCTGGCCGGCCAAGCCGGTCAAACTTATCGTGACCTATCCGCCCGGCGGCAGCTCGGATCTCCTGGCGCGCGTCTTCGGGCAGAAGCTGTCCGAGATATGGGGGCAGCCGGTGATCGTCGAGAGCAAACCTGGAGCGGCCGGCTCGATCGGCATGGACTACGCGGCCAAGCAGGCGCCGGACGGCTACAGCTTCGTCGTCGGCAATATCGGCCCGGCCGCGGTGAATCCGCTGTTATCGAAGGTGCCCTACGATGTGGAGCGCGACTTCGTGGCGATTTCCTTGATTGCGACCGGACCCAACATTCTCATCGTCAACCCGGGGGTCAGGGCCAATTCCTTGCGCGAGCTGACCGATCTTGCCAAGTCGAGCTCGGGCAAGCTCAACTACGGCACCAGCGGTCCGGGAAGCATCTCGCATCTCGCCGGCGCGATGTATTCGAACATCACCGGCGTGAAGGCGACGGAAGTTCCCTACAAGGGCGGCATACTAGGCGTGCAGGACCTCGTCGCCGGGCACATCCAGTACATCTTTTCCGATTCTCTGCCAGCGATGCAGTTCATCAAGGCCGGAAGAGCGCGGGCTCTTTGCGTGACCGGCGCCGAGCGCAGCCCGATCACTCCGGAGCTTCCGCCTTGCGCGGAAGCCGTGCCCGGGCTGGTCGCGGTGAACTGGTGGGGAGTTTTCATGCCGACCGGGACGCCCAAAGCGATTGCCGAAAAATTCCACGCCGACCTCGTCAAGGCGATGCAGGACGCCGAGGTGAAAAGGAAATTCGCCGATCTGGGCGTCGAGGCGGTCTACAGCACGCCGGAACAGTTCGTCGCCTTTATCAAGGCCGAGATGGCGAAGTACGCCAAGCTGATCAAGGAGGCGGGAATCAAGGTGGAGTGAGTCAGCGGCGGGAGCGTTTCTTTCGCTTGCGCGGATTCCCCGCCATCTTCTCCAGCACCGCGCATACCGCCCCGGTGTCTTCTTTTCCGAGCCCCATCGCCATCGCGGCGCTGTAGATCGGTGCGCTCGCCGCGAAAAGCGGCGTGGGGCAGCCGAGCTCGCGCGCGAAGTCTCCGATGATGGTCATGTCCTTCTGCCACACCTCGTTCTTCATCGTCGCCTCGGAGTAATCGCCCTTCACCATCATCGGTCCGCGCACCTGGAGCATGCGCGAGCCGCCCGCGCCGCCGGCGACGACTTTAAGGATCAGCGCGGGATCCAGGCCCGCTTTCATGCCGAGCACCATCGCCTCCGCCGCCGCGACGTTGTGGATCGCGACGAGCAGGTTGGCGACGAATTTCATTTTCGAGCCGGCGCCGAAGGCGCCGACGTAGTAGTTCGCGCTGGTGAAGCCCTCGAGCATCGGGACGATCTTGCGGTAAGCGGCACGATCGCCGCTCACGTAGATCAGCAGGTCCTTGACGCGCGCCTGCGCTCCGGTGCCGCTCAAGGGGCAGTCGAGCAGGATCACGCCGCGCTTGGCCAGCACGTCACGCGCATTCTGCTTAACCGCGATCGGCAACGTGCTCGTCTCGATTACGATTGTCCCCCGGCTGGCGGAAGCGGCGAGCTCGGCGGCGACCTCCGCGAGGGCACGGGCCGAAGGAAGCGAAGTGATGATGATCTCGGTACGCCGCGCGACCTCGCGCGGGCTTCTCGCCGCGACGCCGCCGGAGCGCGCGTGCTCGGCGCGCCGGCGCGGAGCGACATCGAATCCGACGACGCGGGACCCCGCGCGGCCGAGGTTCGCCGATATCGCCGAGCCCATGATGCCCAAGCCTATCATCCCGACTGTTCGCTGCGCCATCTCTCCTCCTCGTCCTGCATTCTAACTATTGCGGCGGCCTCCCCCTACGACCGGCAACGGATCGGCAGGTAGCCCGGCGGAACGTTGGTCTTGTTTTCGCCCTTGGCCGTCATTTTCTCCGGCGCGGTGGCGTAGCCGCATACCCAGGTGACGGGGACGATAGGCGCATCTTCCACGACGGCCGGGCGAAGCGTGAGGACCTTGCCGAGGATGACGTTGTTCACCTTGTTGCCGAACGTGATGTTGATCGCGCCGCCCTGGATCGCCACCGAGGTGATGTAGTTGTTGACGATCTTCTCGGCGACGGGCAACCCGGCGGCGGCGTTGTCGGCCGGAAAAGTTTGCAGAGCAGCCCACGACAGTGCGACCGCAGGCTTTGCGATGTCCGCCAGGGGCAAGGCCTCGGCGATCTGGTCCCGTATGAACTTGTTCTGATAAGTGGGAATCGCCATCAACGCCAGAATGGCCACGATCCCGATCACGACCATCATTTCCAGCAGGGTGAAGCCGCGGGTACGCATGGCCAGGGCGAGTCTACCCCGGGCCTTGGCGCGGATCAAAATACGCTACTATCCCGCCCTCAACCAAGCGGAATCGAACAAAAGTGGCGCGGTTTCTGGTCGGCGTGGACATCGGCGGCACTTTCACCGATTGCGTGGTCCTCGATCGCGACGGCCACATCACCGCGACGAAATCCTCTTCCACCCCACCCGATTTCGCCGAGGGCATGCTCGCCGCGATGCGCGTGGCGGCCGAGCGGCTCGGCCTCTCGTTCGAACAGTTCTGCAGCGAGGTCGCGGTGCTCACCCACGGCACCACGGTCGGCACGAACGCGCTGATCCAGAGAAAAGGCGCGCGCGTCGGCCTGATCACGACGCGGGGCCACGAGGACGCGATCCACATCATGCGCGGCTCGCGCGGCGTCTCCTCGCGCGATATCGCCAAGGTGGTTCACTTCCCCTCCAGCCAGAAGCCGGTGCCGATCGTGCCCAAGCGCCTGATCGAGGGCGTGTCGGAGCGCGTCGACTGCTTCGGCGAGGTGGTCGTTTCGTTGAACGAGTCCGAAGCCCAGACCGCGATCGAGCGCCTGGTCGAAGCCGGCGTCGAGGCCATCGCCGTGTGTTTTCTCTGGTCGTTCAAGTTTCCGCGGCACGAACAGCGCGTGAAGGAGATGATCGGGAAGATCGCTCCGAATCTGTTCGTCTGCTGCTCGACCGATATCGCTCCCAAGTGGGGCGAGTACGAGCGCGTCACGGCGACCGCGCTGAACGCCTACATCGGGCCGGTGATGGCGAAATACCTGGGCAACCTGGACGGGCAGCTGAAGAAATCCGGCTACGCGCAGCCGCTTCAGATCACGCAGTGCGGCGGCGGCTCGATCTCGGTGGACCGTGCGATCGGGTCGCCTCTCCTCACGCTCGACTCGGGCCCGGTGTCGGGCGTGACCGGTTCCTTGTACCTCGGCAAGCTCATGGATGTTCCGAACATCATCACCACCGACATGGGCGGAACGTCGTTCGACGTCGGAATCATCTACGGCGGGCAGCCCGCCTACTCCTTCGTTTCCAACGTCGCCCAGTACGAATACTTCCTGCCCAAGGTCGACATCCAGGCGATCGGCTCGGGCGGCGGGTCGCTTGCGCGCGTCGATCCGGCCGCGAAGACGCTTGCGGTGGGCCCGGAATCGGCGGGCGCCGACCCCGGGCCGGTCTGCTACGGCAAGGGCGGGACCATTGCCACCGTCACCGACGCCGATGTCGTGCTCGGGACCATCAATCCGGACAATTTTCTCGGCGGGCGCATCAAGCTCGACAGGAAGAAGGCGGTGGACTCGGTGCAGCGCATCGCATCGGCGCTCGGCATTTCGCTCATGCAGGCGGCGAGCGGAATCGCCAGGATCGCCGAGTTCAAGATGGCCGACATCATCCGCAAGACGACCGTGGAGAAGGGTTTCGATCCGCGCGACTTCGTGCTCTTCGCCTTCGGCGGCGCGGGCCCGGCGCACGCGGGCGTCTTCGCCCGCGAGCTCGGCGTGCAAAAAGTGATCGTGCCGCAGAAGGAGATCGCCTCCACCTGGTGCGCCTTCGGCGCGGCCTCGGCGGATATCCTGCACGTCTACGAGCAGGTCGACATCCAGGCGAGCCCGTTCGAATGGACAGGGACGGCATCGACAAGGCGCGCCGGCGCTTCGCCTTCTCGCTGGACATGCGCCATCGCGGCCAGATCAACGAGGTCGAGGTGGTGCTCCCCGAGAAGCGCGTGAAAGACGCCTTCTTCGAAACGTTGCGCAGGCGCTTCACCGCGCGCTACGAGCAGCTGTACGGGAGCGGTTCGTCCTACGGCGAGGCGCGGCTGGAGATCGTGACGCTGCGCCTGCGCGCGACCGCCGCGACGCCCCGGCCGAGGCTCACGAGGGCGAAAAAGCTCTCGGCGAAAATCGATTCGAGAGCAAGCTGCGGCAAACGAAGCATCTACTGGGCCGACCTGAAAAAGCCGGTGGCGACGCCGATTCTCGACGGAGCCTTCCTCGTTCCGGGGAACGCGGTCAAAGGCCCGGCCGTCATCGAGACGACCGACACCACCGTCGTCGTGCATCCGGGACGTTCGCTCAAGGTGGACGCGTACGGCAACTTCGAAATCAATTTCGGGAAACAGGCATGAAAGTAAGCGAGATGAAAGACACCGTCTTCGACGGCAGGAACATGGGCTATGTGCCGCCGAAGGAGCTTTCCATCTCGCCCAAGTTGAAGCTGCATCGAAAAAGCGCGAAGAACATCGACCCGATCACCTACGAGGTGATCCGCCACAGCCTGTGGCACGTCAACGAGGAGCACGGCGCCACGATCCAGCGCCTGTCCGGCTCGCCCGTGGCGATGTACGCGCTCGATCTCAATCCTTCCATCCTCACCGAGGACGGAGAGTTCGTGTACTTCGGGCCTTACATGCAGTACATGTCCGGCGTCACCGA
>WNFM01239670.1_pt1 | contig 21771 bp, 20 predicted proteins | sample 5400271 | NCBI WGS metagenome assembly WNFM01 (sample SAMN13153352, study PRJNA577476) | soil metagenome | isolation source: 60 cm saprolite on Douglas fir-dominated hillslope | place: USA:California | collected 2013-09-17
GGTCAATTCAAATCTCTCGGCCGTATCTTCTGCGAAAAGCGCGGACATCTGCTGGGCCAACTCTGCACTGTAGACCGCGACATTGATTTCATAGTTCCCAACCAGACTCAAGCGATCGAGGTTGCACGTTCCGACCGTCGACCACTCTCCATCAATGGTGCAGGTCTTGGCGTGCAGCATGGTATACCGGTAGCCAAAGATGCGAATTCCAGCTTGCAGGCAATCAGTAAAGTAGCTATGCGTAATCCAGTTGGCTACCACATGATTGGAGTCCCATGGTAGAAGCACGCGCACATCTACACCGCGCCTGACGGCCGCTTTCAGCGCCTCGAGGAGCATCCGGTCGGGCACAAAGTAGGCCGTCGTGAGGAAGATGAATTGCTCTGCCTGATCAATCGCAGCGATGTGGAGATCGCGAATTGGGAAAGATAGGCGCATGGCCTCATTCTGACTGACGACAACACGCGAGTCAACGCGCAGGTGATACCGCTGCGATATCCTTTCTTTTGCCGGGCAGAAGCGATTCCAGAAGGCAATGAAGGACCGGGCGAGTCCCGCCGCTGCAGGGCCACGCAAGCCAAGGTGCGTATCGCGCCACTCCGTCGCGTAGACCGATCCGATATTGTAGCCCCCAATGAAGCTCGTCGCGCCGTCGACGATGAGCAGCTTGCGGTGGTCTAGCGCGTAGCGACGAGGATCAAGCAGGTGCCACGGACGACGCAGAGCGCTGTATTCGAGCACATGAATCGGCGGGACAAATGAGGATTTGAAGGCTCGTGGAACCACGAGATTGCCAAAACGATCAAAGATGACATAGACCCCAACGCCTTCTGCCGCTTTCTGTGCCAGGTGCGTTCGAAATTCCTGGCCGACAGCATCATCTTTCCAGATGTAGGTTTCTATATAAATACTCTCTTGTGCCGCATCGATTGCCTCTAGCATTGCATCATACAGCTCACGCCCGTAGGAATAGAGTTGGAGGGAATTCTCGCCAACCTGCACTTCCTCGAAAGGTGCATGGGGAAAGCGTATCTCGTGTTTGTGCCGTTTTCCTAACGCGGCAATCACGAGGAGGACTGCCGCTGTCAGGATCTGCAATGTCAATAGACCCAGGATGACTTTCCCTACCAGGCGTAGGAGAGACGACCCGGAGAATCTCTTGAACCGGACATCTGTTCGTTCTCGCATGTTCAACATGTACAACTCGCTTTCTTGTTTGCCAAGGTTAAAGCAGAACGTGGTGCACTGCTCGAAGCGTCCCAAGGGAAGGGACGACGAGCATACTATTTATGAGACCAATAGAGCAATGGGTAACGATAACTCAATATTATGCGCAGAGCGTAGCAAAAAGCGTGGTCAGAAGCGTAAAAAAACGCAGAAGGCTTTGGAAGTATCTGTGTCTTGCTCCATGAAGTCGGGCAAGGGCTTTTTGACGCTCTGGCAAACGCATTTTTTCACGGGCGATAAGTACTCTTAAAACGAGTATTACTGCTCTATGAAGGCATTCATATTCAAGCGGGAATAAAGAAAAGAGAGGTACAGGTATCATGCTCTCAGGAAAGAGCGTGCCGGACAAACAGAGCACGGCTGGCAAGTCGCTGCTGCAACGCATTGGAAAATCCTTTTACGACTCCATTGGCGATATCGTCTTCGGGATGGAGGATGGGACCGTTTCCATCCTCGGCCTGGTGTTCGGCGTTGCCAGTAGCACGACCAGCAGTTCCGTGGTATTGCTTGCCGGGGCAACAGGAGCCATTTCCGCCGCCGTCTCGATGATGGCAGGTACGTTTCTGGATGTTGAATCGACCAATGACCAGGCAAAAGCGCAGCTAGCCCAGGAGCAAATGGAGATCGACCACAATCTGGAGGGAGAGAAACAGGAAGCCAGGGACCGGCTGCGAACTGCCGGTTTTAACGACCAGGACACCGCGGCAATCGTCGATGCGCTGGCTCGTCACCCTAAGACATTTCTCCAGGTCGAGGCGGCCTCTGAACTCCAGCTCGGAAGTACGGAGCAGAAGAACCCTTTCGTACAGTCCGCGTGGATGTTCATCTCCGATCTGTTTGCGGCATTCGTTCCTGTCATTCCATTCGCATTTCTTTCCCTGGCGAACGCGCGCCTCGTCTCGCTCATCATCACGGGCTTGCTCTTGCTGCTGCTCGGTGTGGGACGCGGCCTCATAGGACACCGCAACGTCGTGCTCACCGCGCTAGAAACACTGGCAATCGCCACTGCCGCCGCGCTGGCAGGCTTTTTGATTGGCAAACTCGTTACCCACTAGACCAAGGATGGATTGATAATATGAGTACCAATACAACACAACTCCTTGCAGAGATACCGCTCTTCTCCGCCATGGATGACGAAGAGCGCAGGCAGCTTCGTGCGATCATGAGGGAGCGAAGCTTTCAGCCTGGTCAAGTCGTCATGGCAGCCAATGACCCAGAAGCTACCTTCCTTATTATTGAACAAGGTGAACTGGAGGTCTGGCTCATCGACACCGATGGTAAGAAGGTGGTGCTAGAGGTGCTGGGACCAGGAAAGGTCTACGGTGAGCTGTCCTTGCTCTCCGGAGAGACCCGTTCGGCCAGCGCCACCACCTCTGGAGAACTGGTCACACTCGAATTAGGCCGGGAAGCGTTCTTTGACTTTTTGCGCCGGCGACCAGATACCACCATCGACCTTTTAGTAGAACTGGGTCAACGGCTCAAAGACACCGACGACATCTTGCGCACGCGAGTCAGCCGCAACGCGAACGAGGAGCACGATGAGACCATTTCACCCGGGCAGCGGGTCGCCGATATGATCGCGGATTTTAGTGGTTCGTTGGCATTCCTGTTGATTAACCTTGCAGTCTTTGTCTTCTGGATTTTGGCGAACACGATGGGACCGGCGATTTGGCACTACGATGCCTACCCCTTTCAGTTTCTCACGATGGCCGTGTCACTTGAGGCCATCTTTCTTTCCATTTTTGTCCTGATCAGCCAGAACCGGCAGGCTGCCAAAGACCGAACATCAAAACGGAATTGGAACTGAGTGCGATGGCCGAACATATTCGTGATATCGAGCAGAAGCTTCAGCACATTCACCACGATGTTTTGGAAGCCAGAGGTGGGAAAGAGGGAGCATAGAGGGATAGTATGAAGTACTGGGTTGTATCCCAGAGAAAGTTCTGAGGGTTATGTTATGATAGTATTGCGGAAAGCCTATCACGCTAAGGTAGTTCATCTATCTGCGCTCTTACTCACACTGCTCTTCTCGCTCGCGTCACTGGTCAGTTGTAATCAGCCCGCACCTCCGTATACGTCGATCAATCTGGGTATCCCGGCTGCAGCGCTGCAATCGCCCGTGAAGGGCAATTTGCCCGACGCTACCGAGTTGCACGTCGGCATTACCTTCAAAATTGATCCCCGGCTGCTTAACCAGGCCGATCAACAGCGACCCCAACCGGGACAGCCCTCCAATCCGGGGGGGATTGGCCATGGCCTCGGCATTGACAACGGCCTCTTTCAAAAGATGAAAGGATTCTTCCAGGGGATAGACCTGCAATTGAGCAAATTACGGACCTACGTGTCATTTCAAGCGAAGGCAAGAACCGTTGCCCGGTTGCTGCAAACAAAGTTCGTCATCCACCAGTACAAAGGCCGGACATTCTACGCGCCTGCAACTCCACCCAAAGTACCTACAGATTTCGCCAAAACTATCGATGCCATTAGCGGGTTGGACAACTACAGCCTACACCCCAAGCACGCCCTACATATCACCTCTCCACAAGGGTCACGCATTTCCCGCAATGGAGCGCTCGATTGTAGCCCCGCTGACCAGACGCTGACGTTAGGAGATGTTGCTGGGGCCTATGGTTACAACCAACTCTGGCAGCGAGGCGTGCATGGTGAGAATATGACCATCAACCTCGTGGAGATTGATGGCTCCTACCAGGATGATATTCAGAACTACCTGGGCTGTATAAACTTCAAGGGACATCTCTCCTTCGTCAACGTCGATGGCCACCCGTCGGATGCGGAGGGTGAATCGACGCTGGACATACAAATGGCTGCAGGACTTGCCCCAGCTGCCTCTATCAAGGTATACCAAACGGATGGCAATGCGGACAATGATACCTGGACGCAGGTGAACGATGAATTGCAGCGCATCATTGATGATAATACCAGCAACGCCAATGCGGGCAGCGTGGTGAGCATCAGCCTGGGAATAGACGAAGCAGATATCTCGTCCGACGACGTCCACGCCCTCGATAGCAGCCTGCAACAACTGACGAGGGTGGAGCATATGACGGTCTTCGTCGCGAGCGGTGACTGCGCAGCCTTTGCCGACGAGCACTTTGGGGACCTCTCGGTGAGCTTTCCCGCCAGTGACCCGTGGGCGGTAGCGGTCGGGGGGACCAAGCTGTCCGTTAATGACCAGCACCACCGCACCAATGAGGTGGCGTGGTCGCAATTTCCCAACATTTTTAAGTGTAAAAATAGCTGGGGTAGCGGTGGTGGAAATAGTAGCACGTTTGGCCGCTCAGACTGGCAAAACGCAAATGGAGTCAATAATAAATACTCGAAAAACGCCCGTCAAGTGCCAGACCTGTCAGCAGTCGCAGATAACCTGGCCGTCTACTTCCAGGGACAATGGGGAGCCGTCGGTGGAACAAGCGCCGCCGCGCCAATCTGGGCCGCAGGCCAGGCGCTGGTGAATGAAGACACAATCCAGCATCTGCGCACGTTCGAGTATTCACCGCGCTTCTATTATGCAGTTGCGGACGAGCATGCTGGTGGAAATGCGTACTTTGACGTCACGAGCGGCAATAACCTGTACTATCCAGCGACGCCGGGCTGGGATTACCCAACAGGTCTGGGCGCGCCAAACCTCGCGAGCTTTGACCAGGCTGTATTAAAGTCCCTTGCTTAAACTGCGAGGGAGCGTTCTCATTGCTCTTCTGGCAATGCTTCTTACTGTGCACACTCAGGAAGTTTGCCATGAGAGACTACCACACCTGACAGAGGAAAGGAAACACGAACATGAAGGCAAACCAGCAACACCTGGAGCGATTGAGGCAGGGCGGGGCGAATAGCTGGAATACATGGAGAAGTTCACATCCGGCCGCCTTGCCTGAACTGCAAGGCGCTGACCTGAGTGGAGCCGATCTCGCCAATTACAATCTAAGCCTGGCTAATTTGAGGGAGGCCAATCTTCACAATGCCAACTTAAGCGCGTCCGACCTGATCGAGGCCAATTTAACCAGAGCCAATCTCGCCGGTGCCGACCTCGCCGGTGCTGATCTGAACGGAGCGAATTTGCTCGATGCGAACGTGCGCGGAGCAACCTTGAACTGGGCGCGCTTAACCGATGCGCTCATTACTGACGAACAACTGAGCACAGTGAAATCCCGGTTGGAAGAGCACTAGCCGGGGAGCAATTTCATGAGGTAGGGCCCGAATTTTCTGGGCAGGAGGAGCGATCACGATGGCAAACCAGCAGCAACTGGATCTTTTGAAGCAGGGTGTAACAGAGAATTGGAATAGATGGAGGCTGGAATATCCCGGCACGCGGCCTGAACTCCAGGCAGTTGACTTGACCGAGGCTAACTTAGGCGGCGTGGATCTCGCCAACGCCGACCTCTCCGGGGCCGATCTGAGCGACGCTGACCTGAGCAACGCAAATTTAAGTGGGGCGAAGCTGGTGGAGGCCAATCTCAGCGGGGCCAATCTCGCGGGCGCCAATCTCTCCGGGGCCGATTTGAGCGGAGCGAACCTTGTTGGGGCAGACCTGGCCTCTGCTGACCTGAATGAAGCGAACCTTACCAATGCGAATGTGCGCGCAGCCAATTTGAGCTGGACCAATATAGATGAGGCGATCATCACCGCTGAGCAATTGAAGCTGGCTCGCTCTCCCCGAGACGACTTCTAGGAGTGGAACTCCAAGCGAACCCTATTCGAAGCTTCTGAGAAAGGAGTACCTTCAATGCGCGCCACGGCTCTAGCGCAGGCCGCCATACAAGCCTGGGAAGAGAAAGATGCCAACGCTCTTGCTTCCTACCTGTCGGACGATGCCATCTGCAAGCAAATTTTCCCCCAACCTATAGGCAAAGCGCAGTTGATCGCCTTTATGAAAGCGATCACGGAGGCTTTCCCGGACTGGTCATTCAACAGCCATGTCTTACATGAAGAGAGTCTGGCGGAGCAGAGCTGGAGCGTGCTCTTCGTCACCGGAGTGACCGGCACGCAAACGGGAGACTTGATTCTGCCAACGCTGCCCGTCATTCCCGCCACAGGAACGAAGATTGCCCTACCGTACAGGCACCTGGACTACTTTGTTAAAGGCGATACAATCACAGCGATCACCGCCGATTTCTCGCCCAATGGCCTGGAGGAAGTCCTCGTGCAGTTGGGGCTGGAACTCCCGTAGAACGGCTTCTCGCAGAGGCTTTACATTTTTTATGCCCCTGCCAAAATCAGATTTGCAACCTAATTATGTGCTTGAACCTCTTATTCCTCTATAAGCTAACGCTGAGAGGAAAACGCCTCCCGGCTCAGCGTGGCGACGAGACTAGCGAGCACAGCTATGACCAGGAACGGGCCGGAAAAGCCCTTGAGGGGGGCCAGGGCACCGATGTTATTGATGAGCGCCAGGACGGTCACCGCTAGCGCGACACCTATCAGGATGACCATATCACCAACGATGAAATTGTAGATAGCTTTGATGACTTTCACTGAATAACCTCCTTTGTTTGCGATGTCGTGGGGGCAGGTTGCTTCTTTATCGCCTGCGCCCGCTGCTGCTTTTCCACCTGTTTGAGCCAGACGGTGAGCAAGAAAGACGCGCCCAGGTAGATGGCGACGAGGATGAGGAGAAAGGCATCCGACAGCGGCCACTCCACACCAAATCCCTCACCCAACCAGAAGGTGCCAAAGGTCGTCAGCATGATGCCGACGACGAATTTCAGCGTGTTTTCGGGCACGTGTGCCAGTGGTACGCGCACGATTGCACCCACCAGGATGACCAGCAAGCCTGCAGCGAGGGCGCCGAGCGCGGCAGAAGCAATACCGCTGGAGCGCGAGACGGTGCTGGTGCCTGCGCTCAGCCCAAAGGTGATCACAATGAAGGCCACCTCGAGCCCTTCGAGCAAGACCGACTTGTATGACAACAGAAACCCGAAGAGGTCGAAACGGGACGAAGAGGCATCGACCGCTCCGCGAGCACGGAGTTGTGCCTGGGTTTCTTCGTAAATGGCCTGTTCATCATGGCGCGCTTTCAAACCGGCATAGCGCAGGATGGCATTCTTCAACCACTTTAATCCAAACAGGAGCAAGAGCGTGCCGATGACTGTGCGAAGCACATCGAGAGGCACCCACTGGACGAGTGCGGTCCCCAACGTTGCCACCAGCAGGGCAAGTGTCGCCGCGGCGACTAGAGCGCCAAGCAGCGCACTTCGCCAGTTGACCGTAACGCCGACGACCAGGACGATGGTGAAGGCCTCCACAAACTCAACGGCGGAGGCGAAAAAAGCGGCAGTAGCAACAACCCATTGCATAGAGAGGCTCCTTTGTATAGCTGCTTTCGTCGAATGGAGCAGCTTCTTGTCCTTGCTCCGTTGAAGCAAGGATGGCGCTATATAGCCTAAACCTTTGCATAGCGTACACACGGGGCGTCAAGAAAAGCGTTGGCCGCATCGTAAAAACAGCAGCAAGCTTTTGCGGCCGGGCACGAGGCTGAGGAGATCCGTGCACTGTGGAAAGCGGCCCACCAGAAGGTTTTGCTGGATGAACTGTGGCTCGCAGAGCTACTTTCCCAGCAACGTCCCCCGCCTCTGTTCGCGACGCCTCAGCCGATCGAGCAGACCATTGCCCGTGACCAGGCCATGGCCCAGTCTACTGGTGGACCGCGAGTCGATTGGGGCGACGCGCTGGCGGTGCCAAGCTTCTATGGGCGAAAGCCTGAAATGGCGCTATTGACTGAGTGGGTGGTGCAAGAGCGCTGCTGGGTGGTGAGCGTGCTGGGCCTGGGCGGCATCGGCAAGTCGGCGCTGGCAATCACCTTGATGCACCAGGTGGCCCAGCACTTCGAAGTGGTGCTCTGGCGCTCGCTGCGCGATGCCCCCACCTGCGAAGCGCTGCTGGAGGACTGCCTGCAGGTGCTCGCACCAGAGCCGCTCGCCGACGCGCCGGCAAGCCTCGACGGAGGCCTGGGCCTCTTGCTGAATTACTTGCGGGAAGGACGCGCGCTGCTTGTGCTCGACAACCTGGAGGCGCTGCTGGAAGAAGGCGCGGGCACGGGCCGCATGCGCCCCGGCTACAGGGCTACGCGCGGCTGCTGCGTTGGGTGGCCGAGACCGTGCACCAGAGTTGCCTGCTGCTGACCTCCCGTGAGAAACCGAGCGACCTGGTGGCGCTGGAGGGCGGCCGGACGCCTGTGCGCTCCTTGCGCCTGGAAGGGCTGGAGCGAGACGCCAGCGAGCAGTTATTAGAGGAACGCGAGCTGGTGGGTGCAACCCACGACAAGGAACGGCTGGTCGAGCGATATGGAGGCAACCCGCTGGCCCTCAAGATCGTGGCGGAGACCATCGTAGAGCTCTTCGGGGGCGAAATCGCTGAGTTCCTCGCCGGGGGCGAGCTGATCTTCGGCAGCGTGCGTGAGCTGCTGGACGAGCAATTCGCGCGCCTGTCGCCGGTCGAGCAGGCCGTGCTGCTGTGGCTGGCGATCCTGCGCGAGCCGGTGAGCATCGAGGAGCTGCTGGGCGCACCGCTACCGAGGGTACAGGTGCTGGAAGCGGTGGAGGCGCTGCGCCGCCGCTCGCTGGTTGAGCGTGGGCACCAACGGGGGAGTTTCACATTGCAATCGGTGGTGCTCGAGTATGCCACGGCCCGGCTCATCGCCGAGGCGGCCAGCGAGATCGAGCAGGGCCGGCTCGCGCGCCTCATCGAGTATGGCCTGGAACTGGCGAGCGCCAGGGAATATGTGCGGCAAACCCAGCAGCGCCTCATCGTGGCCCCCATTTTGGCGCGCCTGCGCAGCGCGTTCCCGCAGCGAGCTGCCCTGGAGGAGCAACTCCTTGCGCTGCTCGCCTGGCTGCATGAACAGGCAGACTATGCCCAGGGCTACGAGCCGGCCAATGTACTGGTGCTCCTGCGCGAGCAGCGCGGGCACCTGCGTGGTCTCGATCTGTCGTATCTCTCTCTTCGCGAGGTGTATCTGCAAGGCGTCCAGATGCAGGATGCGAATCTGTCCGGGGCGCTGATCCATAACACCGTCTTTACCGAGACCTTCGATGCTACCTGGGCGGTGGCTATCAGCAGCAATGGGCAGTACTGGGCCGCAGCCAGTAAACGCGGGGAGGTGCGCGTGTGGGAGAAGGAAGGCCAGACCCTGCTTTGGAACTGGCAAGCGCATACCGACACGACCTACGCCCTCGCTTTCAGTCCCGACGGACGCACCCTGGCCAGCGGGAGCTTGGATGACACGATCAAGCTGTGGAACCTGGAGAGCGGTGCCCTGCTCTGGTCGGCCTGGCACCCCGCCGGTGCCCTCAGCATGGCCTTTGCCCCCGATGGGCGCCTACTGGCCAGTGGGGGCAATGACGCGACTGTCAGGCTGTGGGACTTCCAAAGTGGCACGCCCCTCCAGACGCTACCGCATCCCAGTCCAAACGAACCCGTACAACCCCTGCCATTCTCTGCCTCTAGGATAGCACATTTCGGGCGAACTAAGAAGCTGTCTGCTCATGTGATTCTGGTGCCTAACCCCCAGATAAGAAAAAGTTTTATGACTCACCCCACGCTTTTCTTCACGCTCTCCAGCTACACTCGACGTGCACGAGCGTAGTGCCAGGGAGAATATACCTGGCAGTGCTGGAAGGGTGCGCAAGTATAGAGAGCACGAAGCACAATGCTCTGTTCTCTTGTTTCAATGAAGATCGAAGCGTATGCGAATTACTCGCGGCTTCGGGACCCTCTAATCATTCCTTACAAAGGAGGAGGAAACACCATGTCTCAAAAGACTGATGAACGGATCACCCAGGATGTCCTTGATGAGCTGGCCTGGGATCCGGCTGTTACCCTTGCCGATCTGTCCATCTCTACCGTTCATGGTCGGGTCAGGCTCAATGGCACAGCCGACACGTTCGGCACGAAATTGGAGGCGGAAGATGCTGCCTACCGCGTCGGCGGTGTCACCTCGGTCGATAACCAAATCGTCGTTGATCCCGCTGTCCTGGACCTGCGTAGCGATGCGGATATTGCCGACGACATTCGGTGCGCGCTTGAGCTGGATTACCAGGTACCAGATGAGTGGCTATCCGTGAGTGTGATTGATGGGATCGTGACCTTGATGGGCAACGTCGATTGGTCCTACCAGAGAGATGCAGCCGAGGATGACGCTGCGATGATCCTGGGGGTAAGAGGTCTTGTCGACGAGATCACCGTCAATCAGCCACAAGCCTCTGCTGTGGACATCTCGTCTGGAATCGCACGTGCCTTTGCTCGTAACGCTGAACTCTACGACGACAACATCGATGTCACGACCGATGGCGGCAATGTAACCCTCTCAGGCACGGTAGCAACCTGGAGTGAGTATGATATGGCCAATGATATCGCCTGGATGTCTCCAGGAGTGACCAGTGTCACCAACAACGTCGCTGTTCTCTTCGCTTAAATCGATAGGATGGTATAACCTCCCCGGCTTCCTGTGTTCGACACAGGAAGCCGGGGAGGCGCAGCATTTATGACGCTCCTCCAGTCGATTGTCCTGGGGCAGATACTAGGGCCGCGCATTTTCAGTAAAGCAGTTGGAGTTCATCCCATTGTGGCTCTGTTCGCGCTCTTCGCCGGCGCAGAACGCTTCGGAGTAGAGAGTTCCTCGCTATCCCCGTTGCTGGCATGCTCCAAACATACTCCTCGCCCCAATCCACCCGCGGCTCGCCATCAAGGAGTGGAACACTGACTCGGTCGGCACCACAGGTTTGCTCGTCTGCGACGTCCACTAGAGAGGGAGCCTGCTGGGCCGTCTTCCAGAGCGCGCGGATCTCCTCGGCCTCGCGCCCGGCTGCAAAGGCCTGTTGCTGCACCCCCAGAGTAATGAGCTGTTTGAGGCGTTCAGCTTTGGGATAACTGCTGCCGGCCTCCCACTCCGCCACTGCACGCCGGGAGACACCAAGCCGCTCAGCCAGTCCTGCTTGCGTCAGGCCGATGGTGGTGCGCAGCATCAGCATCAGCTGGCCGAAGGCATAATCGTGCTCTCTGTAAGAGTATCTCTTCACAGGTGGTTTCCTTTCCGTGTGCCCCACCAGAGCACAGCAATGTGAAGCGATATGAAGTGAGACGTCATCCGAGGGACGATGACTTCCCCAGGGGAACAGCGCTATGCTGGTGACTGTCGGGTGTGCCCTCTAAGCGGGTCAGCGCCTGCCCGAGGTGGTCTGGGCCATACCAAGCGACCCCAGATCACCTCTCCTTTTCTCTCCCTCTATGATAGCACATGCGCTGGTGGATGACGAACATCTTCCTCACGCTCTCCTGTAACTGCTCCCCAGAAATGAAGCAAATTGAAGTGGCATGTCACCTGATGTACGCTGACTTTCCCTGCTCATGCTTCTATACTCATGAAGTGAGGAAGTGGAGGGACCATGGATCGCAATGTTTGAGCTTGCGGGCGGGCGTGGCAAGTCGTGTGGCCTGCACCAGAAGATGGCTCATAGATACAGGAGGACACCTATGGAATTACAAAAGCAGTTCCCAACTATGACAGAGGTTCGGAATCTCGAGCACGCAGGTTTTTCGAGCGAGCAGATCGCTATCCTCTTCAGAATCAAAGCGCTCTATCAGCGAGGGGCCTATCACGAGGTCACTCCTGAATACAAGCGACTGACGTTTATCCGCTGGCTGTACGAGCAGGGTCGCCTGCAAAGCTAAGCCGTGATTACGACACATGCGCGAGGGAGGATGAGGAATGGGGCAGAAGCTTTTCTGTCGTTGATCTTCCTCGCGGGCAAGAGGAGCAGACTATGAGCCAGTTACAACTGTCGCTGCTTGGTACCCCCGTAGTGAAGCACGGTGAGCGCACGCTCACCTTCTCCACGCGCAAGGCGCTGGCCTTGCTCGTCTACCTGGCGGTGGAAGGTGGAATGCACCCGCGCAAAACCCTGTCCGAATCTTTCTGGCCGGAGCTGGACGCCGAGCACGGGCGAGCGGCCTTACGGGCGACCCTGCTCGAGCTGCGTAAGCTCCTTGAGCGCACTCACGGACCAGGCGAACGGGATCACCTGCTGATCGAGCGCGAGACGCTTGGATTCGACCAGGGCAGTCCACTCGTCCTGGACCTCCGCCTCGTCGAAGCTGCCAGCAAGCAGGTGGGGCGCGGGATTGAACCGCTCGCAGGCCAGGCGCGTGAAGCGTTGCTGGCGCAGCTCGAGCAGGCCACGCGCCTGGCCCGCGGCCCATTCCTGGCAGGCTTCACACTGCGCGACTCGCAATTTTTCGACGACTGGACGCGTCAACACCGCGAGTACTGGCACCTGCGCGTCCACCAGCTCTTTGATGCCTTGTCGATGCTGTACGAACGGGCGGGGGATGGAGAGCGCGCCAGCGAGATCGTGAGCCGCTGGCTGCGCTTCGATCCACTCCATGAAGAGGGCTACAGACGCCTGATGCGACTGCGTTTCTCTCAAGGAGACCGCTCTGGGGCCTTACGCGCGTACGCCAACGGCCGAGCCGTGCTGGCCGAGCAACTGCAGGTCGAGCCGGAACCTGAGACTGTAGCGCTGGCCAAACGCATTCGTCACACCGCTCCTGTACGTACGCCGCAGTTGCAGCCGCCTCACGCTTCACCCGGACAGCCACCGGCGAAGCTGCTGGACGGCCCGTTGCTGGGACGAACAGCCGAGTTCGGCACCTTGATCGAGCGCTACCAGCGTGTGCATGCGGGACAGCCTCAGATCGTCCTGCTCCAGGGGGAAACCGGGATCGGCAAAACGCGCCTGGCCAGCGAATTTGTCGGCTGGGCACAGGCGCAGGGGGCTGATGTGCTGGTGGGGAGAGCCCTTCAAACCGGGAGGCAGCTCCCGTACCAGCCACTCATCGATGTCCTGCGCCGCCAACTGGAGCAGGAACATGCCCCTGATGATCTGCTCAGCGATGTCTGGCTGGCTGAACTCTCCCGCTTGCTGCCCGAACTGCGCGACCGCTATCCCGACCTGCCCGTTTCCTCGACGGATGAGACGCTCGGACACAATCGCTTATTTGAGGTCATAACTCGCCTCGTCCAGGTATGGGCTGCGCGGCGTCCCCTGGTGCTCTTGCTCGATGATATGCAGTGGGTGGATACCGCGACGCTCGACCTGCTGCTCTACCTGGCGCGCAGCCTCGCCGAACAGCCCGCGCCGGTACTGCTGCTGCTCAACCTGCGCACGGGCGGCGATCCCTTCCCTGACGCGCAGTCCACCTGGGTAATGGCCCTCAAACGGACGCGCATCCCGCTGACCGTGCTGGAACTCGCCGCTTTCACCAAAGAGGAGACGCAGCACTTCGTGCAAGCACTTGCGTGGGCAGAGCAGCCACTCGAGATGGGGAACAACGGTTCAACCGGCAGTTGCCCCGAGAACGGGGAAGTCTCCACATTTCGAGATGCTCTGGTGCCCTTCGCCAACTGGCTCTATTTTCAGACGCAGGGGCAGCCGCTTTACCTTGTCGAGACCCTCAAAGAGCTGCTCGCGCGCGAGATCATGCTCCCTTCGCTTCAGGAGAATGGCTCCTGGGGGCTGGTGCTGCGGGCCGGGCTGTTGGCGCAGACACCCGTCGGCGATCTGATCCCATCGAGCGTTCGTGAGCTGATCCGCTCCCAACTCGGCCGGCTCATCCCATCCGCCTGGGCGCTACTGGTGGCCGGGGCAGCGCTGGGACAAGGACTGACCTTCGAGCGGCTCATTGAGGTGGCCCAGCTCGATGAGCAGGAGGGTTTGCGTGCCCTGGAGGAGCTCCTGCGCAATGGTTTGCTCTGTGAGGGGACCCTGGTTGAAGAAGCGCAGGCGTTTGATGGATATGCCTTTCCTCGCGAGATGACCCGCGAGGTGGTGTATCAGGAGGCAGGGATGACCCGCCAACGGCTCGTGCAGCGACGTGTGTCGGCAGTCATCCGAGAAGAGATCGAGGACGATCGGGGTGAGGAGGCCCGCCTCCCTCGTCCCGCTCCCATCAATGGACCTGCAGAGACCAGGAATGGGCAGGGACGGAGGGCTGTGGCTCGAGCAGTCCAAGGAGATATGCATTGGGCCGTTGCAAAGGATGTTTCGGGCGCGACCAGAAGACATGCAGGCGCAGGGATGGGCGCGCAAACTCTCCTGGTCGCGAGGGGTGCATGGGGACAAGTCGCTCCAGACGTTTCAAGATCGCCTCCGGGCAGTCCTCCTAGAGCTTTTTTGAGACGCACTGAAGAGGAGGGAAATCACGATGATAAATCAGCAACAGCTGGACCTGTTAAAGCAGGGCGTAGCCATCACCTGGAACACGTGGAGAGCAGAGCATCCCGATACGCCGATCAAGCTGAACGAAGTTGATTTGAGCGAGGCTAACCTGGGTGAAGTCAATCTCACCGGGGCGGACCTCGGCCAGGCCGATTTGAGCCGATAGGAGGCTGATGATGTGTGCACAGAACAGTGCTTTACCGACTGAGCCAGGTCGTCGAACGCTCGCCGAGAGACGTGCCGTGGGGAGGAGCCTTCGCGAGAGGGTCCCTCGTTCCAGCCATGCAGAGTGGTCGCCGGCTGCTGATCGACCTGATCCAATCAGCCTGCTGGAAGAGCAGGACCGCTCCCGGCTGGCGCAGTTCGTGCCGCTTCGCTACGGGCGAATGATCGCCTCACCGTTCGGCTTTTTGCGCGGGTCGGCAGTCGTTATGGCGGGCGATCTCGCCACAACTCCCGTGGCAGGCTTGCAGGTGCAGATGTGTGGCGATGCCCACCTCAGCAACTTCGGCGTCTACGCAACGCCCGAACGCAACCAGGTCTTCGATGTGAACGACTTTGACGAGACGCTCCCAGGTCCATGGGAGTGGGACGTCAAGCGGCTTGCTGCAAGCATCGTCGTCGCGGGACGAACGATGGGCTTCACGCGTGAAATGAACAGGCAGGCGGTAGTGGGGTGCGTACGATCCTACCGCGAACACATGTGGAAATACGGAGAGATGTTCCACATCGATGTATGGTATGCCCGCATTGATTCCGAAAATATCCGTCGGTTCGTTCGCAGCAGCGACCGCTCTTATGTCGAGAAAGAGCTAGAGAAGGCTCACCGGAGCTCGAGCCTGCTGGCATTCCCCAGGCTCACCCAGGAAGTGCATGGGCGGTACCGCATCAAGGATGACCCGCCCACGATCGAGCACCTGAATGACGAGGAACTCGCTCGGCAGCTCGGCGCGCTTGTGGAGAGGTATAGCGCATCACTGCAGGAAGACCGGAATGTGCTGCTCAGGAAATACCGCTTTGTTGACGTTGCCCACAAAGTCGTCGGTGTGGGGAGCGTGGGTACTCGTTGTTACGTCGTCTTACTCATGGGAAGCGAGCAGAGCGACCCGCTCTTCTTGCAGGTCAAGCAGGCACAGGCATCGGTTTTCGAGCCTCATCTCGGGCCAAGCTCCTATCTCAATCACGCCCAGAGAGTAGTCCGTGGACACTATCTCATGCAGGCGGCCAGCGATATCTTTCTCGGCTGGACAGGGCTTGGATCCATCGACTTCTATGTTCGCCAGCTGCGCGATATGAAGTTATCCGTGAACGTCGAGAGCCTGAGCGAAAGCCGCTTCGTGTGGTACTGCGAGCTCTGTGGTTGGGCCCTGGCTCGCGCGCATGCCCGCTCTGGCGATCCGGCACAGGTCAGCGGCTACCTGGGCTCAAAGGATGCATTCGACCGGGCAATCGCTTCGTTCGCTGAGGCCTATGCGGATCAAACCGAGCGCGATCACGCTGCGCTCCTCGGCGCAGCCCAGGCCGGACGCGTACCCACCCAGACCGGGGGGAAATCCCGGTAGAGAGATCGTGCAGTTCTGCTGATGCTTACAGGAGGACCGGAAAGGAAGAAGCAGATGTCATATGCGCAGCCGCGACAGTACAGCGTGCTACAGGGACAGGGCGTCCCGGACGGCGTCCTGGTTAGGCAGGCTCAGACAGGCGATCAGCGCGCCTTTGAGTTCCTGGTGAGTCGTTACCGCCACCTACTCGTGAGCTACATTCGGGTCTTTCTCAACGATGGCGACCAGGTCTCTGATGTGCTCCAGCAGGTGTACCTCCAGCTCTATGTTTCCCTGCCGCTCCTGTTAACGAATGTGTCGCTCAAGGGCTGGCTGTTTCAGGTGGCCCGCAACCGCTGCCTGGATGAGCTGCGCCGGAGACGCCGGCGCGCTGAGACTCCTTTCTCGACCCTCGCGTGGGAGGACAGGGAGGAGGACCTGTCGCCGATCGAGGCTATCCCCGACCCTGATCCGTTGCCGGAGGAGGTGGCCGAGAGGATCGACCTCTATTGTTCGCTGCAAGAGGCGATTGCTGCCCTGCCCCCGAAGTTTCGCCCGATCGTCCGCCTGCGCTGTTTCAGGCACTTGACCTTCGCGGAGATCGGGCGCATGCTCAACATGCCGAAGCCCACCGTGAAGACCTACTTCTACCGCTCTCTACCGCACTTGCGTAGTGCGCTCGCGCGTAGTACGCACGTTGCAGACATCTCGTAGTGTCAAACCTGTAGACTTTTTTTACGCACCAACCAACGCTTCCCTTCACAGTGTGAGCATATCATGCAGGAAGAGAGCAACATCATTGCCCCACCTGAATGGGGTGAAACGCTCGTTTCTTCGTTGTCATTCAATAAGAAAGAGGATCAACATGCAACAACTGATTGGTAACTTCCGTACGATGGTTTTGTTTCGCGGCATCGCCGCCGTTCTGTTCGGCATCCTCACGCTGGTGTGGCCGAACCTCTCGCTGACCGTCCTGGTATACTTGTTCGGCGTGTTTGCTGTCATCAGCGGGATCACTGCTATGGCAGCTGCCCTGCGCAACAGGGAAGAGCAGGGGTGGGGATTTCTCCTCTTCGAGGGCATCCTGGGGATCCTGGCGGGGGTGGTTGCCCTGGTATGGCCGGGCATCACCGCGCTCGCGTTCCTCTACCTGCTGGCGGCCTGGGCGATCTTGACCGGCGTTATGGAACTCGTTGCCCCGCTCGGGCTCCCGATGAGCGGTAGGCGCACGGTGTTGATGGTGCTGGCCGGACTGGCATCGATCGTCTTCGGCGTGCTGATCGCTGCTCAACCCTCATCCGGGCTACTGGCTGTGGTCTGGTTGATTGGTGTTTACGCGATTGTGTTTGGGGTCATGTACATCGGGATGTACTTCCAATCACGCTCACTGGCTTCGAGCCTGGCCTGAACGGCATCCGTAGAGGCGACCTCCTGCTCACGATCTACTCCGCATGGAGCTGGATCGCGAGCGAGGATCGCGGTTCTCCTGGAGAAGGACCGGTGGAACGAGGAGAGGAACATGCAGCCGGCTGGCAGAGACGAAAACGGAGGGGAGCAGGCGCCTACAAAAGCTGAAGGCGCCCAGCAAGCACCAGAAAGCACTGTGGAAACGCAGCAGCGCCGCAGGAAAGTAGTCGGGTGCCTTCTCCAGGTATATGCGCTGCAGCTCACGCTGTTTGGACTGCTGGCCTGGTTCGTCCACGTCCATCCCATCCTGCCGCTCGATGTCGCGATTACGCGCTCATTTCAACAGAACCAGGCTCCGTGGCTACGCATCACGATGCTCGCCATCAGCTATCCGGGGAGTTCACTCCTGCTGCCTGCCCTCATACTCCTGACAGCGGTGGTGTTCTGGGCGGTGGGCGCTCGTTTAGAAGCAGTGTTCGTTGGAGGGCTTTCGACCGTCAGTCTGCTCCTCAACCTCCTGCTGAAAGTCCAGGTCGGCCGGCCACGCCCAACGGCGAATCTCGTACACATCATTCAGGCAGCGGTGGGATATAGCTTCCCCAGCGGCCACGTGATGGCCTACATCGCGTACTGGGGGCTGCTCTTCGCCTTCGGCGTCATTCTCTTCGAGGGAAGACATTGGTGGCGTACCGCCCTCCTGATCACCTCGGCCGCATTCGTGGTGCTGATCGGCCTCTCCCGCATCTACCTGGGAGACCACTGGGCCAGTGATGTCCTCGGTGCCTACCTGATCGGCGGAGTCTTGTTGGGCCTTGCCGTAGGTGTCTATCTTCCACTGAAAGAGCGCGGCGTGTTGGAGACGCCGGAGGCGCGTGCCCGCATGAAGGAAAAACAAGCGTTAAGGTCATTTCCGACCAAGGGAGGGTTTTAATGTCCTCAAATACGACTGATACCGCACCTGGGAAGGCATCAACTGATGTGCCAGCTTCTGGCCACGCCCGGTCAAGGAGACTCATCACTGCACTGACGATTCTGGCGGTTCTCGCCATCGGAGCGGTTGCACTGTATGCAATTTCGTTGATCGTAACGGCGGTCATGCTCCTGATGCTTTCCGCACTGCTCGCCTACCTCAACTATCCGCTGGTGCTGTTTTTACAACGCCGCCTCCCACGGCCTCTGGCAATCGCCGTTGCCTATCTGCTGGTTGCGGGCGTGCTGGCTGTGGTCATGTTTATCGTCACCTCCTCTCTCATTCAGCAAACATCCGCGCTCGCGCACTCCATCCAATTCCTGTTAAGCCCGGCGGGAGAGCGTCAGACGCAATCGTTCTTTGGCTTTCTGGGAAAGCTTGGCATTAGCACAGACCAGGTTGCCCAGTTCAAGAACCAGCTGCTTTCTCAAGCGCTGGGCGCCCTCTCAGGGCTGCTTCCTTTCCTGACCGGGCTGTTCGGGAACATCCTCGACTTCATCATTGTGATCACGCTCAGTGTCTACTTTGTCCTTGACGGCCCGCGTATCATTCGCTGGCTCAGCCTCAAAACTCCGGCAACCGCTCGGGGCACCATCACCTTCCTGTTGCGCACCCTCGATCAGAGCCTGGGCGGGTATTTTCGGGGGACGTTGCTGCTTGCGCTGATTGGCGCCCTGTGTACAGGAGTCGTGCTCGCGCTGCTGCATGTCCCCTATGCAGCTTTGCTGGCAGTGCTCTTCGTTCTCCTGTACTTTATCCCGGTGATAGGGACCTATGTGATCGCAGCGTTGTGTATCCTGGCGGCTCTCCCACAGGGATGGGTGGTGATGCTGATTGTGGCTCTGTTTATGGCGCTGCTCCTGGGAGTTGTCATGGGGGTGATACTAGCGCCACGCATTTTCAGCAGTACCGTTGGAGTTCATCCCATTGTGGCCATTTTCGCGCTCTTCGCTGGCGCAGAACTCTTCGGCTTGCTTGGGGGGTTTTTCGCTATACCCGTTGCCGGGGTGCTCCAGCAGATCATCGTGGCTCTCTGGCACAGGTGGGAAAATGAGCATCCCAAACAGTTCCCGCCAGAAGAATTGCCCCCGCAACAATCAGTAGTGTTGCCAGAACAACGGGTCGCTCCAATAGAGACACCCACCCCCGATGTAAGACCCTGACAGTGAGTTTGAAGCAGCCTGGAGGGAAGTGCCTCCAGGGCCAAGTTTCTACATAAGAAAAAGTTTCACGCCTCTTCCCACGCTTTTCTTCACGTGCTCTGCTTAAGCTGTGAATGTACTCGAGCGCTGCATAACAGAGCGGGCTCTGTTCCACCTGTGATCACGTGGTCAGGCGCTCTTCAGTACACAGGGCAGTTAGTGCGGGTACATGTCCTGGCCCATGAGCATGGTTCCCAGGAGAGAGACCCGTGGCTGCACTCTCGCAAATGTAGCTTGCTTGATAGAAAAGAAGGAGAAACATCACATGGCAAACATCATCGAAACCGCGCGTGCCGAACACGCATACGACAAGTATGTCAAAGGACTAGAGTCCGTGGCCGGGCTTGTTGAGACCCTCAGCGGGCCGGGTCCTTTCACCATCTTCGTTCCCACCGATGCCGCTTTTGACCGCTTGTCCGCTGACCAGCCAGGGTGCTCAAGTATCACATCGTGCCGGGGTATTATACGGCGGACGACCTGCTCGATCGCCTCTTCCTCAAAACGCTCGAGGGGCAGCGGCTCAGAGTGTGGTCGGACGTCTCGGAGGTTCCACTGGGAGAGGAAGACATCGCGACCGGCGGAGACGCGCTTAGTTACATCTCTTCCGACACGGTAACCACCGCGGTGCGCGAAAGCATCAAGATCAATGGTGGGCATGTGCTTCAGGCGAACGTGATCGCAGACAACGGCATCATGCACGTCATCGACAAGGTGCTCATCCCACAATTCACCATGCTCTAAAAACACGGAGCACACCGCTCGTTCCGGACTGCACAGCTCTCTCTGAGCCTGGCATATGACCCGGAACGAACGGGTGGCCGCAGCGACTTCTCAGGAAGTGAGAGGGGAGGAGAGCGATATGTGACGGCGATAGCCGGTGACCCGCAGCGCAATGTCGATTTCTACACCCGGGTGCTGGGCCTGCGGCTGGTGAAACTGACGGTGAACTTTGACGATCCCAGGTCCTACCACCTGTATTATGGGGATGAGCTGGGTCATCCTGGCACTCTCCTGACGTTCTTTGCCTGGCCAGGAGTCCCACAGGGACGGCAGGGAACAGGGCAAGTGACCGTGACGGCCTTCTCCATTCCTCAAGGGTCATTGGACTGGTGGATCGAGCGGCTGAGCCAACAAGTCGTCTCCTTCACAGGACCGACGTCGCGTTTTGACGAAACCGTCCTTTCCCTGCAAGACCCAGATGGGCTCGCCCTCGAACTGGTCGCTCACCCGCAGGCCGAGCTGCGTCCAGGCTGGAACGAGGGACCAGTGCCTGCCGAACATGCGATTCGGGGCGTGCACACCGTTACCTTGTCGGAGGATGGCTACGAGCGGACGGCCAAGCTCTTGACCGAGACCTTGGGCTTTCGTTCCCTCAGCCAGGAAAACAACGTGTTTCGCTACGAAGTCGGAGAGGGGGGACCGGGAGCGTATGTGGATGTACGCTGTGCTCCCGAGCTGCGGCGCGGCCATGTGGCTGGTGGAACGGTCCATCATGTGGCTTGGCGAACGCCTTCTGATGAGGGCGAACAAGCTTGGCGCGGGGCGCTCGCTGGTCTCGACCTCAATGTCACGCCAGTGCTGGATCGCAAGTACTTCCACTCGATTTATTTTCGCGAGCCGGGGGGCATCCTGTTTGAAATCGCCACCGATCCCCCCGGCTTCACGGTGGATGAGCCTGTCGAGCAACTGGGAACCCATTTGGAGCTCCCGCCTTGGTTGGAGCCGTATCGAGAAGAGCTGGACCAGGTCTTGCCTGCGCTCCGCTTGCCAGCAGCAAAGACAGAGAAGTCAAGCTGATAGCTGCTCTTGCTGAACCGCCGTAACAAGAAGTGGCATGACTGAGGACACCTGAAAGCCTTGATTTTCTAGCTCAAAAGATTGGCTCTTCCTCAAATGAGATACTGCTGGCGAAGTCAGAATCGTCGAACTTTCACGCTATTTACTACTCAGGTGGCCTGATGTACTCCTGGCCTCCCATATAGGGGCGCACGGCTGCCGGGATGCGCACGCTGCCGTCGGGCTGCTGGTGAACTTCGAACAGGGGCAGCAGGATGCGCGGCGAGGCCAGGGCGGTGTTATTGAGCGTGTAGACGAATTTTAATTTGCCGTCCTCGTCACGGTAGCGGATATTGACGCGGCGGGCCTGCCAGTCGTGGAAGTACGAACACGAATGGGTCTCGCGGTACCTGCCTTCG
>WNFM01353833.1_pt2 | contig 21766 bp, 23 predicted proteins | sample 5400271 | NCBI WGS metagenome assembly WNFM01 (sample SAMN13153352, study PRJNA577476) | soil metagenome | isolation source: 60 cm saprolite on Douglas fir-dominated hillslope | place: USA:California | collected 2013-09-17
CCGAAAATCGTATCAACCTCATCGCCGCGCCAAAGCTGATTGGGATCCCTAGGGCGCTTAGGGCGGCTAGTCATTCCGGCTTTCTTTCCGGACGTTCAATAAGTTCGTATGTTGGAACGTGGCCGCTATTCCACCACGACTCCAGCGCGGCCCCGCAGACCGTGCAGACCGCGTCACCCGTATGCGGTACCAAGAACTTCTCTTCAGTGCGTCTGTACTCGGCGCCGCAATTGCATTGAACAATTGTCGCCATCCCCGGAATATGCGCCCGGAACCGTCCCTTTTCCAGCCCGGAACTCTGCCACAATCAAACTGACCCACTACCGATGGGCGCCGTTCAGTGCGCACGTGGCGACAATTTCCGATGATGAATTGGCCACCCCCGCTGCAACAAAAAAGCCCCGGGCAATGCCCGGGGCTTTCTGTCTCGATCGTGCGCCGAAGCGCACGAAATCAGTGCTTAGCTCAGTACTTCGCGATGACCGGGCCGCCGAACTTGTAGTTCAGGCGGGCGGTGACCAGATCGACGTCCTGACGGACGCGATCGTTGCCGACCAACAGGCCAGCGCCATTGGTGAAGGCGTAGGTCTTGTCCTGCATGAACAGATGGTCGTATTCGAGACCGACCGACCAATTCGGAGCGAAGGCATACTCGGCGCCGACGCCGATCGTGCCACCCCAGCGGGTGTCATCGCTGGTGGAACCAATGAACGCGCCCGCGGCGTTATTGACGCGGTAGGTGTTCGAGGTCACAGCCGCACCGCCCTTGACGTAGAGCAGGAAGTTGTTGGCGGCATAGCCGACCTGACCGGTGAACAGGCCGAACGCGTCGGTCTTCGAGTTGTTCACGAAACCGGCGCCGAAGAGCCTGCTGGCGTTGCTGCCCTTGAAGTCAGCCCAGTTGCCCTGCCCTTCCACGCCGAACACCCAGGTGCCGGCCTGCCAGCGATAGCCGACCTGGCCACCGATGGTGCCACCAGTTGCATCGTGGGAACCCTCGGAGCCCACCACGAACGGCAGAACCGAATCCCAGTTGTTGCGGCTCGAACCCCAACCACCGTTGGCGCCGATGTAGAAACCGCTCCAGTCGTACACAGCGGCGATCATCGCGGGCGCCTTGGTGTAAGGACGCGCAGCGAGATCCGCAGCGACTGCCGGCGCAGCCGCGCCCAGCGCGATCAGGCTGGCCGTAACAAGCAAAACCTTCTTCATTCTTTTGATCCCATTTCAGTGTGTACAGCCCCCAAGGCCGTGCGCAGCCTGATAGCATTTTCTGATTGATTTGCTGTAACCTCACGGCAACAGCAAATGCGAAATGACTAAGATGAAGGCGCAAGTTAATAATGCGCTGCGCGCATTTTTCGAAACATTGTGCGCTTGCTCTGCCGCAAAAATTTCACATTTGAATTTTTCCGCAGTATTTCGCGACTGAATGTGTTGACGAGAAGGCAAACGCGTCAGAGCAACGGAACCGAAGACGCGCCAATAAGCTCAAGGATGTCGGAAATGTGTAGAGCGATTCTTGTGTTGCTGGTCGCAGGCGCACTCGCTGCACTGGCCGCGTCTCCCGCCGCAGCGGTCGGCACACGCTATCCGTTCTGCATTCAGGGACAGGATCAGCCGGGTCTCAGCAACTGCACCTTCACGAGCTACGAGCAGTGCCAGGCGACGGCGTCGGGGCGGTTTCTCACCTGCATCGCCAATCCCTATTATATCGGCCCCAGCGACCTCCCAACACCCGACTATCGGCCCCTGCCCGGCCGCGCGCTACCGCCGGCGTACGGCTATCCGCGTTACTGAGCATCTCCACGTAGATATTCCCTGATACGCGATCAAATTTGGCAGCGTGTGCAACGTAATAGCTGCGCGCGAACGTGATTTGACGCGGACGCCAGCGGATTGTCTGCTGTCCATCAGAAATTAGACAAGCCGTAACGGAGGAAAGCATGCGCAAAGCATTGCGGACGTTGATGGCGGGCGCTGCTGTCGCGGCGGCGGTTGCGATGCCGGCGGCGGCGGGCGAAATGGCCTATTGCATCAGGGGCTGCGATTTCGGCGGGGGGGCCGGCGAGTGCGGCTTCGCGTCGCTCGCACAATGTCAGGCGAGCGCCTCCGGACGCAACAATGCGACCTGCGTTCCGAATCCGTCTTTCAACGCCAGGTTCGACGCCAGGGCTGAACTTTCAAAGTCTGAACTTTCAAAGGCTGAACTACCAACCAACCACAACCGCCTGTCACGAAGGAACTTTTGATGCGCATTGCAGCTTTGGCCATTCTGGCACTGGGAACCGTCTCGTTCGCCGCGCCGGCCCATGCCCAGACCTACAGTCCGGACTACCCGGTCTGTCTCCAGGTTTACGGCCCGCTCAACTATTATGAGTGCAGCTATACCTCGATACCCCAATGCAACATGTCGGCCGCGGGGCGCGCCGCGCAATGCATCGTCAATCCCTATTTCGCGAGCGCCGAATACCGGCCGGCGCGCAGGCGGCACCGCGCCGTCTACTGAACCGTAGCGTTTTCGAGCGAAGCATGCCCTCGGACTTGATCCGTGGGTGGACGCCGGTTCGCACAGCAATCAAGCTTGCGCAGATTGCGTAGACTTATCTGCGGTAGAAAACGCGTCAGAACAAAAGTAGAGCCCGGTTCTGATTTTAATCAGAACCGATAAGGCTCTAGTCGAGTTCGACGACTTGACCGTCGACCAGCGACACCCGGCGGTCCATCCGGCCGGCAAGCTCCATATTGTGGGTTGCGATCAACATCGCAACCCGCGTCGCCTTCACCAACTGCATCAGCGCGTTGAAGACGTAATCGGCCGTATTCGGGTCGAGGTTGCCGGTCGGCTCGTCCGCCAGCAGCGCCCGCGGGGCGTTGGCGACCGCGCGCGCGATCGCCACCCGCTGCTGTTCGCCGCCGGAAAGTTCGGCCGGCCGGTGCGTGATGCGGTCGGCGAGGCCGAGATAGGTCAGGATTTCCGTCGCGCGTGACACCGTCTCGGCGCGCTTGAGGCCGCGAATCATTTGCGGCAGCATGACGTTTTCCAGCGCCGTGAATTCCGGCAGCAGCCGGTGCTGCTGATAGACGAAGCCGATGTCGGTGCGCCGGATATGGGTGCGGTCCATATCGGACAATTGCGACGTCGGCGCGCCCGCGACATAGACCTCGCCGTCATCGGGGGTCTCCAGCAGCCCGGCGATATGCAGCAGCGTCGATTTGCCCGAACCCGACGGCGCCACCAGCGCCACCGATTGCCCCGCCCACAGCGCCAGCTTGGCGCCGTTGAGAATGGTCAGCGTCGCCTCGCCCTGCCTGTACTCGCGTTTTATCTCGTGGAGATAGATAACCGGTACGTCTTCCGCCCCCTCGGCCATCTCGTCCTCACTCGTACCTGAGCGCGTCGACGGGATCGAGCCGCGCCGCGCGCCAGGCCGGATAGAGCGTGGCCAGAAACGACAGTGTCAACGCCATGATCACGACCGCGGCGGTCTCGCCGAAATCGATCTCCGCCGGCAGGCGGGACAGAAAATACAGCGTCGGATCGAACAATGGCGTGTTGGTGAGCCACGACAGGAACACCCGGATCGATTCGATATTGAGGCAGATCAGCAATCCGACCATGAAGCCGACGAAGGTGCCGACGACGCCGATCGAAGCGCCGGTGATCAGGAATATCCGCATGATCGAGCCCTGCGAGGCCCCCATGGTGCGCAGGATCGCGATGTCCTGGCCCTTGTCCTTCACCAGCATGATCAGGCCGGAGACGATATTGAGGGCCGCGACCAGCACGATCATGGTCAGGATCAGGAACATCACGTTGCGCTCGACCTGAAGCGCGTTGAAGAAGGTCGAGTTGCGCTGCCGCCAGTCGACCAGGAACACCGGCCGTCCCGCCGCCTCCGTCACGGACTTGCGGTAGGCGTCGATCTTGTCGGGATTGTCGGTGAACACCTCGATCGCGGTGACGTCGTCCTTGCGGTTGAAATAGGCCTGCGACTCCGGCAGCGGCATGAACACGAAACTCGAATCGTATTCCGACATGCCGATCTCGAACACCGCCGCGATCCTGTAGGGCTTGATCCGCGGTGTCGTGCCCATCGGGGTCACGGCCCCCTTCGGCGCCACCAGCGTGATGCTGTCGCCGGCATGCAGCGACAATTGGTCGGCCAGCCTGCGCCCGATGGCAACGCCCTGCCCGTCATCAAAGCCTTCCAGCGTGCCTTGTTTGATGTTTTGGGCGATCGAGGTGAGGTTGTTGAGGTCGTCGGCGCGCATGCCGCGCACCAGCACGCCGGAGGCGTTGAAGGCCGAGGACGCCAGCGCCTGACCGTCGACGACCGGTGCCGCCAGCCGGATGCCCCCAACCTGGCTGATCCGCTCGGCGACATCCTTCCAGTCGGTCAGCGGCGATTCCAGCGGCTGCACCAGAAGGTGGCCGTTCAGGCCGAGGATCTTGTCCAGCAGTTCCTTGCGAAAACCGTTCATCACGGCCATCACGATGATCAGCGTGGCGACGCCGAGCATGATGCCGAGGAACGAAAAGCCGGCGATGACGGAGATGAAGCCTTCCTTGCGTCGCGCCCGCAAATACCGCCCGGACAGCAGCCACTCGAAGGGCGCAAAAGGCGGGGTTCGGACTGTCTCGTTCATGGTCTCATCCATCTTTCGATAATCCCATGATTCGGGGCCAAATGTGGCCGGACTGGCCAACATTAACGGCCACTCCGTGGATAAACTTATCCGGTTATCCGCGCCACCACTTCCGCCGGGCTGAGGTTCTCGCGCGACCCGTCGCTGCGCCGCTTGATCTCGAGCTTGCCCTCGGCAAGGCCCTTCGGCCCGACCAGAATTTGCCAGGGGATGCCGATCAGGTCGGCGGCGGCGAACTTCGCCCCCGCGCGCTGATCGGTGTCGTCATAGAGGACATCGACGCCCTTGGCCTCGAGCTCGCGGTAAAGCTGCTCGCAGGCGGCATCGGTATCGCTGGAGCCCTGCTTCAGATTCAGGATCACGGCGGTGAACGGCGCCACGGCCTCGGGCCATTTGATGCCGGCATCGTCATGGCAGGCCTCGATGCGCGGCACGCCGACGCCGTAGGAGCCGCCATGAATTGGCACGTCGACGCCGTCGGGACCTGCGACCATGGCCTTCATGGCGTCCGAATATTTGGTGCCGAAATAGAAGATCTGGCCGACCTCGATGCCGCGGGTTTGGACCTTCTTCTCGGCCGGCACTTCGCTGTCGAATCGGGCGGCGTCGTGAACGTCTTCAGTTGCGGCATAGACCGAAGTCCACTGCTTGATGATCGGGGTGAGATCGCCGTCGTAGTCGACGTCGTCGCTGGGGACCGGCAGGTTGAGCACATCGCTGTCGCAATAGACGCCGGACTCGCCGGTCTCGGCCAGCACGATGAACTCGTGGCTGAGATCGCCGCCGATCGGGCCGGTCTCGGCGCGCATCGGGATCGCCTTCAACCCCATCCGCGCGAAGGTGCGCAAATACGCGACGAACATCCGGTTATAGGAACGCCGCGCCGCGGCTTCGTCGATGTCGAACGAGTAGGCGTCCTTCATCAGGAATTCGCGGCCGCGCATCACGCCGAAGCGCGGACGCTGCTCGTCGCGAAACTTCCACTGGATGTGGTAGAGGTTGAGCGGCAGGCTCTTGTAGGATTTGACGTAGGCGCGAAAAATCTCGGTGATCATTTCCTCGTTGGTCGGCCCGTACAGCAATTCGCGCTTGTGACGGTCGTTGATGCGCAGCATCTCCGGACCATAGGCGTCGTAACGGCCGCTCTCGCGCCAGAGATCGGCGAGCTGCAGCGTCGGCATCAGCAATTCCAGCGCACCGGCGCGGTCCTGTTCCTCGCGGACGATCTGCTCGATCTTCTTCAGCACCCGAAATCCCAGCGGCAGCCAGGCATAGATGCCGGCCGCTTCCTGCCGCATCATGCCGGCGCGCAGCATCAGCCGATGCGAGACGATTTCCGCTTCTTTCGGATTCTCTTTGAGGATGGGCAGGAAAAACCGCGACAATCGCATGGACAAACTCTGGGAATCAGTTGGGGACACGAGGGAGGAGCAGTGAAACCGGATCGGGTGTGAAAACACAAGGCCGGAGGCTATGAAAAAGCCGCAGGAAACGCCGATTTCCGGCCGGTTTTGCCGATGAATTACGGCATTGGCGTGAGGTGATCCGCCACTTCTTCGTCATTGCGAAGTGAAGCGAAGCAATTCATCTCGTAGCCCGGATGAGCGAAGCGAAATCCGGGGCGGTGCGAGAGTGGTCCCGGATGTCGCTGCGCTCATCCGGGCTACGCAATGACGGGATAGTGCATCAATCACCGCACCTCGAAATCGTCTTCCAGCGTGACTTTTTCGAAATCGGTCACCAGCGCATCGATCTGCATGTGCCAGCGGCCGGGCTGCGGCAGCGGCACGTTGCGGAGGTGCCAGTAGCCGTCCGGCCCCAGCGTGGCGTTGCGTTCGATCGGTTCGATACCGCGCGCCGGGAGACTCAGCGTCAGCGTGGCTTCCTTGGCCACGAGCTTGCTGCCGTCGCCCGTCATCAACTGCAGCACGAAATCATCCGAGCCTACTTTGCCCGGCGATATCAGCACCTGGAACATCGCCGTCTCGGTATGGATGTGAACCGCAAGCGGCGCAGCGGCGGAATCGGCCAGCGCCCGCGGCGGCGGCGTGAAACGCCAGCCGGCAACCGCGATGAAAATGCAAAGTACCAGCAGGAACTCCAGAAACACCGATCCGCCCAATGTCTGCGTGTTCTCACCGTCGAGCACGACCGCAGGCGTGAGGAAAAACCGGTTCAGCGCCGCCAATGCGAGCAGCAGGACCACCAGCACGAGCTTGACCGACAGAATAATGCCGTACCAGCTATCGATCAGCGCGTGAAAACTCTGCAGTTGAATGATCGCGAGCACGACGCCGGTCAACACCAGCAGCCCGACCAACGGCACCGCCACGGCCGAGAATTGACGCAGCACCCGCGGCAGTGAGCTGTGCCGCCGCCGCGCCATCACCACCAGCGGCGCCAGGGCGCCGACCCAATAGGCGACCGCGATGCCGTGAACGAACACCAGCGTCGGCGTCAACCATTCCGGCGGCGCGGTCGCGGCATGGCCTGAGGTCGCCAGCGAAAATCCGACGCCGACCATCGCCAGCGACGTCAACACCCAGGCGATCGTCATGGTTGGGCTTTGCCATGCGAACCGCGCGACGCCCATCGCTGCGATCGCGATCAGCATCGACGGTCCAAGGCTGGTACCGAGCGCGCCCTTCCATGGCGCCAGCGTCACAAGTGCGGCGAGTGGAAGGTTGAGCAAATCGAGACCCTGCAGGCCGAGCGATGCCGCCGCACAGCCAAGGCCGATCGCGAGCGAACCCAGGATCGTCTTCGCGCCGTAAGGCCCACAGCCGATCCAGGCGGCGAAGAACACGCCGCCGACGCCGACAAACAATCCGAGATAGACCCCGATCCGCGCCAGCCAGATCAGGCTAGCTGTGGTGACGGAGATCGAACCGGCATTGGCCGGCACAGCGGTGCCGGTCACCGCGCCGATCGAAAACACCAGCGCCCCCGCCACCGGGTGCCCGTCCTGCGACACCACGCGATAGCTCAGGACCTGGGTGCCGCGCGGCAACTTCTCGGGCAAGTCGATGACGACCGATTGGTCGACCGCACGCATGGTGACGTCGTGGGCCTTGCCATCGGCATCGATCAGAACAGCCACGGCCGGCGCCACGCTCTCGTTGAAGCGCAGTTGTACGGCTTTCGGCGCAACGGCCAGCACGCTGCCGTCGGCCGGCTCCGCCTGCAGCAGCGATGCGTGCGCCAACGCGCCGGTCGCACAGCAGAGAGCCACCAGCAACGCCGCAAGGCCGGCAATGAAGCGCGTCATCGGCGGCGTTACGGTTTTGGCATCAGCTTGACGCCGGGCGCCGGCGACTTGCTGCCGTGGCCATGGGCCTCGCCCTCCCGGGGGATGTCGATCCAGCGGCTCACGCCCTGCTCGCATTCCTGCACCACCGGAAAATACAGCGTGGTGTTCGGCTTCATCCCGTCGGTGATGAATGTCGAGACCACGAACTCATCGTATTGGTGGTCCGGCAGCTTGCCGCCGCTCCACACCACTTCCTTGACGCCCTCGGACAGTTTGTTGCCGTGAAAGTCATACTCGCCGGCATATTTGCCGTTGATCGCCTCGACATTCCAGCCGGCTTTCGGCATCGGCTTCGCGGCGATCACCCCTTCCGGAATCTGCACGCGGAGCTTCGTCGTTGCCGATCCCGCGCAGCCATGCGGTATCGCGAACACCGCCTTGTAGGACGATCCGATCGTCGCCTGTTTGGGTTCCAGCAAGACATGCGCAAAGGCCGGCGACGCGACCAGTGCGACGGCGATGCATAAAGCGGCTTTTCGCGTCCTCACTTCTTCATCTCCATGTGATCGCCGGAATGCTCCATGCCGCCGGGCGCCTGGGCGCCAACGCCCTGCACGTCCAGCGACAAGTTCACCTTGCCGGCCTTTTCGAACTCGAGTGTCACCGGCACCTTCTCGCCCTGCTTGAGCGGCCCCTTGAGGTCGAACATCATCAGATGATAACCGCCCGGCGCGAGCTTTACGGTCTTGCCCGGCTCGATCGCCAGTCCCTTGTCGAGCGGTCGCATGGTCATGACGCCGTTGTTGACAGACATCTCGTGGACTTCGACCTTGCCCGCAATGTCGCCGCTGCCGCCGATCAACCGGTCCGGCGCGGCACCCCTGTTTTCGATGGTGAGATAGCCGCCGGCGATCTTGGCGCCACCAGGCGTGGCACGGCTCCAGGCCTGCGAGATCACGAGATCGCCGGCCTTGACGTCCTCGGCGCAGACGGGAAAGGCGAGCAGCGCCGTCGCGAGTGCCGCGAAAACGAAGGTACGAGAAAATGCGTTCATCGAGTTTCCTTAGGTTTCTTGTTATTCGCGCCGCGCGACCGATCAGAACGTGTACTTCCCGGCGAGAACGAACGTCCTCCCCGGGAACGGATGGAACAGAAAATACTGCTGATTGAAGAGATTATCGATCCCGAAATCGAAGGCGAAATTCCTGGTCGCATTGTAGTGCACCTTCATGTCGACCACAAAGAAGTTGTCGAAGGCGCCGTAGACGTGCGGGATGATATCGGTGTTATCCAGCGTCGAATATTGCTTGCCGCTGTAGCGCGCCGCGATCGTGTAGGCCCAGCTTTCATTCGGCCGGTAGGTCATCCCGAACTTGGCCCGCCAGTCCGGGACGAACGGCACCCGTTTACCGACCACCGTCGTCGGTTTGTTCGTCAGGGGATCAAGGCCGGCCCAACTCGCGTCGGCGAGGATGCGGGAATCGACATAGGTCACGCTCCCGAACAATTGAAGTCCCTTGATACCGACATTGTCCTTCTCGGCCGACAGTTCGACGCCCTGCATCCGGATCGCATCGACGTTGCTGATGGTCGTCGTCGGCGTCTGCGCCTGCGTCACCGGATTGGTCACAAGGTTGGTCTGCGAGATGATCGCGTTGTAGGTTTTTTCCTTGAACAGCGTCAGCCGGACCCGGCCGTCGTTCCATTTGCGCTCGACATTCAGTTCGCCGGTAAAATCGTGCTCGGGCGCCAGGAACGGATTGGCGAAGGTCGCGACGCCTCCGACCACGACATTCTGATAGAGTTCGGTAACGGTCGGATAGCGATAGGCTTCGCCGAAACTCGCGGTGACATTCCACTCCTTGGTCGGATCGAACGAGAGCGATGCCTTTGGCGAGAAATTCGTCAAGCTCAGTTCCGGTTGATTTTTGGGTACCAGCGTCAACTGGGGAATCGGCGTGCCCGGCGTTCCGGTGCCCGCCGCGGTGTTGGGGTTGACGTTGAAACCATCGAGCGCCCGCCAGTCTTCCAGCCGTCCGCCCAATGTCAGTTTCAAATTGGGCGCGATCTTCCAGGCGTCCTGCAGCCACAACGCGCCGGTGCGGGTTTCGCCGACCCCGGTGGAGAAGAGCTGGCCGGTGCCGGTGGAGGATGTCGCGTACCAGACCGACGACAGATAGACCGGGTTTTCGAAACGGTAGCGGTCGCCATGGATACCGAAGCTGACCTCGTGCGGACCGTCGACGCCGAACGGCCGCCAGATTCCCTTAGCGTCGGCGTTCTGCCAGTTGGTGCCGTCGTTGCGCGTGATCTTGCCGTTCAGTGAATAACCCGCGCCGGACGGGGTGACGGTGAACGGATTGAGCAGGATATCCTGCAGATAGTTGTAGGTCGAAGCTGATAGGTCGAAATCGAACACGCCCTTGGTGTCGCTCTTGAGCGAGACCGCATTGCTCAGGTGCGTCTGATCCCAGGTGTATTTGTTGCTGGCAAAGCCGGCGATGCCGGCAAAGGTCGGAGCGCCGTTCGCCGTCGAGCGCAGATAGGTTTGCGGGTCCGAGGTCTGGTGGTTGTCCCATATCCCCAGCGAATACGTCGCCTGCACCAGCGGCGAGACATCATAAGCCAGCCGCAGATTGGCCGAGGTTTGCTGGGAATGGGCGAGCGTGCCGGTGCCGACCACATTCGCAGGGACGCCCTGCTTGTTCAGCGCCGGGAACGTTCCGGTGGTCGCGGCCGGAATGGTGCCGTTGGTCGTATACGTCAGCGGCTGCTGGTAGCTGTCGAGATAGTTGGCGCTGACGAGCCAGGACAACGGACCCTTGCGATCGCCCGCGGCTGCGCTGGTCTGACTGGTCACATAGGTGTCCTTGGTGCCGTATTGATTCCACGGCATGATCGACACCGTTTCCTTGGCCACCGCGAACGGCTTGTCCGGCATTTTCGATGATATCAGCAGCACGCCGCCGATCGAGTTGCCGGGATAGGCGGCCGCAAATGGGCCGTTGAGGAAATCGACCCGGCCGATCGCTTCCGGCGAGATCAAATTCCACTTCGGCGAGGCGCCGGAATTGTTGTTGCCGATCAGCAATCAGCGTGCGCGCGCTCGAATTCAGCCCCCAGCTTCGCGTTGCCAGCACCGCCTGGTTATCGCCGTCGTTGCGTTTCCGCACGAACAGGCTCGGCATGTATTTGACGGCATCCTCGGGGTCTTTGAGATTGATGGTCTCATCGATCTGTTTGGCGGTGACACTGTAGGACTGTTGCGGAAGCTGGAACCGCGCGACCGCAGCCGGTGTTCCGAGCGATGCATTCGCGCCGGCGCCTGCGGTATCGACGACCACGACTGGCCGCTGCCGCTCCGGTGCCGCGGCGCCCTGCGCTGGCCGTCTGGTGGCAACGCGCGCCACGGGTTTAACGGCGGCGCGCCGCGCCTGCATCCGCGGCGCGTCGACCGTGACGGGCGGCAAAGCTTTCGCTTCACCGCTCTGCGCGTAGGCAAGGTCAGCGGACGCTAGCAGCGCCGCCTGGATTGCAATCGCGCTCACGCCACCAAGGGCATGATAACGAAACATCGAATTGTCCTGACACCGGCGCAGTTCGGCCGGCCCACTCAATGGCATTGACCGGCGCGAAAGATCGCTCCAGTCGCGAGGTCGTCAGGAAACGATCGGGGGCGCGCGCGCCTGCGCGTGCGAGCCGGCGCGGGAACCGAATCGCGCGGGCGTGAATTCGGTCCAGACCACATGCGCGGCATGGGGAGCGAAGGTGATCGCTGCCGCAATTTGGGGCACATCGACCGGCGCCCCGGTCTGCAGCACGCTGCAAACCGAACAACAACCGTTGTGGGCGCGGTGGCCGGTCTGGTCGGATTGCCCGTTCGCCGATGCCCCATTGCCGTGACAGATCACGGCGGCGGCAAGCGGATCGGATGCCGCGATGCTGGCAGCCCAGCAAGCGCCGATCGGTGCGAAAATCTGCACCACCAGCGCCAACAGAACGATTGGCAGAAATGTCTTCAGCCGTGCGCGCATCGATAGCCCATCCGAACGAGAACCTAATCACCCAGGGAGTGCGAAGTCGAGATCAGGTTCCCGGGTTTTTATTCCGCGTGCCCCGGATTAACCCGCCTTTCCCGGTGTCCGCGGCCTCACCGAAACGGCCTACCGAAGTACCGCTTTTTCCGCGGTACGGCAGATCATCCGCAACCAATAGTGGTGAAATCTCAATCATTTCGCAGATTGCTGGAATTTTGAACAATCGTTGCTGAAAATGGTGACAAGACGAACGAGATGGTCTAACAGTGCGGGCTCAGGCTGGCCGTGAGGTCTTAGTCTGGTGGTCCAAGTCTCGGGAGGAGCCCTGACGCGCACAAGCAGCGTCGCCTCGGTCATCAAGATCAAATCCAAATCTTCGAGGAAATTAAGGGTCGACACAATTTTTGAGCAGGGCTAGCGCCCTGCTCTTTTTTTTCGATAGCGTGTTCGAGTCAAAAAAATCGCGAGATGCTCGAAGAAGCATGATGTCCGAATCAAATCCCATCGAGCGAAGTTTCGAGATTGCCGCCGAGCGCTGTGAGGACATCACGCCGCTGGTGTATCGCCGCCTGCACAACGAATACCCGGAAACGCTGACCATGTTCCGGACCGAAGGAAGCGAACCCGTCAAGGGTTCGATGCTGGCGCTGACGATCGACGCGATCCTGGATTTCGCAGGCCCCCGCACGGGGCATTTCCGCATGATCGAATGCGAGATTTCCTCGCACGACGCCTACGGCACGCCGCGCGATCTGTTCATCGCGTTCTTCGGCATCATCGCGCGGACGCTGCGCGAAATCCTCGGTGACGACTGGTCGCCCGAGATCGACGCGGCGTGGCGCAACATGATCGCCGAGATCGAGGCGCTCGTCGTCCAAACCGCGCCTGCGTGATCCATAGCGTTTTCGAGCGAAGTGGATACCGGTTCGCGTCAAGAAAACGCGTCAAAACGAAAGAGTAGAGCCCAGTGCTGATTCAATCAGAACCGAAAGGGCTCTAGCTTGTGCAACTCTTGACGAAATGCCCGACGATATTCTGATCGATCGCCTGCTTGAGGCAGTCGAGCCGCGCCTGCAGCATGCAGAGCTGCATCTGATCCTTCCGCGCCTGGCCCTTCACCGCTTCAGACGCCGTCTGGCAGGCGAGCTTTTTCCCGCTCGGCGCAGGCGCCGCGGTGGCGGCCGGACCAGCAGGCGCTGCCGCGGCCAGCGGTGTTGCCGCGGTGGAACCGGTGGGCGCCGGCGCGCTGGTGGATTGGGCCCAAGCAACTGATGAAGCGACCGTTGCGGCAACAGTCGCGAGTGCCAGTGAACCGGCAACGATGGCGGCGGCAAAAACTCTCATGGTCGGTATCCCCCGCTGTTGAGCGACATTTTCTTAAAACGCGCCTCCTGAACGCGTTGTGAATGGAATGCGGCTCGTGCCGCCATATTTCCAACAGTTCATGTTTCGACAGTTCGTGCGTTGATTTGCGCTGCGCCCATTCAGAGTTTGTTCAGAAGGAACTCGCTTTACTGCAGCCCTGCAGTTACGGGGACAGTGACATGCGCCGAGCCGAACGATCATTCCGGATTGCCGTTTGCGGATGCAGCGTCGCGCTGGCGCTGTCGGCTGCGTCAGCCGCCGCCGGTGAATTGAAGGCGACCGATTTTGCCTTGATGGACCGGCTGACATGGGGCGTCACCACGTCGGGCGCGGAACATCTCAGAGCCGTTGGAACCGACCGCTGGCTCGACGAGCAATTGCATCCCAAGGAATCGCCGGCGCTGCCGCCATCGGTGCAGTCGCAGATCGAGGCAATGCCCGAGGCGCACCGGTTGCCGTTCGATGTCGCCAATGCCTTCGACATGCAAAGCCGCACGGCCAATCAACTCGCAGATCCCGAACAGAAGAAAGCGGCGCAGCAGGCCTTTCAGCAGGCCATGAACGATCGTGGCAAACAGGCGGCGGCGCGCAGCATTCTGCGGGCGCTGTACGCACCGGACCAGTTGCGGGAACGGATGGTCTGGTTCTGGTTCAACCACTTCAATGTGCATCTCTACAAGGCCAACATCCGCGTCATGATCGGCGACTACGAGGATCGCGCGATCCGGCCGTTTGCGATGGGACGCTTCCGCGATCTGCTGGCGGCGACGCTGCGTCATCCGGCGATGCTGCGCTATCTCGATAATGCCGACAACGCGGCCGGCCATCTCAACGAAAACTACGCGCGCGAGATCATGGAACTGCACACCATGGGCGTCGGCTCCGGCTACACCCAAACCGATGTCGAGGAATTGGCTCGGATTCTGACCGGCTTCGGCATCGACCTGAAAAACGAGGATCCGAAACTCAAGCCGGAACTGCAGCCGCAGTTGTTCCGCGAAGGCGCGTTCGAGTTCAACCCGGCGCGGCACGACTACGGCGACAAGATGTTTCTGGGTCATCCGATCAAGGGACGCGGCCTCGCCGAGGTCGACGAGGCGCTCGACATCCTGTGCCGTCAGCCGGCTACAGCTACCCGGATCGCGCAGAAGCTCGCGACCTATTTCGTCAGTGATACGCCGCCGGCGGCCCTGGTCCAGCGCATGGCGCAGACCTTTCAGAAGACCGACGGCGACATCTCGGCCGTGCTGTCGACCATGGTCCACGCCCCCGAATTCACCGCCTCGCTGAAGTCAGGCACCAAATTCAAGGACAGCGTCCAGTACGTGTTGTCGGCCGTGCGCATGGCCTATGACGACAAGGTCATCCTCAACACCAATCCGATCCAGAACTGGCTCAATCGTTTGGCCGAGGGACTGTTCAACCGTCCGACGCCGGACGGCTATCCGCTGACCTCGGCGACCTGGAACGGCCCGGGCCAGATGATGGTGCGGTTCGAGATCGCCCGCCAGATCGGCTCGGGATCATCAGGCCTGTTCAAGCCGGATGTTCCGAATGCTGCGGACCAGCCGGCGTTTCCATTGATTCAGAACGCGCTGTTCTTTGGCAGCCTGCGGCAGACGTTGAGCACTACCACGCAGGCCGCGCTGGATCAGGCGGTGTCGCCGCAGGACTGGAATACGCTGTTTCTGTCGTCGCCGGAATTCATGCACTGACGTCCCAACTGCGTTTGCGAGAAGGAGCCAACCGATGAACCGTCGCGAACTGATCAAGGCCTTTGCCGCCACCGCCTCGCTGACCGTCGCAGGAAGAGTCTGGGCGGCGCCCTCCACCGATGCGCGGCTTTTGGTGGTGTTTTTGCGCGGCGCCTATGACGCGGCCAATGTCGTGGTGCCGACGGGCAGCGATTTCTATTATGCCTCGCGGCCGACGCTCGCGATCGCCCGGCCGGATGTCGGCAATCCGAACGCAGCGCTGGCGCTGAATTCGGACTGGGGGCTGCACCCGGCGCTGCGCGACAGCCTCTATCCGTTATGGGCCAAACGCGAAATCGCGTTCATTCCGTTTGCGGGACCGTCGGATGACGTCAGCCGCAGCCATTTCGAAACCCAGGACACGATCGAACTCGGCCAGGCCGTCAGCGGCTCGCGCGACTACCGCTCCGGCTTCATGAGCCGGCTGGCGGCGGAGCTCTCCCGGGTCAAACCGATTGCGTTTACCGACCAGTTGCCGCTGACGTTCCGCGGCAAGGCGCAAATCCCCAATGTCGGCATCAACGCCGTCGGCAAACCCGCGATCGACGACCGTCAGGCCAAACTGATCAAGCAGATGTATGCGCATAGCGACCTCGCATCCGCGGTCGAGGAAGGTTTCAAGGTGCGCGACGACGTCTACCGCTCGATCTCGGAGGAAATGACCGCCGCCAACCGCGGCGCGGTGTCGCCGCGCGGCTTCGAACTCTCCGCCCGCCGCATCGGCCGGCTGATGCGCGAACAGTATAATCTCGGCTTCGTCGACGTCGGCGGCTGGGACACCCATGTCAACCAGGGCGCGGCGCAAGGCTACCTCGCCGACCGGCTCGGCGAGCTCGGTCGCGCGCTGGCGGGATTTGCCGAGGAAGTCGGCCCGGCCTGGCGCGACACCGGCGTCGTCACGATCTCGGAGTTCGGGCGCACGTTCCGGGAAAACGGCGACCGCGGCACCGACCACGGCCATGGCAGCGCCTATTGGGTGCTCGGCGGCGGCATCAATGGCGGGCGGATCTTGGGCGCGCAGGTCAAGGTCGAACAGCCAAACCTGTTCCAGAACCGCGATTACCCCGTGCTGACCGACTACCGCAGCCTGTTCGCCGGCCTGCTGCAACGCATGTACGGGCTGCAGACACCGAGCCTGGAGCGGATATTCGCCTCGACCCGTCCGGCCGATCTCGGCATCGTTTAGAGCGTTTTCCAGCGAAGTGGACACCGGTTCGCGTGAAGAAAACGCGTCAAAACAAGAATCTAGAGCCCCGTTCCGATTCAATCGGAACGGAAAAGGCTCTAGACGCGTCGGGCGGCTATTCCCGCTCCAGAAAATTCGATCCGATATCGGCCTTCTTCTTGATCGGGTCGTAGTCGCAATAGACGCTGTCGGCGACCAGCGTATAGCTCGCGATCACCGTGTACTTGTCGGGCCGGATCGAATTCAGGCCGATCACGGCGGTCTGCTTGCCGCCGTTCCATTTGAACGGGGTCGTGCTCGGCGCCTTCTCGCAGGCCGCGACCGCGTCGGCAAACACCGCGCCCTCGACGAAGGCCTTGACCGTGCGAAGCTGGCCCAGCGTCTTCCAGTTCATGTAGAACGATCCCGCAAGGCAGGCTGTGAGCAGGACCAAAAGCCCGACAATGCATCTTTGAAACGTCATTAATTCCGGGCAAATCCAACGCACCGGAAGCATAATTTCCCCGTGGGAACCCGGAATATGACTATCGCATCTTGCGGACTTTGTCCGAACCGGATTTCCTGCCTGCACTGGCCAGACACCGCGATTCATCCAGCTTTTGATCGGGCATACCGGATCGATGACCGACGACGATCTCGAGACCATCGCGTTGCGTTCCGCCGTCGTCGACGGCGTGCGGCGCGATGACGACTTCGAGGTGCTCTGGCGCGGTCTTCCGATCGGACGAATCTTGAAGCAGCCCGACAATCCGCACTGGTGGTGGGGCTGCAATGTCTACGGCCAGCCGGCGACCCCGGGCGACCGCGGGCCGGCGATCAATTTCAAGGACTGCCAGGTCCGGTTCAAACTCGCCTGGGCCAGGATCAGGCCGACGCTGACCGAAGAAGCGATCGCGGCCGCCACGCGGCACGCCGAAACGCTGCAGCCCAAACAACCGGGCGCTGCGGGGCAACCAACCCAGGAATCCCTTCAGGTACTGGAGAACAACCGCGCGGCGCTGCGGCAACGGGTGTTGAAATCGGCTTCGATCGAATTCCATGGCGGCGTCATCGATTGCGTCATCCGCAATATCTCGGAGACCGGCGCCGCGTTGGAGGTCGCAAGCCCGCTCGGCATCCCCGAAACATTTAGGCTGGTGATCTCCGGCGACCACTCCAGCCGCGCCTGTCGGGTCGCCTGGCGGAAAGACAAGCGGATCGGCGTTGCCTTCACGTGAGCGCTGCTTTTTCCGGGGAGGCGCCGCCGCGGACTAGGCCTTTCAGCGTCCTTCGATCGGCCGTCGCGAGCTGATCCGGGCCTTGATCTTCACGGACGACGCATGCGCGGCCACTGAATAGTTCTTTGGCATCGTGACGGGCGGGGGGAATGCACAATGTTCCTGATTGGCGTCGCAGGCCATCAGGCAATTGGTCTCTACCATGGTGGATTGATCCATCGCGGATGCCGCGCCGACCGCTGATAACAGCAGAAGAACCAGGCCCAGACCGCGCAGCGCGATGTGCATGTACCCCTCCTCTAAAATGGCATTCCCATCAGCTTCGACAGCCGCTCGATGTTGAAATAACCCTGATAATAGGCCCACATCGAGATCGCGAAAATCACGGCCGAGATTACCGTGGTCCAGATCAGCTTGCGTCCCATCCTTGCCAGGATCGGCGCACCGGGATCGGTGCCGGGCGCGCCCTCGCCGTCCTCGTGCTGGCTGCGGACACCGAACGGCAGTGTCAGGAACAGCACGAGCCACCACAGCACGAAGTAGATCGCAAACGCGGTGGAGATATTGTAGGCCATCGGGTTCAGGCCTGTTCGATTTCAACGAGCGCGCCAGAAAAATCCTTGGGATGGAAGAACAGCACCGGCTTGCCGTGGGCGCCGATCTTCGGCACGCCGTCGCCGAGTACCCGCGCGCCCTCCTTGATCATCCGATCGCGCGCCGCGATGATGTCGGGCACGTCATAGCAGATGTGATGGATGCCGCCGTCGGCGTTGCGTTCGACGAATTTGGCGATCGGCGAGGCTTCGCCGAGCGGCTGGATGAACTCGATCTTGGTATTAGGCAGCGTCACGAACACGGTGATGACACCGTGCTCCGGCAGCGCCACCGCGCCGGAGATCTCGGCGCCGAACGCGCCACCATAGATTTTGGCGGCCTTCTCCGCGTCCTTGACCGCGATCGCGACATGATTGAGCCGGCCCAGCATGACACTCCTCCACTCTAATTTTTCTATCAGACCGTCAGAACGTGCACGAGGCAGATCGGCTTCTTGCCCCAGTGCTCGTTAATGACAGAGCGTACTGCACGCCGAACTGATTCCGCCATCGCATCCGGATCGCGTTTGCGCGCCCGCGGCAGGCTCTCGACCGTCGAGACCACGACATCGAACACGATCTCGTCGATGACCTCGCCGGCCGCATTCTTCTCGGGGATGCCGACGAGATCAACCTCGGGATCGTCCGACAACTCGCCTTTTTCGGTGACGGCAATCGCGACAAAGGCGCAGCCGGCAAAGCCCATCCGCCGCCGTTCGACCACGGCGCGCGACTTGGAATCCTCCAGAATGTTGCCGTCCTTGTAGAGCCGCCCCGACGGCAATTGGTCGATGATGCCGGGGTCGCCGGGGCCGAGCTTGACCAGGTCGCCGTTGCGGCAGATCAGCACTTTCGGCACGCCGGCGGCGCGCGCCAGCTTGGCGTGCTCATGCAGATGCAGCGGCTCGCCATGGACCGGTATCAGCAGGTGCGGCCGCACCCACGAGATCATGTCCCGCAGCTCGTCGCGGCGCGGATGGCCGGAGACATGGACGAGGTCCGTGCGGTCGGTGATGACCTCGATGCCCTGGGTGACCAGGCCATTGATGATGGCGCCGACCGCCTTTTCGTTGCCGGGAATGGTGCGCGAGGAAAAGATCACGGTGTCGCCCTTGTTCAGGGTGACCTGCGGATGGTCGTCATTGGCGATCCGCGCCAGCGCCGCGCGGGGCTCGCCCTGGCTGCCGGTGCACAACGCCAGCACCTTGTCCGCCGGGAAATGGCCGTAATAGTCGGCGCCGCGAAAATTCTGCACGCCGTCGAGATGGCCGGTTTCTCGCGCCACTTGCACCACGCGCTCCATGGCGCGGCCGACCACGACCACCTCGCGATCGGCGGCCTTGGCGGCATCCGCCACGGCCTTGAGGCGGGCAACATTGGAGGCAAAGGTGGTGACGGCGACGCGGCCCTTGGCGGCCTTCACGAGCTTGGTAATGGTCGCGGCGACCTCGGTTTCCGAGGGCGAGCGCCCTTCCCGCACCGCGTTGGTGGAATCGCCGATCAGCGCCAGCACGCCGGCATCGCCGAGCTCGCGCAGCCGCCGCTCGTCGGTCGGCAACCCAATGATCGGCGTCGGATCGATCTTCCAGTCGCCGGTATGCAGGACAGTACCGACCGAGGTGTGGATCGCCAGCGCATGCGATTCCGGAATCGAATGGGCAACCGGAATGAACTCGACGTTAAACGGCCCGAGATCGATGCGGCCGCCCGACGGCACCACCGTGACCGGAATTTTGGGCGCATTGCGCTCGGCGGCGCATTTGGCCTCGAACAAGGCGGCGCTGAACTTGGTCGCGTAGATCGGGCATTGCAACTTCGGCCAGAGGTCTATGATGGCGCCGAAATGGTCCTCATGGGCGTGCGTCAGCACCAGCCCCATCAGGTTCTTGCGCTCCTTTTCGAGGAATCTGATGTCGGGCATGATCAGGTCGATGCCCGGCAGATGCTCCTCGTCGCCAAAGGAGACACCGAGATCGACCGCGAGCCAGGCCCGCTGGTGGCGATTGCCGAGCCCGTAGATCGACAGGTTCATGCCGATCTCGCCGACGCCGCCGAGCGGCGCAAAGGTCAGTTCCCCACGGAAGCCGCAGAGCCGAAATAGACCTCGCCCGCGGTAACCGGCATGCGCTTGCCTTCAGCGGTGCGGACAATCAGGCAGCCGGTCTCGTCGATGGTATCGAATGTACCCTCAACGGTCACGGCGCCGGTATTGATGGCGACCCGTTCGCCCAGCCCCGCCGCCCGCTCCAGCCACAGGTTTCGGATCTCGGCAAAGCCGCGGCCGTTGTCCCAGATACCGCGAAACTCGACCCAGGCGTCCGACAACGCCGAAAACAGCTCTTCCGCGCTGATATGCACGCCAAGGGCGGATAGCGACACCGCCGGCGTCGGCGTGCCCTCAGGGGCGGCCACGATATTGGTGCCGATCCCGGCCACGACGGCGAGGCCACCGTCGACGGCCTCGGCCTCCACCAGCAGGCCGCACAGCTTCTGCCCGCGAACCAGGATGTCGTTTGGCCACTTCAGGAGATATTTCAATTGATCCGATCCGGCCAACCGCAGGTTGGCCTCCAAGCTGACACGTCGCAGCGCTGTTTCATGCGCCAAACCGAAGGCAAAGCCCAGCGTCGCGGCGACGGCTGGCGCAACATCCATCACTTCGAGCACGCTGCTGGCAAGGTTGCCGCGCGGCGCGATCCAGGCGCGCTGCCGGCGTCCCCGTCCCGCGGTCTGTTCTGAGGTGACGAACCAGGCCGGGCCGCGCTCGCCGGCGCGCGCGCGCGACATGGCTTCCGCGTTGGTCGAACCGGCCTTGTCGAAGGCAAAGAGACGATAGCCCGCCGATATGGCCCGGGGACCGAGCGCGAATGTCATCTAGAAAAGCGACTTTGCCGCGGCCGGAAAACCGGGATCCACTTTTCGGGATCTTGCGCATCAAAACAGCGACTTTGCCGCGGCCGTGGCGACGCTGACCAGCGGCCCGGGAAGGACGGCAAAGAAGATGTTGAACAGACCGGCAAACGCCAGCACGACGCGCAACTCCATGCGCATCGGATCGAGCGCCGGCAGCGGCTCCTCGAAATACATCACCTTGACGATGGTGAGATAGTAGTAGGCGCCGACCACGCTGGAGAGCACGCCGATGACGGCGAGCGTGATCAGATGGGCGTTGATCGCGGCGACGAACACGTACCATTTGGCAAAGAAGCCCGCGAGCGGCGGAATGCCGGCCAGCGAGAACAGCAGCATCGCAAAGAAAAACGCGAGCAGTGGATTGGTGCGCGAAAGACCCGCAAAGTCGCTGATCTGCTCCACCGCCTGGCCGTTGCGCTTCATGGTCAGGATCACTGAGAAGGAGCCCAAGGTCATCGCGACATAGATCGCGGCATAGACCAGTACGCCCTGCGCGCCCTCGACGGTGCCGGAGGCGAGACCGACCAGCGCAAATCCCATATGGCCGATCGACGAATAGGCCATCAGGCGCTTGATGTTCTTCTGTCCGATGGCCGCAAACGAGCCCAACACCATCGAGGCGATCGCCACGAACACGATGATCTGCTGCCACTGCGACACGATGCCTGGAAACGCGGTGAGCGCTACACGGGTGAACACCGCCAGCGCAGCCACCTTCGGCGCCGAGGCAAAGAACGCCGTGACCGGCGTCGGCGCGCCCTCATAGACGTCGGGCGTCCACATGTGGAACGGCACGGCCGA
>WNFM01279349.1_pt2 | contig 21757 bp, 20 predicted proteins | sample 5400271 | NCBI WGS metagenome assembly WNFM01 (sample SAMN13153352, study PRJNA577476) | soil metagenome | isolation source: 60 cm saprolite on Douglas fir-dominated hillslope | place: USA:California | collected 2013-09-17
GGTTCCGGAGGACGATCCGTTCTACGATTTCTTCCGCCGCTTCGGCCCGCCGCAACCCCGCGACTACGAAACGCGTTCGCTCGGCTCCGGCTTCATCGTCAGTGCCGACGGCTATATCCTGACCAATGCCCACGTGGTGGACATGGCGGACGACGTCACGGTCAAATTGAACGACAAGCGCGAATTCAAGGCCAAGGTCATCGGCGCCGACAAGCGCACCGACGTGGCGGTGATCAAAATCGAGGCCACCGGCCTGCCGGCCGTGAGAATCGGCGATCCCGAAAAACTCCGGGTCGGGGAATGGGTGCTGGCCATCGGCTCGCCCTTCGGCTTCGAAAGCACGGTCACCGCGGGTATCGTCAGTGCGAAGGGCCGCTCGCTGCCGCAGGAAAACTACGTGCCTTTCATCCAGACCGACGTCGCCATCAATCCGGGCAACTCCGGCGGACCACTGTTCAACCTGAAGGGTGAGGTCGTTGGGATCAATTCCCAGATCTACAGCCGCACGGGCGGGTTCATGGGCTTGTCTTTTGCCATTCCGATCGACGTGGCAATGAACATCTCCAACCAGTTGAGGACGACCGGGCGCGTCAGTCGCGGCCGCATCGGTGTCGTGATCCAGGAAGTCACCAAGGAGCTGGCGGAATCGTTCGGATTGCCCAAGGCCTCCGGTGCACTGGTCAATTCGGTGGAGAAGGGCGGACCGGCAGAGAAAGCCGGAATCGAGGCTTCGGATGTCATCCTCAAATTCGACGGCAGGGAGGTCGCATCCTCGGCCGATCTGCCGCGCATCGTGGCGCAAAGCCGGCCGGGCTCGAAAGCTACCGCCCAGATATGGCGCAAGGGCTCCGCCCGGGACGTTGCCATCACGGTAGGTGAAATGCCCGAAGAAAAAGTTGCCCAACGTCCCGGTCGCAAGGAATCCAAGCCGGGTAACGTGGTTGCGCGCCTGGGCCTGACGCTGAGCGAATTGAACGCCGAGCAGCGCAAGGAGCTGGGATTGAGCGGCGGGCTATTGGTTGAAGACGCGCAGGGCGCCGCCGCCAAGGCCGGGATTCGCCGCGGCGACATCTTCATGGCGATCAATAACCAGGATGTGAAGTCTGTCGATCAACTCAACCAGCTGTTGGGCCAGTTCGAAAAGGCACGCAGCGTCGCGCTGCTGATCCGGCGCGGCGATGGTGCGCTTTACGTTCCGCTGCGCCTGGACGGCAACTGATCCTGCTGGCGCGGAACCAGGTGGGGTTGCGGACCAGAAAGCCGCTCGCCGGAGGGTAAAATCCGCTACAATCCAGCGCTTTAGAAATCCACTTGAAAGGGCACGTTCGTGCCCTTTTTCTGATGCAGCATATCCGCAATTTTTCGATCATTGCCCATATAGATCACGGTAAGTCCACGCTTGCGGACCGTATCATCCAGCTTTGCGGCGGTCTTTCCGACCGCGAGATGGAAGAACAGGTGCTCGACTCAATGGATCTCGAGCGCGAACGCGGGATCACCATCAAAGCGCAGACCGCGGCGTTGCGTTACAAGGCGCGCGACGGCCAGTTCTACCAACTGAACCTGATCGATACGCCGGGGCACGTCGATTTTTCCTATGAGGTGAGCCGATCCCTGGCCGCCTGCGAGGGCGCGCTTCTGGTCGTCGACGCCTCCCAGGGTGTGGAAGCCCAGACGGTTGCCAATTGTTATACCGCCATCGAGCAGGGCGTCGAAGTCGTACCGGTACTCAACAAGATCGACCTGCCCTCGGCTGACCCGGACCGGGTCATCGCCGAAATCGAGGACATCATCGGCATCGTGGCCGAGGATGCGGTGCGGGCCAGTGCCAAGACCGGCGAAGGCGTGGAGGACATCCTCGATGCGGTCATAGCGCGCATTCCCGCCCCGCGCGGCAATCCCGACGGGCCGCTCAAAGCACTGATCATCGATTCCTGGTTCGACAATTATGTCGGCGTAGTCATGCTGGTGCGGGTGGTGGACGGTGCCTTGCGTCCGAAGGACCGCATCCTGCTGATGGCCAACAAATCAACTTATCTGTGCGAGCAGGTGGGCGTGTTCACCCCGAAATCCCAGGCGCGCACCGAACTGCTCGCCGGGGAAGTCGGTTTTATCATCGCCGGGATCAAGGAACTCAAGGCCGCGCAGGTGGGCGACACCATTACGCTGGCGGACAGACCGGCGATCGAGCCTCTGCCCGGCTTCAAGGAAATCCAGCCCCAGGTCTTCGCCGGACTGTATCCGGTGGAATCCAACCAGTACGAGGCTTTGCGCGATGCGCTGGAAAAACTGCACCTCAACGATTCGTCGCTGCGTTACGAACCGGAAACCTCGCAGGCGCTGGGCTTTGGCTTCCGTTGCGGCTTCCTTGGCCTGCTGCACATGGACATCGTGCAGGAACGCCTCGAACGCGAATACGACATGGAACTCATCACCACGGCACCGACCGTGGTGTACCAGATCCTCATGCGCGACGGCGCCATCGTGGAGATCGAGAACCCATCGAAGCTGCCGGATCCATCCAAGATCGAGGAAATCCGCGAACCGATCATCACGGCGACCATCCTGATGCCGCAGGAGCACGTCGGACCGGTCATGACCTTGTGCAACAACAAGCGCGGCGCCCAGCGCAACATGCAGTACATGGGTCGCCAGGTCATGCTGACCTACGAACTGCCCTTGAACGAAGTCGTCATGGATTTCTTCGACAAACTGAAATCCGTCAGCCGCGGCTATGCGTCGCTGGATTACGAATTCAAGGAGTTTCGCGCAGCCGACCTGGTCAAACTCGACATCCTGATCAACGGTGATCGCGTTGATGCGTTATCCCTCATCGTGCACCGCTCGAACAGCCAGTATCGCGGGCGGGAGTTGGCCACCCGCATGCGCGAGCTGATTCCGCGTCAGATGTTCGACGTGGCCGTGCAGGCGGCCATCGGCTCGCACATCATCGCGCGCGAATCCGTCAAAGCGCTGCGCAAGAACGTGCTCGCAAAATGCTACGGTGGCGATATCTCACGCAAGAGAAAGCTGCTGGAGAAGCAGAAGGCCGGCAAGAAACGCATGAAGCAGATCGGCACCGTGGAAATCCCGCAAGAGGCATTCCTGGCCATTCTGCAGGTGGATAACAAATAGGCGGCCGCCATGACCGCTGACAAGGTGGATGACCGATGAACTTTGCCTTACTGATGCTGATCCTGTTGCTGGTGACCGGAGCGATCTGGTTGCTGGACCATCTGGTGTTTCGCCGGCGCCGCGACAAGGGCGCGAAGGAACCCTGGTGGATCGAGTATCCAAAGAGTTTCTTTCCGATCATCCTGATCGTTTTCCTGCTGCGCTCTTTTCTGGTCGAACCGTTCAAGATTCCGTCCGGTTCGATGATTCCGACGCTGTTGGTGGGCGACTTCATCCTGGTCAACAAATTCACTTACGGCATCAGGCTTCCGGTGGTGAACAAGAAGATCATGGAAATCAACCTGCCCCGGCGCGGCGAAGTCATGGTATTCCGCTATCCCGAGAATCCGACGCTCGATTACATCAAGCGGGTGGTCGGTGTGCCTGGGGACCGTGTCGAGTACCGCAACAAGCGCCTAACCGTCAACGGCCAGCTCGTCCAGGTGGACAAGGACGAAGACTACCAATACGTGGACGGTGGACTGAGCTTCGTGAACACCGCGCGGTTCTGGGAAACATTGGACACCCACCGGCATTCGATCATCATCAATCCGGAAGCGCCGGCCCTGCAGCTGGCGAGTGTCAAGCAGTTTCCGCAGCGCGAGAACTGCGTTTACAATGAATATGAATTCAATTGCCTGGTACCGCCGGGAAATTACTTCATGATGGGCGACAACCGCGATTCGAGTTCCGACAGCCGCTATTGGGGATTCGTGCCCGAACAGAACATCGTCGGCAAGGCGTTCCTCGTGTGGTGGAATTTCAGCGAACTGAAACGCATCGGCAACCGTATCAACTAGCGGGAGAGAGCATGAATCGTCAACGCGGCGTGACTTTCATCGGCATGATGTTCATCGCGGGCCTGATCGTCTTTGCGGCCATCATCGGACTCAAGCTGGTGCCTGCGTACATCGAGTACGCCACGGTGGTGAACATCCTGCGCGATATTGCCCATGGGCCGGAAAGCCGGGGTACTCCCAAGGATATTCAGACAAGTTTCAAGAAGCATGCACAGATCGATGCAATCGAAACCATCAAGGCTGAGGACATCGAAATCGAGAAAGAAGGTGATCAGGTCGTGCTGAGGGCCAACTATTCGGTCAAGATAAAGCTCTTCGGCAACTTGAACGCCTGCATCGATTTTTCTCCCAGCAGCGGGAATTGACGTCCATCGGCAGAACCCGCATTCCATGCCTGACGGGCTGATCGAGCGCCGGCTGGGCTACCGGTTCAACAATGCAGCGCTGCTTCAGCAGGCGCTGACACATCGAAGCCACGGCGTGCCGCACAACGAACGCCTTGAATTTCTCGGCGATGGATTGCTGAATTTCGTCGTCGCCCGGCTCTTGTTCCAGCAATTCACCGCATTGCCCGAAGGCGATCTGTCCCGCCTGCGCGCCGGGCTGGTCAACCAGCAGGCGCTTTCGGAGCTGGCAGTTTCGTTGTCGCTCGGCGATCACTTGCGACTCGGCGAAGGAGAGCTCAAGAGCGGCGGGTTCCGCCGGCCATCCATCCTTGCGGATGCGTTCGAAGCGCTGATAGGCGCCATTTGCCTGGACGGGGGATTCGACGCTGCGGAAAAAGTTCTGACTGAACTCTACCGGCCGCTGCTGGCGGCCATCGATCCCGGAGCATCCGGCAACAAGGATCCCAAGACGCGCTTGCAGGAATACCTGCAGGGCAGGAAACTGGCGTTGCCGCAATATTCGATCGTATCCGTGCAAGGCGAAGCCCATGAACAGCACTTCCGCGTGGAGTGCGTAATTCCGGAACTCTCCATCCGCTCCAACGGCGAAGGCCCGACCCGGCGTGCGGCGGAACAGGAAGCGGCCCGCAGTGCCTACGAACTCGCAGCCACGCATAAATGAAAACTCCCGCCCATCGCACCGGACGCATCGCCATCGTCGGCCGGCCCAATGTCGGCAAGTCGACCCTGCTCAATCGCATGGTCGGCATGAAGATCAGCATTACGTCGAATCGACCGCAGACCACGCGCCACCGATTGAATGCCATCGTGACCGAGGCGGATTCGCAGATGGTCCTGATCGACACGCCGGGCTTCCAGACCGAGCACGGCGGTGAGTTGAACCGGCTGATGAATCGCACGGTGTCGGACAGCATCGGCGGCGTGGATGTCGTGTTGTTCGTGATCGAGGCCATGAGGTTCGGCCGTGAAGACCGCAAGCTGCTACCGCTGCTGCCGAAGGACATCCCGGTGCTTTTGATCGTCAACAAGGTGGACAAGCTTGTCGACAAGAGCGTCCTGCTGCCTTTCCTTGCCGAGACGAGCAAGGCCTTCGCATTCGCCGAGATCGTACCGGTCAGTGCGGCAAAGGGCACGCAGGTGTCGCATCTGAGGCAGTTGCTCAAACCTTATCTTCCGGAAGGTCCGGCGCAGCATGACGAGGATGAAATCACGGACCGCCCGGAACGCTTCCTCGCGGCAGAACTGGTGCGAGAAAAACTGTTCCGCCTGCTCGGCGAAGAATTGCCTTATGCGGCAACTGTGATGGTGGAAAAATTCGAGATGCAGGGCGAGATGCGGCACATCCATATTGCGATCATCGTCGACAAGGCCAATCACAAGGCGATGGTCATCGGCAAGGGTGGAGAAAAACTCAAGCAGATCGGCACCCAGGCCCGCATAGACATGGAGAAACTGTTCGGCGGGAAGGTATTCCTCGAACTCTGGGTACAGGTCAAGAGCGGCTGGGCGGACAGCATCAAGGCGCTGAAGAGCTTAGGTTATGAATGAAGCCGGCCTACGAATGACACGTGGCTACGAATAACGCCAGCGCGGCCGGCGCGACGGGCGACAGGCAGAGGCGGGACGGGCAGCCCGCATTCGTGCTGCACACGTATCCGTTTCGCGAAACCAGCCTCGTAGTGGAAACCTTCACGCAAAACTACGGACGCGTGGGGCTGGTCGCACGCGGCGCGCGGCGGCCGAAATCCGCCTTGCGAGGCTTGATGATGGCGTTTCAGCCGTTGCTGTTGTCGTGGGCCGGAAAATCCGAATTGCGTACGCTGCACAAGGCGGAGTGGCAGGGCGGTATTCCGCAACTGCAGGGGGTGGGACTGATGTGCGGGTTCTACCTGAACGAATTGCTGCTGAAGTTCCTGGCGCGGGAAGATCCACACGACGTTTTGTTCGGCGTCTATCAGGATGCGATCGCCGCATTGGCCCGCGAGCCCGAACCGGCCGCCGTGCTGAGGCGTTTCGAAAAGCACCTGCTGAAGGAACTGGGTTATGCGCTCATCCTCGATCGCGAAGCCGATTCCGGCAGACCCATCGATCCCGGCAAACGTTACACTTACGTCATCGAACGCGGGCCGGTCGCGCTCGGCCGCGGCGCGGACGCTGCGGTGGAAATTTTCGGTCAGACATTGATCGAACTGGAAAGCGATAATTTTGCCGATGCAGTTACCCTGGCGCAGAGCAAACTGCTCATGCGCTTCCTGGTGAACCACTACCTCGGCTACCAGGAACTGCACACGCGCCAGCTGCTTCGGGAAATTCAACAGATATGACCGGGCCGATATGACCAAGTTGAGCGTCAACGTCAACAAAGTCGCGCTATTGCGCAATTCCCGTCCGCTCGACATCCCCGGCGTGGAACATATCGCCCGCCTGGCACTTGACGCAGGTGCCCACGGCATCACGGTGCATCCGCGTCCGGACGCGCGGCACATACGCGTGGAAGATGTCGGCGCATTGCTGAAACTGGTTCGCGGCAGGGGAGTCGAATTCAATATTGAAGGCAATCCTTTTCATCAGATCATGGACGTGGTGCGCGCCGTGCCGCCCGACCAGTGCACGTTGGTCCCCGACGCACCGGGCGCGGCCACGTCGGATCACGGCTGGGATCTGGGGCGTGACCGGGATCGGCTGCAACCGATTGTTGCCGAGCTCAAGGCAATGGGCATCCGGGTCAGCCTGTTCATGGATGCGGACGAACATGCCATGGCCGCCGCGCGCGCGATCGGCGCGGATCGCGTCGAACTTTATACCGAACCCTATGCACGCGCCTTCGGCACGCCGGGCCAGGACATCGCGCTGCGCCGATACAAGGCAGCCGCGGACGCCGCCGGCCGCGGCGGGCTCGGCGTGAATGCCGGTCACGATCTCAACCGCGAAAATTTGCCGCTGTTCCTGCGCAGCGTACCGGGCGTGCTCGAGGTGTCGATCGGCCACGCGCTGGTCGCCGATGCGCTGGAATTCGGCATGGCGCGGACAGTAGGCCTTTATCTGGATGCGATTCGTTCCGGGACCTCCGCATGATAGTCGGCGTCGGCATAGACATTGTGGACGCAAGCCGGATCGAGCGCCTGTTGCGCGAATACGGCGACCAGTTCGCGCGGCGCGTACTGGCAGCGGCTGAGCAACCGGATTTCGCGGTGAGCTCGCGGCCGGTCTGGTTCCTTGCCAACCGGTTCGCCGCGAAGGAAGCCTTGTCCAAGGCACTTGGCACCGGACTGCGTTACCCGGTGACGTTGCATGCGATCAGTGTGAGCAGCAACAGCGTCGGCAAGCCCGCATTCGGTTTTCATGGGCCGCTGCCGGACTATCTCGCCAGCCGCGGCGTCACCCGTCATCATCTGGGTTTGTCCCACGAAAAGGGAATGGCATGCGCAGTCGTAGTGCTGGAGCAATGAAGCGATGAGCGCGCTCGCGTCGCTCGGACTGGTCATGCTCGATATCGAGGGCAAGCAGCTCGACGAATCCGATCGCAGGCGTCTGTGCCACCCGCTGACCGGCGGCGTGATCCTGTTTTCGCGAAACTACGAGTCTGTGCGCCAGCTCGCGGAGCTGACGGCCGAAATCCATCGCCTGCGCACGCCGCCGTTGCTCATTGCGGTGGACCATGAAGGCGGGCGCGTGCAGCGTTTCCGCGAAGGGTTTACCCGGCTGCCGCCGATGCGTGCGCTCGGGGAGGTGTGGGACGAGCATCCGCAGCGGGCACGCCATCTGTCGCGGGATGCGGGCTATGTGCTGGCGGCCGAGTTGCGCGCGCACGGCGTCGACCTGAGTTTCACGCCGGTATTGGATCTCGATTTCGGCAACAGCTCCGTGATCGGCAACCGGGCTTTTCACTCGCAGCCCAAGGCGGTGATTGACCTGGCAGGAGCGCTGATCGAGGGACTGGCGCTTGCAGGCATGGCCGCCTGCGGCAAGCATTTCCCGGGGCACGGCTATATCGCGGCGGATTCCCATACGGACGTACCGGTCGACACCCGCAGTTTTGCGCAAATCGAGGCGGCAGACCTGATTCCTTTTCGCGAACTGATCGCGCACGGATTGTCTTCGGTGATGCCCGCGCACGTCATCTATCCCGACGTGGATGATCGCCCGGCCGGATTCTCGAAAATATGGCTTTCGCAAATCCTGCGCGCACAAATGAATTTTCAGGGCGTGATATTCAGCGACGACCTGAGCATGGAAGGAGCGCGCGTGGCCGGCGACATCGTCGCGCGCGCGAATGCGGCGCTCGATGCCGGCTGCGACATGGTGCTGGTGTGCAATCGCCCGGATGCAGCCGATGAACTGCTGGGCCGTCTGCAGCGCGAGATCTCTCCGGCGTCTCTTGCCAGGCTGGCGCGCCTCCACGGCCGGGCGTCGGCTCCCACCCTGGCCGCGCTCAAGGCGACCGAACTCTATAGCAAGGCAGTTCATAACATCGGCTCGGTCGGCCTGGAAAGCGCCGACCTGCTGGCAAGTTCTCCGCAGGCCGGCGAACGTGGCTGACGACGCGCACCGGCATCACGATCATCGGCATGCGCCTGGATCGAGGCAGGCACTGATCGTCGCATTGGTCGTCACACTGGGCTACGGGCTGGTGGAATTTGTCGCGGGAGCCGCGTTCCATTCACTCGCATTGATGAGCGACGCTGGCCACATGTTGTCGGACGCGCTGGCCCTTGGACTTGCGGCATTTGCCTCGTGGGTCGGCAGCCGGCCTGCGGGCACCCGGCATTCCTATGGTTTTGCGCGGGCGGAAGTCGTCGCGGCCTTCGTAAACGGGCTCGCCATGCTGCTGATCGTCGTCGTGATTGCCGTGGAAGCCATAAGCCGGCTGCTCGATCCGCAGCCTGTTACAGGCCTCGGCGTGATGGTCGTTGCGGTTGTCGGCCTGCTGGCAAATCTGTTTGTCGCCTTCCTCATCGGCCGGGGAGAGCGCAATCTTAATACCCGGGCAGCCCTGATTCATGTTGTCGGAGATCTCATCGGCTCGGTCGCCGCGATCACGGCGGGCGCGGTGATTTATTTCACCGGCTGGCAACCCATCGATGCATTGCTGTCGCTGGTCATCGCGGTGCTGATCCTGGGGTCCACGGTACGGCTGGTGCTCGACGCACTGCATGTGCTGATGGAGGGCGTGCCCGCAGGTATGCGGATCGAAGAGATCCGAAGTGCGATCGGCACGTTCGCCGGTGTGCGCGCCGTGCATGATTTGCATGTCTGGAACATATCCTCCGGGCAGGTGGCGCTTTCCGCCCACGTCGAACTGGATAACCTCGATAACTGGGCGGCCCTGCTGGAGTCGGCCCGGCAGATGTTGCAGACCCGTTTTGGCATTGCGCATGTGACCCTGCAACCCGAACCGGCCGGCGGCATCAATCCCGGTTATCGCGCACGGGTGAAAATCATTCCGCAGCGCGATGATCATGGCCACCATCAAGATCATGAGCACTAGCCCGCTGAACGCTTTTTCCCTCGATTGCCGCCGTTGCAGCCGGCTGGCGGGCTTTCTCGACGCCGTCCGCGCCGAGCATCCCGACTATCACGCCCGGCCTGTTGCCCCCTTCGGCGATGCCTCGCCACGCTTGCTGATCGTTGGACTTGCACCCGGAATGCACGGCGCCAATCGCTCCGGCAGGCCGTTTACCGGTGACTATGCCGGCGTGTTGCTTTATCAGACCTTGCATAAATTCGGATTCGCCGACAAACCGGTATCAACATCAGCCTATGACGGGCTCAAATTGACGGGCTGCCGGATCACCAATGCAGTCAAATGCCTTCCTCCGGAGAACAAGCCGACCGGCGACGAGGTCAAGCGCTGCAACGGGTTCCTGGCAAACGAGATCCTGGCCTTGCCGAAGGATTCGGTTCTGCTGGCGCTGGGCGGCATCGCCCACAAGGCGGTATTGATGGCGACCTCGGAAAAAGTGGCAGCGCACAAGTTTGCTCACGCCGCGAGGCATCGCCTGGGGGGCGGGCTCACGCTTTTCGATAGCTACCATTGCAGCCGATACAATACCCAGACGCGACGGTTGACTGCGGCCATGTTCGAGCAGGTGTTCGTCGATATCAGGCGTTTTCTGAAGGACCCAGTCACCGGATAGTGCTCGATGAAGAAGAGTGATCCGGATCAGCCACCGACGGCGCCAGGCACTTTCGACGCGGGCGCTTTCGACCCCGTCGATGTCGTAGCCAATCTCCCGCACCTGCCCGGGGTCTACCGCATGCTCAATGCGGCGGGCGACGTGCTGTACATCGGCAAGGCCCGCGACCTGAAAAAGCGTGTCGCCTCCTACTTCCAGAAAACCGCTTCGCTGGCGCCACGAATCCAGTTGATGGTTGGCCAGGTTCGGGGGCTGGAAACGACGGTCGCGCGGTCGGAAACCGAAGCTCTCCTGCTTGAGAACAACCTGATAAAAAGTTTAAGTCCGCGATATAACATACTGTATAGGGATGATAAGTCTTATCCTTACCTTGTTCTGACCGGCGAGCGTTTCCCCCGCCTGGGGTTCCACCGGGGCGCTCTGGACAAGACCAACCGCTACTTCGGCCCGTTCTCGAACGCAGGCGCCGTTCGGGAAAGCATTCGCCTGATGCAGAAAATCTTCCGCCTGCGCACCTGTGAAGACACGGTCTTCGCCAATCGCTCCCGCCCCTGTCTGCTATACCAGATCAAGCGTTGCACAGGCCCGTGCGTCGGACTGATAGATGAGGCGACGTACGCGGAAGACGTCAGGAGCGCAGAACTGTTTCTGCAGGGCAGGGAAGATGAGGCGGTCAGCCGCCTGGAAGAGCGCATGCATCGGGCGGCCGAGCAGCAGGCCTACGAGCAGGCGGCGGCCTATCGCGACCAGATCCGTTCGTTGTCTAAAGTCAGGGAGACCCAGTTTGTTTCCAGCAGCCGCGGCGTGGATGCAGACATCGTCACGCTGGCGAGTTCGGGCGGCCTGATATGCGTCAATCTGGTGGTCGTGCGCGGCGGCCAGCATCGGGGCGACAAGAGTTTTTTCCCGCAAAATGCGCGCGACCAGGACGAGCAGTCCGCTCTCGAAGCCTTTCTGGAGCAGCATTATGTCGATCGCGATGCGCCGCCCTCGATCATTCTCAATCGTCCGGTCGAGTCCGGTGCGCTCGAGGAATTGCTGTCGCAGCAAGCGGGCATCAAGGTGCAGTTCAACATCAATCCGTCCGGCGAACGCAGGGTGTGGCTGCGCATGGCGGAAAAGAATGCGGAACTGGCGATCGCACAGCGTCTTGCCGCGCATGCCACCCAGGAGGCCAGACTGACGGCATTGCAGCAGGCTTTGAATCTGGGTGACAACATCCAGCGTATCGAATGTTTCGACATCAGCCATACCATGGGCGAGGCAACAGTGGCTTCCTGCGTGGTTTACGATCATGCTTCCATGCAGTCGGGCGAATACCGCACTTACAATATCGCCGGCATCGAGCCGGGTGACGACTATGCAGCCATGCGCCAGGTGCTCGACCGGCGCTACCGTAAGATCGTCGAAGGCGAGGGCAAGCTGCCGGACCTGATTCTGATCGACGGCGGCAAGGGGCAGGTCAGCGCGTGATCGGGGTGGCAAAGGGCGAAGAGCGCAAGGCGGGCCTGGAGCAGCTTATTTTCCCGGAACGCAGCGAGCCGCTGCGTCTGCCCGCGGACAATCCGGGCTTGCATCTGATCCAGCAGATACGCGACGAAGCACATCGTTTCGCGATTTCCGGCCATCGCGCCCGCCGCGCGAAAACCCGCAATCGCTCCACGCTGGAAGAGATTGACGGCGTGGGAACAAAACGCAGGCAGCGCCTTTTGTCGCGATTCGGCGGACTCAAGGGTGTAGCTTCCGCCAGCATCGAGGAACTTACGCAGGTGGAAGGTATCAGCAGGGAACTCGCCGAAAAAATCTACCAGCAACTACATTGACGCATCATGCCGCTGAACCTGCCGAATCTCATTACCTGGCTGCGCATCCTGATGATCCCGCTGCTCGTCGGCGTGTATTACGTGCCGCACGAATGGATCGCCGATCACAACAAGAATCTGGTGGCCACCTTCATCTTCAGCCTGGCCGCGATTACCGACTGGCTGGACGGCTATCTTGCGCGCACGCTGAACCAGACGTCGTCTTTCGGCGCGTTCCTGGATCCGGTCGCCGACAAGCTCATGGTTGCCACCGCGCTGATCCTGCTGGTCTGGCTCGGCCGGGCGGAAGGCTTCATTGCCGCCATCATCATCGGCCGGGAAATCGCGATCTCCGCCTTGCGCGAGTGGATGGCGCGCATCGGCCGCAGCAAGAGCGTCGCCGTTTCGTTTCTGGGCAAGATAAAAACCGTGTCGCAGATGGCGGCCATCATTCTGCTGCTTTATCACGACCGGATTCTCAAACTGGACTATCACAACTGGTATATCGAGTTGAACGGCCAGGCGATCGGAAACTTCCTGATTTATGTCGCGGCAATCCTCACGCTGTGGTCGATGGCCTACTATCTGAAAATGGCGCTTCCGGAGTTGACGAAGGAAGAGTAGGGCGCGGCCGTTACCTTGACAAAAGGACCCCGGGTCCTATAATGCCGGTTCGTTTTTTGTGCGGGAATAGCTCAGTTGGTAGAGCGCAACCTTGCCAAGGTTGAGGTCGGGAGTTCGAGCCTCCTTTCCCGCTCCAGAATGCCCAAGGGGGAAAACGCGCAGCAGCGGTTTTCCCTTTTTGATTTTCTGCGGCCCAGGATAATCTGCGGCTCGCAATGCGCAGCTGGAACAGCCCGCGCGCACCCCGGCGGGGTGGCAGAGTGGTCATGCAGCGGCCTGCAAAGCCGTGTACGCCGGTTCGATTCCGACCCCCGCCTCCATCAAAATCAAGAAGTTAAAGGAATGCCGTCGGGTCGCCTTGGGACAATCTGGGACCACCCGGCGCACACGGCTTTCGAGCCGTGGATGCCGGTTCACCAACCTAAGCCTGACACAGCGTGTAGCGGCACGAGCAGCCGAAAAACGAAGTCCCACATTATCCTGCTGCATCGAGAGTATGTGGGTGGCATTGAAATTTTCGGCTGTTGATTTGCGCGCTGAGTTGACCCGTCTTTCCTTGTCGCCAGGTGACCCGCATCCGAGAAAACCAAACGCATGAGTACACAGCGGTGAGCTAATACTTGGGCGTGTCTGCTCAAGATGAAAACGGAGTCAACCCACGATGAAAGTCAACATCGTAAGGCAGTTCGGCGCGATGGCAGAGTGTTCATCCAAAGGATTGCAAATCCTTGCAGGTCTGTTCGATTCCGGCTCGCGCCTCCAAACTCAAAAGTGAGCTGTCTATCTCCCAAGTCTCACACGTCTAGGTCCGCTCACGGCTGCCAATAGCGGACCTTCAGGGAAAAAGAAGAATTTTCTGTATCGGATTGGCGAGCGAGAATTGATGGCTGCACGGCCTTGCGCCCGCGTGAGCACGGACCTATGGTGCAGCGGTCGATTTCTCGGTAAAAACCTGACCAAAGTCAGGGAACTCATTCCCCCATTGCGCCCTGAGCTGGGCGATGTCACGAACCGGCGGCGCTCCGAATAGGCGCCGGTACTCGCGGCTGAACTGCGATGGACTCTCGTAGCCGACGGCGTGTGCCGCCACCGCGGCATCTGCTGCCTCGCTCAGCATCAGTCGCCGTGCCTCCAGCAGCCGGAGATGCTTCTGGAACTGAAGCGGGCTGGTGCCGGTCACCGTCTTGAAATATTGATGCAAAGCCGATGCGCTCATACGCGCCTCCGACGCCAGAGTGTCGACGCTGAACGCCGCGCGGAAATTACGCTTGATCCAGCCGATCGCCCTGTTCACATCCTGCGGCCTGCACGCTCCATGTCGCTTTCGAGCATCAATGCTCCGATCGCGGCCGGCTCAAGGCTTAGCGCTAGACACAGGAAAGGCCTGTCGGGGTTGGCTTCCAGCATCCGACCCAGAGCAGGGACGCCTATTCAAATCGGTTGATCTACCCTCGATGATGGTGCCAAATTGAAGCAGTAAAGCTAACAATGGTCCAGATACAAAAATATGGCGGGTCACGCATAGGCACGAATAGTCGCTGCTCGATATGGGAGGAATGGCAAATGGCAGATGCACTTCGTAAGGTTGCAATCTACGTCGACCTCACCAATCTCGGCATGCTGACCGCGGCGCTCACGGCGCTCGTGGACAGATTCGGCCTGCGCGGCCTGAGGATCGGCGAAGTCGCTGCCGGCGCCGTGATCAAGCACACGCGCGACGCGGGCATGGCGCGGGAGGCCACGCTCGGATGCGGCCTGCACCCGCACACGCCCGCATACGACGTGCAGCGCGCCTGCGGCACGAGCTTGACCGCGCTGGTGCAGATCGCGCACCGCATCTCGCGCGGTGAAATCGAATGCGGCATCGCGGGCGGCACCGATAGCGCGAGCGACATCCCTATCACTTACGGACGCAAGCTCCAGCAGGCGGTCCTGGAAAGCGCACGCGGGCGCAGCGCCGGCGAGCGCATCAAGCCCTGGCTGCGGTTGCGGCCGCTGGACTTCAAGCCCTCTGTGCCGGCGATCAGCGAGCCGAGCACGGGCCTGTCCATGGGGGAGCACACCGAGCTGATGGCGAAGGAATGGGGCATCGGCCGGCGCGAGCAGGACGAGCTCGCGAATGCGAGCCACGTCAAGGCTGCGGCCGCGTGGAAGGAGGGCTTCTTCGACGACCTCGTCGTACCTTTCGGCGGGCTGAAGATCGACAACAACTTGCGCGCCGACAGCACCGTGGAAAAACTCGGCAGGCTGCGGCCCTCCTTTGACAGAAGCGCCGCGGGCACCCTTACCGCGGGCAACAGCACGCCGCTCACCGACGGCGCCTCCAGCGTGCTCGTCGCCTCGGAAGACTGGGCGAAGCAACGCGGCCTGCCGGTGCAGGCTTATCTGACCTGCTCGGCGGCGGCCGCGGTGGATTTCGTCGGCACCGCCGGCCCGCGCGAAGGCCTGCTCATGGCGCCGACCTACGCGGTGCCAGACATGCTCGACCGGATGGGCATCACGCTGCAGGACTTCGACCTCTACGAGATCCACGAAGCGTTCGCCGCGCAGGTGCTGTGCACCCTGAAAGCCTGGGAATCGGAGGAATACTGCCGCACGAGGCTCGGCCGCAAGGCGGCGCTCGGCCCCATCGACCGGGCGAAGCTCAATCTCAAAGGCAGCAGCCTCGCTGCCGGCCATCCATTCGCCGCTACCGGGACGCGGATAGTGGCGACGCTCGCGAAACAGCTCGCCCAGCGCGGTTCGGGCCGCGGCCTCGTTTCCGTCTGCACCGCCGGCGGGATGGGCGTGACCGCGATCCTCGAGCGCTGAGATTAAGCTCCTAACGCACTTCGAGGCGCGGGAGCGCTTCCCGCACCGGGATGTGCCTGATCGGCCGCCGTGCGCGTTGACTTCGCGACTTCAAACCCACATGTGGGGTCAAAACGGGTGAGCGACGATATTAAACAGTTTCTAAAGGAGTCAAGACGATGACAATCCGTGTGGTGCGCGACCAAACGGCGCCGATGCGCCATGAAATCCACATTGGCCGAAACAGCTTGGCGACCGACGTTGGCCCCGACCAGGGGGGCGAGGCGTCCGGTCCCAGCCCCCATGACCTGTACGACGCGGCCCTGGGAGCGTGCAAGGCGCTGACGGTACTCCTGTACGCGAAGCGTAAAAACATTCCGGTGGAAGGAATTGAGGTCTCGGTTGAGCGTGACGCGAGCCAGGAGCGCTCGGGGATCTACCGCCTGAGCACGCAATTGTCGTTGACAGGCAACCTGACCGCATCCCAGCGCGAGGAGCTCCTGCGTATTGCGCAGAAATGCCCTATCCACAAGCTTATGACAGAGGTCAAGACCGAGATTTCAACCTCACTGTCGTCATGAGCGCCGAAGCTGTGCTGCGGCAAAACAAGGCTTAGAGCCGTTCGTATTCTTCGATCACTTCGGCCCGCTCGAATTGCACCCCGAGGACAACTACGACGTGCGCCCGCATCCGTACATCGGTCTTGCGACGGTCACTTATCTGTTCGAGGGCTCGGGTTGAATCTTGCGCTCGACGTGTTGCCATAGTCGGCGATTTTCACTGTCAGTCGGGCTTCTTTTATTCGAGCAGACCGACTTGTGCACGGGTACTTGATTGTAAGAGGATTGCAAATCCTTGTAGGCCTGTCCGATTCCGGCTCGCGCCTCCAAACTCAAAGCTGGCCGTCGATCGTCAGTCCGTGCGAGTGGCAAGACGAGTGGGACGAGTCGGTAATTATATGTTTTTCCAATCGTACAGACAGCCTGCAAACGCGCCTCTGCATCGTAGGTTTGGCGCGATGGCAGAGTGGTCATGCAGAGGATTGCAAATCCTCGTACGTCGGTTCGATTCCGGCTCGCGCCTCCAAACCCAAACTTAACCACCCATCCTGAGATTCCCCATGTCAGGCGGCCGATCTGCCCGGGAATACGCAATAAGAGTACGGAAGAGCTTAGCTGAGGTACTCAATGTCGAATTTCATCGTCGTTCGACCCATGTTTGCGCCGAACGATGACCCACCTTGTCCTAGGTGTGATGCGCGCAAGACCTAATTCTCAATCGACCAACATGGGTCAGGCTTCGGCGCAGACCCGTAGATTTCCGATGGAGATCAGCGCGGCAGGATCTCCGTCGTGCATCTGTCTCCTCGACGGGGCATTCACATACGGGACATTACGTTCGCTCCCGGTGTCTTCGCATTGGCAACGATTCATCGAAGTTGAGTCTTCAATTCGTCAGCGGCTGACTTGAGGATTTCCCGGGAGAGCTTTTCGTCATTCACTGCACGGGCGATCGACACGGCGCCGACCAGTGTGGACAACGCGGCGATTGCCTTCGCCCGCCGCAATTTCTCCTTGTCGCCCACGATCAACCTAGTGAGCAGTTCCAGGTACGCGCCGACCTGTCGCGTATAGGCAGAGCGCGCACGGTCGTTGCTGCGGGCAACGTCGCCGGCCAGCGTAGTAACGGCACAACTCGCCGCCAAACCATCGCGATGTGCTGCACTGAGATAGCCGTCCACCAGCGTCGCCAACGAGGAATGCTTGCTGTTCGCCAGGGCTTCGACAACCCGCCCCCCCTCCATCAGCGCGCGCTCGATCGCTTCGGCCACCAGCTCATCGCGAGAATCGAAGTGCCGGTAAAAACCGCCATGAGTCAGGCCGGCTTCCTTCATGAGATCCGCCACACCGACGCCGTCGACGCCGGTCTCGCGAAACCGCGCAGCCGCCACCTGCACGATGCGATCGTGGCTCTCGTCCTTGTCCGCTTTTGAATGGCCCATCCGAACCCCCTCGATCCTTGTGCTTGACAGAGAAGATTGTATTCGTCATCCTCATTCCTTGTGGATGACGATCGTCATTCAGAATGGACTCGCCAGGGCCGGCCCCATCACGCTGGCGATATACAGGGAGATGATCATGAATTTCATTCGTCGTATCCGGTTCGGCATCGCCGCCTTCAGCGCCCTTGCAATCGCCGCTTGTGTCACGAACGCACAGGCATCAAACGAGAAACCGGCTACGGCCAACCCCAAGCGGCAAGTCGTCGAACTTCTCAAGAGCATCGAAACGGGTGACAGCAAGCCGTTCGCTTACATCAACCCCGACAAGTACATTCAGCACAACCTGGCCGTAGGAGACGGCCCGGCTGGGGTCAAGGCTCTCTTGCAATCCCTGCCCAAGGGATCAGCCAAGGTCAATACGGTGCGGGTTTTTCAGGACGGCAATTTCGTGTTTGCCCATACCGAATACAACTTCTTCGGCCCGAAGGTGGGCTTCGACATTTTCCGTTTCGAAGACGGAAAGATCGTCGAGCATTGGGACAACCTGCAGGAAACCGCCGCCAGGCCGAGTCCGAGCGGCCATAGCATGTTAGATGGCCCGACGATCGCGTCCGAGCTGGACAAGACGGAAGCCAACAAGGCGCTAATGCAGACTTACATGGATGACCTTCTGCAAGGGCGGAGGGATAAATTTGCGAGCTACTTTGACGGCAACAACTACATACAGCACAACCCGCTGGTTGCCGACAATCTCACCGGCTTGTTTGCCGGGCTACAAGCCCTGGCCAAGCAGGGTTTGCAGGTGAAGTACGACCGGGTTCACAAAATACTCGGGGAAGGTAATTTCGTACTGGTCGTGGCGGAGGGCTCCTTCGGAAGTCAGCCCTCGGCGTATTACGATCTCTACCGGATCCAGAACGGAAAGATTGCCGAGCACTGGGACACGATAGAAGCGATCCCGCCTCGTGGCGAGTGGAAGAATTCGAACGGGAAGTTCTTCTCCCGCGCACCGACAACGGAGAATGACATGACGAACACCATTGAAAAAACCAACAAGGCGCTGGTACTTGAAGCCTTCGACACCCTATTCAACAAGAGGGACTACGTCGCCGCCGGCAAGTTCTGGTCTCCCGACTACATTCAACACAGCGCGCATATCGCACCCGGACGCGACGGCCTCTTCAATCTGGTCAAGGGCGCCCCAACTGAGATGAGATACGAGAACAGTTTGATCATGGCCGAGGGCGACTTGCTGATGCTGCACGGGCGTTTCACTAACGTGGGCCAGCCAGCAGCCTGGATCGTTGTCGATATCGTCCGTCTCGAGAACGGCCGACTCGCGGAGCACTGGGATGTCATCCAGGATGAGGCCACACGCGCGGCGTCGCGCAGCGGCTTGCCAATGTTTGGCGACAGCTTTCCCGCGCGATGACCGCGGCGTGAGATGGCGACGACGAAGAATGAAATGAGTGGAGGACTTCCTAGTGTACAAAGCACGCCGCACGGTTTCGAAGGCGCTATTGGTAGCGCCCTTGCTAATTCCAGGGACTGCCATGCCAACTGAGAACTCGCCTCGCAAGCCAGGGGAAGGCTGGAGAGCTTTTCTCAGGAAAAATGGAACGGCGGAATTCGCTGTGGCCTTCGCTCCCAATCCGGTGCTCGACACCTCAGTGATGAATGGGCCACTCGTCGGTGTTGAGGCGATTGGATCCTTTTTCGCCGCAACGACAAGCGGCATGTACCAATCGTTGGCCTTCACCAATGAGACGGTCGATGGTGCGAAGACCTACCTCGAGTGGGAAGGCAAAGCGTTCGGCACGGATGTGGGCGGCACAACAATCCTCACGCGCAACGCAACTGGGCTTATTCAAAGCGTGCGCTTGTATCATCGGCCGCTCCAGGTCGTCGTGCTCTTTTCGGCCGAGCTCGCAAAGCGCCTCCAAGGCAAAGTCGATCCTGACCTGTTCAACCTGCTCAGCTAGGCACTCGCCGGCAGATCCAATGATTTCAATTAATTTCGAGAAAGCTGCGAAGGCCGCCAAATAGGAAATCATGAATACTCTTAATGTGAACGGAAAGATCTGGGAGATTGATGTCCCTGACGACATGCCTTCAGAAGGACCTCGACATCGCCGAGTACACGGATCCGGAGCACAATCTGATGATCCCGCATGTATCGTCCTCGAACCTGGTCTCGTCATATTCAAGATCTACAACGGCTAGTGGCTGTTTGGCCGACCGACCATGGAAGAGCTTCGGCAAGACTTGCGTGCTGTGTTGAAGAAGTGCTGTGGGGACTGGGACATTACTAGGCCAGAACTGAAAGCTGTTTGGGAAAGGGGCGAACATGATCGCTTTTATCCCTATGGCAAGACCTACGCGCAGGTGTTTCGGGAGCAAGAGTAAACGGAACCATCGAATGATTCCCAGCGTGACTCTGGCCTGGGAATGCATATGACAACTGCTGTTGGGAGAGCTTCGCATGTGACAAACGGCCCGAATACGCACCGAAGCTCGACCACGCACCCGAAGCCTCAGGGCTCATCGAAGTTTGTCGTCTACGCGGCGTTGGCCGGTAATCTACTCGTGAGCGCCACAAAGTTCATCGCAGCCTACATGAGCGGAAGTGCTTCCATGATGGGCGAGGGCGTCCATTCACTGGTCGACACACTGAACGAGGTGCTACTGCTATACGGGATGCATCGCTCGAAGCAAACCGCAGATCGTATCCATCCACTCGGCTACGGACGGGAGCTTTACTTCTGGAGCTTTGTAGTCGCCGTGCTGCTGTTCGCCCTCGGTGGCGGAGTTTCGTTTTACCAGGGAATTGTACGCATCGCGACGCCGCAGGCGATAGAGAACACGCAGATCATTTACATCGTCCTTGGCCTTTCAGCAGTGTTCGAGGGCTATTCATGGTGGGTATCCAAGCAAGCGTTCCGCAAGATCAAGGGAAGGCTGAGCTATTGGCAGGCGGTGCGCCGAAGCAAGGATCCGCCGGCGTTTATGGTGCTCTTCGAGGATAGCGCGGCGCTGGTCGGTATTGCGATTGTGGCCATCGCCACGTTTGCGGCCGATAGGTTCTCCCTGCCGGAACTCGATGGCGTTGCCTCGCTGCTGATCGGACTCTTGCTTGGCGCGACGGCATCCGTAATTGCCCGAGAGTGCAAAGCTTTGCTGATCGGAGAGCAGGCGAACCCGTCGGTAGCCGCGTCAATCAAGGAGATAACGGACGGTGAGCCTGACGTTGCTAGCGTCAATGACGTCGTCACCTTCCAGCTCGGTCCCGAGCATATCGTCGTGGCCCTGAGCCTGGTCGAAAGCAAGGTGCGCGCGAGACATCCGGAAGTGGTGACCCTGTTCGTAAAGCCACAGACTCCTGCTGCGTTCGCAGACGGCAGACGTAGGCGCTTCAAGGTGAGAGCGCGCAAGCCGCCGGCAGCATCTCGCCGCTGACGGCGCACTTCCCACTTTAAAGGTCGCATGATGGGCTTAATTCAATGATGGCCGCGATTCGCGGGAAATGCCGTCGAGTCTGGCCCAACATTTTCGGATCGGGCAAAGTGGTACCACCATGAAACATCAACCCATCAGGCCCGCCCGCGCAAGCGAGTTCGAACCACGGCACGTGGCTATTCTCGCTTATCCGGGTGTCGCGTTGCTCGATGCTGTCGGGCCGCTCGAAGTCTTTGCCGTCGCCAATCTCGTTTTTGCCGAGCGCTCACCACGGTGCGCCAAACCGTACCAGGTCGAAATCTGGTCCGAGCACGTCGGAGCGATTGACGGATCTTGTGGTGTTAGCTTGAACGCGACGCGCTCGATTGCGACGGCAGCGCCTTTCGAGCTCGATACCCTGATCGTGGCGGGCTCGCCCGGGATCAACAACCCTCCCTCCCGGCCTTGTGTCGACTGGCTCAGACAGTCCACCGGAGGAATTCGCCGGGTGGGCGGAATCTGCACCGGCGTTTTCCTGCTCGCGGAAGCCGGCTTGCTAGATGGTTGCCGCGCCGTGACGCATTGG
>WNFM01272972.1_pt3 | contig 21755 bp, 26 predicted proteins | sample 5400271 | NCBI WGS metagenome assembly WNFM01 (sample SAMN13153352, study PRJNA577476) | soil metagenome | isolation source: 60 cm saprolite on Douglas fir-dominated hillslope | place: USA:California | collected 2013-09-17
AATGCGGGCAGATCAATCCGTCGCCGGGTTGTTCACTCCAGAAGGGTTGTCCCCGCCGCAACGCCCAGCAGTCGGTCGGAGAGATGACTGGCTCGGATGCAAAGCCTTCTCCCCACGTCGCTGTCGCCTCGAGCGCCTCCCTGGACGGCCCGAACACAAACACGGTTCCTCCTGTCGACGCCGAGAAGAGCTTTCTTGCGGATTGGGCTACAACCGCAAACGCTTCATCCATGTTTCCGCAACACTGCAACAAGCCTCCCATATCGTTGAGCAAAGACATTTGCATGGTTCTCAGCTGCAGTTCCGTCACCAGGTTATTCAATGATTTTGCATGTTCCTCGGCTTCCGCCGCCGATTTGACCTCTTCCGAGATATCCCGGAAAATCGCATAACCACCTGACTGACGGCTTTCTAGGTTGATCGCAACTTCATGGAGTTCCACATCGAGGACCTTTCCATCCTTGCGAACTCTACTGACTGCCTTGTGGACAGTTTCTCCAGGCCTGGAAGGGACTGCTAACCCGTAATCCTCCGCCACGCTTCCGGCAGGACAAATCAGCTGGTTAAGCCTATTCCCCACGACCTCTTCGTGGGAGTACAGGAAGAGACTTGCAAATGCGTCGTTGCAGAAGCGCACGCACCCCTCGCCGTCCTGGATGGCAATTGCGAGAGGATTGTGCTCGATCAGCGAGTTCAGGAAGCCCGTTCGGTCCCTCAATTGACGGGCCGTCCGGTGTCTCTCCGTCACTTCGGACCCGACGATCAGGGCCGTCCCTGACACCGCTAGCATGAGTACACCAACTTTGAGCTGAAAATCGGGGGGTAAAGGAAAGATGCGCAGCGCCACCACGATTCCAAAATTAAAAACCACCAACGCCGTGACCACGCGCCGTATGCCTTGACGCATCGCAATCCAGATGATGGGCACGAAGGCCAAGTAATAGAATTCCTTGGGTCCGAGCGTGCGGCCGAACATGACCCACAAAACCACGAGAATAGAGCTTACCTGTCCAACTGCTTCCAGAATCGCACCAGAATGACTTCTCAGCGATCTCGTCGACCGTCGGTCGACGCCTTGTATCGTCTCCCGTCGATAGGTCGACAGCTCCCTCTCTACTCGTGGAAACACGTGGACAAGGAGGAATGGCGCAAACCCGATTAGGCCAATTGCGTCACCGATGTACCATTGCACCGCCGAGTTCCAAAACTGGCTCCACAAAATCGTGTGGTCCTTCACCAAGGCCACAACGCCCACCAATGTCGCCGGCAGAGCCGCAACCGTAGCCAGCAGAATGTACCGCACTACGTCGCGCCGATGTCGCAACGCCGGATTGATCCTCAGCGGACCACGAAGAAGGTACGCGCCGCCTGCATAGGAGCACACTCCGAGGACGGGTGCGATTGTCGTACCCCAGGAAAACAGAGGTTGGTGGTAGATCACTACTCCCGCGAGTACGTCAGTCAATACCAAAAGAGGGAAATAGCGCGGGCTAATACACAGCATCACCGCAAAGACGAGTCCTGTGGCCGGAAACCATGCCGTAAACCCAAGGCTGGGAGAAACCAAGATGACCCAGGGTTGGTTGAGTAGTAGATAAGTTAGGGTGACGGATAAACCGAAGAGCAGATGACGTGCAATTAAATGGTCATTGCGGACCGCAGTGGTGCGGTCGCTGACATGGTCCACCCATCGTTCCACGCGATTGGAAGTTGATGCCATTTACCCCTTCGCCTACCCCATGTTATCTAAACACGGGTGGCATTCCTGTGCCTCGAAATCCAAGAAACGATTCGCTTTTGAGTAAATATCGGATCGTCAACCGGCAAAGTCCGATTTAACGCTTACCAGTCTCAGTTCGGATCGCTTCCCAAACGCCAACCGGAATCCGGAGGAAACAGTCAGCCACCTGCGGATCATATCGAATCCCCGAGCGGCATCGAATCTCCTCATATGCTTCTTCGAAAGAATGTGCAGATCGGTACGGACGGTCGGAGGTCATCGCATCCACTGTGTCCGCAACCGCAAATATCCTCGCGCCCAGCGGAGTTTCTATACCTTTCAGCCCACGGGGATATCCGGTGCCGTCGTATCGTTCATGATGCCCCCAAACGATTTCGGCAGCTTCGGCGAGAAATGGGATTTGTTTAACCATGTCGTATCCGACTTGAACGTGACTACGCATGATGTGCCACTCTTCCTGAGATAGAGCCCCCGGTTTTAGGAGGATGGAATCGGGGATCGCCAATTTTCCAATGTCATGAAGCGATGCGCCCATGGAGAGGATCTTCAGTTCTTGGTCACGAAGGCCCAACTCCGTACCGATTTTGAGTGAGTACAGAGCCACACGGTGGGAATGCCCGGCCGTCGGACTATCACGAAGATCGATGGCCGCACCAAGGACGCGAATTGTTTCTCCATAGCTCGCTTCTAATTGTAGGAGTGCCAACCGGAGTTGTTTGGTTCGTTCTTCGACCATTTTTTCAAGTTGCCGCTTGTACTCCTCGAGTTGCCGCAGCAAGAATCTCTTTTCCAGAGCGCGGCGCAGACTCGCCAAAACGACTTCAGATTGCAAGGGCTTCACAAGATAATCGTCCGCCCCATTTCTCATCGCTTCGATGCCCACTCTTACGTCGTCCTCGCCCGTCACGACCAAGAAGGCCAAGTTTGGGTAGCGGGGCCGAACTTGCATCAAAAGCTGCATCCCAGAGAGGCAAGGCATATGCAGGTCCGCGAGGATGGCAGTGACTTCACCCTGTTCCAAGACCAGCAAGGCTTCCTCACCACTGGCAGCCGTTCCGCAAGCAACTCCGGAGTCCGTGAGGATCGCTGCCAAAAGTTTCCGCATGGACGGCTCATCGTCAACAACTAGTACAAGACCCATAGAAGTTTCAGTCCTGGCGGTTACATTCATGTGGCATTTCCGGAGGGTCAAAACCAAGTGGAGAGCTCCGTACCCTCGGCGGACGGCAATCAATAAACACTGAACGGCTGAATCAGATGCCGCCGTTGGGAGCGCTTCATCTGCGAAGCACCTCCATATCGTACGGTAAATTTCAAATCGGATTTGCCGAACAAGCAGTTGCCCGGCTGCACTGCTCAGGACGTGTCGAATTCCGCGTTATAGGTTCCGGCCGGACTGGGTTCGAATTTCTCTCAGCCACCGGATAACCAGCTGCCCTTGGGGGTATAACGTCATCAATCCCAGTGCCAGAAGCACCGCACCACCAATGACTTCCAAACCCTGGGAATTGGTAGGCTGCGATACCGCGTCATACAGCAGGAATCCTCCGAAGCCGATCAGAATCAACGAAGAAACAATCATGAATTTCATGAAATAGGGTGCCATACGACCTTTCCCCCGAAAGCCACGGCTGCGGTGAATAGGAACCAAACGTTCGGACACCATTAACGCACCTTCGATAAAACCTTTTTCTCGGGGGACCTTGAATCCTCGAAATCCTGTCTTGTCCAGAGCGTCGGAGCGGCGTAGACTTTTTTCATCTTGGAACCGCAACAGCACCTTGGGTTTACGCCTTCTTCAGGCGCACTGGCAGCGGTCACGACAATTTCACATCGGCATGTCGGATTCGAACAAATCCACCTCTCCCCTTTTCGCATGTTCATTTTGCCGATTCCCTCCTGACCTTTATCTCTTGATCTGCGGTCGCCAAAAAAAGTTGGGCTGCGCCACAGTCTATTCTGGTGAATTCGCGAGTATTTCCCCTCCGACGGAATGGGCTGGTTGAGAGCGTCAGTTGCAGATTGTGTCAGCGGCAGAGATGCATGGTGGAATAACCGAGAAATGCTTCGTACAGGAAGCAGCAAAAGAAAGTCCTGCGCGCCCACGGCTCCCTGGCTGGCCGGTATTGACCGGATTTCCACAATTTCTGTTAGACTTGCTGGGGTTACCATTCGAATTACTAGATCCATGAATGCTGGCAAAACCCTCAGGGAGCTCCGAGCACGTCTCGGAATTACCGTGCGCGAGGTAGAAGATCAAAGCCAGCAGATCGCGAACGCACAATCGAACCCTGAGTTTTTCGTTTCAAATAATTGGCTCACCCGACTTGAGAATTCAAATGCGGTTCCGAGCATTCATAAACTCTTTAGTTTGAGCGCTGTGTACCGTGTACGGCTCTCAGATCTACTTCCTATGTTCGGCATCGACCTTGGTTTGCTGCAGAAATACCAGATTGAAACGGCTCCATCCCAAACGCACCTAGTCAATCTGGAAGAAATCGACCCGACCAAAACCGCTACTTTCCCGGTCCGCTTCGACCCGGGCTTCCGGGTCGAGGAAACAAACTTGGTGTCGCGGATGGTACAGGTCTGGGGGGAGGTGCCGATCGCCTTGCTCCAACAGTTGGACATTCGGCATGGTCAATATGGCTTTATCGGGCTACAGGATTACACCATGTACCCGTTGTTGCGGCCGGGAAGTTTTGTATTCATCGACGATCACTTACAGGATATTCGCGCAAGCCAGTGGCGGACTGAATTCGACAGGCCCATTTACTTCGTTGAGCTTCGCTCGGGATATGCGTGTTGCTGGTGCGAGAGGCGGGGGGACGAGCTTCTGCTGATCCCTCACCCTCTTTCTTCACGTCCCCATCGTACTTTGCCCGCCCACGAAGCCGAGATTATAGGCCAAGTCACCGCAGTGGCCATGCGCATTGTCGACCCTAGTGCCGCTGATGCTGCCTCCAAGCTGCCCCCACAATTGCCAAAGCGAACCTAACATTCGAGATAAAGAGCTTGACTGTAATTGGATCGTCATGCTCTGGAGCCAGAATTCGAAAAGGCTCTAGTTCGTGCCATGATTCCAGGAGCTCATCCGGACGGGCGCTACCGGAACGAATGTATTGCTCGAGCTGACTCACCAAGACTTCCAGGGGACTGAGCGCTAGACCTACAAATGCATCGCGGTGGGCTTTTGCCAGGACCTGCTCTGCCACTGGCGCGGTAAAACGAAAGCTCAGCCCGTCATGCGCATAGCGGCCCGAATTATAATCGCGCGTCGAAGCGAGATAGACCAACCTGGCAAAATCACCATCGAGATTGGCCAGAGTCCGATTCTGAAGATCGCGGAGGGCGTCCTCGATAGCAACGGAAGTGGACTGGGCTGGTCTTAGCTCCATCGGCTCGCCATTCTTCGCTGATCAGCGGGTCCCTGTCTTTTGCGAGAATCCCTGCGGCTTCATCGCGGCTGCAAGCATTCCTCTAAGATTATTGGAAAGACTTTCGGCCTGTCCGACCAGCCCTCGCAGCGCCATCGGACCGCCTAACGACACAATCGCAGCAATGAAGCAACACTTCGCCAGGAATACATAGTAATCGATTGCCAGCCCTAGCTCCGAGAGCGGTTCGAGTTCCTCTGACGCTCTCGCGCGGGCCACATGAAGATCCATGCCAGCCCTCGCCTGCCTCTGTAGTTGAGAAAGCCAGGAAAGCGCAATTTGTTTCCGTTCCTTTAGAAACAATCGCTGAACCCGGCTTGATGTCCTCTTCCGGATAAAGTCCCAGTCTTCACACCCGAAAATTCGATCCAGCTGCTCCTTGCGATGATCCTCAGAGTGCGCGGGCGGAATGCCTAAGGATTCATCACGAAACACATCCTCTGCATCGGATCCGCGGCGGCGCATCAGAAAGACCAACGACGCTATCAACAAGAAACCGATCGCAAGGAGGATAAGCGTTTCGCTCATGGACGTATGGCTCTGCCTAGAAATTCGCGTGCCTGAACCAGACTCCTTCTGGTCAGAAGCGCAAGTGACTGGTAGTCTTCCTCGATCTTTGACTGCGATTGCTCCACTGGGAGGGGCTCGTTGCTCCAGAGAGAGACACACCATATGCCCAACGAAGCCGCATAGCAGTGTGGTTGCACGAAAACCCAGGCGGCCTGAAACGCCTGGCCAATCGAAGTGCGCAAAGTTAGAGTCAAGACCATTGCCGCGATAAAGATTCCGTAGCCCGCAAATATACCTTTGGCGTAGCGACTAAGGGGAACTCGGTAGTAAGCGATGAGTAGGGCCAGCACAATCAGTGACAGTGCCTGTATCACACGAAGATTACGTTCAAGCTCAACGAGGGTCACTCCCCAAGGAGTGTCACCATTCCAGACGCCAACCAGACCCTTGGACAAGACCATGAGTAATACAATAGCAAGCACGTTGCGGGCCATCCGACCTGCTCCGGGATAGCGTCCGAGTATCAAGCGGAAAATCTCCCAAGTGACTCCACATCCCATCAGTAAACTGAAGAATTCTGCGTACCAATAGATCGGCTGGTAGTACCTGAATTTGAAACTATAAACGGCCAGGAAAAACACATCCTGGACAAACACGCTGGCCAGATAGCTAAAGAAGAACGGGCACTTTTTAAACCATCCAACAACCAATGCGCGTGTCAAAATAGTGCCTTCCAAGGCCACACCCGCAAGCCAGAAACTCAGCGCGTACGAGCTCATATGTTAGGGGAAAACCCCAAGTATCCTAGCACGGAAAAAGGGGAAGACTTCCATTGTCTTCCCCTTAGCCAAGGGCTAGCTCGCCGACCTGGAGTCAGAAAGCCAAAGAGGCAGCAACGGTTCTGTGCCAGCCGTCTGAAGCGACTCTCCGTTTCCAAACTTCGGGGTTGGCTGTGTCGGCGGCGGTGGATGCACGCCGTCGGCCTGAAGCTGTCCTTGGCTTCCGAACTTCGGCGTTGGTTGTGTCGGCGGCGGTGGATGTACGCCGTCGGCCTGAAGCTGTCCTTGGCTTCCGAACTTCGGCGTTGGTTGTGTCGGCGGCGGTGGATGTACGCCGTCGGCCTGGAGCTGTCCTTGGCTTCCGAACTTCGGCGTTGGTTGTGTCGGCGGCGGTGGATGTACGCCGTCGGCCTGAAGCTGTCCTTGGCTTCCGAACTTCGGCGGCGGTTGTGTCGGCGGCGGCGGATGCACGCCGTCGACTAAGGTAAAACATGAGCCGTGCGAACTCAAACGGACCGTGTCTTGTCTGGGATTGAAACTGAAACAAACGCCTAGCGCCAGAGTGATTGTGAAACAGACTTCCCTTTTTGAATACATTTGTATCCTCCACGTCGTGAAATTGGGTTGGAATGGTACCCAAACCGCGGACTCAGGTTAGGGAAAGCAAGGTCCTGCTAATCACGTTGGGCCGGACTGCTTCGCATACGAAGCAGCACCCACTCCGCCTGGCGCTATATACTCATTAGCTCCATACTTATGAAGTTAAAGCTGTGTGGTAAATCGGTCCGCCTGCAACTGGGTTAGAGCTTAGAGGGGACAGTGCATGCGATTAGACGGATTCTCCGTAGTCGCCCACTCCGATGAGCAGCGTACGTTCCCTGTCCCATGCAACCACCCAAGGAAATCTCTTGGCGTGCGCATGCGGAGCGTAGACACCTTTGTGCATCAGAGTGTCGAATTTAGTTAATTGAATGAGGCCATCCGGCCGCCGGGTACGTGCCGGCCGCCTACGAACGACCCATTCTCCCGATAAGGAGAGTTTGCTTGGGAACCCCGCTTCGAGTCGTATTCATCGAAGACTCTGCCGATGATGCCGAACTGCAATTGCGCCTCTTACGACAGGCGGCCTATGCGGTCGACTCGGAACGAGTGGATACTCCCGATGTTCTTAAGCAAGCGCTCGAGAAATCGTGGGATCTCATAATTTCTGATTACTCCATGCCACATTTCCTGGGTACCGACGCGCTTCGATTGATCAGGCAGCTTGGGTTGGAAACTCCATTCATTTTTGTATCCGGAACTATGGGAGAGGAAACCGCGACGAACGCGCTCAGGTTGGGTGCGCAAGATTTTCTGATGAAAAATAATATGAACAGATTGATCCCCACTGTGCGACGAGAGTTACACGAAGCCAAAGAGCGAAAACAGCGGCGGCGCCTCGAGCACCAGGTTCACCAACTTCGACGATTTGAGGCTATCGGTCGGTTGGCAAGTGGCGTCGCTCATGATTTTAATAATGTCGTCGCCGCGATCATGGGCTGGGCGGAAATCGGATGCAGTGAAGCACCGCTGGATGGCTTGCTGCAGGATCGCTTCCTGAAAATCCGACGGCAAGCGGAGCGTGCAGCGGCGCTCACTTGTCGATTGCTCGCTTTCACGCGACAGCAACTTCTTCAGCCTCGTGAAACAAATGTGAACGAGTTGCTACGGGAGGAAGTTTCCCTTTTGCAAAGCGCCATTGGCGAAATCCATACAATCGAGCTGAATCTCGCGGATGACCTGCTCGCGATTTGGGCCGATCCTGCCCAAATCGAACAGGTAATCATGAATCTTTGCCTCAATGCGCGAGACGCCATGCCCAACGGAGGACAACTGGCAATAACCACAGAAAATATCCTTATGGGTGAGGAACAGCAGCGTATTCATGAAAATGCCCGCCCCGGTCGTTATGTCCACCTTCGTGTGTCTGACAAAGGCGTCGGAATCGATTCAGACACTCTCGATCAAATCTTTGAACCATTCTTTACGACCAAAGAGGAGGGCAACGGAAACGGGTTAGGCCTCACGACAGTCTATGGAATCGTCAAGCAACACAATGGTTTCATCGAGGTGGATTCAATCAAGGGTAGTGGGACCACTATTCGGGTTTATTTGCCAGCCACGGAAGCCGCAGAGCCGCCTCTGCTCCAACCCCCGAAGGTTCAGCAACAAAAAGGTACAGAGACAATCCTAATCGCCGAGGATGACGATGACGTCCGGGAAACAACACGTCTCATTCTCGAGAACCTAGGTTACACAGTTTTCGCAGCGCGCAATGGATCGGAAGCCGTCGAGATCTTCCTCCAGGTCAAGTCCTCGGTCGACTTGGTGTTGCTCGACATCATCATGCCTGTTCTCAATGGACCTGAAGCCGCAGTCAGAATATCCGCCATCAATCCACAGCTCGCCTTCATTTTCGTTACCGGTTATGACATAGAGTCCAAACTTCGTGGCATGCGCACCCTTGAGAAAGCATCGATCCTGCAAAAACCATTCGACGCCGGCCAGCTGGCCCGCAAGGTGAGAGAAGTGTTGAACCGCAAGGAAACATAACAGAACTGCACCTGTTCATAGATTTATCATTCTTGCGCGTATCAAACAGCTGATCGTTACAAATACATACAAATCACGCTTGGCGTATCCGGACGATTTCTCTTAGGCTCTTCCCCACCTTCTGGTCGTAAGAATTGTCTTTGTCAGATGAAGAACTAAAGCCCGGTCGTTTCGATCGAGTTTCGCAAGATATTCCTGCATCTCGGAGAGATAACGGTGAGCCCAGCCCGCGCGGTCCCCTTCGCCTTGACGACATTTCTAGATGCCGGATTTCGTCAGGTGTCTTTGGCGGCGCCTCGCCTTCATAAAATAGTTGGAGCATGGGAATATTCAGAGCGCGTGCCCACTTCTCCAGCGTATCGATGGCTGGGACCGTGTGCCCGTTTTCTACTCGAGACACGTAGCAACGGAGGAGTCCTGAGAGATTCTCGGTGTCACCTTGTGACAACCTCTTGGACGCCCGAATGGCGCGCAGACGATCCCCAATCATCATGGCGGGTTCTCCCTACCTCAATGTCTCTCCTCCACCTTTCCGACCAGCTCGGTCCGCATCATCCACGGAGCTCTCCGAAGAAGTAATTCCATCTTTCATTTTTTCTCTCAGGAGGAAGTAGCGCTATTGTAACCGTGCGGCCCGTGTTTGGGTTCGTGAGAATACGACCACTCCCACCCACGCTTGCTCTGGTGGAGGGTTCCTTCCCCGCAAACCACAGCAAATTCGGGTCCGCAATTCGCTCTGGGCTCCCAAATCCCGATCGGGAAATCGGACGCCTAGCTGGAGTCTTTTCCCATCTCGGATGAAAGTATCCTGAACGAATCGCAGTTCTGAAAAGTGGGCTTTCTGATTCACGCTGCGATTTGCACAACGATTGAGTCAAAAAAACTGCTCCCTATCTAAGTCGGGAGTATGTCCCACTTTTCTCAATCAGTCTCGTCCCGTATCAGATTGAGACACTTCCACGGTTACGCAGTACTGGCGCTGACGGGGTTTGTTACTATCCAAGTTACTGTCAGCGAAGATACAGATTATAAGTCATTTACCATAACACATCAGTTTTACTTGGGCAGCGTCATTGGCGCTCTCCGTGCAAGATAACTGATCTGCGCATGTTCCTGGATCAAATTACCGATATTGCCTTGAAGCAGACCTCCCCAATCAATGGGCCGCGCTCTTCTCGCAGGATGCTGATTCCCAGTTTGCTGCTTGGATCGCTGTTAGGCGTTCATCCTCTCTGGAGCCAATCCCAAACTCCCGACTGGCAAGCGCAAGTTCGGAAGTGCTCCGAAGCAAGAGATTGGGAATCAGCGTTGCGCATTGTGGACCTAGAGGTCTCCCGCACCCCGCAAGGCATGGACGTGAGGGCATGGCGCGCGCGTGTTCTCACTTGGTCGGGACGTCTTCCGGAAGCGGAGAAGGAGTATCAAGAGATCTTAAACGTCTCTCGGAATGACCCCGACAACTGGATGGGTCTCGCAAATGTGTACTTGATGGAGGGAAGAACACTGGAAGCCCTGCGCGCGCTCGACACTGCTGTAAAACTCGATCCCACCCGATCTGACTTGCATTCTGCCCGCGCTCGTGTGTTGCGGGCGACGGGGGAGCGAAACCAAGCGCGTCTGGAATTTCAGAATGCGCTCAATTTGGAGCCCACCAGCCAGGAAGCGCGCGCCGGCCTGATTTCCCTCCGCCCGGAACCAAAACACGAACTGCGGTTCGGCCAGGACAACGACCTCTTCAATTTTGCCAGTGCGAATCATGACGAATGGATAAGCCTCGCGTCGCAATGGACGCCCCATTGGGCCACCAGCGTGGCCGGCAGTTTTTATCAGCGTGGCGGCGTCGACGCTGGAAAATTTGTGGGTAGCGTTACTCGGCGACAGTCCCTATGGGGCGCCTTAACAATGGGTGGTGGGGTTGGGGACGATAACGCAGTGATCCCCAGGAGCGAAGCCTTTTTTGATCTGGACCATGGGTGGAAGGGCGGCGAAACCACCTTCGTGCGTTCCGTGGAGACTGTCTATGGGCAGCATTGGTATTGGTATCAGTCGTCCAGGATATTAACTCTGACCGGAACCGTAATTGCCTATCTACCTCGGGAGTGGACGCTATCGCTGGGAGCAACGGGTGCCCGCAGTGTTTTCTCAGGGGCGCAGGCCGAATGGCGCCCTTCAGGGATCGTGCGCCTCGGGTTTCCACTGGCAAACCGGGGTTCACAACGGCTCTCTGGAAACCTGTTTTATGCGGCCGGCACGGAAGACTTCGGGCAGGTCGATCAGATTGGGCGCTTTTCTTCGCAAACCTACGGTGGAGGTTTGCGGATCCAGCTCACCGCCCGACAGGATCTCGCGGGCTACGGTTCATATCAAAAGCGCACCCAAGACAGAACGGACACATCCTTCGGACTAAATTATGGCATCCATTTTTGAAAAATTGTGGCGGCTGGGCCCGGCAGCTTTCGTGCTGAAGGCCATTATCGCAGCCCTTGTGGCCAATGGACTTCTGCTCGCGTTCATTCTTTTGCGCCGTACCTACCGGAAGTGGTATTTCGCGAAGCGTGATGCGCGTGTCTACGAATTGCGTCAAAAATGGGATGCGCTCGTTTCAGGCGAGATTTCATTCGAGACCTGGCGAAGGAAACGTTTCGACCGCCGAATCGTCGAGGCAATCGCTCTCGACGCATTTGAAGCCGCCGGGCCAGAGCAATCGGCCCGATTGCTGAAATTTCTGCGGACGAGCGGGCTGATCGAAAAACGCATCTTTGAAGCCCGGCATCTCAAGGGCTGGCGCAGGATGCGGTCCCTGGTCGCACTGGGTCGTACACGCGCCCCGGAAGGTATCCCCGCCTTGGCGGAAGGCTTACGCGATCGCGATCTAGAGACGCGCCTAGCCGCGCTGCGGGGATTGGGACGGATGGCCTGTCCCCAGGCTGCCGAGGAGATTCTGGCATGGCTGGGAGAGAAGGGGCTGACCGTCCCAGACCTGCCCTTGCAAGGTGCGCTCGTCCAGTGCTGTGCGGAGCGGCCCCAGTTGCTGCTTCCCTATATAAAAAATGCGGAAAATCACCTGCGCGAAGTGCTGGGGCGGGTGCTCGGCGAGGTGGCGACTCCCTCATTGGGTCCGGACCTCCTGCAATTCGTGGGAGATGACCTCGATGAATTGCGAGCGGCGGCGGCGCGAGCCATGTCGCAGACACACTCGGCATTCGCCCCCGAGGTCCTGAGTGAACTGGCAGCCGACCCTGTTTGGTTCGTGCGCTTGCGAGCGATCGTTAGCCTCGGTAAGTTGTCCGATTGCCGCACGATTCCGACCCTGCTTCGAGGACTGACGGATTCGAACCGCTTGGTACGGTGGCGCGCGGCGGAAGCGCTCGTGGGATTGAAGACAGAGATGGTTCCAATATTCGATAAGGTGGTGGCGGCGAGAGACCGCTATGGCCTCCACGCCTACCTGACCGCGCTCGAGAATGCTGGCCAGCGAGGGCAGCTAGAGGTTGAACTCAAAGCAAACACCAGAGCAATTGAAGATGTGACCAGGCGTCTGGAGAATGTGCTTGAGACGGGGACACTGCCGGTAGAAGAACCCGCAACTGCGGCAAGCCTCCCAAACAGCGCGGTGGAACTGCGATGATTTGGTTCCTGGATATTTCCAACCATGCGTTGTTCTGGTATTACCTGGCCAGCAATCTCGCCTATCTGACGATGTTGATCGTGGCCCTGAAAACGAGTTTGGCCCATCAACGGAGACTCGAAAGCCATCGGCTGAAGTGGATTAAGGAAACTCCGCTGGCTCCTCCAATCACAATCATTGTGCCTGCGCATAACGAAGAAGGTTCCATCCGTGTGGCAGTGCGAAACTTGCTGCAGCTCGACTATCCTCAACTCGAGGTGATTGTCGTCAACGATGGATCAGATGACCGAACTCTCGATGAAATGCGAAAAGAGTTTCTCCTGAGACTCGTCCGGGCTGTCTACGTCGCGGACGCGAAGAGTGCGCCTGTTCGAGGTCTGTACCGGAGCGAGCTGAACGCCAGACTGCTGGTCGTTGACAAAGAACCGGGAGGGAGCAAGGCGGATGCTGTAAATGCGGGTTTGAATGCGGCAACCTCGCCTTATGTCTGTGTGGTTGATGCCGACTCCATCCTTGAAAGCGACGCACTCCTTCGAATCATGATGCCTATCCTGGAAGATCCAAAGCGCGTAGTGGCGGTGGGTGGAATCATCCGCGTGTTGAACGGATCGGAGATCGCAGAAGGACAATTGCGGCGCGCCCGCCTCCCGAGCAAGAGCATTGAAGTAATCCAAGTGGTTGAGTATCTTCGGGCGTTCTTGATTGGGAGAGAAGCGTGGGGTCAAGGAAACATGCTGATGATTATTTCAGGCGCGTTCGGCGTGTTTCGCACGGACCTGGTGCGCGCTGTAGGAGGCTATCGACCGACGGCAATTGGCGAGGATTTCGATCTGGTGGCACGCTTGCACCGTCATCTGCGCCAGCAGGAGATGGACTACCATATCCAGTTCGTTCCGGATCCCATGTGCTGGACGGAAGTCCCCTCCGACTTAAGGTCCCTGGGAAGGCAGCGAGCGCGCTGGCAAAAAGGATTGTTGGATGTGCTGTGGCCCAGCCGGGATATGCTCTTCAGAAGGCGTTACGGCAGGATCGGTTATCTGGCGCTTCCTTACCTGTGGATATTTGAGCTATTAGCGCCTGTCATTGAGATCGGAGGGATGGTAACTATTGTTCTTGCGGCATGTTTGGGCGTGCTGAGCCACGAATTCTTTGTACAATTCCTGCTTTTCGGGTACGCGTTTGCGACGATGATTTCGATCGGTTCGGTCTTGCAAGAGGAAATCACTTACAAACGATACAACGACTGGCAGGATGTAGCCCACCTCGTAAGTTACTGCTTTCTGGAACATTTTCCCTACCGGCAACTGCACATGATCTGGCGGCTGCAGGGCCTCTGGCAGTACCTGCGCGGCGACAATGTTTGGAGGCCGCTCACGCGCAAGGGTCTCGCGTCCGCTCATATCCGATAGATTATCTGCACTCTTCCTCGCCAACGGTCTGCGTATTCCGGCTGTGCAGCTACTTCCGGCAATTGAGCGCGGCTCTTTGAATCTGACGCTATCACGCTCTTCTCACCGTTAAGCATTACTCCGGCCAACTTGCAAGCTACGGCAACAACGAACCGCATCTTGGCGCCCTTTGCTCCTCGCCCGGCTGGGTTCAACCTCCAACCGAACCGATCGCCGCCCTGCTGTCGAGAGTTCTGAACTTGACAGTCCTGGCGGATCGTTGTTTACTCCTCGCCTTGTGACTCTTGAATCCAGGCGCTCGCTAAATGAAGAACTGACAAACCGGTTCTCGCGATGGCTTGGGGTGCAAGGCTACTCGAGCTGTGTCCTCTACAAGTATCCGCGCACTGTCCGCCAGTTTACGAAATTCATGCGCCAAACAAATATTCTAAAAGTGACGCATTTCGACGTTCAGGAGTTTTTAGCTGAATCGGCCGCCCTGGGCAAGACTCCAAAGGGGATTCGTGACCAACTTTATGCTTTACGGGTTTTCTTTGATTTTCTAAACCTTGGCGGGTTGATCAAGTGGGTGCCGCCGCGCCAGGTCAAAATGCGGCCGCTAAAGCGGCACATCCCGAAGGTGTTGACGGAAGCCCAACTTCGCAAAGTTCTCGTGGCGGCCAACACGAAACGTGAGCGAGCGTTGGTGGAAGTGCTATATGGCACGGGTTGTCGGACGGGTGAACTACAAACGATGCGCATCGAAAATATAGACTTCAACCAGAGAAGAATCCGGGTGGTCGGCAAGAGTGGGATTCGCGTACTTCTGTTCACCGCGACTGCCGCTAGAGCTCTCCGAACCTACCTGGGTGCCAGAGGGACAGGGTATGTGTTCGTTGACCAAAAGCCGCTACAGAGAATCCGGCCTCAAAGATCTCCCAATGGGCAATGGCACTGCCACTGGAAGACCTATGATGAGAAAGGCCGTCACGTGTTAACCAAGAGCGGCTTTATTGCTGCCAGGGAGAACCTCAGCTACGGCGACGCCCTGACCTATTTTTCAAAACTGGCCAAGCATGATCGCCTGCTGCGCCCCCTCGGGTTGCGCCCGCTGAGTCATTCAGCGATTCAATTAGCCGTTCAGAAGATTGGGTTGCGGGCTGGACTTAGAATAAATCCGTACTCGTTTCGACATACGTTTGCCACCCACCTTCTCGATCACGGAGCTGATCTGCGGGTCATTCAGGAACTGCTCGGGCATAATTCGATTCGAACCACTCAAGTTTACGCTCACGTGAGTAAGAAACAGCTTCAACGCACTTTTGATCAATGCCATCCCCGCCGATGATGGTGCCCCGTCGCCTGGAGGTGCGGAATGCCCAAAGCAAACTTGAACAAGCCTAGAAAATTAAGATTCTTTCCGCCATGGTTCTTGACGAAAGCAACCATGAAGAGAATTGAGGCGTTGCTTCCTCATTACTATCACAAACGATTTCGATTCTATTTCGACGCCTACGGATGCGTGCGTTGTGGCAGGAAGGATGTCCCCTACAGTTGCAGCGGGCTTTGCATTCCGTGCCAGGGCTTCATAAATCATCGCCTGGAACGATCCGACAGGGCGATGAAGCGGCAATATGGAGCACACCCGGATCCCATCTCAGCCGGTTTCTTGAAGCGCAGGCTAAGTGCGCAAGAATTGTTAAAGGATCTAAAAAAGGCTGGCCGAACGGATTAAGTTATGCCTTCTTGATTCTTTTCCGCCTCACCACCGTTTTGGTTATCGCAAGCAAAAGATTTCTCTCCGGGTCCGTCATTTGGCTGACAGCCTGACGCATCCGTTCAAAGGCCCGAACGCCGCTCCCGCGGGATGCCCAATCGCTTGCCCCATTCTGGGATATCTTCTTGGGCGGCGGAAGCTCTTGTCCGTCATAGAACATCTGGTATAGCTGCACTTCCAAAGCTCGTGCGAACTTTTCCAGAGTTTCCAACGAGGGTACCGTGTGCCCGTTCTCGACTCGAGAGACGTAGCAGCGCAGCAACCCTGTGCGCTCTTCAATGTCCCCTTGGGATAGGTTTTTGCTTTCCCTTAGTTGCCGAATACGCTCACATATAGGCATCCGCAGCCCTCCCCACATATATCCATGTCGGTTACTAGAATTCCCGATTATCCGTAACGATAGCATATCGTACCTGTTCTGTATACTATTTTGCTCCGATTTGCACAGCGGGTGGGATTGACACTCTTTTAGAGTCGGTATCTACTCTTCGCAACGCGAATATGCTCTCGCCCATTAAACTAAACGGGGAACTCCTATGCCGTTATGAGCGCTGGCTCAGTGTACAACGGTACTCTTCCGAGACAAGGCGAGTCTACGCTCGCACGGTTAAAGATTTTTCTCAATTCATGAATCGCCGGCCCGTCACGAATGCGAATCATTTTGATGTTCGGGAATTCTTGGTCATGGCTTCCCGCAAGGGGCACGCGCCGTACACCCTAAAGCACGAACTGCACGCCCTCAGGATATTCTTTGATTTTCTCAATATGGGGGGACTCGTGCCCTGGGTCGCCCCACGTTTTGTGAAGATTCGGAGCCCTCGGCCACGGATGCCGCACGTATTGTCCGAGGCCCAGGTCCGCTGCCTTCTCGAAGCGGCAAACAACCCAAGGGAACGCGCCCTCGTCGAGGTCCTTTATGGAACCGGGGCCCGGCCGGGCGAGATTTCGACCATGCGGATCGAGGAGATTGATTTTGATGCCGGCCGGATTCGCGTCACCGGGAAAGGCGGTACGCGTTTCATCCTGTTCGGGAAACCTGCCTCAAAAGCGATCCGACGCTACCTCGCAGGCAGGACGAGCGGCTTTCTTTTTACGGAAGGCCGGCCCCGGCAACGCATCTGCGTTTACTCAGCCGCTTCTGGAGGCTGGCGCTGCCGCTGGAAGGAATATGATGACAGCGGTCGCATAAAACGAATCCGATCCGCGTTCGTCGGGTACAAGGAACACCTGACCAAAGCCGCGGCGTTGGCCAAATTCCAGCGAATTGCAAAAACCTCTAACTTGCTGCGACCCACCGGCCGTCTGCCGCTCCGTTCGGATTCGATTAGCCGTGCCGTTCGCAACATCGCAGCCAGGATTGGATTGCGCGTCACCCCCTATTTTCTGAGACATAGTTATGCTACCCACATGCTCGATCGCGGAGCCGACATCAGGGTCATCCAGGAACTGTTGGGGCACGGCCGGTTGAGTAGCACTCAGGTCTACACGCACGTGAGCAAGGCAGCCTTAACAAGGACTTTTATCCGCTGTCATCCCCGCAGTAGAATTAGTGATTCAGCAAACTAGGTGTTGAGAAAGCCGACCTCCATGAAAACTCGTTGTCCTTCAAAGAGTCCGGTGCTTTTGCCTTGGTTCTTGTCCAGGAACACCCATCGAAAGGTCCAACAGCTGCTTCCTCACGTTTACCACAAGCGCTTACATACGTATTTTCAACTCTACGGATGCATCCGATGTCAGAATAAGAATCGGCTATATTACAGCAACGGTCTGTGCCGCAATTGTTCCTCCCTGCTGAGCGACCGGCTGCGCCGGTGTGACCGCCTCATGGCCGATGAATACCGCGAAGCCAGCACGCCACCCTCAAATCAACTGTTGAGACAGATCACCAGTGCCCGGGCTCTGTTGGCTGACTTGGCCGGCACTAAGCGAGCCATTTTCGCGAAGGGCAAAAACAACTCAGATCGCCCCCAACCGATTACCCTCCGAGTTAAGTCAAGTTGTAGCGCTCTCAATTCGGTTTGAGCCGAAAACACCTGCCCGTCTGAGTGGATCGACTTTCCCGCTCCTTGCGGGCGTGCGGCCAACCTGCCTGTCTCACCTCCCCATCAATTCGCCGTCGGAATTCCAAAGCTGCGAAACGTCGCAGCTATAGAGCTTCCGTTCCTTCCCTGCCCTCCCTAGCCAAAGACTGCGCCTGGACCGACCACTTCTTCTGATCAAGGGTCTCCGCTTCGCCCCGATGAACGCCCCCCCGCGCCCTGGACAGCGCGGGTAGCTAGTCGCCGGAAACCGTTAGGAAGGCCATTTGTTTCTGGTGCGCGGCTCAGGCCGCGCCCCTAAAGGACAAAAGCCAATTCCAGGGAGGGGAGTGTCTTGTGCGAGAAATAAAGAAAAATCCGTTGTTTGACCTGGGCCAACTCGTCGCCACACCGGGCGCATGACCGCCCTTGCAAAAACCGGACAGAACCCGAGGGAGTTTCTGTCACGCCATGTCATGGACGATTGGGGCGAACTCCCCGAAGAAGGCAAGAAGGAAAACCCCTTCAGCCTGGACCAAGGCTTCCGGCTCCTGAGCGCCTATCGCACAGCCGCGGGTGTCCGCGATTGGGTGATTACTGAAGTTGATCGAAGTCTGACCACAATTCTCTTACCGGAGGAGTACCGTCGTGCTGGTCATCAGGAAAATACTGTGTGAGGCAATACTTCACGCCACGGCAGTGAATTTCACAGTTGCATCACCGGCTTGAATCGAGACTTCGCGCGTTTTTACTTGCCCTCGAAAGACCGCACCTGCACCAACGGCTGGGGCGATGGGCAGACATTTTGCTTTTCACAAAATGGAACCGGCGTGGTCAGTTCGAGGATGCTCCTTCTAGTTTTTCAAGTGTCGCGGGAATTGTTGTAGATTCACCGGGAGTGATCGTGAGCGTCCTCGCCCAGGGCTTGAACCCAGGCTTCTCAAATTTAATCGCGTGGTCCCCGACCGAAAGATGCAAGGTAGTTGGGGTATTGCCTACGTACTTGCCATCAACGCTGATCTCAGCTCCGTCCGGATTGGATTTTAGTTCTATCGTTGAAACCAGGGTTTCTGCAGATCCCCCTGTTGGAGTGGAGGAGATGGTATTCTCCGTTTTCGGTCCGTCCAGTGGTTGAAATTTCTTCGGATCGAGAGGAATGTCCCCATTTGTGTACGCGGTTATCTCAGTCCCTTTGGGGATGGTGATATCTTTTCCTTTGATGAACAGGAATAGCGGCGCTGCCGGGAAGAAGACGATGCTAGTCGCGACGATTGCACCCGTCATTGCTCCAACATGGCTACCGCCCTTAACCTCTTTGACGGCCCTGAGCGCAACTTTTTCACCATCAACGAGCTTGGCGTTGTCGATGTTTACGTTTAGCCTTCCAGCTCTCCCCATGCGTCGTTTGGATTGAGCTTCAGTAATCGTCGCCAGGGCAATTCCACCACGAGGAATTAAAATGACATCGTGTGACTTCACATCTTCTAGCACCTCAAAATCAACCGTATCCCCACCTTTGCGTCTTCTGAGGAAATGGTTCGATTGATGCGAAGCCTCACTGGAGTACCGTCATCTAGACCGAACGCCAACAGTGGCTTTACGGGAGGGGAGCCGGATTCTTGCTGCTGATTAGATTGTTTGCCAGTATTTGTTGGTGGTGTCGAACATTCTATTTGAGCAGGGACTGCATTTAACTGGAGAAGTACGGCCGACAGAACACAAGATAGCGTCGTTTTCATAGGCTGGTCTCCGGGAGCAACTTCACTTATCGGGGCGCTCGCCCAATTTGCTATCAGTATACGCTTTGAGGAGTTGTTACGTATTATCTCTAGGCGAATGTAGTTAATTGTTTACCCTTCACAGAACTGGAAACTAGGAATGTCGCGGTTCGATCCACGGCATCCGCATCTCGTACTCGTGCCGACTGTAAAGTGTCAGCGCCTTTACAGGGACTTCGAGGACGCTAAGAAATATGGACTCGCGCGGCGCGAGGCCATGCGCTATGCCTGGGAGTCCAGACCTCTCACCCGGCGACAGGAGCGGTTTCAGTTTAGTAAGTTGCGGAATGGTTGCCCCAAGGACCGATAGGCGTATACTGCCCGCAAGAGGAGGGACCATGTTGCAACAAGTAAATCAAACAGAAGCCCGGGACCTCGAGTGGTCTTGTCAGGCCGTTTCGCCAATGGATGAGCCCTGCGACTCTACAGGAACCTTCCACTGCGGTATCTGTGGGCGTTGGTTCTGCGCCGCGCACGCCCATGATGAGGTCTGGCATACATGCAGCCTGGAACCGGGCGATGAAGGCGGCGAAGCCTAGGCAAGACTCGCGGTTTGGCCCTGGCGATCCTTCGACGAGGACCTGTCTGAGACGGGGCAGATGTTCTGGTTACTGCCTTATGAGGAATCTTTTTGTCGCTGTCGTTTTGGACAGTGGCATTCCATTTTCACCACACCAAGCCTCATGCCTGAAACGCCTAGTCTTCCAGCAATTGTCAAGGAATCGGCTTACCTTTTGCATCGCGGCCAGCCACTTTCCGCTTGAGTTGCTGCGTGGTCCCGTAAACAACGAACTTAGGCCGCTTATACGGTTTTTTGGGTTCCGTCTTTAACAATCTAGCCATAGCACGCTTCTGCCTTAGAGGTATATCGAACTCGGAGCCTGGCCTGCAACTGAAAGAACGCTGCGGGACCGGGAGTCATAAGCTGCGGTGTTATCGGCGCCGAGCATTTCACTGACCAGTCTTGTTCGCTGGGTGCTGGCACTCAATCCGTCTCCTCGCTGTACTTTCGCGAGACCACTCCCGCATAGGAGAAAGCCCGCTTCCACGTTGAAAAGCGCTGAGGGAATTCCGCTGCCAGTCGGTGCGCAATCTCTTCGATCGAAGCTCTCCCGTCCATCAGCTCAAAAGTTCTACGATGCAGGCGACCCTCCTCGGAGAGGAGTGGCACATAGTCTGCCGCCTGTCTCCGCAGCTTTGCGACGGACAGCACTTCGCCCATCAACTGGGATTGCTGAAAATGGACCGGGTTATCACCCGATCCCGCTAGCGGTTCGATGCGCGAGGTCCATCGATAAACGTATTCGTCTTCGATCAATCGCGCATCGAGGCTTACACTTACGGTTTGGGACGGCGCCAGGGACACCGGCCGCGTCCACGGAAGGAACAGTGAGCCATAAATTGTCTCGGACTCCGAGGGAGCGCAGGAAAAACTGCAACCCTCGGCCAAATCCGCATCAAACCAGACCTGAATCCCGTGCCCTGTTCCTGCTTGTTCGACTTTCCAGTGCAGTTCACCCTGCACATTATGGTTTTCAATGCTGTTGTAGTCCAGCGTGACCCAAAGTCTGGGCGCGGTTAATAATTGCCCTTGGTTCATACGCACCTTTTGAATGTTGTTAACGACCAGCCGCCGAACCGCGCTCAGGTCCTGAGCGAACGCATTGTGCTCCCACGGGTTCACTAAATCGTTATAGAGTTTTGGGACTTCAACGATCGCAGCCCACAGCGTATCCTTTCGCGGGATCAGGGTGCCGCCGGGCCCAAGAAACCGGCGTCGTGCATCTACGATTTCCGGAATATGACGTCCGAAAAGTGGAACTATACCGCGGAGATCGGAAAGTATGACGTCGGCCTTCTCGGGAAGCGTGACCCGGCTGGAGACTTTTTCGAAGAATACAATTTTGTCGGCGCAGCCGTTGGCTGCCGCAATTTCACGCGCCACTTGAATGATTTCACTAGGCTCGATGGCATAGACTCGCTTAGCGCCAAGCTGGCACGCGAACACTGCGAAAATACCCGGCCCCGTGCCGATTTCCACAACGATGGCCCCTTGGCGAACGGTCTTGCGCAGGGCTTGGGTGTAGGCATCCACCCGAACCCGATC
>WNFM01328019.1_pt1 | contig 21750 bp, 19 predicted proteins | sample 5400271 | NCBI WGS metagenome assembly WNFM01 (sample SAMN13153352, study PRJNA577476) | soil metagenome | isolation source: 60 cm saprolite on Douglas fir-dominated hillslope | place: USA:California | collected 2013-09-17
TTTCAGCCGAGGAAATGGCGACGCTCGAAGCGCCGTATGTGCCGCATCCGGTCCTGGGCCACGCTTAGCCGCACGTTATGCGGATGTTGCGGGCGCGGCATTCAAGTCGTGCAACCACTTCAGCAGCTTATCTGCCGTTGGCGGTGAACCGTGGATATCGCTGTCCCCGATGCTCGATTTGTCGGGACAGTCGCCCGGTAGTGGCCCGCCAATAGCGCCAGACGCAAAAGTCTTGCCTGTAGCGACATCAACGATTGAAATATCGTAACCTTCCTGGATGCGGCTGATGTGCCAATCGGCCTTGCCATTAGCGCCATAGTCGCAGCGTTCGACCTCGACACTCTTTGAGTGCAGGCAGATAACCGCCGTCAAATCCTGGCGCGATGTCGCCACTTTGGATTTATCCAGGGCGTCCTGAAACGACGAAAAGATAGTGTCCCGGTCCGCATTGACAACGATATAGTGAGTTGCGATGCTGGATAGCGATCCATCAGGATGTTCCTTTGCCGACCCGCACAATGTGTTGATGTCGGCTCCAAAACGAGTTACCAGTTCGTCACGCTCAGCTTTATCATGCGCTGTGTTGTACTGGTCCGAGATGAGCGCCGCACCAAAAATCACCGCAAAGATAGCGCCGACGAGCAGCGTCGCGAGAACCGCAGTGCGCGGGATTCCCAGCCAGCGGATCGGACCTCGGAGATGGGTCTGCTGCAAATTGGCAAATGCGTGGGTATCTAATATTCGGTCCATTGTGCCGAGGATCAGATAGCTTGACGGCGGTTGGATCCGTCCTAGATTTATCTCTTTGGTATTTCCATAAGGTTTGACATGTAGCGCTTTACCCTTGAGTCGAAATGCGGCAACGTCGGCCCACATGATCTGCTGCTTTTTGTTGCTGATGCCATTCTTGTCCAGGAAAATGCCGCCGAAATCTAACTGCTTCCCAAGCTGGTAGGCGGCTACATAGCGTGGGACCTGGCACTCGGCCATTTTCATGAAAATGAACTCCACCAGGCGCGAGGCTTCGGCGGTCTTGTGGCTGACGGCAAAGGCAGGTTCGTGGCCCACGTGAAATATGTTCTCGCCATAGCGTAGAACGGGGATGCCGTTGACGCGAAAGGTGTGGCGCGTGCCTGTCATATCGGTAATCTGTTCCCAGTGCCACGAATGTTCCTCTTTGCCAACCCTGTAATTGATGCCACTCTCATAAACGGTAATACGTTTGGGGTTCATCTCAAGGAAAACGAGGTGGACGCAAAACCCGATCAGGCAGAACATAACCACCCCCAACGGAGCCAGCGGATTGGCGGATGCGGCGATTGCAACAATCGGCGTGATCACCACCCCACCGAGAAACCACAATCGAAATATTTCGAGGTAGCTGAGTCCGTAAGTGTGCAGCTTCTGTCCGAGGGAATCGTTCGGCACGTACATCCTAATAACTCCGTTGCCTTCTACGCATTTTCATTATAGGAGGTGTTGCGATGCGAACGGCAATTAATTTTGTAACAGTCCGAATGGGCGGCCCAAATCAGGTATATTTACTGCCATCACACCTTGAATATTGGACCTGAAAATTTAGCTATGATCCAAGCAACCCCCCGGTTCTCCATCATGGATCTGTGGATGTTTGTGCTGATGCTCATCTGGGGCACAAATTACGTCATCCTCAAATCAGCGGTGGATGTGCTGCCGCCGATGGTCTTCAACAGCTTTCGTTTTGCTACCGCCGCAGTCGTTATGGGGTTGCTCTTCAAGGCCAACGGCTACAAGCTCACCTTGCCGCGCCGCGAATGGCCCATCATTTTTGGGCAAGGCGCTTTACCAACTCGCCTTTCTGACTGGACTGAGGCTTACAACGGTTGCCAACAGCAGCTTAATTCTGACCATCATGCCGGTGTGGGTCGTGCTGTTCAACACACTGCGGGGCCATGAACGCTTCACCCAACGCCGGATGACAGGCATCGCAGTAGCTCTGTTCGGCGTCGCGGTTGTCATTCTGGGCGGCAAATCAATTGATATAGGCGGCAAAACCCTGCTCGGCGATCTGCTAACGCTTGTCGCATCGTTGATTTGGGCCGCGTCCACGATTCTGTCATACAAGCCGTACAAGCGCAGCCCGACGCCCGCGATCACGTTCTGGATCATCTTCTGGGGCGCGACTTTCCAATTACTCTTTGCCGTACCCGACTTTGGGAAGGTCAATTGGTCGCTGTTCACCCCCGCGCTCTTGTTGGCGCTTGGCTATTCGGGCATTGTGTCGATTGGCGTTGGCTATGTTATCTGGAATCACGGCGTCAAGGTGCTTGGCACGGGACGACCCGCTGTGTATACCTACCTGGAACCAGTGATTGCCGGGATCGCGGCGGTGATCTTTCTCAGTGAGCCACTGACCGTCTGGCTAATTGTCGGTGCGGGATTGGTGCTGTTCGGTGTGGTGTTGGTCCAGAGTGGGTAATATTGGCGCGCCGCTCGATTTTTTAAGCGCAAAGTGCTTGACATTTGCGAGAGCTATGGTATACTGCAACTTCGCAGGAATCCCATTTGATGACTCTCCAAAATCCCGACCCGTTCTTATATGAGGCAAATGACCAACCCCGGTTCAAACCTCACTATCAGCATGTTTCTAGTGTTCAGGAGTGGTTATGCAGCGCCGACTAGATACGAAGAATTATGCGCGTACCTACGATGTCCATGACCTGCCCTCACTGATTGAAGTCCAGTTGAATTCTTTCAACTGGTTCCGTGAGGAAGGCTTGGGCGAACTATTCAGTGAGATCAGCCCTATCGAGAGCTTCAATGGAAGCCTCAAGCTGTATTTTCCCGGCTTTGGTCCGGAAACTGAGGAATTTGGCCTCAAGTATTGGTTCGAGGAGCCAAAGTACGGAGAGGACATCTGCCTCGAACGCGACATGACCTATGCAGCCCCGCTGTACGTGCGTGTGGCACTGGTCAACCGCGAGGCGGGCGATGAAGTCGTCACCTCAGATATTTTCCTGGGTGATTTCCCGCTAATGACTGAGAACGGTACGTTCATCATCAACGGGACTGAACGTGTTGTTGTCAGTCAGCTTATCCGTTCTCCCGGCGTGTATTTCGCCGCCGAAGAGGATCGCACCACGGGCCGCCTCCTCTCCAACGCCAAGCTGATCCCGGATCGCGGCGCATGGATGGAATTTGAGACCCGCAAGAGCGACTATCTGGCGATAAAGTTCAACCGCAAACGCACTATTCCCGTAACAATTTTGCTGCGTGCGTTAGCCGCCGTGCGCGATGGCATGGACAACCTGTCACCGATCAAGAATGGCAGCGACGAAGAGTTGCTCGCCATCTACAAAGATGTCGATAACAACCCGGACCACCAGTACCTCCAGGGCACAATCAAGATGGAGCCGCAGTGGGACGTTAAAGAAGGGCACACCATTGGTGAAGCTGCGCTCCTGGAATTCTACAAGCGTATGCGTCCCGGCGACCCGCCCACGCTTGATAACGCCCGCACCTATCTGGAAAGCCAGCTTTTCGACCAGCGCCGCTACGACTTGGAGCGTGTGGGCCGCTACAAGCTGAACCAGCGACTGCGTTTGAATAACGATATTCCGCGTTCGGTCCGCACCATCACCAAGTACGACCTGGTGAAGTTGATCGAGCGTATGATCCAGATCAACAATGGTCAGGCTGAACCGGACGACATCGACCACCTGGGCAATCGCCGTGTCAAGACTGTTGGCGAATTGATCCAGAATAAACTGCGTATTGGCCTGCGTCGTACCGAGCGTGTGGTCCGCGAACGCATGTCGATCCGTGAAACCGAAAACATTACGCCCATCACCCTGATCAACATCCGGCCCATTGTCGCCGCGATCCGTGAGTTCTTCGGCAGCAGCCAGTTGAGCCAGTTCATGGAACAGACCAACCCGTTAGCCGAACTAACCCACAAGCGTACACTGTCCGCACTTGGACCTGGTGGTCTGCGGCGTGAACGCGCTGGCTTCGATGTCCGCGACGTTCACCATAGCCACTATGGGCGTATCTGCCCAATCGAGACACCAGAAGGTCCGAACATCGGCCTGATCGGGCGTCTGGCAAGCTATGGACGCGTCAACGAGTACGGCTTCATCGAAACGCCTTATCGCCTTGTCATCCGCGAACTACCCATCGGTGATGAACGCCTCGCGGGTCGCACAACCAGCGAGGACGTGACAGACGCCAACGATAAGACCATTGTTCATGAAGACGTGAAGCTCGACGCCAAGTTGATAGAGAAGATGCGTAAGGCAGGCATTGAGAAAGTGACGGTCAAGGCATTTGTCAGCCCGGAGATTCAATATCTTTCCGCTGACGAAGAAGACCGCTTCATGATCGCGCAGGCCAACGCCAAGCTCAATGAGCAGAATGAGTACACTGACGAGCGTATCTCCGCTCGGTTCCATCAGAAATTCCTGGATACCTCGGCAGATCGCATCGACTACATGGACGTTGCGCCACGCCAGATCGTTGGTATTTCAGCGGCGCTCATCCCGTTCCTGGAACATGACGACGCCAACCGCGCCCTGATGGGATCGAACATGCAACGTCAGGCCGTGCCACTGCTTCAGCCGGACGTGCCGATTGTCAGCACGGGCATGGAAGATCAGGCTGCCTATGACTCCGGGCAGGTGCTCATTGCGGAGACAGATGGTGAAGTATTAAGTTCGCAGGGTGCGCAAGTGGTCGTCCGCGAAGCTGATGGCAACCGGGTTTACAAGCTGCGCAAATATACGCGCTCAAACCAGTCCACCTGCATCGACCAGCGCCCCGTGGTCCGCAAGGGCCAGCACATCAAGCGCGGCGATGTGATTGCCGACAGTTCATCGACAGTCCACGCTAATCTGGCGTTGGGTCACGACGTACTGTGCGCCTTCCTGTCATGGGAAGGTGGCAACTACGAAGACGCCCTGCTGATTAACGAGCAGTTGCTGCGCGACGACAAGTTCACCTCGATCCACATCGAGAAGCACGAGGTCGAAGCCCGCGACACCAAGCTCGGCCCAGAAGAGATCACCTACGACATCCCGAATGTCGGTGAGGAAGCCCTCAAAGACCTGGATGAGTTCGGCATCGTGCGCATCGGCGCGGAAGTCGGCCCGAACGATATCCTTGTCGGCAAGATCACCCCGAAGGGCGAGAAAGAACTCAGCCCGGAGGAAAAACTGCTGCGGGCCATCTTCGGTGAAAAAGCCCGTGAAGTGAAAGACTCATCACTGCGGCTGCCGCACGGCGAAAAGGGCAAGGTTGTTGACGTTACAATCTTCACACGCGAAGAGCACCGCGATCTGCCCGCTGGCGTGGATCAACTGGTGCGGGTCAGTGTGGCGCAGAAGCGTAAGCTGACGCAGGGTGACAAGATGGCAGGCCGTCACGGGAACAAAGGCGTTATCTCGAAGGTTGTTTCTATCGAAGATATGCCGTATCTCGAAGACGGTACGCCGATTGACATCATCCTCAATCCGTTGGGCGTGCCGGGACGTATGAATATCGGTCAGGTGCTGGAAACACACCTCGGCTGGGCGGCGGACCGCCTCGGCTTCCGGGCCATCACACCCGTGTTCGATGGGGCCGATGAGCGTGAGATCGAAGCTGAACTGGGCCGTGGCTGGTTAATTGACCGCGCCTGGTTTGAGATTACCGAGCGTGCCTGGGAATGGATCAAGACTCAGGATTACGACGAGGAATCGCTGGAAGACGACGAAGAAGTGCGCCGTCTGTATATCGATCAGTGGCTGGCTGGCAACAAGCTGTATGATCAGGAGCGGTTGGCACTCGAACACGTCTATGCCCGGCGGGCTGTACTCGCCGAATGGCTGCGTGAGAAGGGTTACAATCCCGAAGACGCGCTGGTGTTCCAGACGGAAGGTGTGACCCTGGATGAACGTGATCGGCGCGATACCTATGCCATCGACGTTGCACTGCAAGTTTGGTCAGAGGTAACTTCCGGCGAGGCGACTCCGCGCGAATTGACAGGCGACGTGTTGCGTGAACATACTAATCGCGTCTTCCTGCGCACCGGGGAGCCAGCACCGATCTACGGTAAGCAAAAGCTCTTTGACGGTAAGACGGGTGAAGTGTTTGACCGTCCGGTGACAGTGGGCATTATCCATATGCTCAAGCTGGCCCACCTTGTCGAGGACAAGGTTCACGCCCGTTCGACTGGTCCATATAGCCTTGTCACACAGCAGCCGCTTGGTGGTAAGGCGCAGTTTGGTGGTCAGCGCTTCGGTGAGATGGAAGTGTGGGCGCTGGAAGCCTATGGCGCGGCGCACACGCTACAGGAAATGCTCACCGTCAAATCCGACGACGTTCAGGGCCGCGTCAAGACCTACGAGGCCATCGTCAAGGGTGAGCCGATTGAGGAGCCAGGCGTCCCGGCTAGCTTCCGTGTACTGGTCAAGGAACTGCAAAGCCTGGGCCTCGCGGTGGAAGCCATCACCGACAGCGGCGAGATCATCCGGTTCGGCAAGGACGAGGAAAAAGCCCGTCAGCCGAAACTGCAAATGGGCTTGCTCGGACTCGCTGGTGATCGCTAGTCTTTGCGGTAAAGCTCAAAATATCGAGGGGTGCAGTGAATGCTGCGCCCCTTTTGATTCATACTCAGTTTCTAATCACTCGTTTACTGCTGTCCTTGGCAAACTAGGATTTATCGTTGGGTGAATGTACATTAACTTGTCACGAAATCTGTAGGGGCGGATCATCTGTCTTTTCAAGGTAACAGGCGTGAATCTCAGCCTCAAATGGGGATAGTTTTACCATTTCCGCGCTGCGATATTTCTTCCAAACTTGCTCATCCCAACGCACCACGACAACTACATTAGGGCTTGTTAAGTTGTGTCGGAGCGGGATTTCGATCCCGTACTCAATTTCGATGGAAATCTGATAAGCACTTTGTTGAACATATGGCTTTTCGCCCCGGACAACCGTTCCTGTGTGATGTGAACCAATCTCGACTAATTGTCCCGTCTCTGTTGGTTTAAATGTTCCCACGTGCGGATGATTGACAATTCGCACACGATCTCCATCCCGAAATTCAATATGGTTCCACACTGCCACAACTGGCCCCATATTTACCTCTTGCGGTTGCTCAAACTCTGTTGCGACGGCTTACCTGCGGACTCGTCGGAATTGTTTAGTTCGCCATCATCGCCGAGCGAAACGCTATTTTTGCGCTTTTTGTTGACCCTAAGCTCCTGACCAGCATAGGCTAGATCGTGCAGCAAACGTAAACGCTCAAACTCTGCTTCACGTCTCAGTTCCTCTTGCAACACATTTTCACGTCGAAAATCCAGAATAACCCGAATAATCGCAATCATACCCAGCGCAAAACATATCCAGAATAAGGGCACAACCAGATTATAGAGGTCACTTCCACGCACAGCGTTTAGTAGAAACGTGAGGATAATAAACACCAACGCAAATGCCACCAGCCAAAACTGGCGAAGTCGCAAGCGTCTCATTGGCAACATACGTTGTTCGGTTTTCGCGCGAAGGTATTCTTCCTTGAAAGAGTCATCGGTCACTGCGGATTCCTTTCTTCGGCTTTTTACCATACGCCACGCCAATCGAAAAGTTGCCAACAGTATATCATTTGCTCAGTGATGGTATGATATGCGCTAGTTGAGCGTAGTAGCATTACTCTGGCGTCGAGGACTAATGTCAGCTATTGACCTTCTCCACAATCGCATCGATCTCGTCAACATTCCCTTTACAGATCGCGGTTCACGGCTTCTGCTGTTTCAGGAAGGTAACACGCTCTTCATGCGTCTGGCTGAGCGTTGGGTCAAGTGGGAAGAGCAGGTCGGACACTATCGCAAGCGACCACCGATCATAAGCGATCTGATATTTACCGACGCAGACGGTACGCCGCTAGAGATTTCTGCGGACACATATCCACATTTGGCCCGGATTGTGACGCCAGTTGGAAATTTCGATTGGGTGTTTGTCGATCCAGAGGCGCTGATGGTTTGTTTGCCTGCGGGCACGTATGGCATTCAATTCACCGCGCTCGCCGACAGCGCCAGTACAGATCGACGCGGCGGGACACTGCACGGTAAGCGCAACATCGCCTACACAACCAATGCACGTTTGAAGTCCAATACCATTGACGGCTTCAGTGAAGGGCAGCACCGCGTCAAGTTCACGATTGAGGCGCGCGATAATAGTGTTTTGCTGCTCAACGTTACCCCTCGCCTCGGCTATAACCGCTCCATTCCCTCAGGCGAGCTAATGGTCAGTGATGCGCTCACACGGTGGAAGACATGGTTCGACGCTGTGCCAGATGTGCTCGACAAGTACCGCGAACAGTATTACTATGCGTGGTGGGTCATGCGCGCGGGGCTGCTCAACCAGCGCTACTACTTCACCCGCGAGGCGTTAGTCCCCTCAAAAATTCACTATGTAGGCATCTGGCATTGGGACCAGTTTTTCCATTCACTGGCCTATCGGCCTATCGTCATGTCGATACGCGACTGGCTGAAGATCAATTACGCATCCTCATCGACCATCAGCAGGCTAACGGCATGATTCCGGACGCCGTGCATGACGAGGGCCTCATTACGCATCTGGTGAAACCCGTCGATGCGGATGTAACCAAGCCGCCGTTAATGGCCTGGACCGCTCTCAAACTTTATGAGAAATCGCGTCATGTTGATTTCCTGTACGAAATTTACGATGCGCTGACACGTTGGAACGATTGGTGGATCAATTACAACGCGGCGGGCAATGGACTTTACCACTACCGCCATCCGTTCTCGTCGGGATTAGATGACAGCCCACTGTGGGACGAAGGGATGCCAGTCGTGTCGCCCGACCTGAATACCTATCTGTGCATCCAGCAAGAGAGTCTGGCAAAAATCGCTGAACTCATCGGGATGCCTGATGATGCGGAGAAATATCGGCACGATGCGGACGAGACGGCGAAAGCGATGATGAAGGGACTCTGGGACGAGAAATTGGGCCTGTTCCAGGTCCTGCACGACGATAAACCCGTGAATGTGCTCACGCCGTTCAGCCTGTTTCCGCTGTGGACCGGGCGACTTCCTAATTCGGTGACGGAGCGGCTGCTGGAACATCTCACCGATCCGACAACGTTCTGGCCCAAATGGCCCTTGCCGACGGTTGCTATCTCCGATCCGAAGTTTGATCCGTGGCAGATGTGGCGCGGCCCGACATGGATCAACATCAATTACCTGTTTGTCGAAGCCCTGACGCGGATCGGACAGCTTGATCTGGCGGCTCAGTTGCGGCGCAAATCGCTCGATCTGGTTATGCAACACCGGGATATTTACGAGTACTACAATCCACTGACAGGTGAGCGTCCACCCAAGGCCGCGCCGATCTTTGGCTGGACTTCGGCGGTGTTCATCGACATGGCAATTCAAGAGACGGAGTGGGCCTTAACCCATCCTGAATAAGACTCGAAGTTTGCCAGTGCCCGTCGCACTCTGCGAAAATTGATCTAGCGTGGATTCACGATAAAATCGTGGAACTTGGCTCGTTAGCCTTCGCCCCGTTATTTTAGAGAAGCGCCCTCACCCCTGGGTAGGGCACGTCGGCGCTATCCTAAACTAGTCTTGACCTTGTATTGTAACCTTCCGAGAGAGTGTACCCTTGAAGCGAATTGCTATATTACATTATGCGAGTGCTCCCGTCGTGGGTGGCGTCGAGTCTACGATGACGCATCATGCGCATGTACTGTCAGAGCTTGGCTACCGCGTACGCATCGTCAGCGGCAGTGGCGGTCCCATCAACGCGACGATTGAGACGCACTTTAATCCGCTGTTTGGCTCGACCAATCCCGAAATTCTGCGTGTTAAAGCGGAATTGGATAAGGGTCAGGTAACGGCCTCCTTTGAAGCGCTATGCGACCAGTTGGTGAACGATCTTCGCGTGGCGCTATCTGATTGCGACGTGTGTATCGCCCACAACGTTCTGACACTCAACAAGAATCTGGCGCTGACGGCGGCACTGGCAAAATATAAAGCCGAGTCAGGTATCCCACTCATTACGTGGTGCCACGACCTGGCCTGGACCAACGAGCAGTACAAACCAGAACTACATCTGGGCTACCCGTGGGACTTGCTCCGTACAAAATGGGACGGGACGCGCTATGTCACCGTTTCTGAGACGCGCCGTGACGAGTTGGCGGCACTGTTGGGCATTCCGCCCGATCAGGTAAGCGTCATCGTTCCCGGAATCGATCCGGCGCGTTTTTTCCATTGGACACCCGCCATGATTGATCTGACGGTGCGCCTGAATTTGCTAGACACCGATGCGCTGTTGATTGTTCCAGCACGAATCACACGACGCAAGAATATTGGACTCGCGCTGCGGGTGCTTGCCGAACTTCGTCGGCAAAGCCAACGCGACTTCCGGCTCATTATCACGGGTCCGCCCGGTCCGCATAATCCGAGCAATCCGGGTTATCTCGGCGAGTTATTGGCTCTGCGCAATAGCCTGGATTTAGGGCAGGCGGCGCATTTTCTATATGCGAGTTACGGGAATGACATCTTCATTCCTGACGATGATATGGTTGCTAATCTATATCAAGTGGCAGATGTACTCTTCTTTCCAAGTACACAGGAGGGGTTCGGAATACCGATTCTAGAAGCTGGCATGGCCGGCATACCAATCTTTTGCGCGGATATTCCTCCATTCAGAGAGACTGGTCAACTCGACGTTACCTACTTTGACCCGCTCAACGAAGCACCCGCCAACATTGCGTCACGGATTCTCAGCACCCTTGATGCCAGTCCGACTTATCGTTTACGTGTTCGTGTTCGTCAACAATATCGTTGGGATGTGCTTGTGCGTAAGCATCTAGTGCCATTGGTGGAGGATGAATGAACCGTACCCAATCGTTTTGTACGCTGCTGGTGCTGCACGACACGGCTGATCTGGACCGATGGGTCCGGCTTGCTGTTTCGCTGACACCAGAGGGGGGCCAGATCAACCTGCGTGGGTTGATCACGATTCCAGAGGACAAATCGCTGAGCGAGGGCGCGACGCAGGCCCGTCAATTTCGGGATGCGCTTGAAGAACTTCGCCAGCATCATGCTGAAATATCCGATAAAGCCGAGGTCCGCGTTGATTATCACCCGATGGCGCGGGTGCTCGACGAACTGCCAACCCTCGGCGTTGATTTGCTGCTGGTCCAATGGGCAGGCCCATTTGTCCCGACTGGCGGTCTGAGCACTGACGAAATTCTGCGGCAAGCAGTCTGCGACGTCGTACTGGTAGCCGGAAAGATTACCGAGGAGCCAAGCCCTGTATTTCTGTCGCTGCGTGGCGGACCGAACTTGTCGCTCGGCATGAATGTCGCTAAAGCACTATCTAGTGATAGTAGTATTACGCTCTTTCATGCCGCCGATACCTCGAAGCCCAGTCCACATCTTCCGGAACTCATGAAGGCCGAACCACGCATTACTCGCGCCGTGACAGCAGTAAGCAATATTACGGGCGGCATCATGCGTGAATCTGTCGGGCATAAGGCCATTGTCCTGGGCGCGACGTTCAGCCAGCCGCAGGCCAGCGCCAGCGCTTCGGGTCAGGTGATCCGTGAACTGTACGAGCAGACGGCTATCCCATTGGTCCTGGTCCGGGCGTGGCAGCCTGAGGCCCGTGAATTTCATCTGCCCCGGCGCACCCGTGTGCGCGAGTCACTCTCCACGATGGTGGATCGCTGGTTCGCCGAAAACACGTTCCACAGCCACGAATTCGCTGACCTGCAAGCATTGCACGCGCTGAAAGAAAAGCAGGGTATAACGATCAGTGTCGGCTTGCCCGCGCTCAACGAAGAGGAAACCGTCGGCAAAGTCATCGCGACGCTGAAACAGACGCTCATGGATGAAGTGCCGTTGGTCGATGAAATCGTGCTGATCGATAGCAATTCGACGGATAACACCATCGCAATCGCGGAGTCGTGCGGCATTCCGTCCTATAGACACTCCGATATTTTGCCAGAACAGGGCACCTACGTAGGTAAAGGCGAGGCGCTCTGGAAGAGTCTCGACGTGCTAAAAGGTGATATTGTTGCCTGGATCGACACTGACATCACGAATATCCATCCGCGCTTCATCTACGGGCTGCTCGGCCCGCTTCTGCGCCGACCACAGGTTCAATACGTCAAAGGTTTCTACCAGCGCCCGATCCAAATTGGCGGACAAATGCACGCATCCGGTGGTGGTCGCGTCACAGAGTTAGTTGTTCGCCCGCTGCTGAACCTTTTCTACCCGGAACTGTCGGGCATCATCCAGCCGTTGTCGGGTGAATATGCGGGGCGACGCAAGGCACTTGAATCCGTACCATTCTTTACCGGTTATGGCGTCGAAACGGGGCTGCTGCTCGATCTGCATCAGCAATATGGGTTGGAAGCCATCGCCCAGGCTGATCTTGAGGAACGGGTCCATCACAACCAGCCGCTGGTCGGACTCAGCAAAATGTCGTTTGCCATTTTGCAGGTGTTCATTGCCCGTCTGGAGAGCCGTTACAACGTCAGCCTGCTTGAGTACGCCAACCGCAGCATGAAGCTGATTGCGCAGACCGAAGACCGCTTTGCCCTGGATATCGTCGAGATCGAGGATATGGAACGGTCCCCGATGGTCACCATTCCGGCATACCGCGAGGCGAGTCTTGCACACTGATTTTCGTCGCAGAAGAGATGCTCTTACAATATATAACATTGGCGGAATAAAGGATTGACACGCATGGCTGAAATGGTTCAGGAAGCCACCGGGGCAGAAAATGTCCTGTGGGATTTGAGCGAGTTGTATAAGGGCATAGATGACCCTGCAATTGAACGGGATTTAAAGGATGTCCTTGCAAGGGCGGATCAATTTGCAGAGCGTTATCGTGGAAAAGTTGCCTCTCTCAGCGCGACTGAGCTTGCCGAGGCACAGACCGCAACAGAAGCGCTCAGTGAGCAGTTTGGGCGGCTGATCAATTATGCCAGCCTGCAATGGAACACAGACACGGGCAATGCCGCATTTGGAGCGCTGCTGCAACGTATGCGCGAGGCCGGTTCGCAGTTCCAGCAAAAGCTGCTGTTCTTCGATCTGGAATGGGCGCACATTCCCGAAGATCACGTCAAAATTGTGGATGATCCTGCACTCGCCCGCTGGCGGCATTATCTGCTCAAAGCGCTGGATATGCGCCCGCATCTGTTGAGCGAACCAGAGGAGAAAATTCTGGCGGAAAAAGCGGTGACAGGCAGCGGCGCGTGGGCACGTTACTACGCTGAAGTGCTTGGCGCGGCCCGCTATGATCTTGACGGTCAACAGGTGCCGCAGGAGATCGTGCTGAACAAGTTGTACTCAGGAGACCGCGATTTGCGCCGCCGCGCCGCCGATGCCTTGACTGAAGGGCTGCGCCGGATGCTGCCAACCACGACCTATATCTTCAATACGAGCCTCGCCGATAAAGCTTCAGATGACCGGCTGCGTAACTTCCCAACATGGATATCCTCGCGCAATCTGGACAACGAGGCCAGCGACGAAACGGTTGATGCGCTGGTAAAGGCTGTTACGTCGCGTTATGACATTGTAGCCCGTTACTACAAAATCAAACGGCAGTTACTTGGTCTCGACGAACTGTACGATTATGACCGCTACGCGCCGCTTGAAACGCGCGAAACCCGTTATCAGTGGTCGCAAGCCCGCGAAATCGTGCTGAATGCGTACAATGCCTTCCATCCGCAAATGGCCGAGATCGCGGGACAGTTCTTCGACAAAAAATGGATTCACGCTCCAGCAGTGCCCGGAAAGCGCGGCGGGGCCTTTGCCGCGCCAACCATTCCATCGCTACATCCCTACGTATTCCTCAACTACACAGGCAGCGACAAGGACGTGATGACGCTGGCCCATGAACTGGGTCACGGCATACACATGTACCTGTCACGCCCTAAAGGAGCGCTTGAGGCTGGAACGCCGCTGACGACTGCTGAAATGGCTTCTGTCTTCGGGGAGATGCTCGTTTTCAATGATCTGATGCAGCGTGAACCCGATCCGGCGGTGCGGCTTTCAATGTTAGCCCGTAAGCTCGAAGACTCGTTTGCGACGATCTTCCGCCAGATCAGCATGAATCGCTTCGAGGATGCCATTCACACGGCTCGTCGCAGCGAGGGCGAACTCAGTCGCGAACGTTACAGCGAATTATGGCTCAAGACGCAGCGTGACATGTTCCAGGACAGCGTGACCATGCGCGACGATTATGGCATCTGGTGGAGCTACGTCTCGCACTTCATCAATGTGCCGGGTTACGTCTACGCTTACGCCTTTGGCAATCTACTCGTGCTGGCCCTGTTCAACAAGTATCAGACGGAGGGAGCATCCTTCGCGCCCAAATACCTTGAAGTGCTGTCGTCCGGCGGCGCTGATCGGCCCGAAAATATCCTGCGCAAAGCGGGTGTAGACCTGACCGATCCGAACTTCTGGCAGCAAGGGTTGACCATACTGGACGGGATGGTCAACGATCTGGAAGCGCTGGTTAAGGCGCGGAAATAGCAACAAACGGCTTAGCCGGTACGTCAATGGCCCGGGCTAACCCGATTCGACGCCGTGAAATAACGTATCCTATCGCCCCAAATAGGCACGCTTGACCTGTTCATCGTTGAGCAATTCTGCGCCTGTGCCACGCAAGATGATCCGGCCTGTTTCGACCACGCACGCGTAGTCTGCAATACGCAGCGCCTTAAGCGCGTTTTGCTCTACTAGCAGAATTGTGGTTCCTTCAGCGTGGATAGACCGGACGATCTCGAAAACCTGGCTGACAAGCTGAGGAGCCAATCCAAGCGACGGTTCATCCATGAGCAGCAGGCGGGGACGCGCCACGAGTGCCCGCGCAATCGCCAGCATTTGCTGCTGGCCCCCACTCAGCACGTTGGCCCGGTCCGATTTGAATCGCTCCAGATCAGGAAAACGCTTGAACATGCCCTCGATATCCTGCTTGATCCGTGCGCTGTCAGTGCGCCGGATCGCGCCGAGTTGCAGATTTTCCATCACGGTGAGACGTCCCAGAATTTCGCGGCCTTCGGGAACCTGCACGATGCCTGCGCCGACAATTCGCGCCGAGGGCCAGCGCGTAATATCTTGACCATTGAACCTGATCGTGCCGGATTGTGCCCGCACCAACCCATTGATCGTGTTGAGGATCGTGCTTTTGCCTGCGCCATTCGCACCGATTAACGTGACAATCTGGTCAGCATTAACCTCAAAGCTGATGTCACGCACCGCCTGAATACTGCCGTAGGCCACGGACAGGGCTTCGACGCTAAGCAGGCTCATCTTCACGTCCCAGGTAGGCTTCGATCACCACGGGATTCTGGCTCACACTGGCGGGGTTGCCCTCCGCCAATTTCTCGCCAAAATTGAGGACGGTCAGCGAGGTGCAGACCTGCATGACCAGCGACATATGATGTTCGACGAGCAAGATCGTCACGCCACGATCCAGCACCTGCCGGAAAAGGTCTTGCAGACGCGCCGTTTCTGTCTCGTTCATTCCGGCGGCAGGTTCATCCAGCAGCAGGAGTGATGGCTGTGCTGCCAGCGCGCGTGCAATTTCCAAACGGCGCTGATCGCCGTATGACAGTCTAGCGGCAGGCAAATCCGCCAACGCCGTCAACCCGACCAGATCGAGCAGTTCAAGTGCCCGGTGGCGTCGTGCTCTGGCGGCTCGTAACTCCGAACGCCAGCCGACGATATAGGCCAGTAGATTTTGGCGATAGGTGCGGTGCTGCCCGACCAGAATATTTTGTAGAACGGTGAGCGTTGGGAACAACCTGATATTCTGGAACGTGCGCGTGATCCCCAATTCCGCCACACGATGCGCAGGCAATTGATTGATCGTTTGCTGCTTGAAGATAATAGTGCCGCTGGTTGCCGGGATAAGTCCGCTAATCACATTGAACAGGGTCGTTTTGCCTGCGCCATTCGGGCCGATCAGCCCGTGAATTTCCCGCGGCGCAACGCTGAATGTGACATCATGCAGCGCGTGAACGCCACCAAAATTGCGGCTGACATGATCCAAACTAAGCAGCGCACCGTCGCTTGATGGTGATAAGCCCGGCGAAATAACCTCGGCAGGCGCAGGTGGTCCGATCCACCAATCCCCGAAGCGGCGCAGGATATCTCCAGGCACGAGCACGGGCGCGGGTAGCTTTCTCGTTCCACTCGTAAATCGACGCCACTGCCGCGCAATCCATAGTAATAATGTCCCGATCCCGCCCGGAACGAGGATGATCACCAGCAGCAGCAAACCGCCGTTAAAGGCGTCAGGATGCTGGGTCAGCCATTCCATTGGCGTGTGCGGTCCACCAAACACCCTATTCGCCGCATCCAGCAACTGCGGCAGCAGTGTGATCAGCATCGCGCCCAGCATTGTCCCTAGATACAGCGTCGTGCCGCCGATGATCGAGTACATCAAAATGCGGACGGCGTTTGAGAACAGATAGTTGGGATCGCTCGGTGAAAGGAACGAATGCAAATGCGCATCCAGCGCTCCAGCCAACGCCGCAATCCCGGCGGAGAGCACGAACGATCCCATGCGATAGCTAAAGACGTTGATGCCCATTGCCTGCGCCGCATCCTCGTTTTCACGAATGGCTGCGTAAGCGTAGCCAGTTCGCGACGTTTGCAGTCGCGCAAAGTAGATGACAAGGATGATCAACACTAAGAAGATTATCCAACCCTGCGTGAGAAATGGGATACCGAATAGCCCCGGCGGGCCACCCGTGATCTCGATTGGGCCGTCGAGGTGGATGCCAAACGTCTGCGCTAGCCCGTTAACGATCTGGTCGATGTTGTTCATGATTACGCGCACAACCTCGCCAAAGCCAATTGTCGCGATTGCCAGAAACACGCCACGCAGCCGCAAAACAGGCAGTCCCAGCAAAAAGGCGATCAACATGGCGGCCAGAATACCCGCCAGTACGTTGACCACAAACGGCGTATGCAGCCTCACGGTCATGACCGCTGAAACATACGCGCCGATGCTCATAAAGCCGGGATTACCCAGGGCAAGCTGTCCGCAGGCCAGCGTTGCGTACAGGCTCAGGCCAAGCAGCATATTGATGCCAATCGTATTGATGATGACGCTGTTCTGCTGATAAAACTGGCTAAGTGCGTTGATCATAAGGGTACTTTATACGCGCCTGACGTTTTGTTGACCGAGCAAGCCGCTGGGCCGGATCACCAGCGTGGCGATGAGTAGGCCAAACACAATGGCGTTGCTCAGATTCGAGAAGCCAAATTGGACGCTGAAAACTTGAATGAAGGCGATGAGCAGGCTGCCTAACAACGCGCCGGGAATCGATCCCAGGCCACCAACAATGATCGCTGTCAGGCCAAGCAGCTCGACGTTTGCGCCCATGTTTGTTGCGACAGTACCGCCGCTGTACATGGCAAACAGAATTCCCGCGACTCCGCCTAGCGCCGAGGCAATGAAAAACGTTTGCATGAACACGGAATCGACATTTATTCCGACGATACGAGCCGCCCGTGGATTTTCTGCCACGACCCGGATCGAGAGGCCGAGCCGCGTGCGCGTCACCAGCAGTTGCAGACCGATCACCAGCAGTCCGGCAGCAAGCAGCACACCCACCTGTGTCCAGCTAAAGTTTAACACTTGATAGGTCGCGCCGGGTGGTGGCTGAATGATGCGTGATGTGGGAAGCACGTTGCGCGGATAGTTCTGCGGGTCCACGCCAAAGGCGGCGTCGGCAAGCGCTGTCAGGATGAGGCTAACGGCGATACTGCTCACCAGCGGCGGCAGAAAGCCTGCTCTACGTGCTCGCAGTGGCGCAAAGGCCACCCGCTCAAGGATAATGCCGAGTACGCCGCACGCGACGAACACGCCGAGCAAAATCATTACGAACACCAGAACATCCGGCGTCGTTCCCCAGTCGAGGCGATCCAGGGCAAACCACGACAGCACCGCGCCGATCATGAACACCGAGGCGTGGGCGAGGTTCAATACATCTAAGACACCAAACACCAGCGTATAGCCGACGGAGAACAGCGCATAGAGACTGGTGAGGAACAGCGCATTGAGCAACTGTTGGCCTAGCTGGACCATGCAAATAATTTCCTGAGAATTTTTGGGTGTGCGTGTACCAGGCGAATGTTATTTTACAACGCCGTATGTAATAACTATTCTACCGGGTGACTCAAATACGCTAATAATTTTCAGATCAAATTGTTCAGTATCAAATTGTTCGAACAATCTGAGTCCGTTACCGAGTAGCACCGGGACTATTCCGAGTTCGATTTCGTCGAGAAGGCGTTTCTTTATGCACTGCTGAATGGTATTCGCACCGCCTATCACCGTGACGTTTTTGTCACCAGCGGCGGCTTTCGCCTGTTCAACGGCGCTTTCGATACCGTCCGTGATGAAGTTAAACTTGAACTGCCCGTTCTCTCCTTTGGCTGCCTTTTCTGGGACATGATGGGTAAGTACAAATATCGGCACTTGATATTCGTAGCCTGTGAAATCCCCATTTGCCATGTCGTAGGCATGTCTGCCCATGACAACTGCCCCGGTGGTCCTGATCGATTGCTGAAGCAACTCGGTCTGGCGCAATTCATTGAGATCAGGATACAACTTGCTTACACTGCCGTTCCGATCATTGACAAAGCCGTCTAAGGAGATAGTCATACCGCCGACAACTTTACCCATAACACCTCCCTTATGGACGACCAAAGAACACAGTAACTTCCTTTAATTTTCCGTCCTGGAATTTAAAGTGCTCGGTATTTTGAACTTGCACTCCATTTATCCGCCCCTTGTAACGAATAAAGGCCTCGTCTCCCTGTTCCATAATTCTAACGAACTCATAGGCTTCCATTTCCTTGACGGCATCCCAGCACTTTAGCTTGTAGTCGTGCTCGTTGATATGGTCGTCATACTGGCTGGTAAAGGTGAAGCCATCCGCAAGGGCGTTCTTAACGAAGTCCCAATCTCGTTTCTCCCAGGCGGAGAAGAAATTCTTAATGAATGTTTCGTATTTCATTAGCTTCTCTTTTATTTTAGGACACCGTCCAATATAGCCCTATTCGGTATGAATGACTGCTGTAATAAGTTCATTCAACCGAAAAGGATATTTAATTACGACCAGGTGATAGCCTAGTATTCCGACTGAACGAGTTTTCAGAGTTCAGCCCCCCCCTAACCCTAGCCCTTCCCCTCTTTACGGGGGGAAGGGCTAGGGTTAGGGGGATTTCTTATTAAGTCTAGATACTAGTCCCCGGCAACACCGATGGCCTGTGTGTCTCGGTCTACGTTGGGCACTGTTTGCTTCGCCAGCGTTGTGGGCAGCGCGAAAAAGACGAGCAACGCGCCCAGGCCACTGATCACTGCGCCGATTAGCATCGCTTGCGTAATCCCACTGACAAACGCACCATTAGCGGTATCTAGCACGACCCGTGCCATGTCCCCCGGCAGTACGGCAGCGGCGGCGTGAGCACCCTGGATGCTGCTGGAGATTTGTTGTAACACATCCGAACTCAACTGCGGAAAGCGGGCTACGAGATGCTGCACATCTTGCCGATAGGTGGCGAACATGACCGCACCAAGAATTGCAATTCCCAGCGCACCGCCGAGTTCGCGGGTGGTGTCATTGACCGCAGAGCCGACACCAGCTTTGTCTTGCGGCACCGAACTCATGATGACGTTGGTGGCAGGACTCACCGCAGCACCCATGCCAATACTGAGAAGCAACTGCCCGATCACCGTCACCAGATAGGGTGTATCAACGTGAAAGGTCAGGGCCATGATCAACATACCCGCTGACGCGAGGCCAATGCCAAACGAAATAGCCTGTCGGGCGCTGAAACGCTTGTTGATGCGGACTGCCAGTTGCGACATGACGAAGAAAGACAGCGCTTGTGGCAGCGATGCGAATCCTGCCGTCAGGGTATCGTAGCCGCGAACCGTTTGATAGTACTGGCTGACGAAAAACAAAGAGCCACCGATGGCAAATACCGTCAGAGTGATCGCCAGACTGGCGGCGGTAAATGAGCGATTCTTGAAAACGGAGAGCGGAAGCATCGCGTGCGGATTGCGGTTCTCCCACCAGGCAAACACGCTTAGCACGATGATTGCCACAGTAAGCGAAATGAGCACGTCCGGGGCCGTCCAACCATGCCCGCCCGCTGAGATAATGCCGTAGACCAGCGAGAATAGACCGACTGCTGACAGCACAATGCCGATGAAATCAAAGCGTGACGGGTGCTCGTCGCGTGATTCAGTGAGAAAACGCGAGGCCCCAATAAACGCTACCGCAATCACTGGCAGGTTTATGAAGAATACAAGCTGCCACGATCCATGTTCCAGCAGAAAGCCGCCGACGATAGGACCAACGGCAAAGCCAAGACTGAAGATCGATGCCCAAATGGAGAAGGCCTGTAAGCGCTCGTCATCTACGAACGTGGTAGTAATGAGCGACAGCGTTGATGGCAACATCATCGCCGCACCAATACCCGTGAACGCGCGGGCTGCCATCAGAGTGATGGTCGAGTTTGCCAGAGCAGCCGCCAATGACCCAATTGCAAACACGATGAGTCCGAGCAGGAGCAGTCGCTTGCGTCCAAAGCGATCACTGAGTGTTCCCGTTGTCAGCAGGAGTGCTGCGAAGACAAGCACATAAGCATCGACAATCCACTGCAAATCACTGGCACTTGCGTTCAATGCGCGTGAAAGTGATGGCAGCGCAACATTGAGAACCGTGTTGTCTATAGCAATAACAACCACACATACACTGAGAAACGCCAACCCTATCCAGCGAGTGCTGTAGCCGGGTTTTTCCGATAGTATGCTACGATTTTGCACGGTCACTCTCCCTAAAGTATGCCGGACACAACTTGCGTTTTGCAAGTGAAGGCGTAAGTATACCGACTCGTGAAATATAAGTCAAGAACAAATTTTCTAATAAGGAACGGCATTTGACCGTGTGTTAAGAAACCCTGCCAGCGAGGAGTCGAGCAGAACACAATTTATCGTGGACGCTAAGTGACGCTCATTTCTTACTTTCCGGCTTTCCACTCCAACTTGTTTAGGGACTTGGTGCTCAAATCAGACTAAACCGTCTGGCGAAACTCCGGGTGGTCGCCTTTGGGGTCGCATATTGATCAGGCTAACAAACGCTCAGGCGACCCCAAAGGACGGGGTGAGGTTAACCACGAGCATCGTGGGACATGCTGGCACGTCGTCCTGATAAGTCAGGATTTGGCTAGTTGTGCGACGATTCCCGCGATCCGCCGACTCCGCGTCTCCTCCGCCTTTGCGGACTCAACTTGACGGACATGTTCCTTACGTGCGGAGTATGACAAAGCGTTGAATGCCTCGGTTGCCCCCGGCTTCTCCGAGAGCGCCGCAGCCAGATCGGGCGGCATCGTCACCTCACGCGGTTCGCGTTCTTGCGAACCTCTGCGCTGACCCCGACCATGAATACGCCACCCATAACCGCCACAGTGCTGCGATAGGTATAACCATTGATTGTCATTCGGACTGCTGGGCGTTTGCCCGCCCCAAAACTCTCAACGACATTTGCGGGAACCTGGATACCGGTGGCGGTCTTGCCGTCCTGCTGAATTATTGTACGAAATCTCATAAAATCCTCCGTTGTGGCCCGCCCCAATCCGGGAGTCTGCGCCGTAAAGAGGGGAGGCTTCGTAACTCGCTTGTTCCCTTCCCCTCTTTACGGGGGAAGGGCTAGGGTTAGGGGGTCTTTCT
>WNFM01340146.1_pt2 | contig 21743 bp, 27 predicted proteins | sample 5400271 | NCBI WGS metagenome assembly WNFM01 (sample SAMN13153352, study PRJNA577476) | soil metagenome | isolation source: 60 cm saprolite on Douglas fir-dominated hillslope | place: USA:California | collected 2013-09-17
CTCGATCCGCCACACGCCGAATGCCAGGGCGCCCGCGATCAGAGCGCGGACGAACCGCTCGACAGCGAAGACCCGGAGGATGAGCGCGCCGCGTATCTCCTGGCCGCGGCGCACGCCCGGCGCCTGCGCGGCCGGCCCGGACAGCTGCGGCTCGCCGGGCACGAACGTGCCGCAGCGCAGGCAGCGCCAGGCCTCTCCGGATTCGGTCTGCGCGCTCACCTGCTTGCGCACCTCGAACTCGGCGGGGGCGTAGGTCACGTGCCCGGAACGTCCACAGGTAAGCAGGCTCCAGTCCACGCCCGCAGCCTACTGTGTCCTCATCGACTGACCGGCTGTGTCCGCAAGGGCTTGCGGGGCTCAGGGCCAGACCAGGATCCCGTCGGCCATCGTGAGGACCTCATCGCAGGCCAGGGCCAGCGTGGCCGCCTCACGCCCGGTGGCGACGACGGTCGTGTCCCGGCCCAGGTCGCGGATGGCGTCGGCCAGCGCGGCGGAATCCCGGGGGCACAGGTCGTCGAGCAGGCCGTCCATCAGCAGCAGGTCGGGCTGGTGTACTGCGGCGGCGGCGAGCCTGGCCCGCCGGCAGACCACGTCCGGGGCCGTCCGCAGCGGGACATCGGCCCAGGCCGTCAGCGACAGCCGGTCCACGATAGCGGCGGTCAGCAGCCTGGCCGCGTGCTCGACCAGCCCGCGCACCCGGAACGCGGGCTGCGGCCTGGCGAGCCGCCGCGCTACTCCTACCTGGCCGCGGACCGCGTCCCGGCCGCGTGCCGTCGTCAGGTCCTCGCCCAGGACGCGCAGCTCGCCGTAGGCGGGCCGGACCAGCCCGGCCAGAACATCCACCAGGGCGGTCGCCGCCCCATGGTTACCGGCCCGGGAGATCGCGATGCCGAAGGTAGTCCGGCCCGAAATCGGGCACTCGAGGCGGAAGCTCGCCGAGCGAAGGGCCCAGCCCCGTCCGTGCCGCACGCCGACCCCGGCTGCGACTACGGGCGTGGTAATCACAGCGGCGTGACCGGACCGCACACGTTCCCCCGAGACTCGTCGGCCACACGTTCCCCCAGCAGGCAATACTACGTGGCGCGCCACGGCAGGTCCACGGGCCGGGGCCGTGTTGCCCGCTCGCCTTCGGGGCCCTGCCCGCCTCCCCATCCTCCTTCACTGCGCCGCTCCGGCTCGCTGATCCTGTTGCGGCCCGGCCTGGGCGGCGGAGCGGGCAGGCGCGGCCGGCGGCCGGTACCTTGGGCCTGTGCCGAAACCGCTGGACCTGCCGTTCGATCCCATCGCGCGCGCGGCGGAAATCTGGGAGCGCCGGTTCGGGGATTCCCGCGCGATGGCCGCCGTCACCTCGATCATGCGGGCCCAGCAGATCCTGATCGCCGAGCTGGACGCGCTGCTGCGGCCGCACGGGCTGACGTTCGCGCGTTATGAGGCGCTGGTGCTGCTCCGGTTCAGCCGGGAGGGCGCGCTGCCGCTGCGGCTGATCGGGCAGCGGCTGATGGTGCACCCGACCAGCGTGACCAACATCATCAACCGGCTGGAGACGCAGGGCCTGGTGGCGCGCAGGCCCAACCCGGCCGACGGGCGGGGGACGCTGGCCGAGATCACCGCGGCGGGCCGCGCGGTGGTGGAGCTCGCGACGGCGGACCTGATGGCGGCCGACTTCGGCCTGGGCGGCTACGACGAGGCCCAGCTCGAGGAGATGTTCGGCATGCTGCGCGGGCTGCGGGTGACCGCGGGAGACTTCAAGGACGGCTGACTCAGGGCGCGCTGACGGTGTGCGGCTGCCAGCTGATGCCGCCGTCGGTCGTGATGAACACCTCGTGCAGCCTGGCGTCGGCGGGCAGCGCCACGCCGTTGGCCGGGCTGGTCATCCCGACGTAGCTGAATCCGGGTTCCCCGGCCGCGGCACGGGGCGGGCTCGGCTGAGTCTGCCGCCAGGTGCGGCCGCCATCAACCGAGCGGTAGAGCCCCGAGTCGGTGGCCAGCACCACCAGGTTGTCCTGGGCCTGGATCGCGACCGAGGTAGCGATCCCGGCCGGGAGCCCGTCCCCCACCTTGGACCAGTGCGCACCGCCGTCCGTCGACTGCTCGACCGACTTGGCCTGGGTGTCACTGGCCGCGCTGGCCGCGCTGGTGCACACCAGGACCAGCCGGTTCGAGTTGGCCGCGAGCAGCCCGCCGGTGGGCTGGCCGTAGGCGCCGGGAGCGCCCGGGGCGCACGGCGCGGCCTGGTTGGCCACGCTCCAGCCCGCGCCGGTGAGCGGCCCGCTGAGCAGCTCGCCGGACGGCGCCAGCAGGTAGCCGGTCCCCCCGGCCGAGCCGCCCACGAGGACCAGGCTGGCGGACCCCGGCGGCCCGGCCGCGGCCGGCGACCCCTGCAGGGTGGCGGCCGGGACGGGCACGGAGTGCCACTGATGGCTCTCGGCGGGGGAGGAGTAGAGCGAGAACGACGTGCAGTGAGCCCCGTAGTCCGGACCGGTCCCTGAGCAGCTCGCCAAGATCGCGAAGGCCCGGCCGTCGGCTGTCTCCAGGCCGGTCACCCGCAGTCCGAAGGTCTGTTCCTGCGTCCATTGGGCGCCGCCGTCGTGCGTGACCCACAGCTCAGGACCGAACGCCCACCCGTCGTGGGCGTTGAGGAACCGGAGCTGGCTGACGCCGGACGCTCCGTCCGGCGCCCCGGTGAGCGGCGCGCTCACCCCGTACCAGTTGGTGCCGTAGTCCGAGGTGCCCGCCAGTGACGTGCAGTGGGCCGTGGCGCAGTGACCCGGGGTCCCGGCCTGGCCGATCACGGCGCCGGTGGACTGGCTGACGAACGTGACCGAGGTGGGCTGGAAGTTCCGCGGCACGGGGAACCCGGAGGTGCCCCTGAGCGGCAGCGATGACGTGCCCGACGGTATCTGAGTGGGGGAGGTCGCGTTCGGGCTCGCGATTCCGCGGCTGGGGGTCGGCGTCCGCGGGGAGCGTGATGGGCCCGCGGCCGCGGATCGCTCGAGGCCCTTATGGCTCTGCAAAATGGCCGGGGCGATCCGGGGGGCCGCCACGGCGGCCGCGATGACGATCACGATGCCCGCGGCGGACACCACGGCCCGGCCGGCCTTCCGCCGGCGCGCCCGGCGCCTGATCCGCTCGAAGGTTCCGGGCGGGGGCGCGAGCGGCTCGACCTCGGCGTTCAGCCAGGTGTCCATCGGGTCATGGTCACGCGGGTTACCCATCGGAGTCCCCCCGGCCATCCTCAAGCGCCGCCTTCAGGCGCGCCCGCGCGTGGTACAGGTCCGCTTTGACCGTGCCCTCCGGGCGGCCCAGCATGACGGCGACCTCGCGGACCGCGAAGCCGGCGTAGTAGTGCAGCAGGAACGCGCTGCGCAGCCGCGCGGGCAGCGCCTCGATCAGCGCGCGCACGTCCACGTCCTGCGCCGGGTGGTAGGCCGGGTCGGCCGGGGCGGCTGCGGTCAGGCTCCGGATCGCGCGCCGCTCCCGGCCCGACCTGCGCCAGTGATCCCGGACCAGGTTCGTCGCGATCATGTAGAGATAGCTCTGCGGGTTGTCGAGGCCGGACCAGCGGGCCAGCAGGCGGGTGAAGGCCTCAGAGGCGATCTCGTGCGCGGTGTCATCGTCGTCCACCAGCCTGCGGACCCAGCCGGCCAGCCTGGGGTAGCAGGCATTGAACAGATCCTCGGCCGCCTCGCGGTCGACAGTCCGGAGCCTGGCCACCGAGCTCCCTTGCCTCGCCACCGGAGCCGGCAGCTCCACCCGCGGCAGCGGCACGGTCACGACGTCGCCGAGGACCGCGACGCGGCCCGCGTCATCTGCGCGATATCGCATTCGTTCTACCACACATCGCCGCTGGGGAATGGCTGCCCGGGCGGCCCCCGTTGCGCCCGGGCCTCCCTGGGTACTGAGACGACACAGTCCGGCCAGCGGTTGGGCCTGCCCGGCACTTTCCGTTCTGGATCCTGACGTACACTGGCCTGGATAGTAGGACGTCCTACTATCTGGCTTACCGGCCGGAGGTTGCTATGAACCCGGACTACGGCAGGCAGCGCTGGCAGCGCCGGTACGACGCGGCTCGCCTCCGCGACGCGGACTTCAGCACGCTGTCCGGCCTTGACGTCGACCCTGTGTACGGTCCGCCGGACGGCGCCGTGGTGCCCGGCTTCGAGCGGATCGGCTGGCCGGGGGAGTTCCCGTTCACCCGCGGGCTCTACCCGGCCGGGTACCGCGGCCGGACCTGGACCATCCGGCAGTTCTCCGGGTTCGGCAACGCCACGGCGACCAACGAGCGGTACAAGATGCTGCTGCGCGGCGGTGGCGGCACCAGCGGTCGGCGGGCGAGGTCGGGCACTGCGGCGTGGCCATCGACTCGGCCGCTGACATGGACATCCTGTTCGACGGGATCCCGCTCGCCGATACCACCACGTCGATGACGATCAGCGGCCCGGCGGTGCCTGTCTTCTGCATGTACCTGGCCGCGGCGGAGCGCCAGGGCGCCGACATCGGGAAGCTGAACGGCACCCTGCAGACCGACATCTTCAAGGAGTACATCGCCCAGAAGGAATGGCTGTTCCCGCCTCAGCCGCACCTGCGGCTGATCGGCGACCTGATGGAGTACTGCACCGAGCGCATTCCCGACTACAAGCCGCTGTCGGTGTCCGGCTACCACATCAGGGAGGCAGGCTCCACGGCCGCGCAGGAGCTCGCGTTCACGCTGGCCGACGGATTCGGGTACATCGAGCTCGGCCTGTCCCGAGGCCTGGACATCGAGGTCTTCGCCCCGGGCCTGTCGTTCTTCTTCGACGCGCACATCGACTTCTTCGAGGAGATCGCGAAGTTCCGTGCCGCGCGCCGGATCTGGGCGCGGTGGATGCGGGACGTCTACGGCGCGCGCACCGAGCGGGCCCAGTGGCTGCGGTTCCACACCCAGACGGCCGGGGTCTCGCTGACCGCCGTCCGGACCGCGGTCGAGGCGCTCGCCGCGGTACTCGGCGGGACCAACTCGCTGCACACCAACGCGCTGGACGAGGTGCTCGCGCTGCCGAGCGAGAAGGCGGCCGAGATCGCGCTGCGCACCCAGCAGGTGATCATGGAAGAGACCGGCGTGGTCAACGTGGCTGACCCCCTCGGCGGCTCGTGGTACCTGGAGGCGCTCACCGACCGGCTGGAGGCCGAGGCCGAGGAGACCTTCGCCAAGATCCGCGCGATGAGCCCCGACGGGACCATGACCGGCGGGATCCTCCGCGGCATCGAGGACGGCTGGTTCATGGCCGAGATCGCCGAGGCCTCCTTTGCCTACCAGCAGAAGCTGGAGAAGGGCGACAAGCGGGTCGTGGGCGTGAACTCCTACACCGACACGGTCGAGCAGCCGGTGGAGATCCTGCGGGTCAGCCAGGAAGTCGAGCGAGCGCAGGTGCGCGAGCTGGCCAGGCGGCGGCAGGCCCGCGACCAGGCGGCGGTCGACGCGGCCCTGGAGGCGATGCTGGCCGCGGCCCGGTCCGGGGACAACATGATCGAATCGATGCTGGACGCGGCGCGCGCCGAGGCGACCCTGGGCGAGATCTGCGGGGCCCTGCGCGAGGAGTGGGGCGGCTACTTCGAGACGCCGGCGTTCTGAGTCCCGAGGCGGGTCCCGCCTTGATGACCGGCGCTGACCCGGCGAGGCGTATGGTGCGCGTGTGACCAGGTTGCTGCCGCCGCGCGCCCGTGCCGTGCGCGACGCATTCCACGAGGAGCTGGACCCCGGGCAGAGATCGGCGCTGCTCAGCTGGCTCGCCTTCGCGGCGACGTTCGCTGCCGTGCGGGGCATTACCTGGAGCATCCGGGCGGGCACGGGCCCCTTCGGCAACATCAGGGCCGGGGGAGAGCACCTGCACCACTATCTCTGGGGCATCGGGCTGCTGAGCGGGGTCGGGGCGATCGCGGTTCGCGGCGATGACGCACATCGCAGGCACCCGGCGGTGGCCATCAGCTACGGGTCCGGCCTGGCGCTCATCATCGACGAGTTCGCCCTGCTGCTGGACCTGAAGGACGTGTACTGGACAGGGCAGGGCCGGATCTCGGTCGACCTCGCGATCGGCGGCATCGCGACGGCCGGGTCCTATTTCGCCGCGCTGCCCGTGCTACGCGCCGTGCGGCGCGACCGCCGCTCCGCTGCCTGACGCTCCGCCTCGGGACGCTCCGCCTCGGGACGCTCCGCCTCGGGACGCCGCGCGGCCTCGTCGGCCGGGCAGGCTGGGCCGGCCCGTGGTGCCCAGGCGGTCTTGTTCATGCGGCAGGATAGAGGCATGCAGCAGCCGCGGGATTTCTCCCTTCACGGTGCCGTTGACCTGGGTGCCCGGCAGGCCGCCGTGCAGCGAAGGCAGCAGGCCGCCACGGCCTCTGGCTCCGGCGACCAGGCGGGGGCACCGGGTAACGTGATCGACGTCACCGACCAGACCTTCAATACCGACGTCGTCGACCGGTCGCGCACCGTTCCGGTGATCATGGATCTGTGGGCCGAGTGGTGCGGGCCGTGCAAGCAACTGTCGCCCGTGCTGGAGAAGCTGGCCGCCGAGGCTGATGGCGCATGGGTCCTCGCCAAGGTGGACGTCGACGCCAATCCCCAGCTGAGTGCGGCGCTCCAGGTGCAGTCCATCCCGATGGTGGTGGCCGTGGTCGCCGGGCAGGTGGTGGACGGCTTCCTCGGCGCCCTGCCCGAGGCCAACGTGCGGGAGTGGCTCGGTCAGATCCTGCAGGTCGCCGGCCAGCTCGGGCTGGCGGCCCCGGACTCTGGCCCGGGCGCTCCCCAGGCTGACGCGCAGGACCCGGGCCGCACGGTCGATGCCCAGAGGCCCGGCGCCCAGGCGCCCGGCGCGCAGAGCCCTGGTCAGGCCGGGCAGGATCCCGGGCGGGCACCCGGCCCGGGAGGACCGGCCGGCCCGGGAGGACCGGCCGGCCCGGGAGGACTGGCCGGCCCGGGAGGACCGGCCGGCCCGGGAGGACCGGCCGGCCCGGGAGGACCGGCCGGCGGCGGGCGAGGGCCGGGGATGGGCCGGGGCGGCCCTGGTCCCGGCGACGCCTTCTCCGACCCGGGGTTCGGCGAAGCCCAGCAGGCCATGGAGCGCGGCGACCTGGACGGCGCCGCGGCGGCGTTCGAGAAGGTACTCGCGTCCGCACCAGGGCACCCGGCGGCCACGATGGGGCTCGCGCAGGTGGACCTGGTCCGGCGGGTGAACTCCTACGACCAGGCGAAGGCCCGCCGCGACGCGGAGGACAACCCGGACGATCCGGACGCACAGGGTCGGGTGGCCGACATCGACGTGGCGCTGGGCCGGATCGAGGCCGGGTTCGGGCGGCTTCTCGACACGATCAGGGTGACCTCGGGAGATGAGCGGAACCGGGCCCGGCTGCACCTGCTCCGGCTGTTCGAGGTCTTCCCGCCCAGGGACCCGCGGGTCACCAAGGCCAGGGCCACGCTGAGCAGCCTGCTGTTCTGACCGTGTTAGCCCGGCGGGGTTGTCAGCCCGCCGGGTCGCGGGGCGCGGCGTCGGCGAGCTGCTCGAGCGCCGGCAGCGCCGCGGCCAGCGCGGCAAGCTGGTCCGCCGATAGCGTCAGCAGGCTGTCGGCGAGCAGGATCGTGTTCTCCTGCCTGATCCGGTCCAGCACCTCGTGCCCGCGTGGTGTGACGACCAGCGTCCACGCGCGGGCGTCACCGGGCACCGCGCGCCGCTGCACGTAGCCTTGGTCCTCAAGGGCGCTTGCCAGCCGCGTCAGGGTGGACGGCGCGATCCGCTCCGCCGCGGCCAGGTCACCGAGGCGCAGCGGTCCCGCCCGCTCGACGGTCGCCAGTGCGGAGAGCTGCGTCGGCGTCAGCCCGGCCAGATCGTGCTTGCGCAGCCGCCGTGACAGCCGGGCGATCGCCACCCGCAGCCGGGTGACATCCACTGCGGGCGCACCCGCGAGCACGGCCGTCGCCGCCCGGCCACCGTCATGCCGGCCGTCTTGGGGATCGCCAGCGTCCCCGCTTCCGGGGCTTACCTGAGACACCCTCAAAGCGTACGTGCCGCTGGGTCATCGGGTCGCCTCGCCGTTCCTTCGGGCGGCGCTGCGCGAACTCTCAGGGTTCTGGAGCATCATTAAGAGATGGAGGCTGAATCCCTCGGCGGCCGGCTTCTCGTGGCCACGCCGCTGCTCGGTGACCCCAACTTCCGGCGCACCGTGATCCTCGTCGTGGAGGACGAGCCGGAGGAGGGAACGCTCGGCGTCGTGCTGAACCGTCCGACCGAGGTCCAGGTCGGGCAGGTGCTTGAGTCGTGGACGGAGCTCGTGACCGGGCCGACCGTGGTGTTCAAGGGCGGGCCGGTCTCTCCGAACAGCGCCCTGGCGCTGGCGCTGGCGCTGGGCGAGGACGAGCCGCTGGGCTGGCGCTCGCTGGACGGGTCCAGCCTGATGTCCAGGATCGGGCTGGTCGACCTGGAGGCTCCGCCCGAGCTGCTCGCCGGGGGCATCACCTCGCTGCGGGTCTTCGCCGGATACGCGGGGTGGGGGCCGGGCCAGCTGCGGGCCGAGATCGAGGAGGGCGCCTGGTACGTGCTCGCCGGCGAGCCGACGGACGCCTTCCTGGCCGATCCAGAACGCCTCTGGCCCGCGGTGCTCCGGCGGCAAGGCGGCGAGTTCGCCATCGTGGCCACCTATCCGGACGATCCGATGCTCAACTAAGCCCGCATGTCCAGGTTCGCAGGGGGCGGCAGCGTAGACTCGCTCCTTGTGAGCACAGAAGTCCTGCCGGAAAGCGACATCAGGGAAGACACGCGGACCCGCCCGGATCTCTCCCACGGCGACGGCGATCACGAGCGATTTGCACACTATGTCGACAAGCACAAGATTGTCGACAGTGCCGTGACCGGGATACCGGTGGTCGCGCTCTGCGGCAAGGTCTGGGTGCCGAGCCGGGATCCTAAGCGCTATCCCGTGTGCCCTGAGTGCAAGGAGATCTACGAGTCTCTGCCGGAGGGCGAGGCGTAGACCGCCTAGGCTCGCCCGCCGCCCCTTGCTGGCCAGCGGCGCAGGCCGGCTGGTCAGTTCTGGCTACCCGCGATGGGGCTGCCGGTGAGCTTGACGCCCGCCGTGCGCATTTCGGCGAGAGCAGCCCGGGTCGTGTCCTCGGCCACTCCCGCGGTGAGGCCCAGCAGCACCCGGGTGTCGAAACCAGCGGTCGCCGCGTCGGTGGCCCGAGGTGATCCCGCGGTCGCGGAGCCATGCGGCCAGCGGGGTGCCTTCGGCGTCCGCGCCCTCGAAGCCGCTGTAAGCGGCCGAGTGCGCGCCCTTGCGGAACACCGCCTCGATCACGCTCGTGTCCAGGCCGGCGTGAAAGTCCGCGCCGGGCGTGCCGACGACGCAATGCGGTGGCCAGGTCGCGACGAAGTCGGGCTCGGCCGAGAAATGCGCGCCGGGATCGATGTGATAGTCCTGCGTCGCGACCACGTGGTCGTACCCGCCGCCCTCCGGGTCGGCCAGGTAGCCGCTGATCGTGCGGGCCACCTCGGCGCCCCCGGCCACGGCGAGCGAGCCGCCCTCGCAAAAGTCGTTCTGTACGTCCACGATCACCAGCGCTCGGGCCACAATCCGAGCTTAACCAGCGAGGCGGGTTCGGGGACCGCCAGGGCTCGGCCAGGTCAGCCGAGACCTGACACCTGACCCCGCCCTTGCGGCGACCGGCGGCCGGAGGCTGCCAAAAACTTTTTCGAGAAATCTATGGTGTGCTCGCTGAACCCGGCTGTTTTGTCAGTACCGGCCGATACCGTGGTCACAGGCCAAGGCACCACCGGACCGCCTGCGCGGAGGAGGTGAACCCGATGACCGTCCCGATCCCCGAGCCCGGCCCGGAAGAAGAGCAGCCGCCCGGCGGCGCCCCCGGCCCGCGGCCTGCCGCAATGATCACCAGCTCAAGCAGCATCCCCGGTGGAAGCTGCGGCAGGACCGGCCGGGCTGGTTCACCTGGGTCACCCCGGGCGGCCGAACCTATACGGCCGGGCCCGACACCCACCCCGTGTAGCCCGCGGCCCCGCCCGACCACCGGGGCCCGCGGCGTGAGGGCCGTGGCGTTCGAGCTCACCGAGAGCTGACTCGCCCAGGCGAGGCTGCCAAAGGCAGCCTGAAAACTCAGCTCGGCTGTCGAAGTCGTTGACCCAACGGATCGCTAGCCGACCTCGGCCGGCGTCCCCCCGGTGATCCGCACCAGCTCCGCGAACGAGCTGGGGAAGACCGTGCGCGAGTGACCGGCGGCCGCCCACACCACGTCGTACTTCTCCAGCCACGTGTCGACCACGGTGCGGACCGGCCGCGGGTGGCCGACCGGCGCGACACCGCCGATCGTCTGGCCGGTGCTGGCGCGCACGAACTCGGGGTCGGCGCGCCGCAGCGACCCGATCCCGAGCAGCGCCGCCACCTTCTCGGTATCCACCCGATGCGCGCCGCTGGTCAGGATCAGCAGCGGCTCGGAGTCGGCGTTGAACACCAGGCTGTTCGCGATCGCCCCCACCTCGCAGCCGAGCTGCGCCGCCGCGGTCGCTGCCGTCGGGGCGGGTTCGGGCAACTCTGTGACCTGCCCGGCCACACCGAGCTCGCGAAGCACGCTGGCGACGTGGATGGCGCTGGGATGCATGACGCCAGGCTAGCCGGAGCCCGGCCGGACAGTCGCCTGGGTTTATCGCTGGCCGTCGTTCGGGCCGAACACGGTCGGGATGGCTGGGTATCCGCGCGACAGCTGCAGCGCATACGACGGAAGCTCAGCCACCACCTCGCGGTGGCGGGCGCGCGCCGCCTCGAGCGGCTCCCGGCCGATGATCTCGCCGCCGTGCACAAGCGGCCGCAGCAGCGCCCGGTCGGTGGGACCTGGATCGGCTGGCACGGTGGTCACCAGCTCAGCTACCGCCGTCCCGGCGCTATCGCGGCTGCGTACCGCCCACTTGCGCCCGCCGCGCCCGGGCTTGCCGACCGAGCGCTTTGCTACCGGCCGCAGGGGCGCGGTGTCCCCGGCCTGGTCGGCGCGGGCCACCAGCTTGTACACCAGGGCTGCGGTCGGCACCCCGGATCCGACGACCAGGGATGTGCCCACCCCGTAGCCGTCTACCGGCGTGGCCCCCAGCGCGGCGATCGAGTACTCGTCGAGGTCGCCGCTGACCACGATCCTCGTCTGGCTCGCGCCGAGCGAGTCGAGCAACGTGCGCACCTGCCGGGCGACCTCAAGCAGGTCGCCGGAGTCGATTCGGACCGCGCCCAAGCCAGGGCCCGCCACCTCGACGGCCGTCCGCACCGCGGCGGCCACGTCGTAGGTGTCGACCAGCAGGGTGGTGCCGGCGCCGAGCGTATCAATCTGCGCGGCGAATGCCTCCCGCTCGCTGTCATGCGCCAGCGTGAACGCGTGGGCGGCGGTGCCGCTGGTCGGCACGCCGTAGTCATGACCGGCCCGCAGATTGGAGGTGAAGGCGAACCCGGCGATGTAAGCCGCGCGGGCACTGGCCACGGCGGCCAGCTCGTGCGTGCGGCGCGAGCCCATCTCGATCAGCGGCCGGTCGCCAGCCGCGGTCACCATCCGGGACGCGGCCGAGGCAATGGCGCAGTCGTGGTTGAGGATCGACAGCGCCAGCGTCTCCAGCACGACGGCCTCGGCGAAGGTCCCCTCGACGACCAGGATCGGGGATCCGGGAAAGTAGCACTCACCCTCCGCGTATCCCCAGATGCTGCCGCTGAAGGCGTAAGACTCGAGGTAGCGCAGGGTAGCGTCGTCGGGCACCACCCCGCTCTCTCGCAGGAAGTCGAGTTCAGCTGGGCCGAACCGGAACCGCGCCACCGCGTCGAGCAGCCGTCCGGTGCCCGCGACCACCCCGTAGCGGCGACCGTGCGGCAGGTGCCGGGCGAATACCTCGAAGACCGCACGCCGCTGGGCCGCACCACTCCGCAGCGCGCCGCGCAGCATGGTCAGCTCGTAATGATCGGTCAGCAGCCCGGTGCTGGTTAGCGGGCCGACGGCGGATGGCAGGCTCCCGTCGGCTAGGTCACTTGTCACGAACCGAAGCCTACGTTCCGGGCCTCGGCCGTCATCCTGACGTCACCGGGCTGTCACCCGCCGGCGTCGCCGGCCAGCTGCGGTCCTGGCAGACTGGGGGTCTACGCGCAAAGTAGGTACTGGGGAGGTGGACGGCCGTGAGCGTTGCGCCTGCTGAGGTTGAGCGGCCGGAGACCGAGGAGAAGGCGGTCCCCGATTCGCCGTGGGTCACGATCGTGTGGAACGACCCGGTCAACCTCATGTCGTACGTGACGTATGTGTTCCAGACCGTGTTCGGCTACGCCAAGCCGAAGGCAGAGAAGCTGATGCTGGATGTGCACCACAAGGGCAAGGCCGTGGTCTCCTCCGGTGCCCGTGAGGCCATGGAGAGCGATGCGGAGACCCTGCACGGCTACGGGCTTTGGGCCACGATCAGCCACGACTCGTGACCGCCGGCGAGCAGGAACCCGATGAGGGCGGCGGTCTGGAGGAGCTGATGGCAGGGTTCCGCGCCACCTCGGGCGGTGCCACCGCTCGGTTCGCTGCGGCCCAGGCGACCATCATCCGCGACCTGGTCGGGCAGATCGCCGAGCTCATCGGCGACGAGGGGCCGGGCGGCGGTACCTCCGAAGGGCCGAACGCCGGCGCGACTGGGGCCGGCGAGCGAGGCTGGCCGGATGACGGGCCGGTCGGCCCGGACGATCTCGCGGCGATGATCGGGCTGACGGAGAATGCCGAGCTGCCCGACGATCCCGTTCTGGCCCGGCTGTTGCCTGACGCTTACCGCGACGATCCGGAGGCGTCGGGGGAGTTCCGGCGGTACACGGAGCAGGGGCTGCGTTCGGGCAAGGCCGCCTCGGCGAGGACCGTGCTGGCGACGCTGCCGCCGGGCGGCGGCCGGATCCGGCTGTCTCAGCCGGAGGCCCAGGCCTGGCTCCGGGCCCTCAATGATGTCCGGCTGGCTCTCGGCGTGCGGCTCGAAGTCACCGACGACTTCGATGAGCGGGCGGAGGAGATCGGGCCGGAAGATCCTCGCTCGGCCTACATCGGGGTCTACCAGTGGCTGGCGTTCCTGCAGGAAAGCCTGGTGCGGGCGCTGTCCTGACGGCGCTGGCCTGACGGCGGCGTCGTGACCGTGCTGGCGTCACTGGGCGCGGGCTACGCTCGCGTGCATGCTGACCTTGTCAGGCGCGCTGCGCCGCGCAGTCATCGCCCATGCACGGGCCGACCACCCGGATGAGGCCTGCGGGGTGATCGCGGGCCCGGCGGGCAGCGATCGCCCGGAGCGGTTCGTCCCGATGACGAACGCGGAGCGGTCGCCGACGTTCTACCGGTTCGACTCGATGGAGCAGTTGCGGGTGTGGCGGGAGATGGACGAGCGGGGTGAGGAGCCGGTGGTGATCTATCACTCGCACACCGCGACCGAGGCGTACCCGTCCCGCACCGACATCGCGTACGCGAGCGAGCCTGGGGCACACTATGTGCTGGTATCCACCCACGATCCTGACGAGGTCGAGTTCCGCTCGTTCCGCATCGTCGACGGAGTCGTCACCGAGGAGGAGGTGCGGGTCGCTGAGGATGACCCGGCGGGCGATCCGGTGCGGGCAGTGCCGGAACCGGAATGATCCGGGTCAGCCGCCGGTTGGACCGCACGGAATCTCACGCACCCACCGGACACCCATCTGCATGTGATCTGGAGCGCTACGAATGGCCATCGAGGTACGGATCCCGACGATCCTGCGCAACTACACCGACGGGGCGAAGTCGGTCGAGGGCTCGGGCGACACGCTGGCCGACCTGATCGCCGACCTGGATTCGCGGCACGGCGGGCTGCAGGAGCGGCTCGTGGACGACTCCGGGCTGCGCCGGTTCGTCAACGTCTACCTGAACGACGAGGACGTGCGTTTCCTGGGCGGACTGGACGCGCCGGTCAAGGACGGCGACACGGTCACCGTGCTTCCCGCCGTGGCCGGCGGGAAGCTTTAAACGGCGGGCTGAAGCCCGATGCGCTACGACTCGCTGCTCGACTCGCTCGGCAGGACACCGCTGGTCGGGCTGCCGCGGCTGTCACCCGGGCCCGCGACGCGGCTGTGGGCCAAGCTCGAGGACCGCAACCCGACGGGATCGGTGAAGGATCGGGCGGCGTTCTTCATGGTGTCGCAGGCCGAGAAGGACGGGCTGCTCAAGCCCGGCGCGACGCTGCTGGAGCCGACCTCGGGGAACACCGGGATCTCGCTGGCCATGGTGGCGAAGCTGCGCGGCTACCGGCTGATCTGCGTGATGCCGGAGAACACCTCGGCCGAGCGCAAGCAGCTGCTCGAGATGTACGGCGCCTCGATCATCTATTCCCCGGCCGCGGGCGGGTCCAACGAGGCGGTCCGGGTCGCCAAGCAGCTGGCGGCCGAGAATCCTGACTGGGCGATGCTTTACCAGTACGGCAACGAGGCCAACTCGCAGGCCCACTACGAGACCACCGGCCCCGAGCTCGCAACTGACCTGCCGTCGATCACGCACTTCGTCGCCGGGCTGGGCACGTCGGGGACGCTGATGGGCACCGGGCGCTACCTGCGCGAGCACGTACCCGGGGTGCAGATCGTCGCGGCGGAGCCCCGGTACGGCGAGCTCGTCTACGGGCTGCGCAACATGGACGAGGGGTTCGTGCCGGAGCTGTACGACGAGTCGGTGCTGACCTCGCGGTTCTCGGTGTCCTCGGGGGACGCCCTGCGCCGGACCCGGGAGCTGCTGGATCTCGAGGGGCTGTTCGCCGGGATCTCCTCGGGAGCCGCGCTGCACGCGGCGCTCGCCCTGGCCGAGAAGGCCGCCGCCGCCGGCCAGCGGGCGGACGTGGCCGTGATGATCGCCGACGGGGGCTGGAGGTACCTGTCCACCGGCGCCTACTCCGGCACGCTGGAAGAGGCCGAGGCCCGCCTGGAGGGCCAGCTGTGGGCGTAACCCGGGCCTTGCATCCCCCGGGGGCTTCACAACGGTGGCGGTGGCTGATGTGAGCGTGCTCGACGAGGCGACGGCGGTTCGGCGGGTCGGGGCGGGGCTATACGAGGTCCAGCCCGACCCGAGGTTCGCCGCCGTGGCGCCGGGCGGTGCCGTCCCGGCGGTGATGAACGGCGGGGTGATGGTGGCGACGGCCCTGCGCGCCGTGCTGGACACCTCGCCGCATCCGTACCCGGTGGCGACCAGCGCGCATTTCCTGCGCGTGCCCCGGCTGGAGCCTGCCGAGCTCCTGGTGAGCTGGCTCAAGCAGGGCCGCACCGCGGCGACGGCGCGCGCCACGCTGGTCCAGGGCGCCAAGCCCGTGCTCGAGGTGACCGTGACCACCGGAAGCCTGCCCTCCGACCCCGCGACGAACGGGGAGCTGAGCTGGACCGGCGAGCCGCCGCACCTGCCGCCGATCGAGGAGTGCGTCAACCTCGGCCATTGGCCGGGAACCATCGGGCCGGACGGGGCCGCCGGGTACGCGGCCCAGATCGATGTGCGGCTCGACCCGGCGACCACCGGATGGCGGCGAGGCCAGCCCGCGGGCGTCCCGGAGATGCGCGGGTACTTCAGGCTCCGCGAGGACCGGGACCCGGACGCCTACCTGCTCGCGCTGGCCGTGGACGGTCTGCCGCCGGTGGTGTTCGGCCTGGGCGCCGCCGGCTGGGCGCCGACCGTGGAGCTGACCTGGCACATGCGGGCGGTGCCCGCGCCCGGCCTGCTGCGGGTCGCGACGCGGTGTCGGCACGTCAGCGGCGGCTGGTTCGACGAGGAGGCCGAGGTCTGGGACGCCGCGGGCCGCCTGGTGGCCCAGAGCCGCCAGATCGCGCGGGTGGGCCGCATCAGCCGCGAGCGCTAGGGCACGCTCTTGATCCGCCACACGAATATCGAGCCCAGGAACGCAACGATCGCGGTGCCGGCGAACAGCGTCGGGTAACCGCCCAGCGCGACCAGGGGCGCGGCGACCAGCGCCCCGATCGCGGCCGGGCATACGATCGCGATGTTGATCACGCCGAGATCCTTGGCCCGGTCCCGGGCCGCGGGCAGCACCTGCGTGATCAGCGCCTGGTCGACGGCCAGGTAGGCACCGAAGCCGACGCCGAACAAGACGGCCGCCCCGATCGCGGCCGTCCAGGTCTCCACGAACGTGAGCAGCACGGCGGCCGCGGCGATCAGCACGCCGGAGACGGTGACGATCAGCTTCCTGCGGCCCAGCCGGTCGGAGATCATCCCGCCGACGATCGCGGTGATCACCACGCCGCCGGTGTAGATCACGATCAGGATCAGCAGGCCGTCGGATGCGGTGTGGCCGGGGAACAGCCGGGCGTAGTGGATCACGTCGCGGAGGAAGTAGAGCAGGTACAGGGTGCCCATCGCGATGGCCAGCGACACGAGGAAGCGGGTGATCCAGGCCCAGGCGAAATCGGGGTAGGCCCGGGGGCTGATCCAGTACGAGCGCGCCAGCTGCCGCCACGAGAGCGGGGCGCGATGCTCGGGCTCCAGCGGGTGATCCGGGGTCAGCAGGACGAACGGCAGCGCGAGCCCGGCGAACAGTACCGCCAGGACCAGGTAGCCGCTGGCCTGCCCGGTGAACACCGCGACCACGAGCACGGTGCCGACCACCAGGCCGAGTGCCTGGGGCATACCCACCCAGCCGGCCACCGTGGCGCGCTGCCGGACCGGGACGTGATCGGGGATGGCCGCGCTCAGGCTGGCGTACTCGCCGTTCTGGAAGGCGCAGAACGCCGCCCACAGCGCGGTCACGCCGACGACCGTGGCCTGCTGCGACAGCCCCACGAGGGACACGGCGCCGAGCAGCGCCATGCCGAGCGTCCAGCGGTGCCGCCTGCCGCGCATCCCGCCCAGCGCGTACCGGTGCGTGGTGCGGTCGGACAGCGCCCCGGCCAGCGGGGTGGCGAGGCCGGAGGCGATCGCGCCGACACCGGTTACGACCGCGAGGGCGACGATCTTGTGGCGGGGCGTGATGTGCTGCAGCTGGAGCGGCAAGAGCACCTGCAGCGGGGTGTAGGAGGCCATCCACATGCCCAGGCTGGCCAGGCCCAGGCTGGCGATCCAGCCTCGGCGCACTCCCGCGGTCGGCTCGGCCAGGGCGAGGGGCCCGACCCGTGGCTGGTCGGTTGTCGGGTCGGCCATCGCACCTCCGGGAACCGGCTCACCCGCTGCGAGCCCGGTCTTCGCCTAGCCGGGATCATGCCGCGTTCCGACGATATTGGCAGATGCGCGGCGGGCGTAGCCCGGGGACCGTGCGGCTTACCCACCTGGGCATCCGGCCTGCGCCTCGTACTCGGCTGAGCACGAGGCGTAGTATTCAAGCTCTCTGATGTGACCAGGGATGGCCGAATTACACTCCTCTCCCATGCGCGTACTCGTCACCGGCGGCGCCGGTTTTATCGGCTCACACCTGACCGATGCGTTCCTGGCCCGCGGTGATGAGGTGCTGGTCGTCGACGACCTGTCGAGGGGCCGGCATGCCCGCCTGGACGACCACACGGCACTGCACAAGCTGAGCATCACCGACGCCGGCCCGCTGACCGCGCTGGTCGAGTGGGCCAGGCCCGAGCTGATCTGTCACCTCGCCGCGCAGATCGACGTCCGGGTCTCGCTGGCCGCCCCGGCTGACGACGCGCAGACCAACGCGGTGGGAACCGTGAACGTCCTGGAGGCGGCGCGGGTGGCCGACGCGCGGGTGCTGTTCTGCTCCACCGGCGGCACCCTGTACGGCCGGGACGCGCCGATCCCCTCGATGGAGGACGTGCTGCCGCTGCCCGAGTCGCCGTACGGCATCGCCAAGTACTGCGCCGAGCAGTACGTCGGCCTGTACAACCGGCTGCACGGGACCAGGCACACGATCCTGCGGCTGGCCAGCGTGTACGGTCCGCGGCAGGACCCGGCCGGCGAGTCCGGGGTGATCCCGATCTTCTGCGCCCGGGTGCTCGCGGGGGAGCGGCCGGTCATCTACGGCGACGGAACGCAGACCCGCGACTACGTCTACGTGGGCGACGCCGTCGGCGCCTTCCTCGCCGCGGCCGACCAGGGCCGGCCCGGGATCTGGAACGTCGGCACCGGCGCGGAGGTCCGCGTCCTCGACCTGGCCGCTCTGATCGGCGAGGCGGCCGGCCGCGGCGTTGACCCGCAGTTCGAGCCCGCGCGCCCCGGCGAGCTGCAGCGCAGTGCCCTGGCCGCGGAGCGCGCCGAGCGCGACCTGGGCTGGAAGCCGGCCGTCTCGCTCGCCGACGGCGTGCGCCGGGTGTACCGGTGGATCGAGGCCGGCGCGCCCGACCGCGCCGCCTACTGAGAGTTCCCGGTACGCTGACCGGCATGTCGCGACCGGACGGGCGCAGCCCCGATCAGCTGCGTGAGATAAAGATCACCAGGGGCTGGCTTGATCACGCCGAGGGATCGGTGCTGGTCGAGTTCGGCGCCACCCGCGTGCTGTGCGCGGCCAGCGTGGCCGAGGAGCTGCCCCGATGGCGCCGGGGGAGCGGGCTGGGCTGGGTCACCGCCGAGTATGCGATGCTGCCTCGGGCCACGAACACGCGCGGCGAGAGGGAGTCGGTCCGGGGCCGGCTCGGCGGCCGCACGATGGAGATATCGCGCCTGGTGGGCAGGTCCCTGCGGGCGTGCGTCGACGCCAAGGCGCTGGCCGATAACACGATCACCGTCGACTGCGACGTGTTGCAGGCCGACGGGGGCACCCGCACCGCCGCGATCACCGGCGGCTACGTGGCGCTGGCCGACGCGATCGGCTGGCTGCGCGCCAGGAAGCGGACCAAGGGCGATCCGCTGGTCGCCTCGGTGGCCGCGGTCAGCGTCGGGATCGTGGGCGGGCAGCCCCGGCTCGACCTGTGCTACGAGGAGGACGTGGCCTCCGAGACCGACATGAACGTGGTCTGCACCGGCGACGGCAGCTTCGTCGAGATCCAGGGCACCGCGGAGCGCGAGCCGTTCGGCCGCGAACTGCTCGACGAGATGCTCGGCCTGGCCGTCGCCGGCTGTGCCGAGCTGACGGAACTGCAGCGCCAAGCGCTGTCGAAGGCATGAGCCCCGAACATGAGGGGCCCGGGGAACCCCCACGGCCCCGGCTGGTCCTGGCCACCGCGAATCAGCCCAAGCTCGCCGAGCTGACCAGGATCCTGGCGGCTGGCCGGGTCGGGGTGGACCTGGTGGGGCTCGGCGAGTTCCCCGGCGCGCCGGAGGTAGCGGAGACCGGCGCCACCTTCGCCGAGAACGCGCTGCTCAAGGCGCGGGCGATGGCCCAGTTCACCGGCCTGCCCGCGGTCGCCGACGACTCCGGCCTGTGCGCCGACGCCCTGAACGGGATGCCCGGCGTGCTCTCGGCGCGCTGGAGCGGGCGGCACGGGGATGATGAGGGCAACCTGCGGCTGGTCCTGGCCCAGCTGGCCGACGTGCCCGACGACCGGCGCGGGGCGCACTTCGCCTGCGCCGCGGCGCTGGTCCTGCCGTCCGGGAAGGAGCACGTCAGCGAGGGCGCCGTATACGGCAGGCTGACCCGCGAGCCCAGGGGAGCGGGCGGGTTCGGCTACGACCCGATCTTCGTTCCGGACCCATCGGAACTGGCCCGGGGGGGCGTCCGTGCGGATTCCTCCGGTGGGCTGACCACGGCGCAGATGACCCCGGACGCGAAGGACGCGATCAGCCACCGGGGCCGCGCGCTGCGCGCGCTCGCCCCGGTGATCGCGGCCGCGCTGGGCTAGGCAGCATCCAGGCGTCCCCTGGGTCGAGTCACCCGCGCCCGGTACCGTTGGTGCGACCGGACTGCCGAAGGGCTGCCGGACTGGCCGGAAGGAGCGCCCATGACCGACCATCGGCTGGCGCCAGGTGATCCTGCGCCCGATTTCACCCTGCCCGACACCGACGGTAACCAGGTGAGCCTGTCGGCGCTGCGCAGTGCAGGCGGAAAGGGAGGCGGGCGGCGGGTCATCATTTACTTCTACCCAGCCGCGATGACGCCCGGCTGCACGAAGGAGGCCTGCGACTTCCGCGACAGCAGGAGCGACCTGTCCGATGCGGGCTTCACGGTGCTCGGCGTCTCCCCGGATGCCCCGGCCAAGCTCGCCAGGTTCCGCGACAAGGAAGGCCTGACCTTCCCGCTGCTCTCCGACCCCGGCCGTGAGGTGCTCAAGGCCTACGGCGCGTACGGGGACAAGACGATGTACGGGAAGACGACGGTCGGCGTGATCAGGTCCACGTTCGTGATCGGCGAGGACGGAAGGATCGAGCATGCGTACTACGGGGTCAAGGCGACCGGCCACGTCGCCCGGCTCCGGAAGGACCTCGGCATCTGACCGGAACGCATGAGCGGGCGTGGCGGAATTGGAATACGCGGCAGGTTTAGGTCCTGCTGGTGGAAACACCGTGGGGGTTCGAGTCCCCCCGCCCGCACCAGAACCGCAGGTGCTCGCCCAGTCGTCCTATCACCGCGTCTGGCACGGCCGTCGGATACGGCGGGACATCACTGTTCGGGACGAGCACGGCCCGCATGCCGAGGCTCTGTGCCCCGTGTACGTCGTCATACGGCCTGTCGCCGACGAAGACGCAGCGTCCAGGATCGGATACCCCGATAGCGGCCATGGCTGCCTGGAACGCCTCGGGGTGTGGCTTGGTCCAGTCGATCTCACTGGAGTAGACCGCGCCGTCGATCAGGTCGAGCACGCCGTCGCGGCGGAAGACCTCTTCGTGCCAGCTTCTCGGCCACAGGGTGTTTGAGAGCACCCCAACGCGAATGTCACGAGCGCCCAGGTAGGCGAGCAGTTCGGGCACGTCCGGGTCGGTGAACGTGTGCGGTTCCCAGGCGCGGACGTAGCTGTCCAGGAATGCCTCGGTTACAGTAACGCCCGCAAGCTCGAACACCTGGCTCATGGTTGCGCTGCGGCTATCTCGTTCCGCCGCCAGCCACAGCTCCCGCTCGGCGGCGTGAATGGCCGCCGCGTGCCGTTCCGCGTGCTCGCCAGCAAAGTGCAGCGCGCAGACCTCCCGCCACAGCGCCACATGATCGACCGTGTGCCACGGGGTCAGCGTTCCGCCCCAGTCGAAGATCACTGCCTCCACCGTCACGGCACGATCCTAGACACGTGCAGGCGTGCACCCCATCTCAGTTGCGGTCAGGCCATGCCCTCGCCGGAGGCCCCGCTGGCGGATCTGGACCCGCGCCGGACGCGGTACACCAGACCGAGCGCCAGGCAGGCGATGAGCGCGACGCCCCGGTTTCGTAGGTTTCGTAGGCACGATACGACCGGAAAGGCTGGCCGAATTGCCATCCAAGGAGCAGCAGGCTCGGGTAGGCGAGCACCGCGAGCAGTACCGCGAGCCGCTTGCCCGTGCCCGAGCTCAGCCAGCACGCCAGCACCAGGATCACTATGGCGCCCGTGCCCGTCAGCGCAATGGCCTCGACCAGGCGGCCCGGCGGCGCCCCCAGCCCGCTGGCCTGAATCATGGCGGCCGGGACGGCGGCAATGGCCAGGTACGACCAGTGCCTGCGAGTGAGGAGCTCGATGCCTCGCCGCGGCCCGGCCGAGGCCAGCAGTGCCACGACCTCGACGCCATGCACCACCAGGAGCCCGAGGAGCCACGGCATGGACTGCACGAGATAGGGCAATCTCGGATGCTATGACATGTCGGCCTATTGCGCCGGACGTGATCAGGGTCCAGGCTAAAGGGCGGCACGGGAGCGCAAAGGTTGTCTTTCTGG
>WNFM01049527.1_pt1 | contig 21740 bp, 26 predicted proteins | sample 5400271 | NCBI WGS metagenome assembly WNFM01 (sample SAMN13153352, study PRJNA577476) | soil metagenome | isolation source: 60 cm saprolite on Douglas fir-dominated hillslope | place: USA:California | collected 2013-09-17
AGGGCTGATGGAGGTCAAGAGCCAAAGGTTGTCGGGTGCCTATACCTTCCCGTTCGGCCTGAAGCTCGGTTTCGTATATGACACCTCGAAGATGACCACCAAGGTCACGTCCCCTGCCACCACGGCGAGCGAGCTGAAGCGTAACGTCTGGGCAGTGCCGATCTCCTTTAGCTCCGGCGCGCATACGGGCTTTCTTACGTACGCGAAGGCGTCCAAGCTGAAGGGCACCATCAACGGCACGGATCTGAGCCTGATCACCGTCACTCCGGCCGGCGCCACGACGCCATCGACGCTCGACTCGGACACCGGGGCCAGCTACATGAACATCGGCTACCAGTTCGATCTGTCCAAGCGCACCACGCTGCACGCGAGCTGGTCGCAGATCACCAACCAGAAGTTGGCGAGCTACGACTTTTTTGCGAACGGAGTCGGCATGGCGGCGGCGAACTACGGTGCTGATCCGCGCATCATCTCGCTCGGTCTGCGCCACGCGTTCTAACAACAGGTTTTCCCGCGGCTGAAAGGCCGCACTCGAACCAGACGGGCGTCGCAAGACGCCCGTTTTTTTTCTACACTACGGCATGGACAGGCTGATCGCCGGTTTCGACAGGGCCTTGCGCGCGCTCACCGGGGTTCACCATGCCCGACGGCCATCGCCCGCGGAAGCGCTTTCCGATTCCGGGCTCTCCGCAGCAGCCCGGGTCCATTCCGCGGCGCTGATGCGCGTCAACCATGTGGGCGAGATATGCGCGCAGGCGCTGTACGAAGGCCAGGCGCTGGTGGCGCGGCAGGACCGGACGCGCGCGTCTCTCGAGCGCGCCGCCGGGGAGGAGCGCGATCATCTCGCCTGGTGCGCGCAGCGCATCCGCGAGCTCGGCGGACGCCCGAGCCTGCTCAATCCGCTGTGGTATGCGGGATCGCTTGCGCTCGGGGTGACCGCCGGGGTTCTGGGGGATCGCTGGAATCTCGCTTTCCTCGCCGAAACCGAACGCCAGGTCGAAGAGCACCTCGCCGGCCATCTGGAGGCGCTCGACCCCGCGGACCAGCGCACCCGCGAGCTCGTCGCTGCCATGCGGGCCGACGAGGCGAGGCATCGTGAGACTGCGCTTGGCCTGGGCGCCGCCGAGCTGCCGCCGCCGGTCAGGCTTGCGATGCGCCTCGCGTCGAAAGCGATGACGACGATTTCATACCGCGTATAGCCGCGGCTATTCCTCGATCAGCTCGAAGTCCCTGGTGATCTCCGCCGTCTTGCCGAGCATGATCGAGGCCGAGCAGTATTTTTCGTGCGACAGGCGGATCGCATGCTCGACCAGGTTTCGCTTCAGGCCGCGGCCGCGCACCGCGAAATGCATGTGGATCTTCGTGAAAACCTTCGGATCGGTCTCGGCGCGCTCTGAAGTCAGCCTGACCTCGCAGCCGGTGACCTCCTGGCCGCTTTTCTTCAGGATCAGGACGACGTCGTAAGCGGTGCAGCCGCCGGTGCCGACGAGCACCATCTCCATCGGGCGCGGGGCGAGGTTGCGGCCGCCGCCTTCGGGGGCGCCGTCCATCGCCACCACATGATTGCTAGCGGTCTCCGCCAGAAATGTCATGCCGCTCGTCCAGCGCACCGTGCATTCCATGGATTCCCTCGATTTTTCAGTTTGTTGTGCTCTGCAATACAATAATATTGTAAAATTCGCGGCTTTTCTGGATCCCGGCGACATGAAGACATTTACCGCGAAAACGGGCGAAATCAATCACGGCTGGTTCGTGGTCGACGCGCAGGGCAAGGTGCTCGGCCGGCTCGCGACCCAGATCGCAGCGCGCCTGCGCGGCAAGCACAAGCCCGAGTACACCCCGCACGTGGACACCGGCGATTTCGTCGTGGTGGTCAACGTGGCCAAGCTGCGCGTCACCGGCAGAAAGGCCGAGCGCAAGGTCTACTATCGGCATAGCGGGGTTCCGGGCGGCCTCAAGCAGACCAACTTCGCGAAGCTTCACGCCGCGAAGCCGGAGCGTGTCCTGCAGAAAGCCGTGAAAGGGATGCTGCCCAAGGGTCCCCTCGGCTACGCAATGCTGCGCAAGCTGAAGGTGTATGCCGGCGCAACCCATCCTCATTCCGCGCAGCAACCGAAGGCTCTGGAGATCTGATGGTCGGCGACTACTACTACGGCACGGGCCGGCGCAAGAGCGCGGTGGCCCGCGTATTCCTGAAACCCGGCAAGGGCGAGTTCGTGGTCAACGGCAAGCCCGTGGACTCGTTCTTCGGTCGCGAGACCGGACGCATGGTGGTGAGGCAGCCCCTCGAGCTCACCAAGAGCCTCGCGACTTTCGATATCCGGGTGAACGTCTATGGCGGCGGCGAAAGCGGCCAGGCGGGCGCGGTGCGGCACGGAATCACGCGGGCGCTCATCGAGTATGATGCCGGGCTGAAGCCGCAGCTCAGTGCGGCCGGGCTGGTGACGCGCGACGCGCGCGAAGTGGAGCGAAAAAAGGTCGGACTGCACAAGGCAAGGCGGCGCAAGCAGTTCTCGAAACGCTGAACCAAGGTTCGCGCTTCACAGGATCGAAAGCCGCCCAGGGCGGCTTTCTTGTTTTTGGGGTTGCGTGAATGATCAAGGCAGGAATTGTGGGCGGTACCGGATATACCGGCGTCGAGCTGCTGCGGCTGCTCGCCCAGCACTCGCAGGTGGAACTGCGCGCGATCACCTCGCGCAAAGAGGCCGGAACCCCGGTTGCCGCGATATTTCCCAGCCTGCGGGGGCGCGTCGATCTGTCGTTTACCGAGCCGGATGGGAAGGCGCTGAAGGGCTGCGATGTCGTGTTCTTCGCGACGCCGCACGGCGTCGCCATGAACGAGGCGCGCGCGCTGCTCGATGCGGGCGCGAAGGTAATCGATTTGTCCGCCGATTTCCGGCTTCAGGACCTGGCGGAGTGGGAGCGCTGGTACAAGATGAAGCATGCCGCGCCCGATCTCGTCCGCGAGGCGGTGTACGGCCTGTGCGAGCTGAACCGCGAGCGCATCCGGCGCGCGCGGCTGATCGCCAATCCGGGCTGCTATCCGACCGCGATCCAGCTCGGCTTTCTGCCGCTGGTGGAAGCGGGCGTCGTGGACCTCGATCACCTGATCGCCGACGCAAAATCCGGCGTGAGCGGTGCGGGGCGCAAAGCCGAGCTGAGCCTCGCGTTTTCCGAAGCCTCCGACAACTTCGCCGCGTACCACATGTCCGGCCACAGGCACCGGCCGGAAATCCGGGAGAGCCTCGCAAGGCTGGCGAAACGCGAAATCGGCTTGGTCTTCACCGCGCACCTCACCCCGATTATCCGCGGCATCCATGCGACCCTCTACGGGCGGATCACGAAGGAAGTGGATTTCCAGTCGCTATTCGAGAAACGCTACGCCGGAGAGCCGTTCGTGGATGTCATGCCGCCCGGCAGCCACCCGGACACGCGCTCGGTGCGCGCGGCGAACGCGTGCCGCATCGCGATTCATCGCCCGCCCGAGGGGGCGGGCCGCGGCGATACGCTGGTCGTGCTCTCCGTGATCGACAACCTGGTGAAAGGCGCCTCCGGGCAGGCGGTCCAGAACATGAATCTGATGTTCGGCTTGCCGGAGGCCACGGGCCTCGCCCAGGTACCGGTCGTGCCGTGAAAGCCGCCGGACGCCTGTGGAAGCTGCGGCAGCGCTTCGGCATCGCGGCGCCGCGAGTTGCGATCCATTCCCACATTCCGTGGTACTGGCGCTGGGTCGGCATCGCGATACTGCTCGGCGTCTCGGCGGCATCGGCGGCCTGGATCTACGACGCGGGCCGGCGTTTTGCCGGGTTCGAAAGCAGCACCGTGCAGGACGAGCTATCGATCGTGAAGCGCTCGCTGGAGGAGACGCGGGCGGAGCTCGAGCGGCTGCGTGCGGTGGCGAATGCCGCAGACAGCCGGGTCTCGATCGAGCGCACGGCACAGCAGAACCTCGCCCAGCAGATCCGCCAGCTCGAGCAGGAGAATGCGCGGCTAAAGGAGGAGCTGGCGACCTTCGAGAGCATGCTTTCCTCGGAGGCGCGCAACGCGCAGGCGCTGACGGTTCACCGGTTCAAGGTGGAGCCCGACCTGCTGCCCGGCGAGTATCGCTACCGGCTGCTGCTCCTCACGCCGAGCACCCGGCGGGAACGCGACTTTCACGGGCGGCTCGAGCTGGTGGTCAACCTGACGGAAGGGGGGCGGAGTGCTATCATGAGCTTCCCTGAGCAGGCAGACGCCGGTGCGGCCGCTTTCAAGCTTGGATTCAGGTACTTCCAGAGAGTCGAAGGGACTTTCCGGGTGAGCCCGAAAGCGAAAGTGGAGAGCGTGCAGGTGCGGGTGTACGAAGTCGGCTCCACACAGCCGCGCGCCACCCACCTGGTGACCCTCGGATAAAGGACCATGGCCATGTTTGACAAGGCGAGCAAACCGCAGAACCGGATCGACAGCCTGATCGGCGCCACCACGCGCATCGAGGGCAATATCATTTTCAGCGGCGGCTTGCGCGTCGACGGCATGGTGCGCGGCAACGTCGCCTCCGCGGCCGATCAGCCAGGCACCCTGGTGGTGTCCTCGGACGCGCGCATTGACGGCGAAGTCCAGGCCTCGCACATCGTGGTGAACGGAACCATCAACGGGCCGGTGCACGCCATCGAGACCCTCGAACTCCAGGCGAACTCGAAAGTCAAAGGCGATGTGCACTACAAAAGCATCGAAGTCCAGCAGGGCGCGGTGGTCGAGGGAAGACTCGTGCATCGCGGCGCGGAGGCCAAGAGCGTCGAGTTGAAACTCGCCTCGGGCGGGTAACTAACGGAGCATTGAAATGAACGCGGTCACCGACAAAATAGCCCCCGACACCTCGACCGGGATGCCCTCGCCGCTGCTGTTCAGCGACAGCGCAGCGAACAAGGTCAAGCAGCTCATCGAGGAGGAAGGCAACCCCGGGCTCAAGCTCCGGGTGTTCGTGACCGGCGGCGGCTGCTCGGGCTTCCAGTACGGCTTCACCTTCGACGAGGTGCAGAACGAGGACGACGCCGTGATGGAGAAGAACGGCGTCATGCTGCTGATCGACCCGATGAGCTACCAGTACCTCACCGGCGCCGAGATCGACTACCAGGAAGGCCTCGAAGGCGCGCAGTTCGTGATCAAGAACCCCAACGCGCAGAGCACCTGCGGTTGCGGGTCTTCGTTCTCCGTCTAGAGTTGCCGCGCGGCAGCGCCGCGCGGATCTGATGCTTTTTCCCTTGGCGTGCCATCCCGGCACGCCCTGCGGCGCCGTACACGGGATAACCGTCCGGCTGCAAAGAACGGGGGCCGCAACCCTCCGAGTCATGTATGCGCTGGGGGCCGACCTCGCGCGGCTGCGCATTCCAGCGCCCGCGCGTCCGCGCATCGGCGAAAGGCTCTGGCAGCATACGTGCTTCGAGCTCTTTATGGCCCGGCACATGCCCGCTTATTACGAGTTCAATTTCTCGCCGTCGGGCGAGTGGGCGATCCAGGCCTTCAGCCGTTACCGTGAGGGCGCGCCGCTCGACGACGCAGAGCTGGATCCGAAGGTCACCGTGCGCAGGGGAGAACAGGAGCTGCAGCTGGATGCCTTGGTACGCCTGGACCGCGTTTCGCCGCAGCACGCCACCGCGACGCTCTCGCTGGCCGTGTCGGCGGTCGTTGAAGACGAGGACGGCAAGCTCTCGTACTGGGCGCTGAGGCATCCGCAGGGCAAGCCGGATTTCCACCATCCCGATGCTTTCGCATTGGAGCTCGATGAAATTCGGAATTGATCGTCTGCTGGAGGAACCGCGGCTGTGCAAGCCGCTGGCGGGTCGCAAAGTTGCGCTGTTGGCGCATCCCGCATCGGTCTGCCGCGATCTCACCCATTCGATGGACGCGCTTGCCGCCCTGGACGGCCTGGAACTGGTCGCCGCATTCGGCCCGCAGCACGGCCTGCGAGGCGACAAGCAGGACAACATGATCGAATCGCCGGACTTCACCGACCCCGCGCGCGGCATTCCTGTGCACAGCCTTTACGGCAAGGTTCGCCGGCCCACGGCGGCCATGATGGACGGGCTCGACGTTATGCTCGTCGACTTGCAGGATCTGGGTTGCCGCGTCTACACCTTCATCACCACGATGCGCTACGTGCTGGAGGCTGCGGCAGCGCGCGGCAAAGCGGTCTGGGTGCTGGACCGGCCGAACCCCGCCGGCCGCCCAGTCGAGGGGCTGCGGCTGCGCGCCGGCTGGGAAAGCTTCGTCGGCGCCGGGCCGCTGCCGATGCGCCATGGCCTGACGATGGGCGAGCTCGCAAACTGGTTTGTCCGGGAATTGAAACTCGATCTGGAGTGCGAGATCGTGACGCTCGACGGCTGGATGCCGGAGATGGCGCCCGGCTTTGGCTGGCCCCTCGGCGAGCGCGCCTGGGTCAATCCCAGCCCTAACGCCTCCAGCCTGTGGATGGCGCGCTGCTACGCGGGGACCGTGATGCTGGAAGGCACCACGCTGTCCGAAGGGCGGGGCACCGCCCGGCCGCTCGAGCTCTTCGGCGCCCCGGACATCCAGCCGAGGCTTCTGCTGGCGAAGATGCAGTCCATCGCGTCGCACTGGATGGCGGGCTGCCGGCTGCGCGAATGCTGGTTCGAGCCCACGTTTCACAAGCACGCGGGCAAGCTCTGCGCCGGGCTGCAGATCCACGTCGAAGACGCAGCCTATGATCACCAGGCGTTTCGCCCCTGGCGGCTGATGGCGCTTGCGCTCAAAGCGCTGCGGGCGCTGCGCCCGGATTACGAGTTGTGGCGCCGCTTCCCTTACGAATACGAGCACGAGCGACAGGCAATCGACGTCATCAACGGCAGCCAGCTGCTGCGCAACTGGGTAGACGATCCGGCCGCAACGCCGGCGGACCTGGATGCGCTCGCCGTTCCCGACGAGGAAGCGTGGCGTAACGAGCGCGAGGAAGTGCTGCTCTACCGCTAAGGAGGCTTACTCCAGCAAGGCGAGATCGCTATTCGCGAGCAGCTCGAGCTGGGAGATGTAGGCAGCGGCCTGGCCGCGGAACGCCGGCAGCTCCTGGGGCGCGACCGGAAGCGCAGAGGGCATCGCGAGCGAGAAGGGATTGCGCGCTTCGCCGCCGACGCGGAACTCGTAGTGCAGATGCGGGCCTGTGGCCCAGCCGGTCTGGCCGACGAAGCCGACGGCGTCGTTCTGCGACAGGTGCGCACCGCGCTTCACTCCCTGCGCGAAGCGATTCAGGTGAGCGTAGGTCGTGGCGTACTGGCCGTGGTGGCGGAGGATCACGACGTTGCCGTATCCGCCCTTGGCTCCGGCGAATTCGACCACGCCGTCGCCCACCGCGCGCACGCGCGTTCCGACCGGCGCCGCGTAGTCGATCCCCTTGTGCGCGCTCCAGTTTCTGTGCAAAGGGTGCTTGCGCATGCCGAAGCCCGAGCTCACCCGCGAGAACTCCAGCGGCGAGCGAAGGAACGCCTTGCGCAGGTTCTTGCCGTCGGGCGTGTAATAACCTTTGCCGAAGTAGACCGCCCGGTAGGTCTTGCCCTGATTCGTGAACTCGGCGGCGAGCACGCGGCCGGTGCGCACCGGAATGCCGGCGAGATGCTGCTCCTCGTACACCACGGCAAAGCGGTCGCCCTTGCGCAGGTCGCGATAGAAATCGACATCGCCGCCGAAGATGTCGGCGATCTGCATGCCGACCGCATCGGGAATCCCCGCGAGATCGGTGGCGGCGAACAGCGAGCTGCGAATCACGCCCGATTTCATCGAGACGCGTGACTCGAGCGGCGCCGGGTACTCCACCGCGCGATAGGCGTCGCCGTCGGCGACGATCTGCATCATGGCGTCGCGGCTGGTAAGAAAACGCAGCGTGCGCGGTGCGCCGTCCGGGCTCACTTCCGCGCGCAGCAGCGCACCGGGGCCCAGCTGCTGGAGCGCGCGCAATCGCGCAAGGCGCGCGACCTCGGCGTCGCCGATGCCGAGGCGCGAGAGCAGGCCGGGCAGCTTCTCGCCGCGCTGGAAGCGCTCCTCGCGGATGTAGAAGGCGGGCCCCGGCAGCACCTGCCCGGCGTGAAGCGGCATCTCCTCTATCGAGGCAATGCCAGGGAGCAGGGTGTCGACCTCGGGCCTCGACGCAATGGTAGCGAACGCAACCACGCCGGAAGCCGCAAGAGCGAGAATCGACGCGCTCCCTACAAGCGCGCCTTGAATCTTCATGGTTCCGCTAGAATCCCCTAACTTTCAAAAGCTTGCAAAGTCTAGCAAGAATCCCGCGATGCGAAAGCCCAATAGATCACAAATTAACGAGTCCGTTGACCTTATTCGCAGGGGCTGCGACGAGATCATCGTTGAGGAAGACCTGGCGAAAAAGCTTGAAACGGGCAGAAAACTGCGCGTAAAGCTCGGCCTTGACCCCACCGCCCCGGATTTGCATCTTGGCCACACGGTGGTTATCAACAAACTCAGGCACTTCCAAGAACTCGGCCACGAGGTGCAATTCCTGATCGGAGACTTCACCGGAATGATCGGCGATCCCACCGGCAGGAATCAGACCCGGCCTCCGCTGTCCCGGGACGAGATTCTGAAGAACGCGCGCACCTACCGGGAGCAAGTCTTCAAGATTCTCGACCGGCGGAAAACCAAGATCCTGTTCAATTCAAAGTGGTCGAAGAAATTAGGCGCCGAGGGAATTATCCGCCTCGCTTCCAAGTACACGGTGGCGCGCATTCTTGAGCGGGACGACTTCGACAAGCGATTCAAGGCAAACCAGCCTATTGCGGTGCATGAGCTCCTGTATCCGCTCATGCAGGGATTCGATTCGGTTGCAATGAAATCGGATGTCGAATTGGGAGGGACGGACCAGAAATTCAATCTCTTGGTTGGCCGCGAACTTCAAAGATCGCATGGCCAGGAACCGCAGTGCATCGTCACGATGCCTCTGCTTGAAGGCATCGACGGCAAGGAAAAGATGTCGAAGTCGCTTGGAAATTACATCGGTATCACCGAGCCGCCGCAGGAGATCTTCGGCAAGCTGATGTCGATCTCCGACGAGCTGATGTGGCGCTACATCGAGCTGCTGTCGTTCGCGCCGATCGAAAAGGTTCGCGCCATGAAAACGGATGTCGCGAATGGCGGAAACCCCCGCGATGTGAAGCTTGGATTCGCAAAGGAGATTGTTGAAAGATTTCACGGTCCCCTGGCGGCGCGCAACGCGGCGGCGGAATTTATCGCCCGCTTTCGCCACGGGCAGATTCCTGAAGACATCCCCGAGAAGAGCGTGAGCGAAACCGCGATCCTCAAAGTGCTCAAGGAAGCGGGCCTGGTCCCCAGCTCCAACGAAGCCGCGCGCATGATCGAGCAGGGCGGAGTGCGCGTGAACGGCGAGAAGGTGAGCGACCGCAACCTGCAGTTCAAGCGCGGCGACACACTCGTCATCCAGGTCGGCAAGCGCAAGATCGCCCGCGTTACGGTCAAGTGAGGGTCTCGTGACCTCCGCTTACGAGGTCTACGCGATCAAGTACGCGCACCACGCGCGCCGGGCGAGCGAGAACTTCATCGGCGGCGATCCGCACGACGGGCCGATGCCGCTCGACTACTTCGTCTGGCTGATACGCGGCGGCGGGCGCGAGATCGTCGTGGACACCGGTTTCTCGGCGGCGATCGCGGCGAAGCGCGGCCGCCAGCACCTGCGCTGCCCGTCGGCAGGCTTGCGCCTGCTCGGCGTGAACACCTTGAACGTGCAGGACGTCATCATCACGCACCTGCATTACGATCATGTCGGCAACTTCGACTTGTTCCCGGCGGCGGCGCTGCATCTGCAGGATCTCGAGATGCGCTACGCCACGGGGCGCCATATGAGCGAGGCGCGCTACGGCGGCGCCTACGAAGTCGAGGACGTCGTCGGCATGGTCAGGCGCGCTTATGCCGGGCGCGTGCGCTTTCACGACGGCGATGCGGAGATCCATCCCGGCGTCTCCGTGCATCTCATCGGCGGCCACACCCTGGGGATGCAGGCGGTACGCGTGCGCACGCGCCGCGGCTGGGTCGTGCTTGCCTCCGATGCGAGTCATTTCTACGCCAACATCGAGCAGGAGCGGCCGTTTCCGATCGTCTGGTCGGTCCCCGATATGGTGCAGGGCTACCGGCGCCTGCGAGAGCTGGCGGATTCTCCTGCGCACATCATTCCGGGGCACGATCCTCTGGTGCTGGAGCGCTACCCGGCGCCTTCGCCAAGCCTGGAAGGCATTGTCGTTCGTTTGGACTAGGGCTACCATCGTCTTCCCTCTGGAGGAGGAACCCATGAAAAAAACGCTTTCGATAATCGCGTTCGGCGTGGCCGCGGCCTTCGCCGCGAGCGCCGGCGCGCAGCAGCCCGCGGCGCCGGCCGCCGCCGTCAAGAACCTGAAGTTCCAGTCCACCTGGCCGGCGAGCTTGACGCTGCAGGACAACTTCAAGATGTTCGCCGAGCGCCTCGACAAGCTGACCAGCGGCCAGATCAAGATCGACGCCGCTGCGGCAGGACAGTATGTCCCCGCGTTCGAGATCCTCGACGCCACGCACAAAAAAGTAATCGACGGCGGCCACGGCGTCGCCTACTACTGGGTCGGCAAGAACAAGACCGCGACGCTGTTCTCCGCGACGCCGGCCGGGCCGTTCGGCATGGACCACTTCGACTTCCTCGGCTGGATGAACGAAGGCGGCGGCATGGACCTGTACTGGGAGTTCTACCGCGACGTCCTGAAGCTGAACATCGTTGCCTGGCCGATCGGGGGCGCGAGCCCGCAGGCGCTCGGCTGGTTCAAGCGGCCGATCAAGAGCCTCGCCGACTTCAAGGGCCTGAAATGCCGCCAGACCGGCATCGTTTCCGAGATTTACCAGAGGATGGGCATGCAGACGGTCAACATGCCCGGCGGCGAGATCGTGCCGTCGGCGCAGCGCGGCGTGATCGACTGCGCCGAGTGGGTCGGTGGCATCGAGGACCTGCGCCTCGGCCTGCCGCAGGTTTGGAAATACCACTACACGCCAGGCATGCATGAGAGCAATTCCATGCTCGAGCTGATCATGAACGGCGACGTGTGGAAGGGGTTCACGCCGCAGCAGCAGGAGGCGACTCGCGCCGCGGTTTTCGATACCTTTGTGCGCTGGGGCATCCGCTGGCAGAAACAGAACGCCGACGCGATCGAGGAGATGCGCACCAAGCACGGCACGCAGCTCCTGCGCACGCCGCCCGAGATCCTGGTCGACTTCCTGAAGACCTGGGACAAGATCGCGGCCGAGGAATCGGCGAAGGACCCGTTTTTCAAGAAAGTGTATGAGTCGCAGCGCGTCTACGCGGCGAAAGTCGTGCCGGCCAAGCGCTTCATGTTCCCGCCGTACTCGTTCGCTGCTAACTACTATTTCCCCGAGGATGTGAGAAAAGCGGGCAAGGCCAAGTCGCATTGACCCTGGCGGGGCAGGCGTTGTACCCTGCCTTTCGCCTTGCGAAACCACCTTAGAGGAGGAGGGACGTCATGAGGCACTTCGTTCGATCGGCAGCAACGCTCGCCGCGGTGGCTGCATTCAGCGCCGGCGCTTTCGCCCAGACAACACTGAAAATGCAGGCGACGTGGCCGGCCAGCCTTACGTTGTACGAGAATTTCACCTATTTCGCCGAGCGCGTGGGCAAGATGTCCGGCGGCACGCTGAAGGTCGACGCCATGCCCGCCGGCCAGGTGGTGCCGGCGTTCGAGGTGCTCGACGCCACGCACAAGAAGGTGCTCGACGGCGCGCACTCGTGGTCCGGGTACTGGGTCGGCAAGAACAAGACCGCGATTCTCTTCACCGGCGGTCCAGGCGGAACCTTCGGCATGGACATGGTGGATGCGTTCGGCTGGATGCACCACGGCGGCGGCATCGACCTCGCGCAGGAATTCTTCCAGAAAGAGCTCAAGCTCAACATCGTCTGGATACCGATCCTGCCGTCGGGCCCGCAGGCGTTCGGCTGGTTCAAGCGGCCGATCAAGAACCTCGCAGACTTCAAGGGCATGAAATGCCGGCAGACCGGCATGGCCGCCGAAGTGTGGCAGCGCATGGGCATGACCACGGTCAACATGCCCGGCGGCGAGATCATCCCGTCGGCGCAGCGCGGCGTGATCGACTGCGCCGAGTGGGTCGGCGGCGTCGAGGACCTGCGCCTCGGCTTCCAGAACGTGTGGAAGTACCATTACACGCCGGGCGTGCACGAGAACGTGACCATCGGCGAGGTGATCTTCAACCAGGACGTGTGGAAGACCCTCAAGCCGGAGCACCAGGAGATCATCAAGGGCGCGGCCAACGAGACTTTCATCGTCTGGTGGGCGAAGTGGCAGCGGCAGAATGCCGACGCGATCAAGGAGCTGCAGGAAAAACATGGCGTGCGCATCCTGCGCACCCCGCCGGACATCCTGATCGAGTTCCTCAAGACCTGGGACATCATCGCCAAGGAGGAGGGCGCGAAGAATCCGTTCTTCAAGAAAGTGCACGACTCGCAGCGCGCGTACGCAAGCCTGGTCGTGCCCGCCAAGCGCTTCATGTTCCCGCCCTATTCTTTCGTGGCCAACTATTACTGGCCGGAGAAGCAGGCGGGCAGCGTGGCGAAGGCAGACGGTAAGCACTAGAGTCTTTGCAAGCAAGACGGGGGCGCTGAAACGCCCCCGTTTTTCGTTTAGAGAAGGGAACCATGGCTGAACAGTCCCCGAGCCTGATCAAGGCGGTACGGGTTATCGCCAAGTTCACCGACGCGACCGGGGTCTGGGTCGCGTGGCTCAACGTGCCGCTCGTGCTGGCGGTCGCCTACGAGGTCATCGCGCGCTATCTGTTCAACGCGCCGACCATCTGGTCCTTCGACGTCACCTACATGCTCTACGGCACGATCTTCATGCTCGGCGCCGCCTACGCCCTGCACAAGGGCGCACACATACGCACCGACTTCTTCTATGAGAAATGGTCGGTGCAGACCAAGGGCATGGTCGACTCGATTTCCTACCTCGTGTTCTTTTTCCCTTCGATCGTCATGTTGCTTGTCGTCAGCGGCAACGAGAGCTGGTACTCGTACACGATCCATGAAACCTCCGAGCAGACGCCGTGGCGACCGCTGCTGTGGCCGTTCAAGAGCGTGGTGCCGCTCACCTGCGTGCTGCTCCTCATCCAGGGCGTTTCGGAGACGATCAAGAGCGTGTATGCCTGGCGGCAGGGCATCGAGCTCGAGCACAAGGAGAAGATCGAGATATGACCAGCGAAATCCTGATCGGGCTGGTCATGCTGACGGTGATGATCGGCGCGATTTTCATCGGCATCCAGATCTCGTTCACCCTGCTGTTCCTCGCGCTCACGGTCGGCTACTTCGCCCTGGGCGCGGTGGTGTTCGACCTCGCCTACTTTCAGACCATCGGCATGATGAAGGAGGAGCTGCTCGCCGCGGTGCCGCTGTTCATCTTCATGGGCTATATCACCGAGCAGGCGGGACTGATGGAGCGGCTGTTCTCGGCGCTGCGCATGGTGCTCGCTCCGGTGCGCGGCTCGCTCTACATCGTGGTCATCGTGACCTCGACGGTGTTCGCAATGGCGACCGGTATCGTCGGTGCCGCGGTCACCGTGCTCGGCATCATGGCCGGGCCGATCATGATCAAGACCGGCTACGACGCCAAACTCTCGGCGGGCGCGATCACCGCGGGCGGCACCCTCGGCATTCTCATTCCGCCCTCCGTGATGCTGATCGTGATGGGACCCGTTCTCGGCGTCTCGGTCGCCGATCTTCTGCTCGCGGGAATCTATCTCACGTATCTGATTGTCCGCAGTTTCATCAATCCGAAGCTCGGTCCGCCGGTGCCCGTGGAAGAGCGTGTCACCGACCCCATCGCGATCGTGAAGGAAGTTGCGATCGGCGTCTTGCCGCTGCTCCTCCTTATTGTCGCGACCCTGGGTTCGATTCTCGGTGGGCTCGCGACGCCCACCGAGGCCTCGGGAATCGGCGCCCTCGGGGCGCTGATTCTGGCGATCGCCTATCGCCGGCTGACCTACGCCGGCCTGCGGCGGGCCGTGATCAGCGCGACGATGACATCGAGCATGGTATTGCTGCTTGCGGTGACGTCGAACATCTTCGGCGCGGTGTTCGCGCGCATGGGGACCGCGAACTGGATCACGGACGCGATGGTGGCGCTGCCGGTGCCGCCGATCGTCATGCTGGGGTTCGTCGTGATCCTCCTTTTCCTGCTTGGCTGGCCGTTCGAGTGGCCGGCGATCATTCTGGTATTTTTGCCGATCTTCTATCCCGTGGTCGATTCGCTGAAACCGGCGCTGTCGCAGAGCCTAGGCATCCCGCCGGACCTTTTCATGGTGTGGTTCGGCGCGCTCGTAGCGGTAACGATGCAAACCGCGTATTTGTCGCCACCGGTGGCGATGTCCGCCTACTACCTGAAGCAAGTGGTCAAGGAATGGTCGCTGGGCACAATCTACAAGGGCATGTTCGAGTTCATGGTGCTGCAATGCATAGCGATTGCGGTGGTGATGTTCGTCCCGGGCATCGCGACGTGGCTCCCACAGCACTTGAACGCTCAGCAGCAGGCGATCGAGACCGAGAATGTCGACGACAGCATGAACCGCCTGGAAGAAGACCCGCTCAAGGCGGCGCAGGAGCCCAGCAAAGAGGAGGAGGACGCGGGCAAGAAGTAACCCGCTTTCTTGTCATAGCCAGCAGGTGAAGTTCGACTTCGACACACCGGTCGACCGCGCCGGCACCTGGAGCACTCGCTGGGAGCGCTACGCCGGGCGCGACGTGATTCCGCTCTGGGTCGCCGACACCGACTTCCGCGCGCCGCCTGCGGTTCTAAAAGCTTTATCCGAAAGAATCGAACACGGCGTGCTCGGCTACACCGCTCCGCCGGATGAGCTGCGCGAGGCGATCGTCGAGCGCCTGCAACGCCTCTACCGCTGGCATATCGAGCCCGACTGGATCGTCTTCCTGCCGGGCGTGGTGCCGGGCCTGCACCACGCCGCGCGTACGTTGCTGCCGCCTGACGGGCATGCCCTGGTGCCCAGGCCGATCTACCAGCACTTCAAGCGCGCTCTCGAGCTTGCGCCACGCGCGCATGCCGACTTGTCCTTGGTTTTGCAGAAAGGTCGTTGGCTTTTCGACGAAGACGCGATCCGGAAAGCCATTCAAAAGAATACGAAGCTCTTCTTTCTTTGCAATCCGCAGAACCCCGGCGGCACGGTGTTCACCCGCGACGAGCTTTTGCGTCTCGCCGAGCTGATGTGCGGCGTCATCATCGTCTCCGACGAGATCCATTGCGACCTGGTGCTGGATGCGGACAGGAAGCACGTGCCGATCGCCAGCCTCGCGCCGGAGATCTCGCGGCGCACGGTCACGCTCATGTCGCCCAACAAGACGTTCAATATCCCGGGCGCGGGTTGCGCCTGGGCGATCATCGAAGACGGAAATTTAAGAAAAATCTTTTCGGCGGATCTGAGCGCACACGTACTACCCTCGCCGTCGGTATTCGGCTATGTGGCGGCGCTCGCAGCGCTGCGCGACGGCGACCCATGGCTGCAGGCGCAGATCGCCTACCTGCGCGGCAACCGGGATTTGGTCGAAGAACGGATAGGCCTTCCCATGGCCCACGTAGAGGCGACCTATCTGGCGTGGATCGACTGCTCGCCTCTCGGGATCGAAAATGCCTTCGAGTTCTTCCTGAAGAACGGGGTGGCGCTGTCGCCTGGCGCGCAGTTCGGCGATCCGCGCTTCGTGCGGCTGAACTTCGGGACTCAGAGAAAGCTTCTGCAAAAAGCGCTCGGGCGCATCAACGCGTCGATCAGGACCTCATCCAGGCAGAGCCCCAAAGATTGAGCGTGCGCTGCTCGTGCGGCCAGGTGCGGTAAGGCATCCCCTTCGGCATCAGCTCCAGCTCGGCGGAGAACTCGACCTTGTGCCCGTCGGGGTCCTCGATCATGAAGAAGAGATTGTTCCCCGGGCCGTGGCGGCCGGGCCCCCACCACAGCGCGATGCCGAGCCGGCCCATGTGATCCGCCCAGTCGCGGATATCCATCCAGCCCCCGGTTTCGTAGCAGTGATGATCGGCGCGCGATTCGGGCGCGCGGAACGCCGCGAAGCTGTGGTGCTCGGGATCGGAACGCAGGAAGCAGGCGGTCAGCGTGCCGTTGTCGAGCACGCGGTCGGATTCGAGCATCCCCATGTCCAGATAGAACTTCACCGTCTCGGGAAGCCGCGCGCTCGCGCAAACGAAATGCTGCAGCCGGCCGGGCAGCCCCGCGACTGCGGAATCGTCCTTTGAAAGGCCAACCACCACCTGCCTGCCGTCGGGATCGGCGACGGCAAAGGCGCCCTCGTCGAACAAAGGCGTCGGAGAAGGCAGCCGGGCCACCCCACGCCGATCCAGTTCCCGCGCATAAGCCGCAAGCTGCACGGCGTCCGGCATGCGCAACGCGAAGTAAGGCACGCTGCCCGCGGCGCCTTCGCCGATAAGCAGCTTTCTCCCGTGGCCGCGTACCAACCAGAGATTTTCTTGAAGGTTCTCGACGCGGTCGCCGAGCAGGTCGCCATAGAACCGTGCCAGCCGCTCGGGTTGCGGGCTGTCGCGGCGCAGGTGGTGGAGCCGTGCCGGCCAGAGGGCGGAACTCATCGCTTCGGATCGCGCCTTTTTCTCAGCCGAAGATTGCGCCGCGCGCCTTGCAGGGCGAGCGCCGAGAGCAGCACGCGGTCGAGGTGCGGATCGCGCACGCCGAGCTCGTGCATATGGGCGAGGGTGTAGCTCAGGTAGTCGATGTTGTGGCCGCGCTCGCCTCTCCCTTGGGCTACCAGCCGCGCGGTGCGCTCGACGTCGAGGTCGCCGACGAACTGCCGGTGCTCCGTGTCGGCGACGAACGCGAGCGCGCGGACCTCGCGTCCGCCGCGCACGCGCACGCGCACGAACCGCGGCCGGTAGACGCGGTTACCCATCTCCCGGCGGTACAGATAGGCCAGCACGCGCTTGGCCCGCGTTGCGGAAACGCGGAACGTCATGCCCCAGCACGAGCCGCCGCGGCAAAGCCCCATCACGAGACCGGGCCGGGTCTCGGTACCGCGATAGCGGTGCGAGTACACGCAGAGCGAACGGTGATAGCCATGAGCCCTGCCCGCGGATTTCTGGCTCGAGCGGAAACCGGGCGACCACATCAGCGAGCCGTAGCCGAACACCCACAGATCGCCGCGCGGCGCGAGCCCGAGGAATTCGGAAAGCGTCATGCAGGGGGCCGATTCATCAGCACAGGATTATATTTGCGTCAACCCGCCGCCGCCCAGCGCGTTATTCGGGGCACTGGATCCACATCGGATCATCATCCATACAGGAGAAAGCCATGTTGAAGAAAATGCTCGTAGTTCTGATCGCGTCGGCGTTCACCGCCAGCGCGTTCGCGCAGGCGCCGCAGAAAGCGACGCCCGCCACCCCCGCGACGCCCGCGGCGCCGAAAGGGCAGACCGGTACCGCGACAAAGCCCGCGGAACCTGCCAAACCCGCCACGCCGAGCGCGAAAGCGCAGAAGAAAAGCGGCGAAAAGGCCAAGAAAGTCGCCAAGGGCAAGAAGAGCGATACGAAGACGGACGCCAAGAAGTAAGTCCTGGCGTTTCGAGCAGCAGAAAGCCCGGTTTCGGCCGGGCTTTTTTTGTGTTCATTTCGCGCCAGCGCAGTGGTAGAGTTAGTTCGGATGCTGATCCTCGACCGCCTGATTTCCCGCAGCTCGCGCTCGCTCGCCGCCACTATCGGCTACGTGTGCGCGGGCGGTGGCCGCGGGCGCGGCGGATGGTCGGGCAGCCCGGATGACGACAGGATCGGTCCTGCCCGTCTCCTTCCTGTCCTTCTCCCGCCTTTCCAGCCAATCAGCCCAGCAGCCTCCGCGACCGACCCGGTCCGACGCTGTCCCACCTTCGCCGGAAGGAGACCCGAGTGAAACGACGCGATTTCCTGAAAACCTCCGCCACCGCCGCGGCCACCGCGGCGCTACCCTGGCGCTCCGCGCTGTCGCAGTCCGACTGGCGCACGTTCGAGATCACTATCCGCGCCGACATCGATCGCGCGCAGGGCGTATCGCGCGCGTGGCTGCCGCTGCCGCTTGCCGGCGACATGAGCTGGCATCGCAACCTCGGCAGCAGCTGGAGCGGCAACGCCGCCCGCGCGCAGGTAACGCACGACGGCAAATACGGCGTCGCGATGCTGTATGCCGAGTGGCCAGCGGGGCAGGGCGCGCCGTTCATCGAGGTCACCAGCCGCTTCGCCACCCGCGACCGTGCGGTGGACCTGTCGCGGCCCTCCGCAGGTAAAGGGCAGGACGTAGCGCGCTTGAGCGCGGCCGACCGGGAATTCTTCACTGCGCCCACCGAGCTGATTCCGACCGACGGCATCGTCGTGAAGACCGCGGCGCCGATCGTGAAGGGCGCCGGCAGCGACGTGGAAAAGGCGCGCGCCATTTACGAATGGATCGTGGACAACACTTTCCGCGATCCCAAAACGCGCGGCTGCGGCGTGGGCGACATCAAGGCGATGCTCGAAACCGAGAATCTGGGCGGCAAGTGCGCCGATCTCAATGCGCTGTTCGTCGGGCTCGCGCGCTCGGTCGGCATTCCGGCGCGCGACGTCTACGGCATCCGCGTCGCAAGCTCGGCGCACGGCTATCGCAGCCTCGGCGTCGGCTCCCCCGTGATCAGCAAGGCGCAGCACTGCCGCGCCGAGTTCTTCGCGCAGGGGATCGGCTGGGTGCCGGTCGATCCGGCCGACGTGCGCAAAGTGGTCCTCGAAGAGCCGCCCGGAAACCTGGCGGTCAACGATCCCAAGGTCGAGGCGGCGCGCAAGCGGCTGTTCGGCGGCTGGGAGATGAACTGGCTCGCCTACAACATGGGCCACGACATCGCGCTGCCCGATTCCCGCGGCCCGAAGCTCGCGTTCCTGATGTACCCGAACGGCGAGACGGGCGGCGAGCGCCTCGATCAACTCGAGCCCGACGCCTTCAAGTACGCGATCACCGCGCGCGAAATCAAAGCTTGATGCGCTTCCTGGCCGGCGTGTTGCTGCTCGCGCTTTGCGCGACCGGACACCCGGAAGCGCTGAGGCCGTGGACCGGCGGGGCGGCGCCCGCGCTCGAGCTCGCCGACCTGGAGGGCAGCGTGCACCGGCTCGCCGACTACCGAGGCAAGGCGGTGCTTGTCAATTTCTGGGCGACGTGGTGCGCGCCCTGCCGTGCCGAGATGCCTTCCATCGAACGGCTGCGCCGTGCCATGGAAGGCAGGCCGTTCGCGGTCCTCGCGGTGAACGTGGGGGAGAGCGGCCGCGTGGCGCGCGATTTCGCGGAGAAGCTGCCCGTCGCCTTTACCGTGCTGCTCGACCGCGACGCGCGCGTCAGCCGCGCCTGGGGGGCGCGGGTGCTGCCCGCGACCTTCCTGATCGGACCCGACGGCGCCATCCGCTACAGCTATCTCGGCGATCTCGACTGGTCGAGCGACGAAGTGCGCAGGCGCATCGAAACCCTGATGCGCAAAGACTCGCAGCGCGCCTCGCATTGAGGATCCGCCCGCTCTTCGCCGTCGCCGCCGCCGCGGCATCCTTCGCCCATGCGCAGGAAGTCGAGCGCGCGCCCTTCATCACCACGCCCTCGGATGTCGTCGAGCGCATGCTGCGGTTCGCCGGCACGGGGCCGGCCGACCTGGTGGTGGATCTCGGGTCGGGCGACGGGCGGATCGTCATCACCGCGGCGCGCGCGTTCGGCGCGCGCGGCCTGGGCATCGAGCTCGACCGGGCGCTGGTGGAAAAGTCCCGCGACAGCGCGCGCGTCGCCCAGGTCGCGGACCGCGTTTCGTTCGTGCACGGCAACGTGCTGTTCGCCGACATCTCGCAGGCGAGCGTCGTCACGGTCTACCTGCTCCCAGGGCTGATCAACCAGCTGCAGCCGCGCTTCATCGATGAGCTCAAGCCCGGCACCAGGATCGTGTCGCATGCTTTCGCCATGGCGGGCTGGAAGCCCGACCGGACCGAAACCTGGCACCTGGCGCAGCGCCACCCGGGGCAGGGCGACGAGAGCAGGCTGTTCCTCTGGATCGTGCCCGCCAAGGTGCGCGGTGCCTGGGAGGCCGGCGAGCTGCGCCTCAGAATCCATCAGAACTTCCAGGAGATCGAGGTCGAGGGGACGCTTGCGGGCAAGCCGCTGGCCGATGTGCGCGCGAGCCTTTCCGGACGCGACATCTCGTGGCAAGCGCAGGGCATGCGGTTCGGCGGCGTGGTCGAGGGCCGCCGCATCGTGGGCGAATTGATTCTGCAGAATCAAAAGACGCCCCTGGTGCTGGAGCGGGATCGCTAAACCAGCCTCGTCGACGATGCGGCAGTTATCCAGATTCAGAGCTTGGCGGGATCCACGTCGGTGACAAGATCGAACACCTCGTCAGCCGGCAGCCCGGCAGCGGCGGCGTGCGCCTTGATCCGCTCCACGTTGGGACCCGCGTAGACGCAGTAGGTCCTCATGCCGTCCTTGGTCTGCACGACGTGCGAATGCTCCCACGTGATATCTGGAAATTTCGCTTCGCGTACCTGCTTCGACTTGCGTCCGGCGGCTTCGACCTGCTGCAGCGTGACCTTGCCTAGATTTCGCTGGATGATGTAACGGGGCATGGTTTTCTCCTGGGTTAACGGTTGAGAACGTCGTTGCGGCCACCCTCGGCGATCGAAACGATCTCGGTGATCTTCGGCTGGGGTACGCCGAGCTCCTGGAGCGTCGAGCGGAAGTGGCCCATGAAAACCTCGAACAGCGGCTCATTCAATCCCTGGCCTCTCGCCCGCGTGTGCGCGGCGCGAAGATCGCGACCTTGGTAGTGGTTCGGCCCGCCGAAAGCCATCGTGAGAAAGGCACGCGCATGCTTCTTGAGCCGCGCCATGTCGACCCCCTCGAAGAGGAAGCTCACGCGCGGATCCCCAAGGATCTTGGGGTAGAACATGTCCAGAGCGGCATCGATCGACGCCTCACCACCGATCTCTTCGAAGAGTGACATCCGATCCTCCTTGTCGAGCCCACCATGACGGAGGACCGTGTGATCGGACGTGTGACGCGCAAAGAAAGCGCCTGGGTCACGTGGCCTCGTCCGCCCAGACGCTCGGATTGTCCACCTCTGGACCGAGGAGGCGCGCTGCGTCGCGAGCCCGTGCGTCGCCTCGGCGGGCACGGTGCAGATAGGCCCGGAGCAGGAGCTCGCGCATGCCGGTGCGCGACGCGAGCGATTCGAGCTCGTCGATCCAGCCTGCCGCGCGCTCATCGCGATGGCCGATGGAGCACATCCCGTCGAGAACCCAGCCATGGATCCACTGGTACGGATGCGTGACACGAGTGCAGCGGGCGCGCCCATCCGTGAGCCAGGCGAGCGCCTGCGGGCCCCGTCCCCGCGCCGCCTCGACGAGACCTAGTCCTCGGCAAGCGATGCCCTCCCAGCAGGGATCGGCGCCCTGGCAGGCGATCGTGAAGGCGTGCTCGAGGGCGTCGCCTGCCGCGTCGACGCGTTTCTCGCGCAGATCGACGAGCGCGAGCAGGGCCTCCGGCAAGGGAGCGAACGCGAGCCACTTCTCTTCTTCAACGAGTTCCAGAGATTGCTCCAGGACCTCGCGCGCCTGCCGATCGCGCGAGGTGAGCACATGCACGCGGCCAGAGAGCGCCAGAGAGAAGGCCGCTTGCCGTCGGTGTTCGCCCCGGCGCGC
>WNFM01196105.1_pt1 | contig 21736 bp, 20 predicted proteins | sample 5400271 | NCBI WGS metagenome assembly WNFM01 (sample SAMN13153352, study PRJNA577476) | soil metagenome | isolation source: 60 cm saprolite on Douglas fir-dominated hillslope | place: USA:California | collected 2013-09-17
TGCCCAAAAGAGTGGTGATCGAACCGTACAGCGACGAAGCGGTGCCCGCGATATGGGCTTGCGGCTCCATCGCCAGCGCGGTGAAATTCGCGATCATCAGCCCGAACGAAAACATCATCAACGCCGCCAGCGCCATGAACAGCGGCAAGGGCAGCATCTGGAGCCTCGCCGCGGCGTACATGATCGCCGCGACGACGAAGAAGCCGACCAGCGCGCTATGCGACATCACGCGCATGCCGATACGGCCGACCAGCCTCGCGTTCAGAAACCCGGCTAGGGCTACGCCAACCGCGATGGCGGCGAAGGCGAGCGGGAAATAGGGCCCGAGCTTGTAGATGCCGGTGAACACTTGCTGCGAAGAGAAGACGAACCCGAACAGCGCGCCCTGGACGCCACCGGCCGCCAGCGCATAGCCCAGGGTCTGGCGGTTGGTCAGGGTTTGTCGATAGGCGTCGAGCACCTCAGGGATCGCAAATGCCTTCCGCTCTGACAGAGGCAGCGTCTCGGGCAACCGGAACAGGCTCCAGAGCAGAGCCACGATGCCGTACGCCATCAGCACCACGAAGATGCCTCGCCAATGCACCATGAGCATCACGGCCTGACCGAACGACGGCGCAACCACGGGCGCGGCGATGAAGACCATCATCGCCAGCGACATGACGCTGGCCATGCGGCGACCGGCGTAGCAGTCGCGGACGATGGAGGTCGCGATCACGCGCGTGGCCGACGTGCCAAGACCCTCCAGCACCCGCGCCAGCAACAACATCTCGAACGATGGCGCCGCGACCGCAAGCACGCTGGCAATCGCATAGAGCACCATGCCACCGAGCAGGACGGAGCGGCGCCCAAAGCTGTCCGACAGAGGTCCGATCAGGAATTGGCCGACGCCGAAGCCGATCATGAACGCCGACAACACCATCTGCAGCCGGTTCGCCCCGTCGATATGGAAGGTCGAGGCGATGTTCGGCAGCGCCGGCAGCATCATGTCCATTGCGAGCGGGTTTAGGGCCATGATCGCGGCGATCACCACGACAAACTCGGCGAACCCCATGGGGGTGTGCTTAGGTATCTCGCCGGATACCAGGATTGGGGCGTCGGCGTTGACGTCAACCACGTGATGAACTTCCGTCTTTGCTATTGAATTCGAAGGAGTTCTATCGTCTTTGCTGCGCTGCACAACCCTCGATTTGGGATGGCAGGTCGGCGGCTTTTGCCATTGCCGTTCCGCAAGCGAAAAGGAGGCGCAAATCCGCCCCGCCGCCAAGTGATATGCTGTCGCGCGCAGCGTGGTCCGTTGGGAGGAGAGCATGCACAGGAGGGAATTCGCAAAGTTGATAGGAGGCGTGGGGGTGGCGGCGGCTTGGCCAACTAGGGTCGTCGCACAGCAATCCGTAAAGGTTTGGCGGATTGGATTTCTCGCCCACAGATACGAGACGTTCTACGATCCTTTGTTTCGAGGACTTGAAGAGCTGGGATACAAGGAAGGTCGCAACCTCATTGTTGAGCGTCGGTATGCGGAAGGACATGCCGAACGATTTCAGGAATTTGCGAATGAATTGGTCCGGCTGAACGTGGACCTCATCGTGGTCGTTACCACGCCGGCTGGCCTGGCCGCCAAAAAGGCAACCTCAACCATCCCCATTGTCCACCCAGCCGCCATTGATCCCGTAGGAACGGGTCTGGTTGCCAGCTTGGCTCATCCCGGCGGAAACTTGACCGGGCTGTCCGTCCTTAACGCAGAAATGAGCGCCAAGCGGCTGGAGGTTCTCAAGGAAGTTGTGCCGGGATTAACAAGAGCGGCGCTGCTCTGGAATTCAGCCAACCCGGCAAATTCTTTGGCCTGGAAGGAGTCGGAAAGCGCTGCTCGTGCGCTGGGCGTTAGCTTGAGTTCCCGCGAAGTGCGCGAGCCGAAGGATTTTGAGCAAGCTTTCGAGGCCATGACCAAGGACCTTCCAGAAGTACTGCTCGTATTGCAAGACGCCCTGACGTTGGAATACCGCAAGGAGATCATCGCCTTCGCATTGAAGAGCCATTTGCCAAGCATGTTTGTTGGCAAAGAATGGGTCACCGAAGGCGGTCTAATGTCTTATGGCGACCGCCTACCTGAGCGATATCGCCGCGCCGCAGATTTGGTTGATCGGATTTTGAAAGGCGCAAAGCCTGCCGATTTACCCGTCGAGCAACCGACAAGGTTCGAGTTCGTAATCAACCTGAAGACGGCAAAAGCTATTGACCTCAAGATTCCACCTTTCCTCCTAACCCGCGCCGACGAGGTAATCGAATGAGTTGGATCGGAGGAACCGCGCCGGATGCGGCGTGTGCGCGCGCAAAGCGCCGTCTCAAAGGATGAAGCCACCGAACTACAAATTGCACCAGATTTGCGGTAACACCGCAAATCCTGTTGAGTGGACTTTATGGACGCCATCTTTCTCGACCTCGACGGCACGCTGACCGATCCCAAAATCGGTATCACCCGGTCGATTCAGTATGCGCTAGGTGCGCTCGATCAACCTGTCCCGGTGGAGCAGGATCTCTTGTGGTGCATCGGGCCACCGTTGAAGACCAGTTTTAAGACTATGCTCGGCAGCGAAGCTTTGGCCGAGAGCGCGGTCGCGCTCTATCGCGAGCGGTTTTCCGATATCGGGATTTTTGAGAACAGCGTCTATGACGGCATTCCGGAGCTGCTCGCCGCGCTCGCCGGCGGTCCGCGGCTGTTCGTCGCCACCAGCAAGCTCGCCGTGTTCGCCGAACGCATCGTCGCCCATTTTGCGCTCACCCCGTATTTCGAACGGGTCTTCGGTCCCGGACTTGATGGCGCGTTGGCGGAAAAGACGGCGCTCCTGCAGTATGCGCTCGAGCAAAGCGGGCTGGATGGACACCGCACCGTCATGGTCGGTGACCGCAGCTTCGACATCATCGGTGCGCGCAACAACCAGATGACATCGGTCGGCGTGCTCTACGGCTATGGATCGGAAGCCGAACTGCGCGAGGCCGGCGCGCAGCATCTCTGCGCGACGCCGCAAGATGTGCGCACGGTGCTGGATCGCCTGAAAAGCTCGCAACAAGCCGGTTGAGAGGTGTATCGAGAAACCGGAGATGTTCGCTGCCCAGGAGGAACGCCTGCGCCAAGCTGGGGCGCAGGTCGCCGCACTCGCGAACGTAATCGAAACGATCGACCCGTGGGGCACGCGGATGCGGCTGATCAAAGTCTGATGCGGTCATCATCCGTCAACCATCTCCCGCGCCCCGCCGAGGAGCTTGACGTTGAGCTTGCCACCGGTGAACAGCATATCGTCCAGCGCTTCCTTGATATCGCCGGTCTCCACCGTCGTGCCGCCATCCCGCGCGAGGCTTGCCTGCGCGATGCGCCGCATCAGCTCCTTGATGAACGCGGCGCTGACGCCCTTGGTCCGCCGCGCGGCCTCGTCCACGATCGTCTCGCCGAGCGGCAGACCCCTGCCATAGAGTTGGACCAGCTTCTTGCGGCCGACCTCATCGGGAACCGGCACCTCGATCGCCTGGTCGATGCGGCCGGGGCGGCTTGCCAGGGCGCCCTCAAGATCCTCCGGCCGGTTGGTCGTGAGGATGAACAGGATATCCGCATCCTCCTTCAACCCATCCATCTCATTGAGAAGCGCGTTGAGCAGCGATTCCTCGCAAGGCCCCATGTCGCCGCGATCGCGCGCGATCAGATCGACATCCTCGATCACGACCATCGCCGGCTGCAGCAGGCGGGCAAGATTCATGTAGTGGGCCAGCAATGCGACCTGCGCCGCCGTGATGATCAGGGTGGTGTGACCGGACAGGTTGCTCGCGAGATAGCGGATTGTATGGGTCTTGCCGGTTCCGGGCGGCCCGTAAAGCAGGATGCCTTTGCGGGTCGATTGTCCGAGTCGGCGCAGCTGAGGGCGGGTTCCGACAAAGCTAAGGACATTGCGGTCGAGCAATTTCAGTGTGGCTTCGGGCAGTATTACTTCGTCGCGTTGAACCGAGGGCAATTTGTGGACCATAATGCCTCTCGAGCGCCCTCGATAATCGCTATCGCCATCGAGCGACAGGATCTTGCCGCGATAGGAACGCGCGGCGTTGACGGCGCTCTCCAGCTCGGAGAAACAGCGTTGCACGAACTCCGCGCCATCGGCGCCGGCAGGCACGGCAATCTCGATGCGGGTCCCGGACTCGTAGCCGTACTCCCGGTGCGAGGAGAGCGCGACCGCGTAGCGCAGGCCATCGGTTCGGCAGAGCCACAGGCCGTTGTTGAGACATTTCACGGGCGCGCTCTCGCCGACATCCACATCCTGATACTGCGCCGGCGCAATAGCTTGGGCATTCCGGCCATCTCTGGTCAGTGTCGCGATGGTCAATGTCTCGTAGCGGTGCTCCTCGTGGAGGCCGAAAAACCGGATCGGCGTGGAGAACAACCTGTCGATGGCCACTTGAACGTCCGCGCGCATATGACCCGGGAATTGCCGCGAGGTCGCGACCAACTGATCGCGCGGAATGCCGGCGAAATGCCAGGCCAACGCGTCGCAGGCATAGTCGAATTGCTTGTTGCGCGTCGCATCGGGCAGGTTGCGCGTGATCTCGAGCATGCAGTCATCGCAGACGAGCGTGAGCTTGCCTTTCAGTGACACACGGTTCTCGCTGGAAAACGCGCCGCAGAGTTTGCAGCGGCCATCAAGCATTTCACCGCCCTCCGCAACCGCCTCGCTCGTGATCCGGAGCGGATGACCCGAGGCGCGGACGCGTTGTCGAGCAGCCTCAAGCACCTGGTTCGCGACGTCGCGCGGGTAGGTCCCGCAAATGGCTTGTCCATCTTGGTCGACTGCTTCGGTTAATCTAATCGCGTCGGCTAGCTGTTTCTTGAATACCGAATGCAGAAGCTCGATGACGAACTGCACCGGGGTTTCATCGTCGTCATGAAAGATTACCTGGAGATCGCCGGCCTCGGCGTGAACATCGCTTTCAACATCGCACTGAACATCGCACATGGGATATATCCTTTAAATTATTCGTCATTTCGGCATGTCGCTCTGGATCGCAACGCCAAGCTAGAACAAAACAAGAACAATGTCACTACCCCAACGTGTAAAAACATGAAAGGCGGTCCTCGCGCAGCCGGAATTCAGCCGAGCAGCAACAGCCCGCCGGCCAGGGCAAGCGCCAGCGTCCAGATCAGGTCGAGGTTGAACCAGGCGTGACGCAGGATTTCGAGCCCGACCCACTCATAGACCGCAACCGCTACGGCCGTGCTGACAATGAGCATCGCCAGCGTGTGAATCGCAACACCCAGCAGTGCGGTCAGGAATGGGCTGGTAAAACTTGGCTCCGAGGCGGCCGGAAAACAAAGTGGCATCAGCACGGGCCACAGCATGAGACCCGCGCCGTGCGTGGTCGCCATCAAGAACGACCACACCGCGAGGGCCGCCAGTCCCGCCTGCATCCCGATACGCACGCGATGCCGATGCCCATAGCGCCAGTGATACAACGCCCAGCCGATCAGGAAGAGACCGGCACTGAAGCGGACCGCACGCGGATCGATCATGAAGCCGGCCCAGACGAATGCGCCTGCGACAAGGGCGATCGAGAGAGCGTGTCCGAGTGCAATGGGAAAGGGTGAGAGCCACACGATGCGCCGGTTGTTGCGATGAAGCCCCAGGGCGACGGCGAACAGCCAGCCCATTGCCGGATTGAGGCCATGAAAAGCCCCGAGCCCCGCGAGCGCGAGCCATGGCCAGGACTCGGAGGAGACGGGGTTCATGGGTCGCTATTCCGACTTGTGGCGGCTCCGGAAGTGTAGCGCGTGCCGGCTGCGGTCTATTCCGATTTGGCTGCGTCATGCCTTCGTGCTTGCAGCCGGCGCGCGATGAATGGTCTGGCGTTGCTACGGATAGCAATAAGAGTCCGACGAACAGTCGCCGCCCTCGAGGCGCACCTGGTGCGGCCGGTGCGATGCCGGCCAGTCCACAAAGAATTTGGAATCGAAGGCGATGCCGCCTTTCGGATCGGCGTCGAGCTTGACCATCCATCCCTCGATGCCATCCGGATAAAACTGCGGATCGATCGCGCCGTATAACGAATTGGTGAAATAGACGCGACGGCCGTCGCGGCTGATCTCCACCATCTGCGGGCCGCCGCTGAGTGCGCCGTTCTTCGCACCGGGGTGCGTTGCTTTGGAGACGATGCCGCCAATGCGCACCTTGCCGGTCAATTTCGGCTTGAACGGGTCCGAGACATCATATTGTTGCAGGTCGCCCGTGCCCCAGCAGGCGACATAGAGGAACTTGTCGTCCATCGAGAGATCGATGTCGGTCACCAGCGGCGGGCAGGCCTTGAATCCCTTGAGCACCGGGGGAAGTTGCTCCTCGCTTGCGGGCTCGGCCGGGATCTCGATCACTTTCTTGACCGCCCATTTGTCGCCTTCGCGATACCAGGTCCAGATCGAGGACGAGAGGTTTTCGAGGCCGACCACGCAGTTGACGAAGCCGTAGGCCTTGGTCGGATCGTGAGCTGGTCTCAGTTCGAACACGAGCTGATATTTGTCGCCGAAGTCGATGGTCTGCAGGTGCTTGCGCTTCTGCAAATCCCAGAAATGCAGCCGCCTGCCGTATTTGGCCCCCAGCAGCACTTCCGGGATCAGCCCGTTCTCGAAAGTGTCGGGCGTGCCCCACTCGCTGGTGACCAGCGTATCGTGGCCGAGATGCCACCAGGCGTCATAAGCGAGATATTGAGACCCGCGATCCATCTCCCACTGGCCGAGCACGTCAAAGGTCTCGTGATCCATCAGGAAGACGCCGCCCGGCCCTTTGCCCTCGCGGTTGCCGAGGGCGGCGACGTAAATGCCTTCGGGGCCGCAGTGCACGGTATGCGGGCGCGTATAACCCGCTCGGTCGGCGACCTCGGCAGGCTCAATCACCTTGACGATCTTCGGCGCTCTCGGATCGGGCTTGGTATCGAGAATGTGGATGCGCGAAGACCGCAAGCCCGGCACCACCAGATAGCGGCGCTCGACATGCGGATGTGGCGCGTTGGGGCACAGGCAGGAGGAGCAGGCATTCCAGCCGAAGTGATGCAGTTCATCACCGGCGTTGGGCATTGGCGTCGTATTGATGATCTTGGAATAGGATTTTGAGTTCGGGTCGACATCGACGACAGCGATTGCATCGGCCGTCTTTCGGTCCGGGTCGAAGGCTGCGACATAGGCCACGGTCTCCGGGGCGGCCTTCGAGGCCATGCGCGGAGAAGGATAAAAACTGGGGTCGGGTTTCCAATTTGCCATGTGCGGTGCTCCTGGGTGAGGTTCACTCCAACAACAAAAGCCCGCGGACGCCCCTGAGCCGCAGGATATTTCACTGCGCTAGTCTTCCGAAATCCATCTTAGGCCGAACGGACGTTGTCGGGGAGCACAAAATGGCAGTTCCGGTGATTTGCTTTCAAACCCCGATCGCATTCTGGGCGATGACGTCCCGATAAAACGACGCGCTCAGCTTCGGCACGCGGGCCTGCGTCTCAAAATCTACACGGTAGAGCCCGAAACGCTTTTCGTATCCAAAAATCCATTCGAAATTGTCCATCAGGCTCCACAGGAAATAGCCGCGGACCGGGACGCCCTCGGCGATCGCGCGCTGCAACTGCGTCAAATAGTTGCGCAGGTACATGATGCGATCGAGGTCGTAGACCTTGCCGTCGGCGGTCAATTTGTCCTCCGAGGAAGTGCCGTTCTCGCTGATGTAGATGGTATCGATATTCCATATTTTTGCCGCGAGCCGTGGCACCCAATAGATCGTCTCCGGGCCGATCCTGAGCCATTCGGAATTCATGTGCGGAAACGAGGCGGGGAAGGGCAGCACGGCCCAGCCCGGCTTTTTGTCGGAAGCCGCGATGTAGAATTGCGGCGCGTAGATGTTCAGCCCGACGAAATCGTTGGGCGAAGAAATGGTCTTCAGCTCTTCGGCGGTGAATTTGGGGGCGGCGGCGGCGGCATATTCGAGAAACCCGTCGGTGTATTTGCCTTCGAGAATCACGCCGAGGAAGCCCGCGTTCAATTCGCGCGTCGCGATCTCGGCGGCGCGAATATTTTCCGGCGTGTTGATTGCGGGCAGGCAAGCCGCAATGTTCTCGGCTGGACCTACTCGCGTGCCCGCGCGCCCTTTGGCGCGGATCGCCTGTACCGCGAGACCGTGCGCCAGCGCGACGTGGTGACGGACCTGGTTCACTTCCGCCTGCGGCAATTTGAGGCCGGGCGCGTCGATGCCCCAGCCATAGCCGAAATTCACGAACCTTCCGGTTTCGTTGACCGTGAAGATATTCTTGACGCGGTCGGTGAGGCGCTCCGCCACATAGCCCGCGTAGTCGCCGAACGCCTTGGCGGTGTCGCTGGACTGCCATCCGCCGACGCGATCCTGCAGCGCCTGCGGCAAATCCCAATGATACAGCGTCGCGTAGGGTTCGATGCCGTTGCCTAAGAGTTCGTCGAGCAGGCGATCGTAGAAATCGAGACCTTTGGGGTTCGGCGCACCGGTCCCTTGCGGAAACACACGCGGCCACGCGATCGAAAACCGATAGGCCTTGACGCCGAGATCTTTGATCAGGCGGACGTCTTCCTTGTAGCGATGGTAATGATCGTTGGCGCGGTCTCCGGTTGAGTGATCCTCGATCTTGCCGGGCGTGTGCGCAAAGGTATCCCAGATCGAGCGGCCGCGGCCGTCTTCGTCGACGGCGCCTTCGATCTGATAGGCCGACGTGGCGGTGCCCCAGACAAAACCGTTCGGGAAACTGGCGGGAGCGTGGCGGTCGGGCGCGGGTTTGGGCTCGCTGTCGGCCGTCTTCGCGGGCGTCGCCGCCACGCCGAAAGCGGACAGGCCCGCAAACCTCGCAAAATCGCGACGCGAGAACTTACCGAACATCGACTTCTCCCGGTTGGCGTTTCTCAAGGATCGATTTGATAGGCGGAAATCCTGTCGATCTCGAATTCGACAGTGACAGGGGATTCCGCATCGACGAGTCCGACGCCCTTGAAATATTTCGCCCCCATCGCAAGGTTGACGATCATATACATCGGATCGTCGAAGCCGGCCGGAACCTTGATGTCCGACACCAGCTTGCGGTCGATGAAATAGCCAATCCGGTCTTGTGTCCACAGCACGCCGTAATCGTGGAAATCGCTCGATGCGTCCTTAACCAGGAAGTCGAACCCGCAATGTTGCACGATCCCGGTGGCCGGAATCCGCCAATGCGTCGTCATCACCATGTCGCCGATCTCTTGCCCGCGTCCTTCCATCACGTCGAGTTCGGGAGGCCAGCCGCCGTCATCGGCAAGCAGCCAGAATGCCGGCCACACCCCGTGCCCGATCGGTATCTTGGCGCGGATCTCGAAATATCCGTACTTTTGTGAAAACCAGCCCTGGGTCGTGAGGATGCCCGAGGTGTATTCATTGTTGAAGAGCACCGGCTTGAGTTCGGGCGGCGTCCTGTTTGCGACGATCGAGAGAATTCCATCTCGAACCTTGAATGGGTCTAGCCCGAGCGGCGTGTTGGCGCGTCCGCCGTAGCGCGGGTCCACATAGATCTGCTGTTCGCCGTTCCAGCTGTCTTTGCGTTTGAAATCGGAGCCGTCGCCGCCCCAATAGCGCGCGTCCGGCCAGGCCGCGCCGCCGGAATAGTGCGGCACCCACTTTCCTTTCAGCGGATGCTCGTCGAAATCGTCGTGAAAGGTCCGGTGCAAGGACAGCGTTGCAAGCGGGCTTGTGTCCGTGGCGTCGAACCTGCGACATAGTTCGTCGGGCGGCTCATTCCTGACCGCGAGCGAAAGCCGTGTCGGCGCGACCTTGAGATCGTGTTGCGCGAAAACCGGGGCCAGGCTGGCGAAAAAGCCGGCAAAAAAACTGATGGCGGCAAGAACTCGCGGCGTCAATTCGTCGACCCTCGGTTCGCACAGGGGGCAAGAAAGTCGCCATTTGGAGCGCCGAAATCGCGGTGGATTTTGGGCGCCATGGAAGCGCTTTTGCCGCGCCCTCAGGGCTGATGCCGTCTTGTGATCGCGACCTGTGCCGCCTGCGCATAGAGGCTCGAGATCAAATCGAGATGGCTGCTCGTCATCTCGGATTTCGCGGCCCAGCCGTCGAGCGCCTCGAGCATCGGCGGCAAGGTCGCCGCGCGCAAGGCGGCGTAGGCTTCGGTCACTGAATGCCCGGTTGCGGTCGCCCGGTAGCGGGTTTCCTTGCGCGATGAACTGCCCTCGGTTTCGATCAGGCCGGCGCGCACCAGCTTCCGGGTGGCGTATTGAAGATTGGGCACATCGACCCGGTTGAGCAATTGGCCGATCTCGGCGACATCGTCGCCGGTGAGTGGCACGTCGCAAACCGCGGCAAGACATGCCGCCTTCCAGCGATAATAGGCTTGCGCCAGTCGCTCCAGCCCGAACTCGAAATCGGTCAGCCGCCGCTCGGTTTCGGTGCGCGCCAGGTGCCAGGACCCCGGCCGTTCGGTGACGGCAGGTTGCTTTTTCGGCCTCGCAGTGTCGGCGATTTTTTTCACCGCAGTCTTGGTCCTCTTCAAAACGGTCTCCCGGTGTCTTTCGCTCAAGGTGTCTTTCGCTCAAGGTGTCGTTCGTTCAAGGCGCCGCGCGCTCAAGGCGCAGGCAAGCCCTGCTCAATCTATGCTATTTACATTTGCAATTCTTACATTAAAAATTCAATTAAGAAAGCACGATGAAGTGGCAGCGCACACCATCAATGGCGCCTTTCGAACGGGAGCAGTACCGATGGCAGGACAATGGATTGATATCGCGGCTGCCGATGGCGGCACCTTCAAGGGGTATCTGACAATTCCGGCATCGGGATCGGGTCCCGGCATCCTGCTGCTGCAGGAGATTTTCGGCGTCAATTCCTCGATGCGCGAGGTCGCCGACTATTATGCCGAGGAAGGTTATGTCGTGCTGGCGCCGGACCTGTTCTGGCGGTTGGAGCCTGGCATTGAGCTCGGCTATTCCGAGGCCGACTTCAACAAGGCGTTCGGCTATTATCAGCGCTTCGACGCCAATCAGTCGATCAAGGACGCCGCCGATGCGCTGAAAGTGCTGCGCGCGCGGGGCGAATGCGCCGGCAAGGTCGGCGCGCTCGGCTTCTGCCTCGGCGGCAAGCTCGCTTATCTCACGGCGGCGCGCACCGATGTCGATTGCGCGGTCAGCTATTACGGCGTCGGCATCGAGGCCGATATCGGCGAGGCCGGAAAGATCAAGGGCCCGATGGTGTTTCATTTCGCCGAGCTCGACAAATTCGCGCCTCCGGAAGCCCGCGAACAGGTCAAGGCCGCATTTGCCAAACGCCCCGACGTCGAATGTTATCTGTATCCAGGCTGCGACCATGCGTTCGCGGCGCCCGAACGGACTAGCTTCAACAAGCCCGCGACCCTGATGGCGCATTCGCGCTCGATCGCGCTGTTCCGGAAAGTTCTGGGTCCGCATTACGATCTCTCGACATTGTGGGACCGCCACACCGAATTGGAATTCGGCGTGCGCTCGGCTGAAGCGACGATGGGAACGATGGTGGCGGAGCCCTACGTCAATCATATTCCGACCATGACCGGCGGCGTCGGCTATCGCGACCTCTTGCGCTTCTACGCCAACCATTTCATCCCGAAGACGCCGAAGGACACAAAACTGATCCCGATCTCGCGCACCATTGGCGCCGACCGCGTCGTCGACGAGATGCTGTTTTGTTTTACCCACGACATTGAGATCGACTGGATGCTGCCGGGCGTGCCGCCGACCGGCAAATATGTCGAGATCCCGCTGGTCGCGATCGTCCGCTTCCGCGGCGACAAGCTCTACAACGAACACATCTATTGGGATCAGGCTTCCGTGCTGGTGCAGATCGGGTTGCTCGATACGGCGTTGCTCCCGGTTGCCGGCGCAGCGACGGCAAAAAAGCTCGTCGACGAGACGCTGCCGTCGAACACGCTGATGGCGCGCTGGGCAGAGAGTGCGCCGCAGGCCGCCGAATAATCGCATTCAAATGGCGGCGGCCGCACCGGGCGCCGTTCTCGCATAGGGGGAGTAGTTGTCATGGTGTCGTCAGTGCTGTCTCGCCGTCACGTCCTCCAGCTGGCGGGCGCCGCCGCCCTGCCTGTCTCTTCCAGTTTGTTCGGCGGCGCGGCGCAAGCCGTGGCACCGGGAACGCTGACCATCGCCTATAACGTCAATCTGCCGTCGTTCGATCCGACCGTCGGACCATCCGCGGTCAATCCTACCGTCCAGTCGATCTATCAGTCGGTGTTCGACACCTATATCGGTCAGGCGCCCGACCTGTCGTTCAAGCCCGGCCTTCTGACAAAATGGGGCTGGAACGCCGATCGCACAAAAATCACGCTGGAGCTGCGCAAGGGCGCGACCTGGCACGACGGCTCGCCGGTGACGCCCGAAGACGTGGTCTGGTCGCTGCAGCGTGCCGCCGATACGAAAAGTGGCAATCCGATCCAGTTCGTCTGGTCCAAGGTCGGCAATTACAAGATCGACGGCAACACCATCACCGGCGACGTCAAGGAATTCGAGCCGACCTTGTTCAAATGGATGGCGTTTCTCACCGCCTATGTGCTGCCTAAGGCCTATTACGAGAAGGTCGGCGCGGAAGGTTTCGAGAAGGCACCGATCGGCTCCGGTCCTTACAAGGTCGACGCTTTCGAGCGCAACGCGTTTCTAAGGTTGAAAGCGCATCCGGGCTACTGGGGTCCCAAGCCGGCGTTCGACACCGTGGTGTTCAAATTCGTCACCGATCCAACCAGCCGCGTGGCCGAGATGGAATCCGGCGGGTCGGACGTGACGTTCGAGATTCCTTATGAAGAATTCGACCGCTTGAAGAACAAGCCGGGACTGGTCGGACAGACCAAGCCGGTGTCCGACATCGCGATGATCTTCATCACCGATATCGACCCGATGCTCGACCGCAACGTCCGCCTCGCCGCCAATCACGCGATCGACAAGAAAGCGATCGTCGACCGATTGTTGAAGGGCTACGGCGTTCCGATCGCAACCCTGGAAGCGCCGGGCTATGCCGCCTTCGATCCCTCGATAAAGGTGTCCTACGATCCGGAACTGGCAAAAAGCCTGCTCGCCAAGAGCGGCTTCTCGCCGGAAAAACCGGTAAAATTCACGATCCAGACCACGCGCGGCTTCAAGCCGAAAGATTACGAGATGATCCAGGCGATCGTCGGGATGTGGCGCAAAGTCGGCATCGAGGCCAATATCGAGGTCTACGAGATCGCGCAGCATTTCGAATTGCGCGCGCGCCACGCGCTGGCGCCGGCCGCGTTCTACAATTGGGGCAATGCGATCGGCGATCCCTCCACCTCAACCGGCTTTGCGATGTTCGGCCCGTCGCCGCATTGCGCCTGGAAGGGCAAGGATCTCGTCGAACGGATCGGGCCGCTGTGGGGCGAAAAGGACGAAGCCAAGCGGATCGCCGGCTACAAGGCGGTCGACAAATATATCGCCGAGGAAGGTGAGGTGATCCCGCTGTTCCAATATGTGCAGCCGATCATCCACAAAAAGGGCATCAAGGTCGTGGCGCAGTCCAACGGCATGATTCTTCCGCAACTGATCACGCAGGCTTAAGCAGCGACGGACAAGGCGGCACGACGATGCGCTGGGGCGAGATCATCAGGCGACTCGTCCTCATCCCGCCGACGCTTGTTGGCGTCGCGGTGATCGTCTTCGTGCTGCTGCGCGTGGTGCCCGGCGATCCCATCGCCATGATGATTCCGCCGGGCGCGACGGCTGCCGACATCGACCGGCTGCGGGCGTTCTATGGGCTCGATCAGCCGATCCTGCAGCAATTTTTCACCTGGTTCGGCCAGGCATTGAGCGGCGATTTCGGCCGCTCGATCAGCGTGCACCAGAGCGTGTTCGAACTGGTGCGGGCGCGATTGCCGGCGACCCTCGAATTGGCACTGCTGGCGAGCCTGATCGCGGTGATGTTAGGGACGATCGGCGCGCTGATCGGCATAAGGCTTCGCGGCCGGCGGGCGGAATGGCTGGTCGATGGCGGCGTCGGCGTCTTCCTTGCGATTCCGGATTTTCTCTGGGCGCTGATCCTGTTGCTGGTGTTCGGCGTGCTGGTCCCTGTGCTGCCGATTTCGGGGCGCATCGACCCGGAGATCGACGTCAATCTGCACAGCAATTTTTATCTGCTCGAGAGCCTGCTGAGGGGACGCTTCGACATCGCCGGTGCGCTGCTGCCTCACATGATCCTGCCGGCCGTGGCGCTGGCGTTGCCGTTCGCGGCATTGGTGGCGCGAATTTTAAAAGCCTCGCTGGCGGAGGCGGAGGATCAGGATTATGCGCAGATCGCGCGGGCCCGCGGTTTTTCACGCTCCCAGATTCTGCTGCGCGAGGTGTTTCCCAATGCGCTGATCCCGACGGTTGCGCTCGGCGGCGTCCAGGTTACGCTATTGCTCGGCGGCACCGTATTGGTCGAGCGCATCTTTTCCTATGAGGGGATCGGCAACATGGCGATCGACGCGGTGATCAACCGCGATTTCCCGCTGATCCAGGGCCTTATACTGACCTTCGCGGTGCTGTTCATCGCGCTCAATCTCGCCGTCGATCTCGTGGTCACACTGCTCGATCCGAGGTTGCGCCATGGCTGACCTTGCGCTGGATCATGCGGCCGCGCCGCCGTCGCGATGGATCGCAGGCCTTCGGCGCGGCGGGCCACGGCTCTGGTCCGGCGCGGCGCTGGTGGCTTTCCTGGTACTGGTCGCGCTATTGGCGCCGCTGCTCGCGCCGCACGATCCGCTGGAGCAGGATCTGCTGTCGGCGCAATTGCCGCCGGCCTTCGCCAATGGCGGCGACCCAGCTTACTTCCTCGGCACCGACAGCCTCGGCCGCTGCGTGTTGTCGCGGCTCATCTACGCGGCACGAACCGCGGTCGCGGTCGCGCTGATCGCGGCGACGCTGGCAGCTTTGATCGGCATCGCACTCGGCCTTATCGCCGGCAGTTTCGGCGGCTGGGTCGATCAACTTACCTCGCGATTGATCGATGTCTGGATGGCGTTTCCGCCGGTGTTATTGTCGATCGTGCTGGCGGCGGTGATCGGCGCCGGGCTGACCTCGGTGATCGCGGCCATCGTTGTCGTCGACTGGACCCGCTTTGCCCGCGTGGTCCGCGCCGAAACCATGGTGCAGCTCAAGCGCGATTATGCCGCCGCCGCGCGCGTCGTCGGGCTTGGCCGCGGCGGCATCCTGCGCCTCGAAATTCTGCCCAATCTCGTTCCGCTCGTCGTCACATTGCTGGCGGTCGAGATGGGGATCGCGATCCTGGTGGAAGTGATTTTGTCGTTCGTCGGCATTTCGGTTGCCGGCGACACCCCGACCTGGGGTGGCATGATCGCCGAGGGACGCCAGATCGTCTATCAGGCGCCCTGGATCATGGCGCTGCCGATTACTTGCATCATCGCAAGCGTGATCGGGTTCAATCTGCTCGGCGACGGTCTGCGCACGCTGCTCGACCCGGTGCAGCGACGATGACGGCCGTCCTTTCCGTCCACGATCTCCACGTCGCGATCGGCCATCGCGAAAATGCTGCGAATGTGTTGCGTGGCGCCAGCCTCGAAGTTGGCGCCGGCGAGGTGAGGGGACTGGTTGGCGAATCCGGCGCCGGCAAGTCGATGCTCGGCCGCGCCGTACTCGGTCTATTGCCGGCGAACGCCGTCATCACGGCCGGCACCATTTTGTTCGAAGGGCGCGATCTCGTGGCAATGCCGGAGCCGGAGCGGCGCGGCCTGCTCGGGCGTCGTATCGCGCTGATCCCACAGGATCCCATGACCTCGCTCAATCCGGTAAAGCGTGTCGGCGCGCAGATCGCGGCGCTGCTGCGGCATCACCTTGCGCTCGCGAGGCGCGATGCGCTGGCGCGCGCTGAGGAATTGCTGGCCGAGGTCGCGATCCGCGAACCGCGCCGGGTGCTCGAGCTTTATCCGCACGAAATTTCCGGCGGCATGCGCCAGCGCGTGCTGATCGCGATGGCGTTCGCCTGCGATCCGAGCCTCGTGATCGCGGACGAGCCGACCACCGCGCTCGATGTCACCGTGCAGCGCCAGGTTCTGCAACTGGTCGAGCGGCTGCGACAGCGCCATGGCGCGGCGATCCTGTTCGTGACGCACGACCTCGGCGTGGTGGCAAAAATCTGCCGCACCATGACGGTGCTGCATGCCGGCCGCGTGCTCGAGGACGGTGAGACCACTGAGGTGCTGGCAAAGCCGCGCCATCCCTATACCCGCGCGCTATTGGCGGCGACGCCACGCGCCGACCGGCCGGCCGAGGCGCTGCGTCCGGTGCCTCAGGCTTTGATCGAAAACCTGTGGGCCGAGGCGCATCGGCTCGACCGGCAGTCGGCAGGCGCAGCGTCATGACTGACATCCTGCTCAGCACCGGCAATTTGAGTTTTGCTTATCCGGAGCGCACGGGATTGTTCCGACGGGCGTTGTCGCGCGAGATTGTAAAACGGGTCGACCTCGCGGTGCCGCGCGGCTCGGTGCTCGGCCTGGTCGGCGAGTCCGGGTCAGGCAAGACCACGCTTGGCCGGCTGCTGGTGCGATTATTAAAACCGACCTCCGGCGGCATCCAGTTTGACGGCGTCGAAATCGGCGGCATCAGCGAGGCGGAGATGCGGCCACTCCGCGCGCGCATCCAGATGATTTTTCAGGACCCGCAATCATCGCTAAATCCCCGGCTGCGATTGGGCGTCACGCTGACACGTCCGCTGAAGGTGTATGGACGCATAAAAGGGCGGCGGGATCAGCGCGACCGCGCAGCCGCCCTGCTCGATCTGGTCGGGCTGCCGACCGCCTTCGTCGACCGCTATCCGCACGAACTCTCAGGCGGCCAGCGCCAGCGCGCCGGGATCGCCCGCGCGCTCGCTCTGGAGCCCGACTTCATCGTCGCCGACGAGATCGTCTCCGGCCTCGACGTCTCGACACAGGCGCATATCCTGCTGCTGCTCAGGGAATTGCGCGCGCGGCTCGGTCTGACCCTGGTATTCATCAGCCACGATCTCTCCGTGGTCCGCGTGCTCTGCGACGACGTCGCGATCCTGCATCGTGGCGAAGTCGTCGAATACGGTCCGGTCGCAAGGATTTTTAGCGCCCCGCGCGACGACTACACGCGGCAGCTGCTCTCTGCGATTCCATTACCTGACGTCGAGCCGGGCTGGTTGGATGATTCCAGCCCTTTTGTTCCTCCCCAGCAGCAAGGATCAGCCGCATGACCGAGACCATCAAGGGTTCTGTCGTCCTCATTACCGGGGCCACCGGCGCGATCGCGCAGGCGCTGATATCAGCGCTTACCGCCCGCAGCGCCGCCAAGATCTACGCCGCCGCGCGAGATATTTCGGGGATCGCCGCATCGCCGCATCTGGTGCCGATCAAGATGGATGTCACCAGCGACGACGACGTCGCCAAGGCCGCCGCCGTTGCGACCGACGTCACGCTGTTGATCAACAATGCCGGCGTCAATCACAACACCAGCTTCATGACCGCACCTAGCCTCGCGATGGCCAAGGAGGAGATCGAGGCCAATTACCTGGCGCCGCTGCGGGTGACGCGGGCTCTTGCGCCGGCGCTGACTGCCAATCACGGCGCGGTGCTCAATATCCTGACGATATTGGCGCGGGTCAATCTGCCGTTCATGGGCTCCTATTGCGCCTCCAAGGCGGCAGGGCTCAGTTTGACACAGGGCTTGCGCGGCGAACTGGCGCCGCAGGGAATTCGTGTCGCGGCCGCGCTGCCCGGCGCAATCGACACACGCATGACCGCGATGCTGACGATCCCGAAAATGACGACGGCTGACGCAGCCGCGGAGATCCTCGACGGTTTCGAGGCCGGCGAGGAAGAAATCTATGTCGGCGAGATGGCGCGCGGCCTCGCCCAGGGCCTCGCGCATGACCCGAAAGCCGTCGAACGGCAACTGGCGTCGCCCGGCTGAGCCCTATTTTTGCAAGTTTTGAAAACCGCGATATCGAACCGAAGGAAACAAAAATGACCGCTGTGACAAAATCGAGATTGCTGCCCGCCGCCCTCGCCGCGCTGACGATGGGAATATCCGCGCTGCCGGCATCGGCCGACTCCATTCCCGGCCTGCGCGGCCATGATCACACCGGCATCACCGTGCCGGATGTGAAGGCGGCCACCGCCTTCTTCACCGACGTGATCGGGTGCTCGCACGCGATGTCGTTCGGGCCGTTCTCGGATGACAAGGGCACGTTCATGCAGGACGTCGTCAACGTCAACCCGCGCGCGGTGATCGACGAGATCAGCATGGTCCGCTGCGGTTATGGTTCCAACATCGAATTGTTCCAATATCAGTCGCCCGACCAGGCCAAGACGCTGCCGAAGAACAGCGATATCGGCGGCCACCACATCGCGCTCTATGTCGACGATATCGACAAGGCCGCAGCGTATCTCAAGGAAAAGAACGTCAGGACGTTGCAGGGGCCGATCCCGATCAAGGAAGGGCCCGCGGCCGGGCAGTCGATCCTTTATTTCTTCGCGCCCTGGGGCCTGCAAATAGAGTTGATCAGCTATCCGATGGGAATGGCGTATGAGAAGGATGCAAAGACGGTGCTGTGGTCGACAACAGAGCCGATGAAATAAAGCGATCGCGGCGGCGCGGGCGAAGACACTCCGTCCGCACCGCGCCGATGCTGGTTGCGATCAGCGATGTTCCGCCTTGGCATGGATGGTGACGTCGGTTCCGGCGTGTTCTTGCGCAGCCTTGAGGGCGGCCGATATGCCCTCATGCACCAAGTTGCGCACGTTTTCGTCGCCGATGTGCTTCACGGTGTTCGATACCGACGCAAGGATAATGACATCCTGCATGAAGGCCGGGTAGTTGATCGGGCCGGGGCCGGGACGACCCCAGCTGACCGGGAGTTCGACGATCGGCACCAAGAAGCAATGTCGCATGCCACCATAGTTGATACAGATTTCCATGGCTGAGCCCTCGATTTGAAAACATCCACCCGCCGACCACGATAGGTCCGACGCGAGGCAACGGATGTGAAGCGCTTCACATCTCAAGGTTTTGTGTTTTATGTGGTGCAATCACAACTAACGGCGAGATCGATCTTTTCCGAAAAATCTAATCGCATTGGTCAGATTGCGATGGGCCGGCGAGCGGATGAAGGCTATATCGGCGCGTATCATGGCTGAGTTCCACGGCGTCCTTCCCTATCTGGTTTCGCCTGTTGACCCTGACGGACGAATCCGCACAAAAGTGCTCGGCCGCCTTTGCGACGATCTCATCAAATCCGGCGTTCATGGATTGACACCGCTCGGCTCGACCGGCGAGTTCGCTTATCTCGACCATGCGCAGCGCGCGGCGGTGGTGCAGACGACGATCGAAGCCGCCGGAGGACGCGTGCCGGTGGTCGCCGGCGTCGTCTCGACGTCGACGGCGGACGCGGTCGCGCAGGCGAAGTCGTATCAAAAGCTCGGCGCCGACGGCATCCTGGCGATCCTGGAAGCATATTTTCCGCTCGGCGATGCGCAGGTCTATTCCTTTTTCCGCGCCATTGCGGATGCGGTCGATATCCCCGTCGTGATCTACACCAACCCGCAATTCCAGCGCTCCGATTTGACGCTCGACGTGATCGCGCGTCTTTCGGCGCACCCACGGATCAATTACATCAAGGACGCTTCCACCAATACCGGGCGATTGTTGTCGATCATGAACCGCTGCGGCGACGCCATCCGCGTGTTCTCGGCGTCCGCGCATATCCCGGCCGCGGTAATGCTGATCGGCGGGGTCGGCTGGATGGCCGGCCCGGCCTGCATCATCCCGCGCCAGAGTGTCGAGCTCTACAACCTCTGCAAGGCCAAGCGCTGGGACGAGGCGATGGTGCTACAACGGAAGTTGTGGCGCATCAACGAAGCCTTCGCGCGCTACAACCTCGCCGCCTGCATTAAAGCTGGGCTCGCGATCCAGGGCTATGACGTCGGCGATCCCATTCCGCCGCAAGCGGCGCTGACGGCCGACGAGCGCAAGGCGGTGGAGGCGGTGCTGCGCGATCTTGATGAATAGCGCACGCATCGAGAATGCTCGTCATGGCCTGGCTTGTCCCGGCCATCCACGTCTTACTCGCACAGTGAAGAAAGACGTGGATGCCCGGCACAAGGCCGGGCATGACGACTTCTTGTGCTGGCTCCCTCAAAACGCTAGTTGGCCTCTAACTTGCCTATCGGCTAAAACCCGCCCAACCCAATCGGACAAAAAACTCGAAGGACAAACTGATGAATATTTTTCCCGGCAATATGCGTTTTGGGGCGGGCCAGCCGGTCAAGCGGCTCGAGGATCAACGGCTTCTCACCGGGAAGGGACTGTTCATCGACGACAAACCCGAAGACGGCGCGCTGTGGCTCTATGTCCTGCGCTCGCCGCATGCGCATGCGAAAATCGTGTCGATCGACACCAAAGCCGCGGCCGGCATGCCGGGCGTCGAAGCTGTCTACGCCGGCGCCGACCTGATCGCCGATAACATCGGCACCCTCCCGACGCTGTCGGTGTTCAAGCGTCCCGACGGGTCGCCGATGACGGTGCCGCCGCGGCGGCTGTTGGCGCATGAGATCGTGCGCTTTGCCGGCGAGCCGGTGGTGGCCGTGGTGGCGATATCGCGGGTCGCGGCGCAGACGGCGGCGGAAGCGATCGCGGTCGAATACGAAGTGCTGCCGTCGGTCGTCGATCCCGTTGCTGCGACAAAACCCGGCGCACCCGCGGTGTGGGCGGAAGCGCCCGACAACATCGTCGCCGCGATGAGCTATGGCGATGCGGCCGCGGTCGATGCTGCATTTGCAAAAGCTGCGCACAAAGTCTCGCTCGATCTGGTCAGCCAGCGGCTTGTTCCCTCCGCCATGGAGCCGCGCTCCACCATCGCCGAGGTCGAGAAGAAATCCGGCCGGCTGATCCTGCATGTACAGTCGCAGACGCCGGGCTCGACCCGCGATCTGCTGGCCGAGGCCGTGCTGAAGCGGCCGAAGGAAAGTGTGCGCGTGCTGGTCGGCGATATCGGCGGCGGCTTTGGACAGAAAACCAGTCTCTATCCCGAAGACGGCATCGTGGCCTACGCTGCGACCAAACTCGGGCGGCACCCATGGCCGCGACCTGACGTCAACAGGCGAATTCGCGCTCGACGAGAAAGGCCGCGTGCTGGCCTATCGGGTGCGCTCGGTCGGCGGCACCGGCGCCTATCTCTCCGGCACCGGCGCCATCATCCCGCTGGTGCTCGGGCCGTTCGTGCAAAGCGGCGTCTACGATCTGCCGCTGGTGCATTACGAAATCAAGGCGGTGATGACCAACACTGCGCCGGTCGGCGCCTATCGTGGCGCGGGACGGCCCGAGGGCGTGTTCATCGTCGAGCGGCTGATGGATGCAGCGGCGCGACAGATCGGCATCGACCCTCGCGCCATTCGCAAGGTGAACTACATCAAGCCGGCGCAACTGCCCTACACCAACGCGGTCGGCCAAGTCTATGACTCCGGCGCATTCGCCCACATGCTGGATCGCGCGTCAAAGTTAGCGGACTGGGACGGTTTTGCCGCCCGCAAAAAGGCTGCGAAGAAAAAAGGCCTGCTCTACGGCAGGGGGCTCACCAGCTATATCGAATGGACCGGCGGGCGCGCGCATACCGAAAAGGTCGGCCTGCACGCGACAGCCGAAGGCCGCGTCATCCTGCATTCGGGCACGCAG
>WNFM01273257.1_pt1 | contig 21730 bp, 16 predicted proteins | sample 5400271 | NCBI WGS metagenome assembly WNFM01 (sample SAMN13153352, study PRJNA577476) | soil metagenome | isolation source: 60 cm saprolite on Douglas fir-dominated hillslope | place: USA:California | collected 2013-09-17
GCTTCAGCAATCTTCGCTCCTTCCTCCGTCTGTTCCAGGTCATGACTAAGGGCATCAAGTGTCCACAGATCAGGTTTAACTTTGAGAGGTGACTCAGGATGGAGCGCGGGGAGGTCTTCGCGAATGAGCTTCTCAAGGTGCATTTTCAGGCCGAGGCTGCGCCGTTGATAGGCATCTTCAACCAGGAGTTGTAGGCCGCGCAAATCGCTTTCAAGCTCTTCGCTGATGCCGCGTACTTTACCCAATGCTTCAACGATAGGCTGGGAAGCAACTTTCCCAGACGGGTCACGTTCGGCCTCAAATTTTAGTTTGTGTTGCCAATGACCCAGTAATGAACGAATGCGCAGCGCTTGCTGCTTCGGTTGATCATGAATCCGTTGAGAAAGTACTGAGCGTAAATGCGCATCAGCATGTAACAGGAGTGAGGTTGCCTGTTGCAACTCAAGATTTGCCTGTTGCAATTCCGCGGCAGTTTTTTGCTCTTTGCTTAAGGCCTCCTCGCGTTGTTGCAGAGTGGTTTCCAGCCTGTCGATCAAACGCAAGGAGCGGATGGCATAGCCGAGCACAACGGGATAGATGATAGCCAGCGCCAGGAAGATTTGCAGGGGCAGCAGGGGATGACCAAGCAGTAAAATGGGCAGAACACCAAGGCATAAGCCTAGACCAATGCTGCCAATCCATAAAGTAAACAGGTCTCCTACGCGCCGACGAATGGGAGCCGGAATGCGTGATCCTGGTAGCAGGCCACCTACGCGCAGTAATGAGAGGACGCCAATGACAAAGCTTAAAGTACCACCTAAGACACCATAGCCAAGGGAAAGGCTAAGATTGATGCGACCAGCAACTCGGCCAAAGAGGAGAAACGAACTCCATTCAAAGGCTAGCAAGGCTATGAGTGGGAGATAAGGAAGCCCATCAATGATCAGACGTGGGCGGCGTGAGCTACTAATTGCCTCTGGACGGTATGTCAAACTGAGATGAATAAAGGCTGCACCAAGTAGGGCGAATGAAGGTACCCAGAGCAGTTGGATGATGATATTCTCAGGATAAGCCGTCTGTACGTTGCCCCAGTGACTATAGAGGAGAAAGAGCAGAGCGGGAGGTAAAAGTGTGATGCCCTCGACGGCCCCGGTCCATTCCCTGGCTGTGATCAGCAGGATGATGCCAGTAACTAGCCAGGCGACGCCAGCCAGAAAAGCCACGCCATAGCTCTGCCACCACATGTCCCAACTGAACTGGACCGCGGGCAGCGCGATGTGTTCCTGCGCATTGTTCGCATGTTGGATGGTATAGATAATGGTGTCGCCAGGCTGAGCGTGTTGATAAGCATTCATCAGGGGCACGACTGCGTTCGATGGTGTCTGCTGCCAGTTGAAAATGGACTTCCCTTTCTCTGTCACATCTATGCCGATGATATGATCACTGGTGGTCAGGGAACTTGTGAAGGCTCCAAAGGAACTGGTTTGAGGAAGTGTAGAGACAATAACCACCTGTTCATCAGTGTCTAGCGCCCAGAAAAAGCCTCCGAAGGTCTTTCCTATCTCGTTTATTAAGCGTAGCTGTCCTGTTACACTGATGGCCAGCAAAGCGATGGCAACGATGAAATAGAGTATGGTGAGACGAGTCCGCAAGCGTTGCCACCAATGAGCTTGTATTGTAGAAATAGACGAAATATACACGTCTTAGTCTAGCATGTTCATCGATACATATGCAAGTAAACTGATAGCCAGAATCTGGTTTGCTTCTATCTGTTAATTATGGTATAGTATAACTAAGAACAGTTGCATGTATGTGCAGATATTCATAAGAAAGAAGATGAAAATTTGTATGGAAGTTGGTTCGGGGAGAACTCAATTAATGGACACTACTGCTGATTTCGCTGCGGATATGTGCCAGAAGCGCGTCATCCACGCGGAGCAAGTGCAGGCAGTAGAGCAGAATCTTTTGCCGCCAGCTACGGCTATCCAGCTTGCCACTCTCTTTGGGGTCTTAAGCGATCCAACGCGCTTGCAGGTTGTCTATGCGTTGCTGCGTGCCCCCGCGGGAGAGTTATGTGTGTGCGACCTGGCGGCTGGTCTTGGTCGAGATGATACAACTATCTCCCATCAACTGCGCGTGCTGCGCAACCAACAGATTGTTACTATGCGCAAAGCCGGGCGAGTCGTCTACTATCGACTGGTAGATGAGCACATTCGCCTGTTGTTAGAGATTGGTTTAACGCATGCAAGCGAGCTTCCTGTGCTGTCCATACAAAGAGAGGCGCAGGTGTCCGCATGAGTGATGAGCATGGCGGCCATAGCCACAACCATACGCATGGCATGGCTATACAGACATTGCGTATCGCCTTTTTCTTGACCATCATTATCCTGCTTGCTGAACTTGTTGGTGGCGTGATAGCAAATTCACTGGCGCTACTTTCAGATGCTGGTCATGTTGTAACGGATCTTTTTGCGCTTGGTCTGGCCTGGTTTGCCGCGGTTCAAGCCGAAAGACCTGCTAATGCAAGTAAAACATTTGGCTATCACCGGGTGGGCATCCTGGCCGCGCTGGTCAATGCTGTGACGCTTATCCTCATTGCCTTCGCGATTACCTGGGAAGCTGTACAACGGATTCAACATCCTGAATCCGTGCAACCTCTTGCTATGTTTCTAGCGGCGGGAATTGGTATTGTCGTGAACCTTTTCATTGGCTTTGGTTTGCAAAGAGAAGGTCACAGTCTGAATGTGCGGGCCGCTATCCTGCATGTTTTTGGTGATGTCGCGGCATCCGTTGGTGTCATTCTGGCCGGTGTGGTCATTCTTCTGACAGGTTGGACGCTGGCTGACCCGCTTCTCTCCATCGGTATTGCCCTGCTGATTGCCATTGGTGCCTGGAGTATACTGCGTGAAACCACAGATATTCTGCTGGAAGCTGTTCCTCGTGGCATCTCAATATCGGCCCTGGTCGATGATATGAAGCGCGTGGCTGGGGTCCAGAATGTTCATGACCTTCACGTGTGGAGTATTGCCAGTGGTATGTATGCTCTCTCATGCCATACCCTTATTGAGGACTTACCTCCCAGCTGTAGTTCACCCATTCTGCAGTCGCTTACTGCCATGCTCAACGAGAAATATCATATCAATCATGCAACTATTCAGTTTGAATGTAATAATCGCCAGGAAGCCTGTTGTGAAATAGACGGCCTCTATTGCCGCCTGGAGATGGCCAAAGAAAAGAACCACGATCACGACCATGCAAGTGAAATCTCACTCTCTAAACGCCATGCATAAAGGCTTATAAATCATTTTTCATACGAGGAGGTATGAAATGCAGTCAACAGAAGCTCCTCGCGTGCTGACATTAAAAGAGAAGCAGCGCCGGGAACGAGAGGCTCTTATTCTAAAAGTGGCAGAAGAAGTATTGGCGGAGAAGGGGTACCGAGATACGTCGGTGGATGAGATCGCCGCGCGAGTTGGTATTGCCAAGGGAACCGTGTACCTCCACTTTGCCAGTAAAGAGGAACTGGTTGTTGCGCTCTTTGAGCGTGATATGCAGAACTTTTTGCAGGTGGTTGCCCGACATGTAGCTTCAACGGCGAGTGCACATGATAAGATGGAAGCTATTCTGCACGTTATGTATGGGGAGCTTTTCAGTAAGCGTATTCAATTATTATATTCTATCTATCAGAGTCCAGAGCTACGTAAAAATTTTGGGGAGAAGGGCTGTATGCGGGCTCTGTGGGAAGAGCTTGTAGCACATATTACCTCACTGCTTGAGGAAGGGAAGGCTGCGGGTGAATTCGATGTAACTCTGCCAACTCCCGTGATGTCGAGCGCATTTTTTAGTCTATTGTCACCGAAAAATTATGAACGTCTAACGATTGAGAGCCAGATCTCACCCGATGAACTGGCTCAGCAGATTGGGCGGATCTACTTTAAAGGTATTGCCGCAAATTAAGCGGAAGAGACGTTCGCATTTCTGCGCGCTCGTGGTATCAAGATTGCCACTGACACAGGATTCGATGCGGCTATTGCTGGCTTGATCATGGAGCGCTTGAATTGGCCAGGCTGTCTGATTGACCTGGCAGTATGTTCTAGCGATGTTACGATGCGTGAGATCGAAGTTTATATACTTTGATAGCAACCTGGAGGGTAAGCCAGTTACTACGTTCCTGGAGATCAATCTCGCAGAGCGATTGCAGGCGCTCCAGACGCTGTATCAGCGTGTTACGATGGACGAACAGGCGGTTAGATGTTTTGGTCAGGTTACCTGCGCATTCAAGATAGGTTTCTAAGGTATCAAGGAGATCAGTTCCTTTGCGATGATCATAGCTGGCGATGCGCGCTACCTGGTCCTGGTACATATCACGTAGATCATCCATACGCGCTATTTTATAGAGGTAGCGGTAGACTCCCAGGTCGTTAAAATGGGTGACTCCGCCATCGCGATTCAGATTTTGTCCCATTTGCAGGGCTTCGCTGGCCTCGGCGAAGCCACGACGATAATCGCTAATATGCTGGCAGGGATTACCAACGCCAATGGACAGACGAACTTTGTGTTCACTGTACATCTGGTGTGAGAGATCACGCAACCATGTTTTCAGGCGGCTGGCAGTAGGATCTTTGCTCAGGCAGAAGACGCAGGTAAGCATATTCTCATGCTCATAGGTGACAGAACCTGGGTAGCTATCCTGGATACGCCTACGGATAATACTACTGATGCGCTTGTGCACTGCGAGGCGATCTTCCTCTGTATGGAGAACGGGGGAAGTGTTGGCCGGGTGCCCATCTTTCTCATCACCCTCTTTCTCATTATCCATCTGTGAAATTTCAATGAGTGTGATAAGGTGGGGCCTGGCTAGATCGCAACCCAGGAAGTTTGCTCGTTGGCGCAATGAATCTTCGGAGTCATACGTGCCATAGAGGAGGTCATCAAAGAAACCTTTCACCAGATTTTTCTGCGCCAGCAGATCTACGAGGTGACTATTCTTGATTGCCATAGCTACCTGGTTAGCAATTGTGCTAAGCAGTGTGTGGTCATCGGCTGTATAACGTCGAACCTTACTTGAGTAGCAGTTAATCAGGCCAAGATGTTCTGTGCCAGCAATCAGGGGTGCAGAGAGCAGGGCTTTGAACTGGGTATCCTTCAGGGGATTGAGCCGCTCGAGTGCTTGCTGTGCACTTGTATCGGGAGCCTGACCACGAACGCTCTCTTTAAGAGGTGAAGTTTCGTTGATCTCACGCAGCTTATCCCAGGCGTAGCGGTCAATATCAATAGGCTGAAAGCTCAAAGCGCGGTCATTGAGATTAGGTGAGGATGCGCGTACTGTGAGACGACCTCGCGCTTGATCCATGAGCATGATGACGCACAGGTCGACCTCCATAATCTGCGCTGTCAGGGTAGCCAGCGAGCGCAGCATATCGTCTAGATAGAGGTCAGAACTGATCGTCTGGCTCAATACTGAGAGGGAAGTCAAGATACTGAGTTTACGCTGGGTGTTCTCGTAGAGCTGGGCATTCTCGATGGCGGAAGCGACCAGGGCGGCAGTATTACTGACGAAGATCTGGTGCTGTTCAGTAAATTCGTAGGGGGCAACTGCCTGCATGGTAATAATACCAATCAGGCTCCGATCTTTACTGGTTATAGGCACCGTCATTGTCGATTGAAACTTTTCTTCTTCCAGGTCAGGGAAATAGCGGAAACGTGGGTCTTCCAGTGCCTCATCTTTCAAGATCACGGGTTTGAGGGTTAGCGCTACCCACCCGGTAATACCTTCGCCAAGGGCCAGTTCGATTTTCCCTACCTGTTCCACATATTGTTCACTGGTGCTTGCCAGGATCAGGCGATCTTTCTCTTTGTTGTAGAGGTAAATGAAGGCGGCGTGACACGAAATGGCACGTACAATTGTGTCCACCAGATGGCGTAAGACTTCGTCTAGCTTTAATGTTGAGCCAATCGTCGAGATGACATCATTAAGTAAGGCGTTTTCCTCGCGACTGCTGGCAAGAGTGGTTCGGAGTTCGCTATTCTCCTTGCGCAGCTGCGCAAGGCTTTCCATACCTACTTTATCGCTCGCGCCAGCACTATCTGGGACCTCTTTGTGTGTATGAGGATGTGCGGAAGACATGCCTACCTCCTGATGAAATCGGAAACGTTAGTAAATGTCTGAGTATGGTTATAAATACCTAAGAATGGCTGTGCATCATACATATGTATGTATGATGTGTATATATGTGCTATTGTACATACTTTTAGATGGTACGTCTAGTGGCTGAACTTTGAATCTTTGAATTTACTAATTCATTTCGTTGTGGTCAAAATCAATTTGAGGCTCTGCGACGCACGATAGAGCGGTACTGCAAAGAGAACACGCACGCGATCTTTGCTGATACCATGATTGAGGATGAAGACTTATATCGCTTCTTAGCAGATCAAGAATGGTACTTTGGAATCACGATCGAGCGAGTCAAGGACGGGCGTACCCCCTGGCAAGAAATGAAGGATGAGGGATATATCATGCTGCGGCTCTCTAGATGTAAAAAAGAGATGCAACGGATCGTATATAGCGACAATTTCCACAGAAGGGACTCTTTTCTTACGACGAAACTTGCACCAGTTGGACAAATTGTTGCAACTCATTCAGGTTCAGATCCGAGACGGCCCAATAGGTCATCCCTGATTTCGTCCAGTGAATCAGGTGATAGCCCTGGAGGGTGGTCGTATCCCTTGCACTCCCCATGTTTTGTGCTGATGGCCAAATGAAGAGATTAATAATGTGCTCTCGACGCTTGTAGACGACTGCCGCTACTGGTTGGTTATCCAGATAATCCAGGCGTCCACCCACTAAAGGAAATCCCTGGGCGGCAAGATCGACCACTGGAGGTGAGAAATCCAGTTTTCCATTAAACCATGGTTTGACCGTGTGTTGGTTAGAAGATGGTACGTCTACCAAATGACTTGCCATTAATGAGCGCACATGACTGGCGAGCACTTGTTGTGGCAAGGAAGCTACAGATGTGGGAGGTGCAGGCCAGAAACGAGTGAACCCCCAGAGCATAAAAAACAAGGCAAAGATCAGCACTGCTGCGGCGCTAAGTCCACGCCAGGACACCACGCGAGGAATAAATGGGGCTTTCTTTTCTTTCCGTACCGATGACTGAATACGCTTCCGTAGCCGCTCCGGAGCCTGAAAATACAGAGAGTTGGTTTTTATGGCTGTTTGGAGTGTCTGATAATTGTTGTAGGCTTGTAAACATGCAGTACATTTCTGGAGATGTTCCTCGATCTCTAAGGTGTTAGCCATATCCAATTCAGCATCTATATACGGATTGAGAAGACGCTGCGCCTCTGTACAATTCATATTATCCCTCCTCGTTCATTTGATCAGTTAGATAGCGCTGAAGCCATTTACGTCCGCGTGCCAGGCGAGACATCACCGTACCCAGGGGAACATACGTAATGGCACTAATCTCCTTGTACGAGAATTCTTCCAGTTCGCGTAGGATCATTACTTCCCGAAACTCTACAGGTAACGCTTTCAGAGCATCTCTGAGACTCTGCTGATTGATACGATCCAAATACAGTACTTCTGGATTCAAAGTTTCGCTTTCCACATCATGGAATTCTTCCTGAAAAGGTATGGTCGATTTATCTGTTCGTTGCTGGTGCAGCCAGGTATAACAGGTATTTCGTACGATGGTCAGCAGCCAGACGCGACTGTCTCCACCACGAAAACTTTGAAAAGATCGAAAGGCTCGCAAGTATGCTTCCTGCACCATATCTTGTGCATCCTGGTCATTCTGTGTCAGCCAACGAGCCAAATTATACGCCGCGTCCAGATGCGGTAAGATAAGTTGTTCAAAACGTAAGCACTGGGTATGCTCTTGCACCTACTCTCCTTTTTATCCTCCACTCAAAGAGACTGATTTTTCATGATTCTATTCCCACCATCCAGATGCAGAAGCTTGCTGGCTTCTTCATTTCTACCAGACCATGTGCTCGTTTGCGGATGAATCAGTAGCGTTTCCACGTTCTTTCTCTTTATTCAGAATAGAAGGGTGAGACAAATTTTATATATTACTTATTAATAGTATATTACTTACTTTTTGTGCGATTGCAAAGGGAATATTTCTGCTGAAAAGCAGTATTGCTTGTCTGCATTCACTCAGAGCTTCTCAAAATCGCTCTCTTTCGCAGAAAGCCCCCTCCCCCTTTCTAAACAGGTCGTGTTTTTATATTAAAAATAGTAGAGCCATTTTTGCCACGAAAACACACTATTTTTGATCAAATTTTTTAGGGGAATTTTTTCTAAATAAAATAGTCTGAATGGATAGAGGGAACGCAACAGGGAGATATGCCTGTACAACAACCCATGTCTTACCATGGAGTACTCGATCATCTTCCAATCAGGAAATGGGTGTACCTGTTGAATATACAAAGAAGGAGATTTTCGATGTCCAGATCAGTGTCGTTTGACAAAACAGAACAGAAGTTGCTTGCCCAGCTATCCCACAGACTCTGGGCGGGGTTTGGTATCGTCAGTGGATGCGCGTTCACCATTATCGGCTTCGTTCTGCTAGTAACAGCCTTCGCTACTTCGAGCGGGGGCATTCTCAAGGGTATCCAGGCTGTTTTCAGCATTGGAGTGGTGGCTGCTGGTATATTGATATTGCGCGTGTTTCTGAACAGGCAATACCTGTCTCGTGGCGTAGGGATCCTCGCCGGTGAAATCGCCCTTGCCTGCGCGTTTCTCTATCTCGGCGTCGCCATGCCACTTTTTCACCAGGGACTGGCTTCCCCTGTAATCGCGAGTATACAGTTCATCGTTATCCTGTCGAGCTTCGTCTTTGGTACCGGCGCGCTGGCGTTATCCGGAGCCTCCAAACAAAGCCGCCCACTGGGACTGGTCACTTTTCCTTCCATGGTCCGCGATGGCGTGATCCTGCTGACTGGAACAGTCCTGCTGGCGATTGCTATTGGACAGCTACCGGGAGCAGCGCTCAAACCTCCCCAGTGGAACTGGCTCAGCTTTTTAGGGATTACGATCCCCGGCATGCTGCTGCTCTTTGCTCGTGAAGGCGCCAAAGAACGCTTCGAGACATGGCAAGGCCTGGCCAGGCTGTTCGCCCTACTTCTAACCGATACACTCCTTGTGCTTGGTTTAGCAATCATGCTGTATGGGAGCTACTCTAACCTGACACTGGGAGCAAACGGCTATCAGGTGGGCTTAAAAGGGAATGCGGCTGGCCTCGGCCTCTGGATAGCAGCCGTGCTCTTGCTACTGATCGTACGTGGAGCCTTCAAACTGGCTTTTTCGCACCGAGACAATCGTCTCAGCTATCGCATGATCAGCAAAATCCTTTATGTGATAGCTGTGGTGCTTTTTATATACGGTGAGCGCTCCGTTATCTCAGGCCAGGCTCCACATTTCATTGCCGGGGGAGCTGCTCCCATCGTTGCGCTGTTTCTCCTTGGTGCTTTTCTGGTCCTTATTGTAGGACGCGCTACCAGTCAAAAAGTGCATCCGGCATATTCGGTACCCATAGGCAGCACGGTTAGCCAACAAGAGCGCGACGCTGAAAAAGAAAATGTGCCTGAGAGATAAATGTACAAAATCGAGGTGGTAATCTATACTAGGTCTGAGCAGGCCCAGTATATTCCTTGCGGGCTTGCTCAGACCTAAGTTTCGGCCAAATTAGGGTCAGAAAAACGCTACTCTCCTACGCCTCTGAGATTCAGGAAGAGTATATGATCGAGAAGACATATGAAACAATACCAGAAGACCACAAGCGAACATTACGATTTAACCATTATTGGTGGCGGATCAGGAGGATTGGTAGCGGCGCGCTTGGCAGCCGCGCTAGGCGCGAGGACGTTACTGATCGATAAAGAGCGCCTGGGGGGCGACTGCCTGCACTATGGCTGCGTGCCTAGCAAGAGCCTGATCCATGTGGCCCGCATGACACACCAGGTAAGAAACGTGGCCCGCCTGGGCCTGACCACCCATGAGCCGGAGGTCGATATGGGCAAGGTCTCCGACTATATCCAGGGTGTCATCAAGCAGGTCGCAGTGAACGAAGAGCCGCTCACAGCGGGCGTAAACGTGCAATTTGGCACAGTCGAATTCCAATCAGCCACTACACTCACGCTGAATGGCGAAATGGTGAAGAGTCACAACACAATTATTGCTACCGGCTCGCATCCGACGATCCCTCAGATTGAAGGGCTGGCTGAGACAGGCTACCTGACCAACGAAGGAACATTTAACCTCAACCATATGCCGGACTCGCTGATGATTGTTGGGGGAGGACCGATCGGCGTGGAGTTCGCGCAGGCCTTCACAAGACTGGGCACGAGGGTTATGCTTATCCAGGGGCCGGAACGTCTTTTGCCAAAAGAAGACCCTGAGGTTTCGGCGACTATCGCCAGTGTTTTGCAGGTCGAGGGAGTGGAAGTCATCACCGGAGCTCGCCTGATACGAGCCCGACGCCAGGGAACGCGCAAAGTTATTACGGTCCGCCGCAACGAAAAAGAACTGGAGATAGAAGCTGGAGAACTGCTCCTGGCTCTGGGGCGTGGACCCAACGTAGAGGGTTTGAACCTGCAGGCTGCAGGGATCATGTACGATGGGAAAGGGATCAAGGTTAACAGCTACTTACAGACCTCTGCCGGCAATGTGCTGGCCATTGGCGATGTAATTGGCGGCTATCTTTTCACACACGTAGCTGCCCACCAGGCAGGGATCGCGGTTCGCAATACCCTCGTGCCGATTGCGAAAAAGCGAATTGATTACCGCGTTGTGCCCTGGTGTACTTTCACTGACCCCGAAGCCGCGCGTGTTGGTCTGACCCCTAACGAAGCGAAACAGCAGTATCAACGGGTGCGCGAAATAAAGCTGCCCTACGCGCAGATCGATCGGGCACAGGCAGAAAACGCGCCCGCAGGTTTTGTCAAACTAGTGCTGGCGGGTAAAAAAGATGAGATTGTTGGCGCGCATATTGTCGGCGCGCAGGCTGGCGAATTGCTCGGCGAGATCTCCCTGGCCATGCGCAAACGGTTGAGTGTCAACGACATTCAATCGACCATTCACACCTACCCCACGATGAGTACCGGCCTGCAACAGACGGTTTTCGAGGCATACCTGCAGGGAGATGCAGCCCACAGTAATCGCAATCTGGTGCGCTGGCTCCTGTCCCTACGCCGGTAAATTCTGATTGAACAAGACCACCGCTTCATTAAACGACTGGTCAGGCCACCATCTCTGGGATACTTTCCCTCAGCTTGCACGAGGGAAGCAGATGACCCAGCGGTTACAAGCTTTCGCTCTCACCGCGATAAACAGGGGTAAAATGGAACAGCGCAATGAACAACATCCTCATGGAGGAACGTGGCTCCGTGAAATCGTTTTTGGACTCAATGATGGTTTAGTAACGACCCTCGTCTTTCTCATGGTAGTGAGTGGGGTGGCTTCGTCCAACTTACTGCTGATTATGCTCGGTGAAGTGATGGCAGGTGGCGTGTCTATGGCACTTGGCGGATATCTGTCGGCTCGCACCGAGCAAGAGGTGCTCGAACAGCGCATTGCCATTGAACGCTATGAGATCCAACATGAGCCAGAGGAAGAACGGGCAGAACTGCGGGCCATTTATCGACACAAAGGGATCCGGGGGCCATTGCTCGATCGGGTTGTGAATCATTTAACAGCGAATGAAGAACGATGGCATCAGGCGCTCATACATGATGAGCTGGGAGTGGTAGAGGGCAAGAAGATCAAGCCCTGGTGGCAAGGACTCCAGGTGGGCATCTCTTTTGTGATTGGTGGACTGATTCCGACCATCCCGGTCCTGCTTTCCTTGCCACAAACTCGCTGGTGGGCGTATGGGCTGACTGCCCTGACCGCCATGGGCCTGGGAGCAATCAAAGCCCGCTACATTCAGAAAGGACCGGTCCGCGCTGGCCTCGAATTTCTGGTAGTTGTTACTCTTGGGACACTGGCGGGCGTAGGACTCGGACTCCTTTTACATGCGAAGTGAACGCACCGGCACGCTGCGCTCGGCCAGCGCAATCAGAACCTCTGCGCGCTCGGCTCACGCCTTTTGCTCTCTTCTTCGCGGTTGTACGGTTTCAGGGCTGCTGAGGCTCCCAGACCATCTGTTTTCCTCCGGGATCATCTTGCTCCTTCCAACGAGGGAAGAAAGCCCATTCGCCGTTGTAGTGATTGCAAGAAAACAGACTGCGTGCCTTGACCTTGCCCTAGCCTCATGGCGTGTGCAAATCAGAAAAACAAGAACCAACAAGAACGGTCGGCGAGTTCACGGCCCTTTGGATAAGATTTCCTCACATCTAAATGCTTCCACATTGACTTTGCGAAATGGACATCAAGGAGTTGCCCCGTGGCCTGCTACGAAGCTATAGAAAGTCGTAGTAACTCCGCAAGTGCTCGTTGGAAGCATTTAGCTCGATCTGATAGGAGTGAAAATAGCTATTTCATGGTAGCGATGGTTTGCAAAACACCACCGATAATGGCCCACAATGCAATGAACCAGACCCACGTACCGCCGTGGCGTTTGCGCGCCTCGGCAACAGTGACCATCCGAAACCAATGCGCCGTCGAGGAACGACTCAAACGCCAGACAACCACGGTACAATCTCTGAGGGGTTTGCTCAATGACGTTACTGCATAAGCTACCCGATCGTCAGGGCGCGGGCTGAACTTGCTGAAGGGATATCTTTTGAGAAAGAGCCGCTCGCCCAATTTGAGATCTTCGACTTGAGCCAAAACCGTCTACCACTTTCACGCAATGAATTTCGTATGTCTGAGTGCTCTGCAACACGCTTGCAGATAAAGGTAGTATAGTCTCCAGATCAAAGCAAAGTCTTTTGTGCGCCAATTCGAGTGCGCATATTCACTACCACTTGCGCGACAGAAGCGACAACAATCAGACAGATCGTGACAACGAGCAATGAGATCTTCAGGAGAAGAACGAGGGGAGAAAGCGACGTTGAAGCAAGCAACACAAAGAAGTAAACGCACTGGGCCAGCCCGGCATATTTGCCCCACACCGTTGAACCAAAACGCACAGGAGAAGCAAAAGCCAGGTAGCTCAGCAGAGCTGCCACCAGTGGAATGATGAAACGCAGCACCATCACGAATCCAACCCAGAGTGGTAACAAGCCATTCTGCAGCAGAATAATCGTCAGCGCCAGATAGAGGCAAAAATCAGCTTCCGCGTCGGCAATCTGTCCCAGTTTACTCTGCGTTGCTGTGTGCCGGGCAATTTGTCCATCGAGGATGTCGGTTACAATGCCACAGAGGAAAATTGCCAGAGCCACTCCTGCCGATATCGTCAATCCACCGATGAGTCTGCCAAGCAAATAAGACGCGACCAATCCGCGCAGCCAGGTAAGCGTATTGGCTATCCCAATATGCGGCAACAGTTCGTCACTCTGTGTTGATCGATTGAGACCAAGATGCCAGAACAGATCGCTCTGCTGCCATGCCACGCAAAAGACAAAGCCGGGTAACAGGCGTAAGGTGTCTGCTAATCCTGCAAACAGGCCATTCCCAATGAGGATGAGCAGGGCTAGCAGCGCAACGAGACACGTTACTCGTCGCCACGAACGTTCCAGTGGCGGATTGTCATGAGCAGTCTGGCAAGACATGAACCAGGAACGCTGGAAGAAGCGTCCCCACGCGCGCGGGCTGAAGTGATCGTCGCGCAGAGTTGTCAGCAGGTCAACCACAAACTTCTGTTCGGCACGCTGTTGCATAGGAGAAATTCCTGTCATAGAGAAAACTATTCAAACCTGGTCGCAAACATCTGGACGGAAAAAGGCAGCCATTGAGTTGCCTGACTGCACAGAACAGGTGTAGCATAGCACGTGTTTTTCAAAGACACAAGAAAACAATGGATTGCCGGGTGGGCTTGGATTCTCTGCGAATGTAGTACCAGAGCTTCACCTCCGGTGTTTTCTTCTTTTCCAAAGTTGTTACAATAGAGTCAAAAGGTGTTAGTCGCGAAAGGAACAGGCATTGGTTGAACTATTGAAACAAACCCGCAGTCTTTGCGCGGTGTGCGGAGAGATTGTACCTGCGGTCTACGAAGTGCGGGAGAGCGAACAGGTTTTTTTCTCGCGCACCTGCCCGGCACATGGAACGGTAGAGACAGATCTTGGCTCTCATGCCGGGTTTTATCGGCGATCCTTTGAGGTTGAGAAAATCATGCTGGCACGGTATGGGGATGGCGGCGAGACCGATCTCTCGGGCGGCCTTTGAGGCATATTTACAAGGTCCTGCGGCGAACAACAATCGTAAGATGGTACAAACTGTTCTTAGTATTGAGAAGATAATCATTTTAGATTTGGCTCACCCTTCCATATGTAGTCTCCGCTACAGAACTCTTTCTGGTTCACTGCTATACTTGAGGGAAAGGAGGTTCATCTTATGTCACGAATCTGTGCCTTCGATGTCAATGAAACGCTGCTCGACTTGCGCGCACTGGATCCACACTTCGAGCACGCCTTTGGTGATGCCGCTGTTCGTCAGGCCTGGTTTGCTCAACTGCTTCAAAGCGCCTTCGTCTCAACGATCACTGGCATGTACAAGGATTTTGGGACGATTGGAGCGACTGCACTCGATATGGTTGCTACTCGTCGAGGGGTCACGCTCTCTTCAGAGGATCGCACCACTATTCTCAGTGCAATGCGGCACTTACCACCGCACCCTGATGTGAGGGATGGGCTCGAGCGCCTACATAGTGCAGGAGTGCGCCTGGTCACGTTGACCAATTCAACTGAGCAGGTGGGGCAAGCGCAAATAACGAATGCAGGCCTGAACGAGTTCTTTGAGCACATTTTCTCTGCGGATACTGCTCGTCGCTTGAAGCCAGCGCCCGAGGCTTATCGTATGGTAGCGGAGCGGCTGGGCGTGCATACCGGCGAGATTCGGCTCGTCGCAGCGCATGCCTGGGATATTGCCGGGGCATTGCATGTTGGGTGCGCAGCAGCTTTTGTTGCCCGGTCGGGTATGGTGCTCGATCCACTCTTCGATCGCCCGGATGTCGTCGGTGCTGACCTGCGCGAGGTGGCTGATCGTATTCTTGAACGCGAGAAAGCGTAGACTTCTCTCCATCTGATATAACAAGATCAAGAACATCTATGACAATTAGATCTCAATCCGTTGATTGGTGCAGTAAAGAGGATGGCAGTGATCAGGAGATGCGGGAGATGAAGACGTACTATAAGGGATGGCATGCTCGTTTTTACAATACGATATGGCGAAAGTATACCGCTTGTACCCTTCAAGCCGTAGTCGCCATGATTGATTTTGCTGCTCTACAACAGGTGGCAGAGGAACGTGGTCGTCCCCCTTGTATCCTTGATGCTGCTTGTGGGACAGGAATTTTACTTAAGCTGCTCTCTGAGCGCATCCCTACTTTTGATGGATATGGCGTCGATGCGAGCATAGATATGCTCAAGCAGGCACAGCAGACGCTCCGAGATAATCCGCACGTGTCTTTTCAGCAAGCAGTTCTCGGTGCTGGAGAGACTGCCAATCTTCCTTACGCGCCAGGAATGTTTGATCTGATTGTCTGTACGAACGCGCTGCACTACTTTGCCGAGCCGGAGAAAACGCTTGCTGGATTGGGGCGTTTGCTGGCAAAGGAGGGTCAACTTGTGGTGGAGGATTTTGCACGACGCAGTGCGCCTTTTCCCTGGGAATCATTTGAATGGTTGATGCGGCGGGTTGACCCTGGATATGTCCGCGCTTATACTCTTTCAGAAGCACGGCACATCTGTACACAGGGGCAGCTTCATGTTGTGCAAGAGCGGGCTATGAAGGGGGATTGGCTGTGGCGGGTGTGGGTGCTGCGCTTGAAGCGGATATATAATACCGCCGACGAAGAGATATAGTCAGCCACTAAGGGCATAGGCGTCAAGAACGCACCTCCCCGCCCCTGCGGGCGGACACAAGGTCCCCCACTCCGCACAGCACCACTCCCGCCCCTACGAAGTTTTGAACCGGTCTTCGGTAAATTGAGGGCCATGCGATATCAAGTCGCTGAGGATATCGAGGGCTTTGTGGCGATGAACAGAGTATAGCCGAAGCGCCTGGCTTTGACTGCGTCGGCTGCCGCACGAGCTAGTGATCTGGCCTGGTCGAAATCGACGGAGGGCAGGTTTATTTGTTTGAGCTTTACCAGTAACTCGGCAGCGAAGAGTTTGGCGCGAATATCGTGTACCATTGTGCTGAGTGCATCGTCATGTGGCTCAATATGATCAACTGTAAGGCCTGCATATTCAAGGTAGTGTGCGTACTCGTCGACATGGCGGGCATCGGCGATACAGGCAATCCAGGCGAGTAGTCCCTGCAACTCTGGAGGCACCTCACCCGAACGTGTCAGGTCGGTCAGGCCTACTTTGCCACCGGGTCGCAGTACGCGAGCAAATTCTCTGGCGGCGGCATACTTGTTGGGAAAGGTGCAGAAGGCGCACTCACAGATAACACCGTCAAACTGCTCATCTGCTGAAGTGAGGCATTCAGCGTCGCCTTGCTCGAAGCGCGCAAGGTGGGCTATGCCACTGGCCTCGGCTGCGCGAGTTGCTTCGCGCACTGAATCGCTTCCGTAATCTACACCGAACACCTCGCAGCCAAAGCGTTGCGCCAGAAAGATAGCGCTGGTTCCTCGCCCAGTCGCTACGTCCAGCACACGCTTACCAGGTTCGAGGTTAAGCAGCTTCCCCAAGCGCTCGGTAAGCGCCAGGCCGCCGGGGTGGAACGAGTAACCTAATAGGAGACGAGCCAGGTCACTTGCATAGAGCGCAGCACAACAGGCTTTGAGTTCGTCGGCAGGAATCTGTACGGTTTCGTCTGTCCTATTGTCCATTTGTGTGTCCATTCCCATGAGGACGAGCCTGAACGTTTACTTGCTGGCTCAAATTCTGACCGAATGGTTGATCAAAGGTAAAGGTGAGCGGTGGAGGAGTGTAGGACGTACCATCATGGTGAGCACGATTGCGCGCTCGCTCACGTGTCTCAAGCTGCTCTCTAGCCTGTTCACGGTAGCCAACACTGTTGTACGCGCAGAAAGGAATTTGCTTGCCGTCTGGTAGGAGGATTTCCTTGCAGCACTTCATCACGTTCTTCTGGTTAAACGTCCAGGGGTCCATGAAGTCTTGCAGCATGATCATGAAGATGTGGTCGGCAAAGGTCTTCAAGTCGAACCCATCTGCCAGGCCACATGCAGCACATGAAAGAGCAAACTGCCTCGCTGCTTTATCTGAGCCGACAACGGCAGAAGAGGACCACAGGCCTTCTAGCGCCGTTTTGATATCATCACTCAGGTCGGGGGTGACGCGGTTGGTGATGTAATCAAGGTAGTCATCGACGTTGAGGACACGCGGAAGGGGCAGAATCGTCTCACCGTCTATGAAGGCGTATGTCACCGAGTTGCAGGTTGGGAAGCAGCATGGGACCGGGACAAAATCGCTGACCAGAAACAACCCTGTGGTTTGCTCTTCCAATGCCGCGAGAATGTCCGGAATAGTCACGCGGCGCATTGGATCATGCTCGATATGGCGACCGGAGTGGAAGGCGGGCTGAAAATTGATGCCGCGCACGGCAGGATGTTCGATGGCAAATTTGACAATTGCGCCAACTTCGTGGAGATTGACGTCACGTTCAATGGCGGGCACAAGCACGGCACTCACTCCAATTGCTGCCAGGCGGTCAAGCGTTCGCAGCTTCTGTTGGAGAATATCAGGCTCACCGCGAATAATGCGGTAGGTCTCTGATGCAAAGCCATCAAACTGAAAATAGATTGTAGGACGAATATCGGCAAGTTCTGCTAGGAACCGGTCATCATCGGCGATGCGCTTCCCGTTGGTATTGAGCATGACGTAGCGGATATTACGTGCCTTAGCCGCACGCATCATCTCGAGGATCTGTGGATGGATCGAGGGTTCACCACCTGAGAATTGTACTACTTCGGGATTGCCTTCGGTCTCTACCAGGTGATCCAGCATACCCTCTACCTCTTCCAATGTCAGGTTAAAACCAGCACCGGCGTTGGCAAAGCAAAGTGGGCAGTCCATGTTACATGCGCTGTTCACCTCGATAATACCCAGGCAGGCATGCTGCTGGTGATCGGGGCAAAGACCACAATCATGAGGGCACCCCTGTACAATAGGCGTTGAAAATTCGAGGGGGATCGTGCCAGGCTTGTTGAACCTGGCGGCTGAGGTATAGGCTGCAGCATCACCATAGACCAGGGCTTCAAATTGGCCGTGCTCAGGACACCTCTTACGCATGTATACTTTATTGTCGCGCAGGATCACATGGGCGTCTATGACTCTGCGACATTCGGGACAAATGCTACGAGTCAATTCATAGAAGACGTAATCAGAGTCGTGCTTCACGCGGATGGATGGGATAGTGGTCCCTGTGCTGATATCCATGTAACCTCCTGTGCTGCTGGCTATAGGCTTACTGGTTTCTCTCCTTTAATCATAGTTGCCCAAGCAATAGCTTAAGATACACAATCACGCAAAGGAACTATAGCAAGCTGTGAGCATATTTTCTGTAGCCTGGACTACAGAACAGAGATCCGGATCCAGGAGAGCGCATTGCCTCACGGGAAAATGGGTTCATCACCGCTTTTGGTGAATCCGCCCGCTTGCTTATGAGGAGATGAATTGGGCGTGGTATACTAGCTACTTTGCGGTGCTTCTGCTATACTTAATACATCTCTTTCTCGAGGTAGTGGCAGGCGCTATATTTTAATGCCCTTCTATAGCGTCTCTTTCAATGTAGCTGTACAATGATAATAGATTTCAGAGTTGTAGGAGTGCTTCTGAGTGCCAGCTATCTCCTTTGAGATAGGGTTCGACTGGCTTAATACCTGCGAGGTTCCTCACCTCCGGGTGTCTTCATTGAAGGAAGTGTTAATTAGTTTTTTCTCCAGGAGGACGAAGAAATGGCTTCCGATGTATCCGATGTTGTAGCTATTCCCGAAGAAAAAGGCCTTGAGACACACGGTATTGAACGTGTCTCCCCCGCGACTCGAACACACATACGTATTTTCGACAACTTCACCATGTGGCTATCTGCTAACCTGGTAATCTCCACGTTTGCCCTGGGAACGATAGCTATTCCCTTTCTTAATCTTGGCTTTTGGGATAGTGTAGCCGTAATTATCATTTTCAATGCACTTGGCGTTCTTCCCGTTGCCTTTTTTTCTACACTTGGCCCCAAGCTTGGACTGCGCCAGATGACCATCTCACGCTTCTCGTTTGGCTGGGTTGGTGCTATTATCATGGCGCTCTTCAACGTGGCTGCTTGTATTGGCTGGTCGGCAGTCAATGTAATTGTGGGTGGTCAATTGATTACTGCCCTCAGCGGGGGCGCCGTTCCGCTTTGGGCAAGTATTCTGGTTATTGCGCTTCTTACTACCGTTGTGAGTATCTATGGTTACAGGTATGTGCATCGCTATGAACGCTATGCCTGGATTCCCATGGCAATTATGTTTCTCATTATGTTGATTATCGCGGCGCCGCACTTTAGCGCTGTACCTTCACATAATGCGGGGCTGGCGGAGGTTGCGGCCTTTATCACTTTTGGAGGCGCAATCTACGGTTTTGCCACGGGTTGGAGTTCATATGCGGCGGACTATAATGTTAATCAGCCTGAAGAGACGCCCTCTAGCCGCGTTTTCTGGCTGACCTTCCTGGGTGTCTTTATCCCCTGTGTGCTGCTGGAAACCCTGGGAGTGGCCTTTACCACGGCGTTGGGAAGTGTTCCAGCGTGGAATAAAGCGTTTACAGATGGCAGCGTTGGCGGGCTACTTGCTGCCGTGGTCAGTCCTTTAGGCGGCATCGGATCATTTATCCTCGTGCTGCTGGCTCTCAGCGTGGTTGCAAACAACATTCCCAACGACTACAGCCTCGGCTTATCTATGCAGGTGCTCGGCAAGACGTTCCAGCATGTCAAGCGCTATATCTGGACCCTGATAGGCGCTGTGGTTTATGTCGTAATCGCGCTCATCGGTTCTCGCAACTTTGCTGGTACACTTGAGAACTTCCTGTTGATCGTCGCATACTGGTTAGGTCCCTGGGCCATTATTCTTATCATCGAACACTTTGTCTTCCGCCGTGGGCGCTACAATGTCGATGAATGGAATGAGCCCAGTAAGCTTCCAGTAGGCTGGGCTGCTATCACATCTATGATCATTGGCCTGATAGGTGTCTATCTCGGCGCCTCGCAGTCACTTTTTACAGGTCCTTTAGCAGCGACGCTCCATACAGATATTGGTTTCGAATTGGGCCTTGTGCTTGCAGGCATTGCCTACTTCTTCTTGCGTCGTGTTGAATTGAGCCGTACAGGCAGGTAGTCACGGCTTTGTCATTCAGATATAACAGAGGCAGACGAATAATCGTCTGCCTCTCACTTTGAAAAGTGGGAGTAACTTAGACGTTGCTTAGTCACATAAAGGAGGTTGTATGCAATATGATCTCATTATTCGCAATGCGCAACTTCATCGTCACTCAAGAATAGTTGATATTGCGGTGAAGGATGGACGTTTTGTAAAAATTGCCGGTGATCTTTTGTCAGATAATGCGCATGAAGAGCTTGATGCGGCGGGTCGCCTGGTTGTACCGCCTTTTATAGATGCGCATGTTCATCTTGACGCTGTGCTCACGGTAGGACAACCGCGCTATAATGCTACGGGAACACTGCTTGAAGGTATTCAGATCTGGAGTGAACGTAAGCCGAGTTTAACGCGCGAAGATGTGAGGCAGCGCGTTCTGGAGGAGATTGGATGGGAAGTAGCACAGGGCACTTTGCACATTCGCAGCCATGTGGACGTTTGTGATCCCCAACTCACTGCCCTGCGTGCATTAATCGAGGTACGAGAGGAGGTGCGAGATATTTGTGACTTGCAGCTAGTGGCTTTTCCTCAAGATGGTATCCTCTCATTTCCTCATGGTCGAGAATTGATGCGCGAAGCCATGGAACTTGGTTGTGATGTGGTGGGAGGCATTCCCCATTACGAATGGACACGCGATATGGGTGTTGAGGATGTGCATTATGTTTTTGACCTGGCCAAAGAGTTTAACCGCGATATCGACTGTCATTGCGATGAGACCGATGATCCTCATGCGCGCTTTACCGAGGTAATGGCGGCGGATACTTTGCAGCAGGGCTGGCAAGGGCGTGTCACGGCAAGTCATTGCACTGCTATGCACTCTTATGATAACGCGTACGCTTTTAAGCTCATACGCTTGCTCGCGCGTGCCCAGGTAAATGTGGTTGCCAACCCCTTTGATAACGTTGTATTACAAGGTCGCTTTGATACGTACCCTAAGCGTCGAGGAATCACGCGTGTCAAGGAACTGTTGGCTGGAGGGGTTAATGTCGCACTTGGTCATGATTCTATTATGGACCCGTGGTTTCCACTGGGTAGAGGAGACATGCTGGCGGCGGCACAACTCGCCCTGTATCTCTGTCATATGAGCGGATATGAAGAGATCAATGACGTGCTGGACTTGATAACTACCAATGCTGCCAAAACACTACGTATCCAGGATGCATATGGCATTGAAGAAGGGAAGTCGGCGGACTTTCTGGTGCTAGATGCTCCCTCGGCCTTTGAGGCTTTGCGCCTTGTCCCAGCCCGCCTACATGTGTTTAAGGCTGGCCGGGAGGTAGCACGTACCAGTCCAGGGAAAAGTGTGCTCAAGAGAACTGGCGATG
>WNFM01273881.1_pt3 | contig 21706 bp, 20 predicted proteins | sample 5400271 | NCBI WGS metagenome assembly WNFM01 (sample SAMN13153352, study PRJNA577476) | soil metagenome | isolation source: 60 cm saprolite on Douglas fir-dominated hillslope | place: USA:California | collected 2013-09-17
TTCTACGCCACGCAATTCCATCTCGAAGTGATGCACACGCCGCACGGTGCGGCGCTGCTGCGCAATTTCGTGCGCAAGATCGCCGGCCTTTCCGGCGATTGGACCATGCGTGCTTTCAAGGACGAAGCGATCGAGAAAATCCGCAAACAGGTCGGCAAGGGCCGTGTGATTTGCGGGTTGTCCGGCGGCGTCGATAGCGCGGTGGCGGCTGTGCTGATTCATGAGGCGATCGGCGAACAATTGACCTGCGTCCTTGTCGACCATGGCCTGATGCGGCTCGCCGAGGCGCAGAAGGTCATCACCATGTTCCGCGACAGCTATAACATTCCGTTGGTGCACGTGGATGCGTCCGACATGTTTCTCAACGCGCTTGCCGGCGTTGAGGATCCCGAACAGAAGCGCAAAACCATCGGCAAACTGTTCATCGACGTGTTCGAAGCCGAGGCGAAGAAAGTTGGTGGCGCAGAATTTCTCGCGCAAGGCACACTTTATCCGGACGTCATTGAAAGCGTGTCGTTCACTGGCGGGCCTTCGGTCACCATCAAGTCGCACCACAATGTCGGCGGCCTGCCCGAACGCATGCATATGAAGCTGGTCGAGCCGCTGCGCGAATTGTTCAAGGATGAGGTGAGGGCGCTCGGCCGCGAACTGGGCTTGCCGGAAGCTTTCGTTGGCCGCCACCCGTTCCCGGGGCCGGGTCTCGCGATCCGTGTACCCGGCGCGATCACGCGTGAGAAGCTCGACATCCTGCGGCTCGCCGACGAGATTTACATCGAGGAGATCCGCCGCAGCGGCCAGTATGACGACATCTGGCAGGCGTTCGCGGTGTTGTTGCCGGTGAAGACGGTCGGCGTCATGGGCGACGGCCGCACCTATGATTATGTCATCGGCCTGCGCGCGGTGACTTCCACCGACGGCATGACGGCCGATTTTTATCCCTTCGACATGAAGTTCCTGGGCGCGGTGGCAACACGCATCATCAATGAGGTGAAGGGCGTCAACCGTGTCGTCTACGACGTGACATCGAAACCGCCGGGCACGATCGAGTGGGAGTGAGGGGGAGTATTGTGGAATAGAGTAGTGACTCCAATCTATTCGAATCGGCGCTGCCCGTGTCAGCGGATTTTCACGCGTCGTGTTCTCCTGTCATCACTGTGAATTCGGGTTTTGTTGGCGGCGTTCGAGCGGCTCTTTACGTGATCGATGAAGGCTCGCAGTTTCGGCATCATTTGATGGCGGCCGGGATAGTAGAGAAATACACCCGGCGCCATTGGCGCGAACGGCTTCAGGACGTGTACGAGTTTTCCCGCTTTTGTCGGTCCAACAGCGATCGGCTCAGGCACTTGCGCAAGGCCCATACCTTCGATGGCCGCACCAAGCATGGTGGGAAAGTCGTTGGCAATCAGCGGCCCCGAGACGATCGCTTCGACTGTCTTGTTGCCATCGACAAAGGACCAGGGCGCGATCGATCCGTTCGAGCGGCGTATGCGTAGGCAGGCGTGCTGACGCAGATCGTCGATGCGCTCTGGCCGTTTGCATCGGCGTAGATACTCGGGGCTGCTGACCACTACGAACGGGAACGGCGGCGTCAGCCGCACCGCGACCATGTCGGCGGCGATGAATTGGCCTAGTCGGATGCCGGCGTCAAAGCCTCCGGCCGCGAGGTCGACCAGCTCCTCGCTTGCGGCGATCTCCACCTCGACCTTGGGATAGGCTTGGCAGAAGGAAGCGATCAGCGGCTCCAGCAGGATCGGCACCACCGCCCGAGGCACTGTGAGGCGCAACAACCCGGTCGGCCGCTGCCCAAGATCGCGCGCAACCTCGCTTGCGGCGATCAGCTCCTCGAACGCGGGCTTTGCACGCGAAAGGAACCGCGCGCCGGCTTCGCTCAGGCCGACACTGCGCGTTGTGCGTATGAAGAGCGCTGCGCCGACACGCGCCTCAAGAGTACGCACTGCCTGGCTGATCGCCGACGGAGTTACCCCGAGGTCTGCGGCCGCTTTGCGGAAATTGCGGTGCTGGGCAACGCTCAGGAACGCCTCCACACCGTCGAGCGCGCCTTGCCTGACTGTGAAGTTCTGCTTCATGGCCCGTCAACATTATAGCGAATAGTCGCTCGCGGAAAGCCGTCCTACATCTGAGTTGCAAATCAGGAGTGCCACCGATGTCGAACCCCAACATTCGCGACATCATGGGCTATCTCAAAGAACAAAGGGGACCGCCGTGATCGGAGAAACGAGACCGATGAAAGCAATCCGTAACGTCGTCTTGGCACTCACCCTAACTCTGATAGGCGCTACTTGCATGATCCATCCATCCGTTGCCCAAGCGCAAGCCATCTCACCCACAACCACTGGGGTGATGGTCATCCTTACTGTGAAGACGGGCGTCACACGCGAACAAGTCATGGCCGTCATGCCAGCTGAAATCCGGCAGACCGTGCAGCTCTATCTCAGTGGGAGGATTCGTGAATGGTATTCGCGGGGCGATGGGCGCGGAGTCATCTTCCTAATGGATTCCAGGGATGTCGCAGAGGCGCGGACGATTATGGAGGGCCTACCGTTGGCCAAGCAAAATCTTATGGACCACGAATACATCGCAGTTGGTCCGCTTTTGCCGCTCCGCTTGCTCATGGCCAATCCCTGAGCGCCCGCAATAAGGACACGCCTCACAAAGAGGACCGCCGATGACCACCGATGCTGTTCGCGCTGCCATCGTCCCGCCGCGTCCCGCTTGGCGTAGCCTGCTTTGGACCGTCCCATTCACGGTACTGTGGACGTGTTTGATCTACTGGCTCCCGGTGCTTCCGGAGAGCGGCCTTCCGGCCCTGGCCGTTCGGCTGATGGTCCATGGGCTCATCGCGGTCGGCTTGTGGCACGGCCTTGAACGCACCGACCTGACTCCGGGCCAGCGTCGCACGACTTGGCTTGCGATCATGGTCCCGTTCACGCTGTGGGCCGCCGTCGCCTGGACAGCGGCCATCAATGGTGTCTTCCGCACGGGCGTCTCCCCCTTACCGTTGCTGCCATCGGCGATCTTCCTGCCGGTGATCATCGGCGCTCCGCTGTTGCTGTTGTCGAAGCGGGTGGGACAGTTGCTCGATGCGATGCCGCCGACGTGGCTCGTCGCTCTTCAGCTTTACCGCGTCTTCGGCAGCCAATGGCTCGCTTACTGGCTGCGTGCGCTGCTGCCCGGCCTATGGGCGGTGCCGGCAGGAACTGGCGATGTGCTGACCGGCCTGTTCGCCGCGCCGGCGGCGATCGCCTTGGCGACCGGCACAGCTGAGGGGCGGAAAGCGGCGATCCTCTGGAACATCTTCGGCTTCGCGGACCTCGCCGTCGCGATCATCTTGGGAATGATCATCTCGCCCGGCCCGTTCCAGTTGATCGTCCCGAATGGCCCGAGCATCGGCCTAGACGGTTATCCCAATGTGCTGACCCCTGCTTTCGTGGTGCCAGGCTCGATCCTGCTGCATGTGCTGTCGCTGCGCCAACTGCGCCGCCGTAGTCGGACGGAGGCTCTTGGGCGCTAGACGCGCACCACTTCCCGCGAGATCGCCGAAGCCGGACGGCCGAGTTCCGCCGCGATCCCGCGACGGCTGCGACCGCCCGGCTCGGCGTCCTGAGTGCGGTGTGCGAGGCCGCGTGAACCAACTGCTGATAGGAGGCCAAATGCCCACGGAAATCCTGTTCCAAACCCATCTTGTTCTAGGCTATGTCGCGTGGCTGCTTTGCTTCGGCACTTACATCCTGCCGTGGCTCAAGTCGATGGATCGGATCGCAGCGCAACGCGCCATCGCCACTCTGCACAGCTTCCGCTTCTTCGGGCTCGTCTTCGTCCTTCCGGGCATCGTAAGCCCCAATCTGCCCGCCAACTTCGCCGTGTTCGCCGCCTACGGCGACTTCGCAACCGGGGTGCTGGCCATGCTGGCGCTTCTCACGGTGAGGATACGCCCGCTCTTCTGGCTGTTCGTCGTCGCCTTCAATCTCGTAGGGATGGTCGACCTCATCGTCGACTATTACCACGCCATCCAGGTCGGCCTTCCTGCGCACGCGGAGTGGCTGAGCGCCACCTACGCGATCCCGATCATCTACGTACCGCTGCTGATGATCACGCACATCACCGCATTCTATTTTCTGGTACGTCCTCAGTCCAAGGCGGCTCAGGCCCTCGTCGGCGATGCGGCCGTATCTTAGATTGCTCTGCCATCGCTGACGTCCATCGTCGCCGCGATGGCAGATCGTTGCCGAAGAGACATCAATCGCGATCGGGAGACGGTTCTTCATCATGCGCGGAAAAATTGTCTCCGTGAGATCAACGCATTATGATCGCTCAAAACAATCGAGTGGGAGGGACCATGGCCATCGCCATTTACGGAATCAAAAACTGCGACACCATGAAGAAGGCGCGTGCCTGGCTCGACAAGCACAAAGTCGATTACGCCTTTCATGACTACAAGGCCGCTGGAATCGAGCGGGAGCGCCTGGAGCGCTGGGCCAAGAAAGTGGGTTGGGAAACGCTGCTCAACCGCGCGGGAACGACCTTCAAAAAATTGCCCGACAAGGATAAGGCCGGTGTCACGGAGGCGAAAGCTATTGCGCTAATGCTCAAGCAGCCGTCGATGATCAAACGGCCGGTGCTCGACACGGGCGGCGGTAAGTTGCTGGTGGGCTTCAAACCGGAACAATACGCCGCACTCTTTGGCTAGCTGGGCCCGCCCTTGATCCGGTGGCTTTTACCTGCCACATGCGCCCCATGAATAAGCCTTTGGCCAACGCCGATTCTACGCCGCAGGCGCCGCTCGCTGCAGAAGTCGACCGGCGGCGGACATTCGCGATTATTTCCCACCCCGACGCCGGCAAAACCACGCTGACGGAAAAGCTTTTGCTGTTCGGCGGTGCGATCAATCTGGCCGGTCAGGTGAAGGCCAAGCGCGATCGCCGCTCAACTCGCTCGGACTGGATGGCGATCGAGCGCGAACGCGGCATTTCAGTCGTCACTTCGGTGATGACTTTCGATTACGACGGGCGTGTCTTCAACCTGCTTGATACCCCGGGCCACGAGGACTTCTCGGAGGACACATATCGTACGCTCACCGCGGTCGACTCGGCGGTGATGGTGATCGATGCGGCCAAGGGCATTGAAGCGCGCACGCGCAAGCTGTTCGAGGTCTGTCGACTGCGGGATATTCCGATCGTCACTTTCATCAACAAGATGGATCGTGAAAGCCGAGATCCGTTCGAGCTGCTTGATGAGATCGAAAAAACACTGGCGCTCGATACTGCGCCAATGACGTGGCCAATCGGGCGCGGCCGAGACTTTGCGGGAACCTACGATCTTGCGACTGGCGAAATGCGGCTTGTCGGCGAGGACGGAATGACCGTCGAACCGCAACTGCTCGATCTGGCCGCGCTCGCCGCAAAAAATACGATGCTCGACGCGAAGGCGGCTGCGGATGAATTGGCGCTCGTGAAGGATGCATGCCGAACCTTCGATTTCAAATCCTTCCGCGAAGGCCATCTGACACCCGTTTTCTTTGGCTCGGCGCTGAAAAATTTCGGTGTGAAGGATTTGCTCGATGCGTTGGCGGTGTTCGCGCCGGCTCCGCGTGCGCAGGTTTCCAACACGCGCACGGTCGATGCGCACGAAAATGCGATGACTGCGTTCGTCTTCAAGATCCAGGCGAACATGGATCCGAACCATCGAGATCGTATTGCCTTCGCGCGCTTGTGTTCTGGCAAGCTGCGGCGCGGCATGAAGGCGAAACTTACGCGTACCGCTAAACCGATAACGCTATCGACCCCCCAATTCTTCTTTGCACAGGACCGTGCGCTGGCCGAAGAAGCTTATGCCGGCGACGTGGTCGGTATCCCCAATCACGGCACTCTTCGAATCGGCGATACGCTGACGGAAGGCGAGGACATCGCTTTTCTCGGGGTTCCGAACTTCGCACCGGAAATCCTGCGGCGGGTCAAGCTTGGCGATCCGATGAAGGCCAAGAAACTGAAGGAAGCGCTTCAGCAGATGGCGGAAGAGGGTGTTGTTCAGGTTTTCCGTCCGCTCGATGGCGCGCCGGCGCTCGTCGGCGTGGTCGGGCCGTTGCAACTCGACGTGCTGAAGGTGCGGCTGTCGGAGGAATACGGCCTCGACATCGGGTTTGAACAGCCGGAATTCCAGTTGGCGCGATGGATTACCGCGACCGACACAAAAAAGCTCGATGATTTCGTGCAAGCCAACTATTCGAGCTGTGCCGAGGATCTCGACGGCGACAAAGTGTTCATGGCCCGCAATCAGTTCATCCTCGACTATACCCGCGAGCGGGCACCGGGCATGTCCTTCACGGACATCAAGGACGTCAAGAACCGGCCTAATTAATCCGGATATCGGCAGCGATGATGACGGGCGCCCACCGCGCCATCTCTCTGTCAATTTGTGCGCGGAATTCTTGGGGCGAGGAACCGACCGGTTGCATGAGCTGGCTCGCCAGCTTCTCGCGCACCGAGGGCCGTTTTATTATTTCGGCCACATCCCGGCTGATCTGCGCGACGATCTGCTCTGGCGTTGTACCCGGTGCAATCAAGCCGTTCCAGGCGTCAGCTTCGACATCGACGCCGGATTCTTTCAGCGTCGGAACGTTAGGCAGGTATGGCGATCGCTCGGCAGTCGATACCGCGAGAATTTTAACTTTGCCCGATGCCGCCTGCGGAGTGACCGAAATCGCCGGCAGGCATGCGATCTGCGCGTCGTTGCGGATGACCGCGGTGATTGCCTGCGGAGAACTCGTATAGGGGACGTGGACCATTTTGACTCCCGCCTTGATAGAAATCGCCTCCATAGCGAGGTGAGATAACGATCCGATTCCAATCGACGCGTAATTGTATTTTCCGGGGTTTTGTTTCAGGAGTGCAATCAACTCCGCGACAGAATTAACTCCGAGGCCAGGATTGACGGCGAGTATGCTCGGTTGCGTGACCAATTGCGTGACGGATGCAATGTCGGTGCGTGGATCATAGGGCAGTCTTAAAAACAGCAAGGTATTGATAGCGAGTGGGCCGCCGATGCTCACGCCGAGTGTCGAACCGTCTGGCGTGGCCCTGGCGACGACATCGGTGCCGAGATTGCCGCTCGCGCCGGGCTTATTCTCAACGAGAAAGTTGCTCTTGGGATATTTTTGGAGGAGTCCGTCGGCGACCAAGCGCGCAACGATATCGGGCGTCGATCCGGGGCCGAACGGGACCACGATCCGCACGGTCTTCGTCGGCCAGTCTTGTGCCAGTGCCGGCAACGCTGGCCAGAGCAGGAAAAGCGAGAATGCAATGCGTTTGAGCATGGAAGTGTCTCGAAAGGGCGTCATAGGCGACATTCACTGAGAGAGTTCAGCTTGCAATGGCGGACGCTATCCTCTACTGCGGCGGCATTCTGATGAGAGTGTAACATGGGTTTGGCGGTTCTTGTTCTAGGGCTGGCCGTGTTCATCGGGGCTCACACTTTCGTGACCTTTCGCGACGCGCGCGCGCGTGCGATCGCGCGTCTTGGCCATGGGTATCGCGCGCTATTTGCAGTCACAGCGCTCGCCGGCCTCGCGCTGATTATTTGGGGTTACGGCCAATATCGTGCGCATGAATGGATTCAAGTGTGGTCGCCGCCGACATTTATGCGGCACATCACCATCGGCCTGATGCTGTTCGCGGTGATCTTTGTTACCGCGGCCTTTATTCCGAGCCACATCAAAACCAGACTCAAACATCCGATGCTGGCTGGTATCAAAATCTGGGCACTCGCGCATTTGCTTTCCAATGGCGACCTCGGCTCGATCCTGCTGTTCGGAGCGTTCCTGGCGTGGGGCGTGTATGCCCGTATCGCCGCCAAACGCCGCGGCGACCTCGGGCCCAAAACCGCGCCCACGGGCTGGACCAATGATGCAATCGTCGTCGCACTCGGCGTCGTGGTTTATCTTGCATTGGGTTACGCATTTCATCCGGCCGTGATCGGCGTGCCGGTGTTCGGGAAATAGCCATGTCGGTCCAGGATGAAATCCGGCGGCTCACCGCACCCGACATTCGCGCGCGCAAAGGCGGCGAGCCGATCGTCTGCCTGACCTCGTATCACGCGCACACCGCGCGCATCGTCGACGCGCATTGCGACGTGATTCTCGTTGGTGACTCGCTCGGCATGGTGATGCACGGGCTTGAGACCACCGTTCCCGTCACGCTCGATATGATGATCCTGCAAGGCCACGCTGTGATGCGCGGTTCCAAGAAGGCGCTCGTCGTTGTCGACATGCCGTTCGGCACCTACGAAGCCTCGAAAGAACAGGCGTTCATGAATGCGGCGCGCGTGCTGAAGGAAACCGGCTGCGGTGCGATCAAGGTCGAAGGCGGCAAACGCCTGGCGGAAACGATCGGCTTTCTTGCTGAGCGCGGCGTGCCGGTCATGGCGCATGTCGGCCTGACCCCGCAGGCCATTAATACGATTGGTTCGTTTCGCGCTCAGGGCCGTGACGAAGCCGATTGGGCACGTATTGAGGAAGACATCGTCGCCGTTTCGCAGGCAGGCGCCTTTTCAGTCGTGATCGAGGCAGTCGCAGAGCCGCTCGCGCGCAAGCTGACAGTTGCGGTTCCGATCCCCACCATCGGCATCGGCGCGAGCGTGGCCTGCGATGGACAAATTCTGGTTCTGGAAGACATGCTCGGCTTGTCGCCGCGGGTTCCGAAATTCGTCAAACGCTACGGATCGCTCGGCCCCGGCATCGAACGTGCGATCGCAGACTACGCCGCAGATGTGCGGTCGCGCACTTTCCCCGGTCCGGAACACGTCTATCCGATGAAAAACAAGAAGGGCTAAGGCCCTGAAATATTAACGTTTGTCGGCTTTGGCTTTGCCTTAGGCGCGCCACATCGTTAGGTTACCGCGCAACTCGGCCCGGGGGTGGGCTGTGGGCGGGTCTGGAGCCGTTTGTGGCTGACATTTTCCATGAAGTAGACGAAGAAGTCCGGCGTGAGCGGCTCAAGAAGCTGTGGGATCGCTACAGCGTCCATTTAATCGCGCTTGCGGTACTGATCGTTGCTGCCATAGGGGCCTGGCGCGGCTACGAATACTGGGTCGCCAAAAAAGCTGCTGCCGCCGGTGCTGCCTTCGAAGCGGCAATGACCTTGAGCGAACAGGCCAAATACAGCGAAGCGGAGGCTGCCTTCGACAAAGTGGCGGCCGAAGCGCCGGAGGGCTACCGGGTCTTGGCGCGCGTTCGCGCGGCTGGCGCGCTTGCGCAGGTGAAACCGGCCGACGCGATAAAAGCATACGACGAACTTTCCGCCGACGCCTCGCTGGGCGCGGCCCTACAGGATCTCGCCGGCGTCCGCGCCGGCATGCTGCTCGTGGACACAGCACCCCTGGCGGATATGCGACGCCGGCTCGATCCGCTCACCGAGCCGGCGCGCAGCTTCCGTCACACGGCGCGCGAGCTTCTTGCGCTGTCGGCCTGGCGCAATCACGATCTTGCCGCGGCCCGACGCTATGTCGATATGATCGTGTCCGACGCCGACACCCCGGCAGGAACGCGCGCACGCGCGGAGGTGTTGTCGGCGCTGATCGCCGCCGACGGAAAGAGCTGAGGAACGGCATGCGAGCAGTCCGTCGCATTGTGATGCTGGCTGTCCTCGCGACATTTACGTCGGCGTTGGCGGCATGTTCAGACTTTGATACCGACAAGCTCGACGTATTCGGCCTCAATGAGAAGAAAAAGCTTCCGGGCGAACGTAAGGAGCTGTTCCCCGGTGGCGTTCCGGGCGTTACGCAAGGCATTCCGCCTGAATTTGTAAAGGGCAATCAGCCGCCGCCGGATACAGCTCAAGCGCTGCCGTCTGATGCGGCCGCTGCCGAAGCAGACAAGAAGACCGCCGCAGTCGAGCCCGAGCAAAAGCCCAAACCGAAACGCGCGCCAAAGCCGCAGACCGCTTCGCGGCCGCCGACGCAAATTACCGTGCCGCGGGCGCCTCAGGACGCCGCACAACAGCAACAAACGCCGTGGCCGCAGCAAGATCAGCAGCCGGCGCCGCAGCAGGGTCAATCCCCTTGGCCGGCACAGGGGCAGACGAACGCCACGGCGCCCTGGCCATCATCGCCGCAGCCGGGAACCTTCTCGCGCTGACGACCCGCGCCATGTGCGGGCTTGACCGGCACATTCATCTGGCGAAGACATTCTTCGGATTTCTTTTAATGGATTGGCGGGCTTGGCCCGGCACTGACACCTGATGAGCTTCACCATTGCCATTGTTGGCCGGCCGAATGTCGGGAAGTCGACATTATTCAATCGCCTCGTCGGCCGGCGCCTGGCTTTGGTCGATAACCGCCCTGGCGTAACTCGCGACCGCCGCGAAGGCGAGGGGAGGCTCGGCGATATTGCCTTTACGGTCATCGATACGGCGGGCTTCGAGGAGTCGGCACCGGAAAGTCTTTCCGGCCGCATGCGTGTTCAGACTGAAGCGGCAATCGAACAGGCCGATGCAATATTCTTCATGATCGACGCGCGGGCAGGTGCGATTCCTACCGACCACGCATTCGCTGATGTCGCGCGTAAGTCCGGCAAGCCCATTGTGCTTATCGCCAACAAAAGTGAAGGCACGGCGGGCGAATCGGGACGGCTGGACGCCTATGCGCTTGGTCTCGGCGAACCCGTGGCCATTTCAGCGGAACATGACGAGGGCTTATCCGACCTCTATGACGCGCTGCGTACCGCGCTGCCTGAAAAAACCGCAGAGCAAGCGGCCGAAGCTTCAGCGGATGAGGGCCATCCGATCCGCGTTGCCATTGTCGGTCGGCCCAATGCTGGCAAGTCTACGCTGATCAATCGGTTGATTGGCGAAGATAGGCTGCTCACCGGGCCGGAGGCCGGCATTACCAGAGACGCCATTGCGGTGGAGCACGAGTGGCAAAACCAAAAATTTCGGATCTTTGACACTGCCGGACTACGCCGCCGCTCGCGCGTGGACGAAAAGTTGGAAAAGCTGTCGGTCGCCGACGCACTAAACGCCGTCCGCTTTGCCGAGGTCGTCGTGGTGTTGTTGGACGCGGACAATGCCTTCGAGGAACAGGATCAGCGCATCGCCGACCTGGTCGAGCAAGAAGGCCGCGCGATTGTCATTGCGGTCAACAAATGGGATTTGAAGGAAAAGACCGGAGGCGCCATCGGCAAGCTGCGCGAGCAAGCCGAGGAAAAATTGACTCAGCTTAAGGGTGTGCCGTTGGTGGCGGTTTCGGGCCTCACCGGCGAAGGGCTTGACCGCCTGATGCAGGCTATCGTCGACGCCTATGGAGTTTGGAACAAACGCATTCCCACCAGCGGACTGAATCGCTGGTTCGAGCACGCCGTCAGTGCTCACCCGCCGCCGGCAGTATCGGGACGTTCATTGCGCCTCAACTACATTACGCAGCCTAAAAGTCGGCCGCCGAGCTTTGTTGTATTCTGTACGCGCGCCGACGCCGTGCCAGACGCCTACAAGCGTTACTTATTGAATTCGCTCCGCGAAACATTCGACCTGCCGGGAACCCCGATTCGTCTGGCCCTCCGTGAGAAAAACAATCCCTTCAAGGGGCGCGCGAAGCGAAAACACTAGTCGCGTCCGATTGGCCGATCCTGTCAGTAGCCCGTGTCTGGTTTTGGTCGGGCAACTCAACCGATCACGAAGGCGGATGGAATTCCAGAAACCTGCCGTCCCGGAAATTGTAAATTTTGCCGTTCTCGGCACACTCCGCCGAGCACATCGGCACAATTGTCTTGGCGATTTCGTCCGGGGTCGGCAGCGTGAGCGGATCGATGCCTGGAAAAGCGCTGGCGTACATGCGCGTGCGCGTGGGTCCCGGCGCAAAAAGATTGATGCGAACGGACGTGGTCGCGCATTCGGCCGCGTAAGTGCGCGCCAGGATCTCCAGCGCCGCCTTCGAAGCGGCATAGGGTCCCCAATAAGCTCGCCCCATGTGGGCGACGCCTGACGTGAGAAATACCGCACGTCCGGCCAGCGAACGCTTCAGCAATGCATCCATGCAGCGAATGAGTTGATAATTGGCGGTGATGTTGACCGCAATCAGATTGTCCCAGTCTTTCGGCTCGACATGGACAAGCGGGGAGAGCGGGCCGAGGATGCCGGCATTGCCGATCAGCACGTCGAGTCGCTGATATCGTTCGTTGAGGGCAAGAGCGAGCCTTGCGATGCCCTCGCTGTCCTTGACGTCCAGCGGGACCAGCGTGGCCGAGCCGCCGGCTGCCTTGATCTTGTCGTCGAGCTCCTCCAGTCCGCCGACTGTGCGCGCGACTGCCACCACATGCGCGCCGGCTTGCGCGAGTTCGAGCGCAACGGCAGCGCCAATGCCGCGCGAGGCGCCGGTGACCAGCGCGACACGATCGGAAAGGGGTCTGGGTGTGTCGGCCATTCGTGCTGTTATGGCCGGGTTTGTCCCGGCCATCCACGTGTCTCTTCCCTGTGCTGGCGTGCGTTTAAAAGAGGTGGATGCCCGGCACAAGGCCGGGCATGGCGGAATAAACGGCTTGGCTAGATGGCTTCCGCGAGCAACGACAATTGTCTTGGGCTCGCTTCTTGCGCGGCGAGGTCTGTCAGCGGAGTTGGATAGTCGCCGGTGAAGCAGTGGTCGGTGAACTGGGGCCGTGCCGGATCGCGGCCGGGCAGGCCCATGGCGCGGTAAATACCGTCGACGGACAGGAAGGCGAGCGAATCCGCGCCGATGAATTTACGCATGCCTTCGAGATCGTGGGTGGCGGCGAGCAGCTTGTCGCGCTCGGGCGTATCGATTCCGTAATAGTCGGGATGCTTGATCGCCGGCGAGGCGATGCGGAAATGAACTTCCTTGGCGCCGGCATCGCGCATCATTTGCACGATTTTTCGCGAAGTTGTGCCACGCACGATCGAGTCATCGACGAGCACGATGCGTTTGCCGGCGACCACCGCGCGGTTGGCGGAGTGCTTCATGCGAACACCTTGATCGCGGATCGACTGCGTCGGTTGGATAAAGGTGCGGCCGACGTAGTGATTGCGGATGATGCCAAGTTCGTACGGGATGCCCGACTCCTGCGCAAAGCCGATCGCGGCCGGCACGCCGGAATCCGGCACAGGAACGATCACATCCGCTTTCGTCGGCGCTTCGCGCGCCAGTTCTGCGCCCATGGTTTTGCGCACGTCGTAAACGTTTCGGCCGCCGACAATCGAGTCCGGCCGCGAGAAATAAACGTATTCGAAGATGCAGGGCCGCGCCGCCATCGGCGGGAATGGTTTGTGGGATTGCGCGCCGTCTTCGTCGAAGATAACCACTTCGCCGTTTTCCACGTCGCGCACATATTGCGCGCCGATAATGTCGAGCGCGCAGGTTTCGGAGGCCAGGATCGGGCAGCCGTCGAGCTTGCCAATCACCAGCGGACGGATGCCGAGCGGGTCGCGCGCACCGACGAGTTTCTTGTTGGTAAGCCCGACGAAAGCATAGGCGCCTTCGAGCTGACGCAAGCCCTCGATGAAGCGATCGACGAAGCGGTTGCGGCGGGCACGCGCGACCAAATGCAGGATCATTTCGGTGTCGGTGGTCGACTGCATCATGGCGCCTTCATGAACGAGGTCGCGCCGCAGCTTGATGCCATTGGTAAGATTGCCGTTGTGACCGATGGCGAAGCCGCCACCTTCGAGCTCCGCGAAGAGCGGTTGCACGTTGCGCAGCACAGTTTCGCCCGTGGTCGAATAGCGCACATGCCCGATCGCGGAATTACCGGGCAAGCGATCGATCACCTCGCGCCTTGCGAAGGCGTCGCCGACCAGGCCGAGGCGGCGTTCGGAATGAAAGCGTTTGCCGTCGAAGGAGACGATGCCCGCCGCTTCCTGGCCGCGATGCTGAAGTGCGTGCAGACCGAGCGCGGTGATGGCTGCCGCATCAGGGTGACCAAAGATGCCGAACACACCGCATTCCTCGCGCAGGCGGTCGGCGTCGGGATCGAACTCCGCATCGGCCATGGGCGCCACGTCCTGCGGGAGGTTGTCCATCGTTATCGCGTTTCGCTTGCGTTAAGTTGCGTCAACGGCAGTTCCGAGCGTCGGTCAGGAGTGGTATCGGGCGTATCCTGATCGTCCGGCTTCGGCTTCTTCAGCCTCTTTAAGATGGTGCTTTCAGGGTCGTCCGGCAACATCGACATCAGCCATTGTCCCGTATTTTGGAGCACCACTCTCGATTTGGCGCCGCGCACCCATTCTGGCTGGCTCCGGTCAGGCACGAGCCAGGCGAAGAACAGGAAGGCGACTACGACGATGACGAGCCCGCGGCCGAGCCCGAAAAGGAAGCCGAGCGTGCGATCGAGCGCGCCGACCCGGCTGTCGAGCACCATGTCGGAAACACGTGCGGTGATGATCGATACGATCAGCAGGGTGCCGAGGAAGACGCCGCCGGCTGAAACTCCGGTCGCGACCATGTCGCTGTTGAAATATTGCTTCGCGATTGGGAGCAGGCGCCCATACGAATAGAGCGTCACCAGCGCGGCGACACCCCAGGCGCCAATCGAGAGGATTTCGCGCATGAAGCCGCGGATCATGGCCAGCAGGCCTGAAATCAACATGACCGCCAAAAGAATGATGTCGAGCAGCGTGATCGGCATCAGAGACTCATGTGCTCCGTAAGTTTCCGGCGATCAAAGATGCGCCTGACGGTCGGCCAGCGCGCCGAATCTGCCGCAGCCATAGCGGCTCCGGACAAGGGCGGCAATGGCGACCTTAAGTGCTTAATATTAAGCCCATTTCTGCGCTAGCGACCGTAAGCCGAATGGGCCGCTGAAGGGGTGCCGACGCGCCCCGTATATAGCGGGACGTCACGGCCCCGTCACCGGTCTTGTCCACTGATTTTGGCGGAAGCGCCCGCTTTACCTCGGGCGGCGATGTCAGCGACCAGATTGGCGAGGTTTGCGACATCGGTCACCTTAAGCCCGGGCTCGGTCGATTCAGCGCGCGCGGATTCCGGAACGACGGCGCGGTTGAAGCCGAGCTTTGCGGCTTCCTTGAGACGGGAGGCCGCCTGCGCAACAGGCCGCACCGCTCCCGAAAGCGATACCTCGCCGAAATAGACCGCGTCTGCCGGCAGCGGCGCGCGCGCGAGCGAAGAAACAAGTGCTGCGGCCGCTGCGAGATCCGCCGCAGGCTCCTGGATGCGCATGCCACCCGCGACGTTAAGGTAAACATCATGACCGCCGAGACGCACACCGCAGTGCGCCTCCAACACGGCAAGCACCATCGAAAGCCGGCTTGGATCCCAGCCAACGACGGCACGCCGGGGTGTCCCAAGCGACGTCGGGGCGACCAGCGCCTGGATTTCCACCAGCAGCGGCCGCGTGCCTTCGATTCCGGCAAACACCGCAGTGCCAGGTTGGCCAAGATCGCGTTCCGATAAAAACAGCTCCGACGGATTGGCGACTTCGTGCAGGCCCGCGCCGGTCATCTCGAATACGCCGATCTCATCGGTCGGGCCGAACCGGTTTTTCACCGCGCGCAGAATGCGAAACTGGTGCGAGCCTTCACCTTCGAACGAGAGCACCGCATCGACCATATGCTCAACCACACGGGGACCGGCGATCTGCCCATCCTTGGTGACGTGCCCGACCAGGATAATGGCTGCGCCGGATTTTTTGGCAAAGCGGATCAGCGCCTGCGCGCTTCCGCGCACTTGAGTCACTGTACCAGGCGCGGATTCGACCATGTCGGTCCACATGGTCTGGATCGAGTCGATAACGATAAGACGCGGCGTTTTGCCTTCCGACAGAGTGGCGATGATGTCTTCGACGGCGGTTTCTGCCGCGAGTTCAACCGGTGTATCGCGCAAGCCCAGTCGTTCAGCGCGCAACCGTACCTGCGCCACCGCTTCCTCGCCCGAGATATAAACTGCGCGGTGGCCCGCGCGGGCAAGCGCCGCAGTGGCTTGAATGAGCAGCGTCGATTTGCCGATGCCGGGATCGCCGCCGACCAGCAGCACCGAGCCACGCACAAACCCGCCGCCGGTAACGCGATCCAGTTCGGCAATGCCAGAAGGCAGGCGTGGGGCATCATGGGCTTCGCCGGCGAGCGGCTCGAGGGCGAACAAACGGCCTTTACCCGGCTTCCGTCCTGGCCCAGCCGGACGATCGGCGCCTTCCTCGCTCAATGTGTTCCATTCGCCGCAAGCCTCACACTTGCCCTGCCATCGGCTGAATGCGGCCCCGCAGTTCTGGCAAATGAAGGTCAGATTGCGCTTCGACATCGGGAATCTCTGCGAATTGACGTTTTGGGACGCTAAAGTGGCCATGAGAACAATACAAGAACATTTTTTAATAAATCCCTTATTTTAGGGGCGGGTAGGGTCTGAAGTTTTTCTACTGGTCCGACGGAGAGGGGCCCCGCGGCGCGGGGCATTAGCGGGGGGCTCGGCGGGCGCCGGACCGCCGCTTTCGCAGGAATTGGAGCGGAGCGCGGGCGGGGCCCCGTCAGCCTTGCTGGTAAACCCGGTGGTAGCGCTGGCCCAAGTTGGTCAGCACCTCGTAGCCGATCGTACCAGCGGCTGCCGCCAGATCGTCCACGCCGACCTCACCGCCAATCAGCGTAACGAGGTCGCCGCGCCTGACCGTGTGGTGGGACAGGGCGGTGATGTCGATTGCCAAAAGGTCCATTGAAACGCGACCGGCCAGCGGACAGCGCGTGCCGGCAACGATGGCGTCGGCGCCAGGCGCTCCGTCGGTCGCGCTGGCCGCGCGCGGATAGCCGTCGGCATAGCCCGCGGCGACCACCGCGACGCGCGTTGCATGTTTGGCGGTCCAGGTTGCGTCATAGCCAATGGTCTCGCCCTTCGGCACGGTGCGCACGTGGACGACGCGCGCCTGCAGTCTAATCACCGGCTGCATGGGATTTTTGTGTCCGGGTGTCGGATTGACACCGAACAGTGCGGCGCCGGGGCGCACCATGTCGCAATGGGCGCCGCTGCCGAGGAAAATGCCGGACGAATTTGCGAGCGAGCCAGGAATGCCGCGATAGAGCAGGCGCACCTCGCGGAACAGCTGCATTTGGCGTTCATTGAGGGGATGCCCGGGTTGTTCTGCACAGACCAGGTGACTCATCAGCAATGTGATGCCGTGGTTTTCTGCCCGAATGCGCGGCGCCAGCGCCGCGGCCTCGTCAGCGGAAATGCCGAGACGGTTCATGCCTGTGTCCACATGAAGCGCCGCGCCACTACGCCATTGAGTAGCGGCGCAGAACGCGTCCCATTCCGCGAGCTCCACAAGACTGCCGATCACGGGCCGGGCCTGAATATCGGCAAAGGCCGCCGCGGTGCCCGGCGACAGACCGTTGAGCACATAGGTCACAGTGCTCGGCGCAACGGCGCGCACCCGGCGCGCTTCGGTCAGGTCGGCAACAAAAAACGTCTTGCAACCGGCGCGCTCGAGCGCGCGGGCAACCGGCTCAATGCCGCAGCCATAGCCGTTGGCCTTGATCACAGCGGCACATTCGGACGGCATTGCGCGGCGGCTAAGCGCGTCCCAATTGGCGGCGATGGCAGACAAATCGATGGTCAGCAGGCCGCCGGCATCGCTCGCGGACGGGCCGGTTTCGGCGAACGGCGCAGCCGGGGCGATTTCGGTCGGTAAATCGGGCTGGAGGGCGGTTTCGGCCTGGGACATGACGCAGGGTTTAGCCGCCTCGGGGCCGGCAGTCCATGCGCGACCATTGACCCCCCTTATGTGCGCCCTGGCAGCCGGTTCTCGCGCGCGAGCGAGGAGAAGCGGGTTACTGCGGCGTCGAACTGCATTTCGACGGTGCCGGTCGGACCGTGGCGCTGCTTGCCGATGATAATTTCCGCCTTGCCATGCACTTTATCGGCATCCGCCAGCCATTCCGCGAACTTTTCGCGGTTCGACTCCAACGGCTTGCGCATCTGGTGGTAATATTCCTCGCGATAGACGAACAGCACCACGTCGGCGTCCTGCTCGATCGAGCCGGATTCACGCAAATCCGATAGCTGGGGCCTCTTGTCGTCCCGGCTTTCGACCTGGCGCGACAGCTGCGACAGCGCAAGGATCGGTACGTTGAGTTCTTTTGCCAACGCCTTGAGCTTCGTCGTGATTTCCGTGATTTCCTGAACGCGGTTTTCTTGGCTGCGTCGGGTCGAGCCTTGCAGCAATTGCAGATAGTCGATCACCAACAAATCCAACCCACGCTGGCGCTTGAGTCTCCGGGCACGCGCGGCGAGCTGCGCGACCGACAGGCCGCCGGTTTCGTCGACATAGAGCGGAATGTGCTGCAACTCGATCGAGTAGTCTTTGATCTTCTCGAAGTCGCTCTCGCTGATGCCGCCGCGCCTGATCTGGTTGGACGGAATTCCCGTCTGCTCGGCGATAATGCGGGTGGCGAGCTGCTCGGCTGACATTTCCAGCGAGAAGAAGCCGACGATGCCGCCGTTGACTGTGAGCGTATGGCCGTCCGGTTTGACCTCGCCGCGCCAGGCTCGGGCGATGTTGTAGCCAATGTTGGTGGCGAGCGCGGTTTTGCCCATACCGGGACGACCGGCAAGGATAATCAGGTCCGACTGCTGCAAACCACCCATCATGCGATCGAGATCGTCGAGACCCGTTGCGATGCCGGACAGCTTGCCATCACGCTGGAAGGCGTGCGCCGCCATGTCGATGGCGGTTGTCAGTGCCTGGGCGAAACGCTGGAAGCCGCCATCGTACCGGCCGGTCTCGGCCAGCTCGTAAAGTCTTCGTTCGGCGTCTTCGATCTGGTTTCGGGGAGAAAAGTCGACCGGCGCGTCATAGGCGACATTGACCATGTCTTCGCCAACCTGGATGAGCGCGCGTCGAATCGACAGGTCGTAGACCGTGTGGCCGTAGTCCTCGGCATTGATGATCGTGGTCGCCTCGGCAGCGAGCCGCGCGAGGTATTGGCTGACCGTAAGGCCGCTAATGTCGACATTGGCGTCGAGAAACGTCTTGAGCGTGATCGGAGTGGCTAACTTCCCGGCGCGGATCAGATCGCGTGCGAGCTGATAGACCTTTTGGTGGATCGGCTCGAAAAAATGCGCCGGCTCCAGAAAGTCGGATACCCGGTAAAAGGCCTCATTGTTGACGAGGATAGCGCCCAACAGCGCTTGCTCCGCCTCGATGTTGTGCGGAGCGGAACGATAGAGCGAAGCAGGCTCTTCGGCCTGCTTGCGGGCTGTCGAATCAGCGAGTGCCATGGATGATGCTTACCCGGAAATCGTGGCATAGCACGGGCGCCCATTGCAGCAGTGTTACACCGTGGCTTGCGCACGTAATCCACACTGAATCACATGGCGCGAATGTGCGGTGGGAAAGACCGATTTTTCTTGACCCGCGGCGTCGTTGCGCGTTCGAGCTGCGGACTACTCGCCGGCCAGGCGCAGCGGCGGCCGCCGATCGTTCTCGGCAGCGCGGAGACGACGTTCTTCGCCGCCAATATAGTCCCGGGTGATGGGCACAACGCCCTGCCGCTTGGTGATCTGGATCTGCATCACCATCATGTTCTGCTCGCGGAATGACATCTCGGAAGCCGCGAGATAAAATTCCCACATCCTCACGAAACGCCGGTCGTAAATGCGCTCGGCCTCCTCACGATGAGCCAGAAATCGTTCGCGCCAGTGCTTGAGCGTCTCGGCATAGTGCAGGCGCAGAATTTCGATGTCGGTGAGGAGCAATCCGGCTCTTTCAATTCTCGGCAGAACTTCCGACAGCGCGGGAATATAGCCGCCGGGGAAAATATATTTTGCGATCCACGGATTGGTGGCCCATGGCCCTTCCGAGCGGCCGATCGAATGCAGCACCATTACGCCGTCGTCGGCGAGGAGTTGCGCGCACTTTTGGAAGAAGGTGTCGTAGTGGTTGACGCCGACGTGTTCGAACATACCAACCGACACGATGCGGTCGAAGGGACCGGTGACATCGCGATAATCCTGTAGCCGGAAGCGCGCGCGGTTGTTGAGCCGTTTTTCCGTCGCCCGTTCGTTGGCGATCGTATGTTGCTCATGTGAGAGTGTAATTCCGGTAACGTCGGCGCCGCCGACTTCGGCGAGATAAAGACCAAGTCCGCCCCAACCGCAGCCGATATCGAGCACGCCCTTGTCTGGTTCGATCAGTAGTTTGGCAGCGAGGTGGCGTTTCTTGGCAACCTGGGCGTCATCGAGCGACTGATCGGGTTTTTCGAAATATGCGCAACTGTACTGCCGGTCGGCGTCCAGAAAGAGGGAATAGAGCCGGCCATCGAGGTCGTAATGATGTGCGACGTTGCGGCGCGATCGCGGCCGTGGATTGAACTGGCTCAACCGGCGGCGCAAATAGCGCAGCAGCGCCTGCGGTCTCGCCCAATAGGGGACTTCAGATTCCTGACCGCACGCGATGGCGAGCACGTCTGCAATTGTACCTTCCTCGACCACGAACGTACCGTTCATGTACGATTCGCCGAACTTGAGCTCCGGATCGAGGAGAATTCCCCATTCAGCCTTGCGGGAGGCAAATCGCACCGAAACCGGGCGGCCGGTCCCGTCGCCGAATGTAAAAACCGTGCCGCGCGAGGTCGTAACGCGAAATGTTCCCCGCCGGATAAAAGTCTTAAGTAGAAATTGAAGCAACCGATCCATCGGCCGCCTCCATCACTCTCTGAATCTAGGCTTTACTGGTTGTGCGCTCCCCATGCCACCTAACGCGGTGGGGACAAAAACGTTCGAACCTAGGTATTTAATCAAAGTTCTGGCGCGTCAGCAATGTGCAAAATTGCAATGCCGCCTTCGCAGTCCAGCGTGGGTCACAATCCCAAAATAATAAGCTATCAAGAGGACGATGAAGGTGGGCGCGTGACGGCGGTGGAGCGAGAACGTTGAAAGCTCAGAAGGTTTTGCGCCGCGGCATGCGAGCCGCGATCGGCATTGTGGCGCTGTGGGTAGCCGTTCCTGCAAGGGCGCAGGAAAACCTCGACCTCGGGAAGAGCCCGGCCCAGTTATTCGCCTCAAATTGCGCGATCTGCCACAAATCGCCGCAAGGCTTGGCAAAGGCCGGCGGGATGTTCGGGCTCGATGGCTTTCTGCGCGAGCATTACACCGCCAGCAAGGAGTCGGCGTCGGCCCTCGCCGGTTATTTGAAATCGATGGAGCCCGCGCCGGCCGGGCGTGCAACGAAACGCGGCGCGAAGGGCGACGACAAGAGCAAGCCCGACGGCATGAAAAGAACCGGCGCCAAGCCGGGCGAGGCCAAGGGGACCGAAAAGGGGACCGAGAAGAAACCCGATGCTACGGCGGTCGAAACGAAATCACCCGAGCCCAGCCCACCCGAATCGAAGCCCGCCGATGCCAAGACCTCCGAGCCGAAGCCGGCCGAGGCAAAACCGGCCGACGTGAAGCCAGCCGAACCGAAACCAAGCGCGCCCGCGACCGGCGATGCAAAGCCGGCCGACATCATCAAGCCCGAGAAATCGGACTAGGGCGTGTACTCATAAACGGACAGCCGAATGTCGGTGTGGATACGACGACCGATGTCCGTTATCGGGGGTAAAGCGGACATCGCGCTGACTTGCCGCTATGTCCGCTAATGACCCAAAGTGGACATCGGCAGTTCGGATGAGCCACAATAACGGGGCGGCTTAACTCAGCAACACACAACAAAAAGAGCTCCCGATTGGGAGCTCTTTCGCCGCCCATC
>WNFM01183980.1_pt1 | contig 21682 bp, 17 predicted proteins | sample 5400271 | NCBI WGS metagenome assembly WNFM01 (sample SAMN13153352, study PRJNA577476) | soil metagenome | isolation source: 60 cm saprolite on Douglas fir-dominated hillslope | place: USA:California | collected 2013-09-17
CTCGTCGTGTATCCCAATTACAATCTTCGGCATCGGAAACCTTGAAAATAGACCGTCGGCCAGCATTGCGCTCGCCCCGCCGAGGATCTCCTCGGCCGGCTGCCCGACCAGCATCAGGGTACCGTGCCATCGGTCTCGGCGACCCGCCATAACCGTGGCAGTGCCGTACCAGCCCGACATATGGAGGTCGTGTCCGCAGGCGTGCGCCAAGGGCACCGTCACTCCGGCGTCGTTTCGCACTGTCGCTTTACTTGCGAACGCGAGCCCCGTCTTTTCCTCCACAGGCAAAGCGTCGAGCTCCGTCCGCAGCATGATGACTGGACCAGGGCCATTGCGTAAGACAGCCACAATTCCCGTCTTACCAACCCCGGTTGTTACTTCATATCCCAGCGCTTTGAGTCGCGTCGCGAGGATGTCTGCGGTTCTTACTTCGTGAAAAGCCAGCTCAGGGTGCTGGTGCAAGTCCCTGTAAAGCGCTTCGAGCCCAGGCTGAATCGTCGCTAACTCCGGCACGACCAGACTCACATCCTGGGTACTGTTGGCGGCCAACGCACTGCTAGCAAGCACCGCTATCAAAGGAACGATTGCGTGGAACTTTGTCATATTGTTTTCCTCACGAACTAAGTTTGGTTGCCGAGCGTTCCGGTCGGGCATTGTAGGCTTTGCGCCTGGTGCCCTGCTTCTCTCCCGGCGGTGCTGTGGCCTAGGCTTGAACGAGAATTTTGTGATTCAGTACGAATCGGTCGGAGCACGGGCCTTGAGTATTTGGCCGCGTATTTCCTGATACTGCATGTGTTGACAACTTACGTCCGCTGCGTAGGGTTGGATGTCGCGTTTGGGGAGGTCAACTCTAGAGCGCAAGTGGCGGGTAAGGGCCGTGAGCTGCCTGTCTAGGGTGAATCGCCGGCAATGTTGAGGAACTAGGACCAGTCTGCCAAAAGCGGCCACCCCCGTGCCGAACACACGGCTTGACGCTTCCGGCACCCCAATGCGCCCGCCAAGTTGCACTAAAATTGCACTGACACGCGAATTGCAGGAAAACATGGGCTCAGGGTGCTGCTGAAACCACGAGGAATAATGGTGTTTACGCGCGAGTGAGTGCGACGGACGTGCGAGCCCTCAGACTTGAAAACCGGCAGTCCTTCACGGGACTCGTGAGTTCGAATCTCACCCTCTCCGCCAAATCCAGGAAGCCAATTGGTAATGGCCCTCGCAGAGCTCTGGCAGGGAGGCTTTCACCGGGACCCACGTGGACCCGCACCGACTGTGGCGAGCGCGTGCTTACGCGGTGCCCGATTCGCCAAGCATGCTGACCGCCGAGTTGGCGGCTTTTTCAGTATGGTACGGACGGCATCCTGAAGGGTTTTGACAGCTTGATAACGCGATCATTCTTTGTGTACCAGCCCTGCGGCGCATAGTCGCTGGAATGTAGATAGCATTTGGCTGTTACCTGATCACTACCATCGGTGAATGTCAGTAGCCAGCTGCGTGGCACTCCATTTTCCGGAGCACCTACGTGATACCTGGTGAGCCCCGCGACGTTTACAAAAGTCGTGCCCCAGCGCCGCTCGATGTGTGATTTCCCGCCGAACGTATCGTCCGGGCTTGTGTGCGTGTGGGCGCCAAGCCATAAGTCGACACGCGAGGGTGCTGCGGCCAGGAAGCTTTCAAAGGCGCCGGAATCCGGCTTGCTGTCGACCCAGTACAGGAACGATGCGCCCTGTGGCGTGCCCTGCGGAAAGTAACCGTGATACCAGGATTGCCAACCACCATGCTCGTCGCGTCGCATACCCTCCCACTCGCCTGACGCCACCGTGGTGTCCTTGAGTACGTAGTGGTGCGCGCTCACGATGATTGAGCCCTGGTTATCCTGCACCATTTGCTTCCACCAGCGAAACGTTTCGCCACTGACCACGCCGCCGGGGTTTCCGCCGAGCGTGCCACGGCCAATCTTCTGCGAAGGCTCGTTAATGTCGCTCATCATCAAGAAGAGCAAATTTCCGACTCGAACCGAGTACCGCTCCCAACTTCCTTCGACCGGAAACGGTCGTTTCCTTGCGTCTACACCCGAGAACTCGGTGTGCTCGCCAGTCGGATCAATCCATTTCCGCCACCACCAGGCCTGAGGTTCATCCAGACCGCTACGGTCGTGATTGCCCGATAAGTCGTAGATCTGTTCACGACGATGCCGCTTGAGTACGCCGAATTGCCGGACCAGTTCTTTCCCTTCATCGTCTTTTGGAGTGCCCTGGGCACCGGACACATCGCCGAGATCCAGGGCAATATCCCATGTAAAATGCGATTCAGTTTCGGATTGCTGCAGTGCCGTCGCCAAACTGTCTCGCCCGTGCGCCTTGTCGGTCCCGACGTGTGCGTCAGCAAACACCCATACCTGAAACGTTCTAGCTGATGGAGGGCTCGCTCGGGCCAGTCCGAAAAGCAGACAAGCCGCTATTGCAATTGCCAGTCTTGTACAAGGGTGCACGGTTGTGATGCTCAGTGGCGACGATGGAGAAGGATTGGCGCCGTACACTCCGCTGTTCCGAATTTATCAACTCGCTGCGAGGACCACCTAAATGGTTTTGTCGGGCTGTTGGTCGGGAAGGATACCCCAGTTGACGTTTGCCAGCGCCATTGCGTCCCGTCAAGTTGCACTCCGCCTTGAAACGCCGCCAATTGCGGCAAAATGTCTCTTCGGGATAGACCCACTAATCAGGCGTCTGTGCGCGAATGCGTAACGCGTACGTGCGAGTCGCCAGACTTGAAAACCGGCAGTCCTTCACGGGACTCTTGAGTTCGACAAACCCGCGGAGCGGGGCTGGACGGAGGCGCGCCTTGCGCGCCGACGGTCCAGAGCGGCAGCGAAGGACGAGCGGGCGCCAGCCCGCGAGCAATCTCACCCTCTCCGCCAGTTTGGATTTAGAGAGCCACTCTTTCAGATGATTGCATAGTGTGCGTAGTGCCACGCTTGTACGGTGATCAAGACTGCGAGCCCCGCATAGTGCACTGATCTCGATCTTACATTCGCGAGCACGAGCGGGATTACCAGGAGCATGGCCCAATGGCTGAGGAACTGCGCGGTCATTGCGTTTGGCAGGCGGCCAATCATTCCGCCGACAAAGTACATTCCGTGCGCTATGTACCCGGCCTGGAACAATGCCACCAGAAACCAAAAGTACCGCCGATTCCGCTCATAGTACGCACGTAGATCGCCGTCCACCGCAGGATCATCCGGCAGGCTTGCCGCGGCAATCAGAAAGAGCACGAAGAGGCTGGCGACCATAGAAAAGTAGAAGAAGAAATGGCGCGTCTGGGAAACATTGCGCACTGCCCAGATTTCAAACCACATTCCAATGGCCATTACCAATGCATAGAACGCTGCCATGAGCGCTAGCGGGTCCCACGTTACCGGTAACCTTGTGCGGGCGAGGCGATGAGCGCTGGCGGCAATGTCGGCGACAGCTAGCCCGATAAGCACTGAGAAGAGGCCTAGCGCGTACTCGAAGGCCCGTATTTCTGGTGTCATGTGAGCCACTTCCGGAGTTCCGCTGCTGGGCGACGGACATTATATCGCGGCAATGGTGACCAGGAGGATGCCAGTAGCCTCCGATGCCGCGGCATGACACCTAGGGCAGGGGCTAGCGGTCCGGACTTGTGGATGAAGGCCTCGGGCGCTCACCCTGCGCTCGCCGCAAGCCAACGGCAACCCGCCTGACGTCTCCGGAATCGTCATGGCGGCCGTCAGGTTCTCTCCGCCATATCGCAGAAATTACTTCGTGATGGTTCTCACCGAGCACTGCTCGAGAGATCTTGACCTGTCCGCCATCGACCCAAGGCGGCCGACGGCTGGCAACTCGAATTAGCCGGAACTCGATCGCCTTGGGCGCAGTCGCTGCAGCGGATCGCTCGATGCGGGCAGTGTCCTCGAACTGGAACCGGATCGACTGCGAATATTGGCGGCGACATAGCGTTCACAATCCTCCAGCTTGCGGCATTCGCAGCGAAAACTGGCACTGAGAATTGACTTCATGTGCGCGAGACGCGCCATCAGATCGTCCAGTTCGGCGATCTTGCGTCGTGACATCTCTCGCCATCGCAGGGCTGGCGTAGTCCCGTTGGGGAACCCATTCAGGAACGTACGCGTTTCCCCCACCGAGAACCCGGCGTCGCGAGCCAAGGCAATGATCCTGATCCTCCCGAGTACCTGGTGATCGTAGTGTCTTTGTCTCCCTGCGCGAGAAGGCCGTGGGATCAACCCGGCCTTTTCGTAGTAACGCAGCGTTGAGGCAGCGACTCCGGTCTGACGCGCAACTTCCCCAATCCTCATGCCGGCCATGACTGCTCCCACGGGCAAACGTCGGGTTCGTCTGCCTTCGATAGTGCTTGACTTAAAGTGCACTTTAACTTGTAGGCTGAGCAAAGACTACCTGGTCGCGGACACAGTGCCGATAAGCAGGAGAAACTTATGGTCCGCAATGTCGCTTGGCGTGTCATGGCTTGTTTAAGCCTGTTGCTGTGGGGAGTCAGTGGGTTGGCGGGTGCCACGACGCCCGTCCCGGAGGGCATAGCGTCAGCCCTGTCAGACCCGCGACGGCCCACTGAGCAAGTCGGGCTCGATGCGGCCCGCAAGCCTGCCGTGACTGTCGCCTTTGCGGGGGTGAAATCCGGAGACCGTGTTGCAGACTTCATGCCCGGCAATGCCTTTTTCACCCGAATTCTCAGCGATGTAGTGGGCCCGACCGGACACGTCTATGCATTCACCCCAGCGGAGCAGATTGCCAATTGCTCGGCCCGCGAAACGGCCGGGATCCGCGCTATTGCCCAGGATTCGAGCTACGCGAACGTCACAGTGCTGGCCAGGGCCCTCGCTGAATTTCAGATGCCGGAAAAACTCGATCTGATCTGGACGGCGCAGAACTATCACGACCTGCATGATTCCTTTCTTGGGCCACCCGATATCGCGAAGCTCAATAGCAGGTTCTTCGAAGCATTGAAGCCCGGCGGCATCTTCCTCGTCATCGATCACGTTGCTGAAGCGGGTTCCGGTTTGCGGGACACCGAAACACTGCACCGGATCGACCCGATCCAAATGAAACGTGAGATTGAGGCGGCTGGATTTATTTTTGAGGGAGAGAATGTTGCCCTGCGAAACCCAAATGATGATCACAAACGCCGTATATTCGACGCTTTGATCCGGGGCAGGACAGACCAGGTGGTGTATCGATTCAGAAAGCCGCGGTAAATCGATGTGGGTTTCGTACGTCTCACCGGGTCGGCTGGGTGCGGAAGAACGCCGAGCCGCTCCACGCGATCCACGCGGTGGCGCTGCAATCACGACCGGCGCTGTACTCCGGAACGCGGCGTAGTGGCCCTTGTAGGCGCTAAGCCGCTGGCGCATAGTTTCGGGCTCGCGTCTGGCCAACCGGGCCGGGATGCCAACCCAAAAAGACCAGAACAATCAGGAGAGACCAGTCATGGGAAGAATCGCGGCAATTGCTCTGCTCAGTTCAATGTTCCTCGGCGCGAGCGCGTTCGCGGCCGATGCCGTCGTCGGGTCCTGGAAACTCAACATCGCCATGTCGAAATTCAGCGGCACAGCCCCGAAGAGTGGCACGCGCGTGTACACGCAGACTGCCGCTGGCACGGACCTCGATCAAAAGATGGTCGGCGCCGATGGCAAGGAAATGTCCATGCACACGACCATCAAGTACGACGGCAAGGACTATCCGATCACCGGCAATCCCGACGCCGACACCGTTGCGGCCAAGGTGCTCGATGCCCGCACGACTCACTTTACACTCAAGAGAGGCGGCAAGATGGCCGGGACCGTACATCGCGTCGTAGCGGCGGATGGCAAGACCCTGACCGTCAACAACAAGGGCACGCACGCCGACGGCAAGGCGTACGACGATACGCTGGTTTTCGACAGGCAATGAGTTAGCGTCTAATGGTGACCGGGGCGTGAGTAGTGCTCACGCCCCGTTTGCCGCATTCGAGCTGCGGGTTCACTGCAGTCTCGCCTCTGGCTCAACTGCAACGGGCGCGACCCTTTTGCCGGCCGGGCGGGACTTGGATCCCTTGCCGTGAAATTGCCAAGGCTCTGTTTGCGCTCCTGGCAGACCAAAGCGCTGACCACGCCGCCACCGGCGTGGTCAGCCCGAAGCGGGTTTACTTTTGGGTGGATTTATCCGGCGCCTTATCGGTCGGTTTGTCACCCGTGGCATGCTCGTGCTGCGACCAGTGCTCGCAGTCGCCCTTGTCCATGTCCTCATGCTCGTCGTGGCCATGGCGCATCATCTCGTGGCCCATCAATTCGTGTTGCTTCATCATCTCTTCGTGACATTCGGCGATGGGGCGGTCTGAGCGCAGGCAGGCAGCGAGCTGCTCGTGGGCACTCGCCATTTTCGCGCGCATATCCTTGGAGGGCGCCGGTCGATCCATATGCGCGGACTCAGCAGCAAGGCTGGCGCCCGCGGCGGACAGAATGGCGATTGCACAGGCCACTGCAGTGGCACGGGTCATGCTAAAGCGCCTGATGTTCATCATGGAGATACCCCTGCCGCCACCGGGCGGTCATTGCTGTAGTGCCGAATAGACAGCAGGTCCCGGGATTCGTTCAACCTTGACATTGGATCGTCGTTCCGGCGATCCAGCCCGGCTCTCGCGCGCTGGGTGGGCAGTCGGAAGGGTCGGGCTATGAGAGGGTTGACCCTCGGCTGCTGTTCACGCCGCTCAGCGGCCAGCGATGGCGCTGACGAGCTGGAACGCCTCGGCGCGTCGCCGCTGGTCCGCTGCCCTGGCTTATCAGACCGGCGCCCCGACTCCCTCAGAAATTCCCCAACTTCAGATTGCGACGTAACTCGTGGCCTTCCTTTTTGGCTCCGACAATCTCGGTAACGACTCCAATGGCCCGGCGTGTATCGAAGTAACCGACGCGCACTATGGGCAATCGGAAACTCTGGATCTCCGGATAACCCGAGGATTTCAGATGAGCGGCGGCGGCGGCGTAGTCGGCGTCATCCAACCAGTACGCCACGTGCTGAACGGCATCACCGTGTCGATCCAGGGATTCCTGGAACATGCTGGCTCCCGATACCGGCTGTATCAGTTCTATCTGTGTATCGCCCGCGTAGGCGATATGCAGATGACAGACCCAGTTCCCGGGCTTCCCGAGGTATGTGCCCTCCGTGTCCTTTGCGGCCAGGTTGTCCATGTGCATGAAGCGGCTGATCCCCATGGTTTCAACGAAGAATTTCTCGGCTGCCGCGATGTCTTTGACGACCCAGGCAACCTGGCAGAACGCTGGAGCAATGATGGGTTTAGTCATGTCTGGAGTCCTGGAGTTCGCATGTACCGATGCGGTCTAACGAGGAGGTGGAGCGGGCTCACGCAGACGTATCCAGCGCAACCCGAGAGAAAAATGGCGAAGGGCGCCGGCCAGGCGCCAGCGATGGGCGGTCACGGCCCCCGCCGCCTGCATGTCGGCACCGCGACCGACTGCCGCGGGCCGAGAGCAGACCCACACCAATCACGCCCGCACAATATCGCGGACGGGCGCGACGGCATCGCTCCCCGGAAAGACGTCAGGCAGAGCACGCTCGGGAACCGCGAGATGATCTCGCAAGAGCCCCTTGGCGAGCGCACGCAGGTCGGTCGTGGCGCGCAGGTCGCGGCCTTCGTAGCGCTGCCTCTCCCTGAGTCCAGGCCAGTCGGCGAGCACGCGTCCCCCGCGCACCGCTCCGCCGAGTACGAAAGCCGCCGCACCGGTGCCGTGATCCGTCCCGCGGGTGCCATTGACCTGCACAGTGCGACCGAATTCGGTGCACACGAGGACGGCCGTACGCGCCCATTCGTTGTCCAGTCCGCGCCGCAACGCATCGAGAACCTTGTCCAGCCCGCCGAGCCGACCCGCCAACTGGCCTTCGGCCGCTCCCTCGCCCGCGTGCGTGTCCCAGCCGGTCGCATCGAAGACCGCGACCCGTGGTCCGTTGGGTGATGCGATCATTCGCCCGGCTGTCTCGGCGATCTCCTGGAGTCGGCCGATGCCATCAGGCCTGGACTTCGGCATCGCTCCTTCCGCGGGCGCTTCGCCCTCGGCGAGCGCCTCGATGCGGGTGGCCTCATCCAGGCGGGCAGACAGTGTCGCATCGTCCGAGTACAGATCGCGCAAGCGCGTGATCAGCTCCGAGTCCGCTTCAGGCAGCCTCGAGGGAGCCCAGGATCCCACGGGCACGGGTCCGCGCAGGATCAGGGGCACGTTCTGACCGAGTGCCAGTCCCTCGACGCTGCGACCGGGGAGTGACCCCAGCGCGCGATTCAGCCAGCCACTGGCGCTTCCCGAGGGGCGGTCCCCGCCATTCTCGAGCACGTTTTGTCCGTCGAAATGCGATCGCTCGCGGTATGGTGAGGCGACGGCGTGCACGACGAGCAGCTCGCCCGCCTGCCAACGCTCGTGCAGCAACGGCAGGCCCGGGTGCAGACCAAAGAAAGCGTCGAGGGCGAGTGCCCCGTGCGGCTCCGCGGGTCGCCCGATCGCGATCGGTCCGCGCGCGCCGGCATAATCCGGATCACCGAAAGGCGGCACGGCCGAAAGGCCATCAAGCGCGCCGCGCAGGATTACGACGACGAACGGACGCGCTCCCGGCAGCGCGCCGAAGCTGACGCCCGGCAGGGCGCCCGCCAGCAGGGCGCCGAGGCTGAAGTTCGCGCCGGCCCACAGGAATTCGCGGCGACTGCGCATGTTCATCTCCTCTGGAACTCGGGGCTCATCAACAACAGTGTCAGGGCCTGGGAAGCTGACGCCGCGCCCTCCAGGGTCTTGAGCGTGTGGGCCGTGGCGAGCGGCCCGAGCGCGGCGCCGGCCGCGGCAGTTGCCGGGCGCGAATCACCGCTGCGGTCCGCAAGCGCCACACTCCATTCGATACGCTTCATGAGCGCGTCCGCCCCATTCCAGTCGGCCTGCCGGTCCGGCCAGCCAGCCGGTGATCCGGGGCTCCAATGACGCTGGCCAAGAATGTCGAACGGCGCCAGCAGGGCCATGGGCTGCTCCGGTGCCGCCTCGAGCGCGCGCAATGCCGAATACACGAATTCGCAGGGCTGCTTGAATTTCTGTAGTTCCGGCTGCCACGCCGCCTCCGAGCTCACGAGCGCCTCATAGACGGAGGGTAGATGCCCGTCGCTTGCGCCGTAGATGCGGGCCAATCGGTCGACCAGCGTGGCGGGCGGATCGTCCGCCACGAAATGCCGCGCCAGCCTGGTGGCCAGGTGCCGCGCGGTCGCCGGGTTCGCGGCCAGGTCGCGAAGCACGGCCCGTCCCTGCGACAGGCCTCCATCTGCGTAGCGCCGGCGCAGCACGCGCTTCGCACCGGGCTCGTGCAAGGCGTCGCGGAACACGAAGTCCCCGGGCTCTCCCTGGGCCCACGGGCCCCTGCCACCACCGATTGACCAGCCGGTTATCACGGCTGCAAAGGCCGTCACGTCGGACTGGGCGTAGCCGCCGTCGACCCCGAGGGTGTGCAGCTCGAGAATCTCCCGTGCCAGATTTTCATTGAGCCCGACCTTCCCCTGCTCGGGCTCGCGCTGGCGCCGGGCCGCGCGCACACCCAGTTCGGAGTGCGGCCCGGCGGATCGTTCATTGTCCAGATAAGTGATCATTGCCGGATGCGTCTCGACGGCGAGCAGCAGATCCGAGAAATGACCGTCAATCCGCGGCCGGATCGCTTCGTTCTCGAGTGCTCCGGCGGTGCCCAGGCAGATCGGCTTGTCGACCGAGACGGCGAAGTGGTTGGACCAGAAATGCACCAGCCTTTCACGGAAGGAGCTCTCGTTCGCCAGCGCGATGCGGGTGCGTGCAACGGCCTGCGCGAGGTAGTGGGGCAGCAGTTGCTCGCGTATGCCGTCCACGAGCGCTGTGTCCGCGCTCCCATCCGACGCCGCCTCGCGCGCGATCGCCTTCTTTTGCGCGGCGTGAGCGGCACGTGCGGCCAGGAAGGTGGCCAGGATCTCCCGCCCGGAGGCCAGCCCGTCCAACTCGGCGGGCACCCGGTAAGGGCTGCGCAGCGATGCCAGCAGCCAGGCGCGCGGGTCGCTCGAGGCCGCAGCGAGCTCGCCGGGACGGGCCCCAAAGCCGAAGCGGTTTGCGGCAATGGCCGCCTGCGTGGCCCGCTCAGCGATCATCCGTGGCTCCTGCGCTCACTCCTGAGTCAGGGACAACGCGCGGCGACCCGCGCCGTTGACCTGTTTGAAGTTGGCGCGGCGCGCACGCCGGAGCGCTCCGGCGTGCGCCGGGTGATCGTCCCGGAACCGGCAAGGGCGTCGCGCCTTGGGTGATTATGTAAATAGACGGGAACGCTGACCCTTCAGGGAACGATTCCCGCGCAAGCCCTTGGATTGTCCGGAAATCGACACGGCGGTGACGCCTAAGTGCTGGAATTTGCGGGGGGCCGCGAAGAATTCATTTGCACGTGAATCGTGGTCCCCGTTAGGTTTCGCTCCTGGCGCACTGCGTCATAGGGGATTTTCCCGGCAAGAATAAAAGGAGACGAACATGGATCAATGCTCTCAACGCCGTGGCGTGATGCGCGCCACTGCAGCACTTGTTTTGGCCGGCGCCGCCATGGCGCAGATGGCCGACGCGGCCTGTATGAGTCCCGGCTGGTCGGAGCGGCCCCACAGCAGTCCAGGAATGCTGAGCACCGTGTACCACCCTTCGTCGGACGCGGCCTGGGCGATGAACGTCGCGGACGAGACCGCTCCGATCGTCGGGCTGTGGAAATTCGAGATGCTGTCCAAGAGTACGGCGACGAATACCAACCCCATGCCAGACGGCGTGCTGATCGACTTCGGCACCGTTGCGTGGCACTCCGATGGCACCGAGCTGACGAATTCGGGCAACCGTAACCCGGCCGACGGCGATTTCTGCCAGGGCGTGTGGGCGCGCGTGGGCGGCTTCACGTTCTTCCTCAATCACCTCGCGCTGGGGTGGACGAACGGCACCTACACCGGGCCTGCCAGCATCAGGGAGCGGGTAACGGTCGACGCGACGCGCCGCCACTTCAGCGGGACCTTCAGGCTGGTGCAATTCCTGGCCACGCAAACGCCCGGGCACGAGTTTGACGAAGACACGGCGCTGGTGACGATCACCGGTACCATCACCGGGACACGTGTTACCGCCAACTGAGCGGGCAGCGGCTCATGGCACTTCCGCACCCGCCCGTCAGGTGCGGAGGTGCCCCGCTTCTGATCAGACCTGCAGGGCCGCTACGCCCGGCTCGGTGGCGAAGCGGGCCTTCGCCCGCCGGACCATTTCGACAAAGCGCGGATTATCACGCAGCGGATCGAGGTCGGTGTCGGTGTCCAGCCAGGTGACCCAGCCGCGCGAGGCTCTCTCGATGATGCCGGACAGCATATCCAGCGCGGCCTGTGTTTCCCTCAGTACGGACAGGGCGCAGACCAGATTGTATTGCAGGTTGAAATTGTCCGGCTCGAGCAGGGTGCCGCGCTCGACCCACTCCTTGGTGCGTTCGACCTCGCCCAGGCAGGCGAGGAGCCCGGCGCCGTAGCCCAGAGCCCGGCCGTGGTCGGGTTCCACGGCGATGACTTTCTCGATGCGCGCCAGCGCCCGCCGGGCCGCGGCTTGCGCGCCCTCGCGGTCGCCCTTGGCTTCATAGCACTGGGGCACGAAGCTCGCGGCCGCGAACTCGGTGTCCACGACCGCCGCCGCCTTTTCAAAATAGCGGATGGCCTCGTCGAAGCGGTGCAGTGCCATGGAACACCTGCCGGCAATGCGATTTCCCTCATAGGAGTCCGGATCGAGCCGCAGGGCCTCCTGGCACGCACGCAGGCCGAGCTCATAATGTCCCTGGGCATTGTGCGCGGCGCCCAGTGCGGCGTGGGCATCCGGCAGCGCCGGATCGAGCTTCATCGCCTGGTTGGCGGCCTTGAGGCCGTCCTCGGTGAGCGCGCCGCGCTGATACATATCGTGCTGGGTGATCGCCATGGTCGCCCAGGGCGCGGCGTAGGAGCGATCGAGGTCAACGGCGCGCTCGCACAGGCGGATGATCAGCTCCTGGTGGCGCTCATTGCCCATGACGCTGAACTGGCGGGCCATCAGATAGAACTTGTAGGCCTTGACGTTGGTCGTGGCACGCTGTTCCAGCGCTCGCTTCTCCTCCGGCAGCAGGGTGAGCTTGAGCGCTGCCACGATTGCCTTTGAAATCTCGTCCTGCAGGGCGAAGATGTCGTTCAGGTCGCGATCGTAACGTTCGCCCCAGACCTGGGCGTCGTTTTGGGCGTTCACCAGCTGCGCTGTGATGCGCACCCGCTCGCCCGCCTTGCGGACGCTGCCGGCGAGCACGTAGGCGGCATTGGTCCGCCGGCCGATCTCGCTGACGCCGCCCTTGGCCCCCTTGAAGGAAAAGGCCATGTTGCGCGACACGACCGAGAGCGCTGAGACCTTGCCCAGGTCGGTGATGATGTCCTCGGTGATTCCGTCCGAGAAATATTCCTGTTCCGGATCCCCGCTCATGTTGGCAAAGGGCAGGACGCAGATGCTGACCCCGGAGTTCTTTCCCTGGCGCTCCGGTGCGGCCGCCGCCGGCCTCTTCTGTGCGCCGAGCTTGGTCTCGAGTGCCTTGCACAGGCCACGGAACGCGGCGCCCTGGGCGTCTCCGGCCCACTGATCGAAATCCGTGGTGTGGACCGCGCGAAAATCGATGGGCAGCTTGGCGCCCAGGAACCGGACGGGGAAGAGTATGCCGCGATCGGCGGCGTCCCGGGCCTCGCCGCGAACCCAGCGCGAATCAACTGAATGGGGTGTCCAGACGACCACCAGCGACCGGGCGGCCTCCAGTTCGCGGGTAATCTGCGAGTCAAATTCCTCGCCCGGCGAGATCTCCGGATCCCACCAGACTGACCAGCCTTCGGACTCCAGCAGAGCGACGAGCGGTGCGACCAGCGCCTTGTCCTGGCGCGAGTACGAAACAAAGATGTCTGCCAAAAAACCTCCCCCGGCTGCGAATTGACCTTAGCATAATCGCCCAACTCGGGGGTCGCGGGCCGGGCGGCCGCTACGGCCGACGCGCAGGCTCAGACTGCGCCTCGCCGGAAGCATCCTGTGATCATCGCGCTCGGGCTGCGGCTGACGGGGTGCACCCTGACGCCGCTTGTGCACTGTAGATCGGGCATTAAGTCAAAGCCGTAGGGTCGAAGACCGCCTCTTGGGTCCACCGATGGGGCTCCTAAGTGAACGAGACCTGTATCCCAACGTTACGTATTCCCGCTCGCCAGCTGCGGCTCAAATGCTCCATATTTCAGTGAGGTGGAGGAGTCAGGGCGCGTAACGCCTGACCGTCCATGCGACGGAATCAGGTCCCTAGTCTTCAGGCGGACATGACTGAAATTGCTGAGCAACGGAATCGCTCCGAAGCGGTGCCAGGCTGGGTCGACAAACTCTGCATCGGGCTCGTCGTTTACGCCCTGGCCTGCGCCGTGTGGCTGTTGGCCGGACTCGGCAGCGAAGGGGTCAGACATTACGTCGGGCTGCTGGCCGACTCGCCGGCCTGTCTCATCGCGGTGCTCATTACGGTGACGGCCGCGCGCCGGCAGCTGCCGGGCGCGGTGTGCACGGCCTGGCGCTTTCTGTCGCTCGCGCTGGGCCTTTATCTCGTTGCCACGCTCATTTGCGTCTACTCCTGGCTGCACGGGCGCGATCCCTTCCCGGGCGTCGCCGATTACTTCTATCTGGGCTTCTATCCCGCGCTGTTTTTTGCTGCGCTGTTCCTGATCCGGGCCGCGGCGGTCAGGGTCCTGTGGGCGCAGCTCGCACTCGACGCCACGATACTCGTGATCGGCTTCGGCGCATTTTTCTGGTTCCTGGTCATTCGCCCGGCCGCTTCGGCAACGCACACCGACGTCGTCAAGGATGCGTTGAGCCAGACCTATCTGGCGCTCAATTGCATCATGCTGCTCACGCTGGGCGTGCTGCTCGTGGCGGGCGGCAGCCGCAGCGGGAGGCGTGTACCCCTGCTGCTGCTGGCCGGGTTCGCCATGATGTCGCTGGGCGACATCCTCTGGTCGGTCGCCAAGGTCGTGGGCAACTACCTGCCTGGCAATTTCCAGGACGTCTTGTACGTCGCCTGCTACGTGCCGTTTGTAGCGGCCGCACGCGAACAGATGCGTGCGGGTGCGAACACGGTCCGGACGGCGCCGCGTGATTCCGACGCCCTGGCGCAGGCGCTGCCTTATGCGGCGATCCTGGCGGCGTTTCTGGTGCTCGTATACTTCTCGCGCCGCGACATCGGGAGTTCGACGACCACGATCACGATCGTGGTGTTCTCCCTGACCCTGCTGATGATGGTGCGCCAGGCGCTGGTCCTGCGCGATGAAGCATCGACACGCGAGCGACGCGCCGCCCGCCTGGTCGAAGAGCGCTACGCCTCGCTCATCGCCAACGCCTCGGACGTCATCATGGTCGTGGCGGCGGATGGCGCCCTGCGATTCGCGTCGCCCGCCTCCGAGCGTACCTTGGGCCTGACGCCCGAGAACGTGGCCGGGAAGAACCTGCTCGACCTGTGGGCGGGCGAGGACGGCGATCGCCTGCACGCCTTCCTCGCCGAGATTGCCGCGAGCCATGGGGTGACCGTCGGTCCGGTCGAACTGCGCATCACGCGCGGGTCCGATCACTACGTGCTCGAAATCGTCGGCAGCAACCTCTCGGACGATCCGGCCGTGCAGGGCCTGGCGCTCAATTTCCGCGACATCAGCGAGCGCAAGGCGCTCGAAGAGCAGTTGCGGCAGCTGGCCTTTCACGACCCGCTGACGCTGCTGGCGAACCGCAACCTGTTTCGCGACCGCGTCCACCACGCCGTGGCGTTGGCGCAGCGGGGCGCGCATCACGTGACGGTGATGTTCCTCGACCTCGACAACTTCAAGAACATCAACGACTCGCTCGGCCACGACACCGGCGATCGGCTGCTGCAGGCGGTGGCGCAGCGCCTCGTCAAGACGACGCGCTCCACCGATACGGTGGCGCGGCTGGGCGGCGACGAGTTCGCCATCCTGCTCGAGGGCATCGTGGCGCTGCAGGAAGTGGAGCGCATGGCGGCTTCCCTGATCCAGGAACTGGACCAGCCCTTCTCCCTCGGCGCGAACGAAGTGCACGTGTCCGCCAGCATCGGCGTGGCATTCTCGACGCCGAGCGCCGGAGCCGAGGCGCTGCTCAGCGAGGCGGACATCGCGATGTATCACGCCAAGGCTGCCGGCAAGAACCGCTATCTGATCTTCCAGCCCCAGATGCAGGAGTCGCGCCACGAGCGCCTGCGCCTGGAGTCGGACATCGGCCGCGCCCTGGCGGAACATGAGTTGTTCCTCGAGTACCAGCCGATCGTCGATCTCGGCACCCGCAGCCTCCTTGGCGTGGAGGCGCTGGTGCGCTGGCGGCACCCGGACCTCGGCATACTGATGCCCGGCCAGTTCATCCACATCGCCGAGGAATGCGGCCAGATCGTCAAGCTCGGTCGCTGGGTCCTCATGCAGGCCTGCCAGGCGCTGCGTTCATGGCGCGGCACCGTTGCAGGCGGCGCCGGCCTGCGCGTCGCCGTCAATATCTCCAGCCGCCATCTGCAGCACGGTGACCTGGTCCAGGACGTCGCGCGGGCGCTGGAGTCATCCGGCCTCGAGCCGGGGAATCTGGTCATCGAATTGACTGAAAGCACGATCATGCAGAACACGGATGCGAACCTGGAGCGGCTGCGCCAGCTCAAGGCGCTCGGCGTCCGGCTCGCGATCGATGATTTCGGCACGGGCTACTCTTCCTTGTCCTACCTGCACCGCTTTCCGATCGACATCCTGAAAATCGACCGGTCCTTCGTCAGCCGCCTGACCAATACCGACAACGGGCCGGAACTGGCGCGCGCGGTCATCACGCTGGGTGAGACGCTGGGACTCGATACCGTGGCGGAGGGAATCGAGCTCGAGCCGCAGGTCCCGGCGCTGCTCGCCCTCGGCTGTGTCGCCGGGCAGGGCTTCCTGTTCGCGAAGGCCGGGTCCCTCGAACAGCTGTCCAAGAGCATTTTCGTTGCCAGGCGGAACGCCTTGTGGACCGAAAAGGCCGCCAGCGAGTCGCTATCGGCGTCGGGCCGCTACGCGGCGCTCAGGACGGTCGGCGGGAGCTTCGCCGGGGCGGCCTAGCGCCCCGCGTGTACGCCGATGTGGCGCGGGTGGTAACCTGCCCGCGTGACCACTCATGCCGACCTCATGCGCCGGACAGCGGTGACGCAGGTGTCCATGCCGGTCTCCCAGTCCCGCTCCTTCAGTACTATTTTCCTGATCGAGATGTGGGAGCGTTTCGGCTTCTACGGCATGCAGGTGCTGATGGTCACCTACATGATGAAGAAGCTTGGCTTCATCGACACCCGGGCGAATCTGGTCTGGGGCGCGGCATCGGCGCTGATCTACGCCACTCCGGCGGTCGGCGGCTGGATTGGCGACAAGCTGATCGGCACGCGCCGCACGATGGTGATCGGTGCGGTCGTGCTGGCCTTCGGCTACACGCTGCTGTGGCTGCCCACCGACAGTGAATTTTTCCTGTACATCGCCCTGGGCGTGATCGTCGTGGGCAACGGCCTGTTCAAGGCCAACTCGGGCAACTTGGTGCGCAAGATCTACGAGGGCGACGACACCAAGATCGACAGCGCCTTCACCATGTACTACATGGCCGTGAACATCGGCTCGATGATCTCGATGACCCTGACCCCGTGGATCCGCGACTACGTCGGTGCACACTACAATGACTCGGCCGGCTGGCACACCGCGTTTGGAGTGTGCTCGATCGGCCTGCTGCTGGGTCTGGGCAACTACGCCCTGATGAGCCGGGCACTGGCGCATCTGGGCTCTCCCGCGGACGAGCAGCCGGCCAAACCGCGGCGCCTGGCGGCGGTGCTGGCGGGCAGCATCGGCATGGTGCTGGTCTCCGTGTTGATCCTGCAGAGCGAGACGGTCGCGCGAGTCTGCGTCTACACCGCCGGCGCGGTGATTCTGGGGATATTCCTGTACCTGATCCGCGCCAGCCATCGCGATGAACGCGCCGGCCTGATCGCCGCGCTGGTGCTGGTGGTGCAGACGATCTTCTTCTTCATTTTCTACCAGCAGATGTCCACGTCCCTGAACCTGTTTGCGCAGAAGAACGTGGACCTCAATTTCAATCTCTTCGGCTGGCACCTGTTTACCTGGATCCCGGAGCAGTACCAGAACCTGAATTCGATCTGGATTGTCCTGCTGAGCCCGGTGCTGGTACTGGTCTACAACTCGCTGGGGCGGCTGCGTCGCGATCCCTCGATCGCCGTCAAGTTCGCCTGGGGCTTTGCCGCCGTGGCGATCGGATTCTTCATCTACGGTGTTGGCGCGCGGTGGGCGGTGAACGGTCAGGTGTCATCCTGGATCATGGTCTGGGGCTACGGCCTGTACTCGCTGGGCGAACTGCTGGTCAGTGGCCTGGGCCTGGCGATGGTGGCCCGCTACGTGCCGGCCCGCATGAGCGGCTTCATGATGGGGGCCTACTTTCTCGCCTCGGGTCTGTCCCAGTATCTGGGCAGCGTGGTGGCGAACTTTGCGCATATCCCCGCGAACATCGCCAGCCCCGACGTTTCGCTGGCGATCTACACCAGCCTGTTCAACAGGCTGGGCTTCGTCGGCATCGCCTGTACCGTAATCGCGATCGGCATGTTGCCGCTGATGAACAGGCTGTCGGTCAGCCACGCCGGCACTACCGATCAGCGCTCCGGAGAGTCTGCCAGCAGCTGAACCAGCTCCTGCTTCCAAACGGCGGCCATCGTGTGGGTGCCGTGCCCGCGCGTCTGCGGTCCCATCGGGATCAACACGGCGCGGCCCCGTTTCACTCGCCTGATTTCGCGCTCGAGGATGCCGAGCTCCGGCGGGTTGATCAGATCATCGGCGAAGTTGATGGCCAGGAGCGGTGCACGGATGCTCTCCAGGCCCGGACCGGGGTCGTAGTCGTGCGAGGCCTCGATCTGGTACAGCGTGTCGTTGGCGTCGTCGGTCTTGAGGTCCGTGGCCACAGCGGCGTCCAGCACCACATCGCTGGTGGACCGGTCCGGCATCTGCTGCCAGCGCAGCAGCGGGCTGCTCCCCATGAAGAAGTAGATTTCCTCGGCCGTGCGCAGGCTGGGCGGCTGGCGGGTGTATTCGCCGCCGTGCCATTCCGGATCGTTGCGGATCGCATCGCTGATGGTGCGGCGCCAGACGCGGTTGCGGCCCGAGATCTGCACCGGGAGCGAAGCGAGCGGCAGGAGGGCGTCCATGAAGTCCGGGTAACGCGCTCCCCACAGCCAGCTGTGCATGCCCCCCATCGACGTGCCCATCACCAGGCGCAGATGGTCGATCTTCAGCCCTTCGGTCAGCAACCGGTACTGCGCGGTGATCATGTCGACGTAGCCGTAACGCGGAAAGCGTGCGTGCAGGCCATCGCTGGGCTTCGACGATTGGCCATGACCCATGCCATCCGGGAGTATCAGGTAGTACTTCGTCGCATCGAGGGGCTGCCCGGGGCCGAACAGCTCACCGGCAAATTCCGGACGGATGAATTGCGCGCCGCTCCCACCGGTGCCGTGCAAAATGAGCACGGCATTGCGCACGATGCCCCGCGCGTCGCGCCGCGGCTCACCGACAGTGCGATAGTGCAGCCGCAGTTCCGGCAACACCTCCCCTGAGGTGAATGAAAAGTTCCGCAGGGTGAAATCCCCCTGCGTGGGCTGCGGGTACTGGGCCGCCGCCGCGGTGGCGGCCAGCGGCAGCAGGGCGAAGAAGAGGGTGTGCTTCATGGCCGGCGGGCAATCGTACCGCGATTGCCCGCCGGCTGGTGCAGGAATTGCCCGAGGTCGGCCAGCTTTAGGGAAGATCGACCGGCGCTGCGAAGGTCCCTGGCGAGGTCGCGCTTTGCAGCAGCACACCGGGATTCGAGGTCGTCACGCCATTGACCACCGGCTGCGTCGGTCCCGTGGCGATGATGATATCGGGCCGGTTGTCGCCGTTCACGTCAGCCACCGCGATCTCATTGGCATCCTCGGCGGTGAAATCGGTGGACGGCAGGAAGGCCCCCGGATTGGCGGGGTCCTGCAGCAGCACACTCACGGCATCCGTGCCGCCGATCACGATGTCGGGCCTGTTGTCACCGTTAAGGTCCTTCAGCACCAGCGACTGGGCCAGACTCAGCGCTGCGACCGGGTAGCTCACCGCGGGCAGGAACTGGCCGTGATTGGCCGGATCCTGCAACAACACATTGACGGTAGGTGCCGCACCGCCCGTCGGACCCGGGTCCGTGATCACGAGGTCGCCGAGGCCGTCGCCGTTGACGTCGGCGATCGCCACGATATTCGCGCCGGCTACATTGCTGTTCATGGTCTGCGTAAACACCGAAACCGCTGCGGCATAGGTCGTCGTGCCTGCGGCGCCCGTATGCATGAGTACCTTGACCCCGGTGGCATCCGTCAGGGCGATGTCCGGGATGCCATCGCCGTTCAGATCGCCGACCGCCACCCAGTTGGCACCACCCGCGTACAGGCTGATGGGATTTGCGAAAGTCCCGGGCGAAGTCTGGAGGAACAATGAGACGTTGAAGTCCGCCGCCACCAGGTCGGGCAGGTTGTCGCCGTTCATGTCGAGGATGGCGACCTGCGAGGCTCCAGGCGAAGGCAATACCAGCGGCGTATTGAAGCTGCCCGGCATCAGGGTGTTGTTGAAGTAGATGGCCAGTACCCCGTCCTCGACGCTGGCCGTCACCACATCGGGCAGGCCATCGCCATTCACGTCGGCGCTGGCGATGTAAAGGGGATCATCGCCGTTGTCCGTCGACGTCGGGGTCGCAAAGGCCGTCGCCGAAGTCGACAGATAGGTCTTCAGAGAGGCCGGATCAGGCTCGAGTCCGTTTTGCACGCTGCTCAGCTGCACGACGTCGCTGAAGCCGTCGTTGTTGAAGTCCGCCACGGCGACTCCGGCTGACATCTCAATGGGCGGGTAGCCGCTGTAGCTGCCGCCATAGTCGCCGCAGCTCAGGAGCAACGGGACCGTGGCCAACGCAACCCAGGCGGCGGGCTGCTTGATCAATCCGGTTGGGTGCGACATGGATGATTCTCCGAACTCGCAAAGCTGTAGAAACGTTCGGGCGTTGAACTTAGTGCAGGTCAAGCCCAGGTACCATCGAGCGGTGCACAAAATTCAGGCCTGCTACAGAGTATGTGCCCGGCACAGGGAAATTCGGCGCATCCGGAGCGTCGCTGAAGAGCGACAGGCGTATCAGGAGTAGCCCTACACAGCGTGCCGGACCGCCAGATGGGTCCGCTAACGGACAGACCCGCACCTTGCCAGGGGGGATAGTTGCGCATCCGGCACCTGAATGCCGACCTTCGAGGGGACCCACCCGATGCTGAACAAGACCGTTACGCTTCCCGTGCAGGAGCGGCGATCGCGCCAGCGTCACCGCTGGAACGGGCTGTGCACGGTCGCGCCGCCGCGCGCTGGTTTCACCTACCCTCGCGCGGTCACGACCGTGCTCGCGGCCTCTGTCCTGTATTCGATCGCGATCATGTTTGATCTGGGCGCGCCCAGCCTGCGCTCCTTGCCGCTGAGCCTGTCCACGCCCGCCGCCGTGGGATTGGATCTCGCGCTGCTGATACTGGCGTTGATGCACTTTCATTTTGTGCAGCGGCCCTATGCGGTGCTCAGCGAGCAGCAGGTCTGGCGATCGCCGGCGAAGCGCAGCCAGGATCGGTTGCTCGTCAGCGCGCTCCTGTCAGGGTTTTTCTTTGCCTGGCAGCCCCTGCCGGATCTGGTCTGGGGAGTCAGTGCGCCGCTGCAACTTCTGCTGCTGCAGACCGGCTGGTACGCGGGGTGGCTCTCACTTCTGGTCTCGGTGGCGCTGATCGAAGTGCCATCGTTCCTTCGGATGGCGTTGCGAGCGGGCGTGCTGTGCTGCATGGGCTACGCCGCGCGGGTGGTGCGGGCCGGAATCACCGGCGGACTGCTGCTCGTGGAATGGTGTACTGCACAGATGAGCCTCGGCCATCTGCTGTTTGCGAGCGCTTTGACCGCCTACCTGTGCATCGGTCCACTCTTGTGTCGACGAAACGTCAACGCGGCGTCCTGGCGCCCAAATGGCATGAATAAAGGGCTCTGGCTGCTGCAGGAGTGAGGCCGGGGCGCGACACGGGGTAGTGCGGCCGGCGCCGCCGAAGCGGGCGCCAAGGCTACTGCGACCTGATCGACAGGTGAGCGCGGTGGCGTCGTGGTATTGTCCGGCGGCCCAAAGTGAATACCACGACTGCAAGCTCAGGCGAAAACGCGTGTCCCAGCGCGGCGGAACTCCGATCCGTGGTCGAGCGCTATCGGCGGCCTTCGCACGCGCGGGCGATCTGGCAACTGACCAACACGCTCCTGCCCTATCTGCTCGTCTGGTATCTCATGGCGCGCGCCGTCACCGTGTCCTACTGGCTGATGCTGCCGCTGGCGCTCGTGGCGGCCGGCCTGCGGGTGCGGATATTCATCTTCATGCACGACTGCGGGCACGGCTCCTTCCTGCGCTCGCCGCGGGCCAACAGCATCATCGGCTGGATCACGGGGCTGTTGACCTTCACGCCACTCCAGCACTGGAGCTGGGGGCACGCGATCCACC